>Ga0207671_10000365_pt1 | contig 64530 bp, 53 predicted proteins | sample KBSC24metaG_FD_184352 | JGI IMG/M metagenome (GOLD analysis project Ga0207671, IMG submission 184352) | Corn rhizosphere microbial communities from Kellogg Biological Station, Michigan, USA - KBS C2-4 metaG (SPAdes) (version 2) | ecosystem: Host-associated > Plants > Roots > Rhizosphere > Soil... | reverse complement strand
ATAGCCGGCCGGCACGTTGGACGGTACGCATCGCCTCGCTCGTGGCGGTCGTGCTGCTCTGGCAGTTCCTGACCACGCGCCAGGTGTCGTTGTGGATCCGCTTCGGCAATCTGCCCAGCGCCACGGCGGTCGCCTCCGCGTTCTGGCATCAGGTGCACACCGGGCAGTACTACCAGGATCTCGCGGCGAGCGTGCTGCGTATCGTCATCGGATTCTGCATCGCGGCGATCCTCGGCGTCGCGGCGGGGATCGGGGTGGCCCGCTCCCGGGTCGCCGAAGACCTGCTCAAACCGGTCCTGGAGGTCGTTCGGCCGATTCCCGCGATCGCCCTGGTCCCGGTGGCGATCCTGGCCTTCCCCGGCAACGAGCAGGGCATGGTGGCCATCACGGGCACGGCGGCGTTCTTCCCGATCTTCGTCTCCACCCGGCACGCCGTCCGAGCGCTGCCGACGACCGTCGAGGAAGCGGTCCGAACGCTCGGCGCCGGACGATGGACGGTGGTGCGGCGAGTCGTGCTGCCAGGAGCGCTGCCCGGGATCTGCGGCGGGCTCTCTGTCGGGATCGGCGTCGCCTGGATCTGTGTGGTGTCCGCCGAGATGATCTCCGGCCAGTACGGGGTCGGATACCGCACCTGGGAGGCCTACACGGTGGTCGACTATCCGGGTGTGGTCGTCGGCATGCTGACCATCGGGCTGCTCGGCGGGATCACCTCGGGGGCCGTGGAGCTCGCCGGCCGCCGCGTGACCCGATGGCTGCCCCGCGAGGACGGAGCACGCTGGTGAGCGCGACCACGACCGGTTCTCCCGAAGTCGCCGAGGGCCGTGGCACCGCCGAGCGGGGATCTCACGTCCGTTTCGAGCGCGTCTGCCTCGGCTACGGTCGGCGTACCGTGCTGGCCGATGTCGACCTGGAGGCGTCGGCAGGCGAAATCCTCGTCGTGGTCGGGCCCTCGGGGTGCGGCAAGTCGACGCTGCTGCGCGGCATCGCCGGCCTGCTGCCGCCGCGGGGCGGACGGATCACCGTGGACGGCAGCCCGGTCACCCGCCCCGGCCCGGACCGAGCCATGGTCTTTCAGGAAGACGCGTTGCTTCCGTGGCTCGACGTGCGACGCAACATCGAGTTCCCGCTCGCGGTCAAGCGTCTGGCCAAGTCCGACCGTGAGGCACTGGCCCGGCACTGGATCGCGCAGGTGGGTCTGGCGGGCTTCGAGGACCACCTGCCACGGCAGCTGTCCGGCGGCATGCGCCAACGGGTCCAACTCGCCCGCGCGCTGATCGGCTCCCCGCCGACAGTGCTGATGGACGAACCCTTCGGCGCGCTGGATCCCACGACCCGCGCCTCGATGCGCCGGCTGCTCGTCGAGGTATGGCAGAAGTCCTCGCAGACGGTCCTGTTCGTCACCCACGACGTCGACGAGGCGCTCGCCCTCGGCGACCGGGTCGCCGTCCTCGGCCGCCACGGTGTGCGGGAGCTGGTCCCCGTGCCGAGTCCGCGCACCGAGGGCGTGGCGCGCGAGCAGGTCCGTGAGCAGATCCTCAACGCACTCGAGCCGGAGAAACCATGACGCACCACGGCCTCACGGTCCTCACCGCCCCGCCCGTCGCCGAGCGCACCAGCCTCGACTGTGACGTCTTGGTGATCGGCGGCGGCACGGCGGGCACCATGGCCGCGCTCAGCGCCGCCTCCGAAGGCGCGCGCGTCCTGATCCTGGAGAAGGCGCACGTCCGCCACTCCGGCGCACTCGCCATGGGGATGGACGGAGTGAACAACGCCGTGATCCCCGGCAAGGCGGACCCCGACGAGTACATCGCCGACGTCACCCGCGCCAACGACGGCATCGTGAACCAGCGCACGGTACGGCAGACGGCCGTTCGCGGGTTCGACATGGTGAAGCGCCTCGAAGGCTACGGGGTGAAGTTCGAGAAGGACGAGTACGGCGAGTACGCCGTGCGCAAGGTCCACCGCTCCGGCAGCTACGTCCTTCCCATGCCCGAGGGCAAGGATGTGAAGAAGGTGCTGTACCGGGTGCTGCGTGAGCGCTCGATGCGCGAACTGATCCGGATCGAGAACCGCGTCATGCCGGTCCGGGTGCTCACGGCCGGCGGCCGGGCCGTCGGCGCCGCCGGATTCGACACCCGCACCGGCGCGTTCGTGACCGTCTCCGCCGGCGCCGTCATCCTGGCGACCGGCGCCAGCGGCCGACTCGGCCTGCCCGCCAGCGGTTACCTCTACGGCACCTACGAGAACCCGACGAACGCCGGCGACGGCCACTCCATGGCGTACCACGCCGGCGCCGAGCTCAGCGGCATCGAATGTTTCCAGATCAACCCTCTGATCAAGGACTACAACGGTCCGGCCTGCGCCTACGTCGCCAACCCGTTCGGCGGCTACCAGGTCAACAACCGAGGCGAACGCTTCGTGGACTGCGACTACTGGTCCGGCCGGATGATGGCGGAGGTCGCCCGCGAGATCGAGTCCGCGCGCGGACCGGTCTACCTGAAGGTCAGCCACCTGCCCGAGAGCACGATCCAGGCGCTCGAAGGCATCCTGCACACGACCGAACGCCCCACCCGCGGCACCTTCCACGCCAATCGAGGCCACGACTACCGGACCCACGACGTCGAGATGCACATCTCCGAGATCGGGCTGTGCGGCGGCCACTCGGGATCAGGGGTCTGGGTCGACGAGAACGCCGCCACCACCGTGCCCGGCCTGTACGCGGCCGGTGACCTGGCCTGCGTCCCGCACAACTACATGATCGGCGCGTTCGTCTTCGGAGACCTCGCCGGAAAGCACGCCGCCCAGGAAGTCCTATCCGCGGGCGTGGCGCGCGCCGAACTCCCCGACGATCAGGTCGCCGCGGCCCACGAGCTCATCTACCGTCCGCTGCGCAATCCCGACGGACCGCCGCAGCCGCAGGTCGAGTACAAATTGCGCCGATTCGTGAACGACTACGTCGCGCCTCCCAAGACCGGCAGAAAGCTCGCCATCGCGGTCGAGACCTTCGAACGGATGACCGCGGAGGTCGCCTCGATGGGCGCCCGTACCGCCCACGAGCTCATGCGCTGCGCCGAGGTCGGATTCATCCTGGACTGCGCGATGATGGCTGCCCAGTCCTCCCTGGTGCGCACCGAAAGCCGCTGGGGCCTGTATCACCAGCGCGCCGACCTTCCCGAGCAGGACGACGCGGACTGGCTCGATCACCTCAACCTGCGTAAAGGTTCCGACGGCCGCATGGAGTTCCTCCGACGGCCCGTGGCCGCCTACCTCGTGCCGGTCGACGAGTACGAGCCGCGCCCCGACCGGCCGGTCCGCCTCCTTGGGCCGATCGTCACAGGGCTCGATGTCGCGCGGGCCGGAAGAGATGCGAACACGGCGTCGATGCCACAGCCGGCTGAACACGCCGATCGTGCCACGCCGGGGCAGTCGAGCCGGGCACGGATTCTGGACCTGTTGGCGCTGGCAGAGGAGGAACCCGGATCGGACCGGATGGCGGGCTACGTCACCGACTCCGCGCCGGAGGTACGCAGAGCCGTTGTCAGCGTGCTCACCGAGACCGCCCCACCGGAGGCCGGCCAGCTCCTGGCGACACTGCTCGCCGACGACGACGAGTCCGTCAGGCGCGCTGCCGCGGCTGGACTCACAGAGCTCGTCGAGGTACTGACTCCCGTGCCCGATCTCGTCACGGTCCTCAAGGACGCGCTCCGGCTTCCCGACCCGTATGTCAGGGCCGCGGTCATCGACCTCCTACGAGTACTGCGTGCGGGTGATCGGTCCTTGTTCGCTACAGCGTTGCAGGACGAGAAGCCGAGGGTGAGGGTCGCCGCCGTGCACGCTCTCGTATCACTCGACGAGGCCGAATCGCTGACCGTCGCGGTCGCCGACCCGGACCCCGTCGTGCGCATCGCCGCTGCCAAGGGCCTCGGCACGATCGGGCACCCCGGCTCGGCCGAACCGCTGATCCGCCTCGCCCGCGATCGGGACCCCTTCGTGCGCGCGGCCGCGCTGGAGGCCGCCCCGGTCTTGGTGGGCGATGACGCGCTCGCCGCCGCGGCCCTCGATGCCGTCGGCGACCAGGCGTGGCAGGTGCGCAAGGGCGCCGCTTCGGCCATCGGCGGACTGGCGGCCGACTCACGGTTCGGGTCCGCCGCGGCGGAGGCCTTGATCACTCTCCTGCGCGACGGGCACGCCGATGTCCGCAGAGCGGCGGTCCTCGGCCTGACGTCCCATGCGGGCCGACCGGATGTGGACCAGGCGCTCGCCGAGGTCGCGGACGATTCGGACGCTGATGTCCGCGCCTATGCGCGCCGACTCGTACCCCGGGCGTGACGCCGTTCGGTTCCCGAATCGTTCGCCTGCCGAAGGGGTGTCTCAATGCGGCGGGTTGGCTGACGTGGTGGTGCCCCGAACTCGTAGTGTCTGGACATGTCCACGCCAGACTCATCGAACCCGTCGGCCCTACCCGACTTCGACACCACCGCGTACCAGCTCACCGACGTGGTCACCCGACTGCGGCGGGCGCTGCGCACGTCGATCCGCACGGAGTACCCGTGGGAAGCCTTGCCGATGGCGCAGATCGAGCTGATGCAGGCGCTCAGCGACCAGTCGCCGGCCCGGATCGGCGACCTGGCGGCACGCCAGCGGCTGTCGGCCTCGACGGTGAGCGGGCTGGTCGGGCAGCTGATGACCGCCGGGTTGGTGGTCCGTGGCACCAACCTCCACGACCGGCGGGTCGCCGTGGTGGAGCTGACCGAGGCCGGCCGCCGACAGCTGGCGGAATGGCAGGCGGCGCATCAGCGGCGGATCGGAGCCGCCTTGGAACGGTTGGACGACGGCGAGAAGGTGGCGGTGGCGGCGGCGCTGCCGGCGCTGGCCAGGCTTGTGGAACACCTGGCCTCGGGGTCGGGATCCGGGGAGGACGGCGGTGCTTGACGCCCGCCGAGGGGTGGCCCGCGTCATTCGAGTGGCGCCCTACCCGGGTGAACGAGGCTCCGGAAGCCGCTGGAATGGAATACCAGCGGCGCCGTCGAAGGATCGTCATCGAGGTCGTGGACGCGGAACACGATGATGTCGTGATCGCCGGCCGGGAAGACACTTTCGATGGAGCAGTCGAGCCAGGCGCTGGCTCCCTCGACGAACACCGCCCCGTCGGACGTCGCCCGGATGTCCAGAGCGGCGAAGCGGTCGGCGGTCTTGGACGACAGCTGTCGGCAGGCCTCCTCCTGGTGCGCCGCCAGGACGCTGATGCCGATGCGCGTGCTGGAGCGCAGCAGGGGCCAGGTGGCGGACTTGAGGTCCGCGCACACCGATACCAGGGCCGGTTCCAGGGACACGGACGTGAAGGAGTTGGCCGCCAGGCCCACGGGTGTGCCGTCGATGAGAGCCGCCACCGCGGTCACACCGGTGGGAAAGGCGGAGAAGATGCGGCGCAGTTCCTTGGGGGAGCGGACTTCGCCGAGCGTAGCGGGGCACTGGGTCACAGAAGTCTCCTATAGTCGCGCGAGGCGGTTCAGCCTCGGCGGTTCCATTCCTCGGCGAGCAACCGGTACGAGGCAACGCGGTCCGCGTGGTCGTGGGTGATGGTGGTGATGATCAGCTCGTCGGCGTCGACCGCGCCGCGCAGAATCTCCAGTTGGTCCGCGACCTGCGCCGCGGTGCCGACGAACTGGGTCTCCACCCGGTCGGCGACCAGGGACCGGTCCTCCTCGGTCCAGGGGATGGCGCGGGCCTCCTCCGGCGTCGGAAACGGAATCGCCCCCTCGGCCGTGCGGATGCTGCGCACCCACGCCCCGTAGCCGGACGCCAGTTCCCGGGCCTGCGCCTCGGTTTCAGCGACCACCACGTCGGCGGAGACACTCACATACGGCGCGTCGAGTTCGTCCGAGGGCTTGAACGCGGCCCGATAGCCCTCGGCCGCCTCCAGCACGGTCGCCGGGCTGACATGGTAGTTGGTCGCGAAGCGCAGCCCGTTCGCGCCGGCGACCTCGGCGCTCGCCCCGCCGCTGCTGCCGAGGATCCACAGCTGCAGGTCGGCCCCCTCGCCCGGGACGACGTGCGCCTCCTGGCCGTTGCCGTCGACGTATGTGCCGGCAAGCAGAGCGAGGATGTCCGTGACTTGGTCGACGTAGTCCGGGGTTTCGGCGTTGGGCTGCTGAAGCAGCGTCTTGTGGAGGACGAAGCGCGGGGACTTCAGCAGCGGTGTGAAGTCGAACCGCGGCGGGATACGCAGACCGTTGGGCGTGTACCCGTCGACCACGGCGGAAGCGGCGCCGACCAGCGCGGGCTCGCGCGATCCGCCGGGTGTGCGGCCGCCGCCGGACCGGCCCAGCCCGAGGTCGAAGCGGCCCGGGTACAGCGCGTCGAGCAGTCCGAACTCCTCGACGGTCGACAGCGAAGTGCGGTGGCCGAGCAGCACGGCGCCGGAGCCTAGACGGATGGTGGAGGTCGCCGCGGCGGTCAGTGCGAGGACCACCGAGGGGCTGGTTCCCGCCACGCCCGGATTGAGGTGGTGCTCGGCGAACCAGTAGCGCGCGTAGCCGAATCTTTCGGTCTGCCGGGCCAAGTCGATGCTGTTGCGCAGAGCCTGCGAGGCGGTCGATCCAGAGCTGATCGGCACCAGGTCGAGGACTGTGAGCGGGGTGTTGGCCATGGCGGATCAGACTCCTTGCTGGGGCTGGACGAGACGCACTGCCGGACGTGGCGCCGCGTCGGCGATGAACGCGGCGCGAGCGTAGGCTGCCGGATCGGCGCAGGCTGCCGTGGTGGCCGAGGAATGGGGCCAGGTGATCCAGTCCCACGGCGGATCCGGGATCGCCTGGCGCAGTACCGGCGCGATCTCGGACTGGAAGCGCTCCAACGACGCCCGGTGCTGGGCCTGGGTCAGGCCGGCCGGGTCAGCCTGGAGGTGCATGACCGTATGGCCGAACTGTTCGTGGTAGCGGTAAACCTTCTCCAGGATCTGCTGCGGGCTTCCGATCAGCGCCGAACTGCGTGATACGAAGTCCTCCAGCGTCGGGAACACCGGCTCGACGCCCAGGCGCTTGCACATCGCCAGGTGCCCGGCGAACACCGGCGCGTAGCCGCGCAGCGCTTCCTGGGACGTGGCAGCCGCATAGAATCCCGCGGTCCCCGCGCCCACGACCGCCTGCGCCGGGTCGTGGCCGTGGAACGCCCAACGCTCCCGGTAGTACCGGATCAGCTCGGCGTACGGCTCGATCGGGTTGGTGACGTTCGCCGAGAACAACGGATCGCCATAACGCGCGGCCAGGTCCACCGACTCCTTCGACGTGGCGCTGCCGTGCCAGACCCGGATCGGCTGCTGGAACGGCCGGGGCCAGACCTCCGCGTCGGTGAGGGAGGGGCGGAACTTCGGGACGGCCGTCACCTTGTCTTCGCGCCAGATACGCCGGAACAACTCGTAGGACTCGGCGTTGCGCTCCCACTGGTCCTCAGGCGTCACATGGAAAAGCTCGCGCTGTGCCGAGCCGTTGCCCTTGCCGATGATCAGCTCCAGGCGGCCGCCGGACAGGTGATCGAGCGTTGCGTAGTCCTCATATGCCCGGACCGGATCCAGCAGGCTCAGTGTGGTGACCGCCGTGAACAGCTTGATGCGGCTGGTCCTGGCCGCGATGTGGCTCAGGACGACCGTGGGGGAGGAGGAGATGAACGGCCGCTCGTGCCGCTCACCGACGCCGAACCCGTCGAAGCCCAGTTCCTCGGCCAGGACGGCGGCGTCGACGACCTGGCGGAACCGTTCGTTGGTCGAGACCTGGACGCCGGTCGCCGGATCCGGCGCGTGGACTATCAGGGATATGGTGATGAACTTCACGACACGGCTCCGGCGGCGGCCACCGCGGGCTGTTCCGCGTGCCGGTCTTTGCCGGGAGCGGCCAGCCCGAGGTGGTCGCGAAGCGTCGTGCCCTCGTAGTCCGCGCGGAACCGGCCGCGTTCCTGAAGGATCGGCACCACCTTGTCGGCGAAGGCGTCCAGGCCGCCGGGCGTGATGTGGGGGACGAGGATGAAACCGTCGGCGGCGTCGGCCTGCACCAGCTCGTCGATCTGCGTCGCGATGGTCTCGGCGGAGCCGATGAACGACTGCCGCGAGGTCTTCTCGATCATCAGCTCGCGAATCGACAGCTTCTTGGCTTCGGCTTCGGCGCGGTATTCGTTCGCCACGGCGATCCGGTCCCGGTAAAGCCGATCCGCGGCCCGGCCCTTGGAGATCGAGTCGCCGGACAGGTCAGGATCGATCTCCGGCAGCGGGCCGTCGGGGTCGTAGGCGCTCAGGTCCCGATTCCACAACTGCTCCAGGAACTTGATCGCGGTCTGGCCGCTGACCTGGGCCCGCCGCACCTCGACGGCCAGGTCCGCGGCCTCGGCGTCGGTGTCGCCGAGCACGAAGGTCGCGGCGGGCAGGATGAGCAGGTCCCCGGACGAGCGGCCGTACTCGGGCAGGCGGCGCTTGACGTCCGAATAGAACGCCCGGCCCGGCTCCAACTGGCTGTGCCGGCCGAAGATGGCGTCGGCGGCCGAGGCCGCGAACTCGCGTCCGGCATCGGAGTCGCCGGCCTGGAAGATGACCGGCCGCTCCTGCGGGGACGTCGGCACGTTGAACCGTCCGGCGATGTCGAAGTGCCGGTCGTGGTGCTCGAAGGTGCCGGCTTTCGGGTCGGACAGGAAGACTCCTGATTCCTTGTCTGCGAGGATCTCGTAGCCGTCCCAGGAGTCGAACAGCTCCCATGCCGTCCGCAGGAACGTTTGGGCGCGCTCGTATCGGTCCTGCTCTGCGAGGTAGCCGCCGCGGCGGAAGTTCTCGCCGGTGAAGGCGTCCCAAGAGGTGACCACATTCCAGGCGGCGCGGCCCTCGGACAGGTGGTCCAGGGACGCGAACTGCCGGGCCACCTCGTAGGGCTCGTTGAAGGTGGAGTTGATGGTGCCGGTCAGTCCGATCCGCTCGGTGACGGCGGCCAACGCGGCCAGGACGGTGAAGGTGTCGGGCCGGCCGACCACGTCCAGGTCGTAGATCCTTCCGCCCTGCTCGCGCAGCCGCAGGCCCTCGGCCAGGAAGACGAAGTCGAACTTGGCGCGCTCAGCGGTCTGCGCGAAGTGCTTGAAGGACTCGAACTCGATGTGGCTTCCGGCGGCCGGATCGCTCCACACGGTCGTGTTGTTGACGCCGGGGAAGTGCGCGGCGAGGTGGATCTGCTTCACGGGCTTGGTCATGGTCGTCGGCCTTTCTCACAACGCCGCGAGGGCGGAGTCGGCGGCGTAGCGGCTGGCGGGCCGGGGCAGGCCCAAGTGGCCGCGCAGGGTGGAGGCTTCGTAGGCGGTGCGGAACAGACCGCGTGCCTGGAGTTCGGGAACCAGCCGGCGGGTGATCTGCTCCAGGTCGTGGGGGAGCGTCGCCGGCCGCAGCCGGTAGCCGGTCAGCCCGGCGTGCCGCCAGTCGGCGAGCAGGTCGGCCAGTTCCGACGGTGTGCCGGTGAAGATGTGCGCGTCGCTGGCATACGGCTGTCCGGCCAGGTCGTCGAGGCGGGCTCGACGTTCCTCGGCAGCCCGTTGTGTCTCGTCGAGGAACACCACCAGGTCGCCGAACACGTGCAGGTTCTGCGAGCTCCGTCCGGCGGTCTCCTGCTCGGCGCGGATCTCCTCGACGATCGCGCGCGCCTGCTCGCGGTCGTGGGGGGTGACGAAACCCACGTCCGCGGCGCGGGCGATCAGCTGGTAGGGGATCGTCGAGTGCCCGAGCGCGGTGACGACCGGCTGGCCCTGCGGAGGGCGGGGCGTGATCGACGGTCCGCGCACGTCGAACCATTCGCCCTCGAAGTCGATGTGGTGCAGCTTGTCGCGGTCGATGAAGCGGCCGGTGGCCGCGTCGCGGATCTCCGCGCCGTCCTCCCAGCTGTCCCACAGCCGCCGTACCACTTCGATGTAGTCGGCCGCCTCACTGAAGTGCTCGGCGATGCGTGCCTGCACTTCGGGGGTGTTGATGTCCTGGATCCGGACCGGTTCGGTGGTGCGGCGGCCGACCAGAGCGAACTCGTACGGTTTGGCGGATATCTGGACCCGCAGACCCGCGCGGCCGGTTGCCGCGTAGTCGAGGCTGGCGATCGCCTTGGACAGGTGGAACGGCTCGGTGTGGGTGGACACGATGGTCGGCACGATGCCGATCCGCTCGGTCACCGGCGCCACCCGGGCGGCGACGAGCACCGCGTCCAAGCGCCCGCGGACCTGGTCGACACGGTCGTCGACATCGTTGAAGTCGGCACTTTGGACGCCGAAGGAGTCCTCGATGGTGACGAAGTCCAGCAAGCCTTCCTCGGCTTCGGCGACGAGGCGGGTCCAGTAGCCGGGGCGGAACAATTCCTCGGGACGGGCGTCCGGTTCACGCCAGGCGGCCGGGTGCCAGCCGGCGCCGTCGAGGGCGACTGCCAAGTGCAGCAACGGGTCAGGGGACATGCGGGGCATCGCTTTCTGAGGAGGGGACGCGCACAGACCGCCGGCGCCGGTGGAACGGCGCACACCCGGTCGCGGGGAAAGGCTCGCGGGCTCAAGCCCGGTGGCGGGAAAGGAGGTGAATATTGCGCGGGGTCACCCGCACTGCGGTGCGGGACACAGAGCGCTGGCGATGCGCTGGAGGTCGATGTGGCGTCGCGAGTAATAGCCGATGGTGTGCCGCAACGCCTTCTCCTCTCTCGCATACAGGAAAAACTCTATCGAGCTAATGGGGATAGTAGAGCACGTGGGAAGTTCGTCAAGAAGATCGTCCGTCTGCGTCTCGGATCGCGGACGGACGACCGTCTCGACATGAGGGTCCTGCTCAGGGCTCGACCGTAGTAGAGCACGGGGGAAGTTCGTCAAGAAGATCGTCCGTCTGCGTCTCGGATCGCGGACGGACGACCGTCTCGACATGAGGGTCCTGCTCAGGGCTCGACCGGAACCCGGTATCCGGCGAAGACGACCGTGCGCCGCAATCGGAAGCCGAGCTCTTCGTACAAGCGGATGGCGTTGGTGTTGTCGGCAGCGGTGTGCAGGAACGGGGTCTCGCCACGTTCCCGGATGCCGTGCGCGACGGCGCGGACCAGGCGCGTCGCCAGGCCCTGGCCCCGGAAGTCGGCGTGAGTGCACACCGCGCTGATCTCGGTCCAGCCCGGCGGGTGCAACCGCTCGCCGGCCATCGCGATCAGCCGGCCCTCACGCCGTATCCCCAGGTAGGTGCCGAGCTCGACGGTGCGGCGCAGAAAGGGCCCCGGCTTGGCGTGCTCGACCAGCGCGAGCATGTCCGGGACGTCCGCGGGGCCGAGGTGCACGGCTTCAGGTTCGAGGGCCGTCAGCACGTTTTCATCGACCATTTGCACGCCGGGGATGCGCAGGACCTGTTCCCATCCCGGCGGCGGTGTCCGTTCGTCGCCGGCCGTGGGCAGCACGCCGCCGGGGCCGAGCAGCTTGGCGGCATCCCGCCAGTCCTGCTCGCCGGGGTCCGGCGGCAGGGCGGCGAACACTGAGACGTCGGGGTGGTACCGCAGGACTTCACCGACCGATTCGGCGAAGCGGGCGTGGGCTCCGAGCAGGGAAGCGCGTGCCGGACTGTCCAGGACGTGAGACGGGGCTGACGGATCAGCGGTCTTTGTTGGCATGCTGAAGACCGTACACAAACTCTACTTGTCCGATAGGCATCGTCTTGACGGTGAGATCGGGCGTCCAGACGAAGGCGAGGTGACCCGTGATGCGCGCTCAGTACTCCCAGTACTCCCAGTTGCGGGTCCTCCGGCGCCACGTCGATCTGCTCCGCGTCAACAGCGCTCAGTGTCCGGTGACCGCCCCGGTCTGCTGACTGGCGAGGCGTCCACTTCCCGACTTCTCCGCCTTCTCCGCGACGAAGAGCACCCGCCCTGCTGCGGGCCCCTTCGCCGTACGGCCCCGACGCGATGGAAAGCCCACCACCATGACTTTCGACGTATCCGAACGGATATCGCCTCCTCCAGACGTACCTGCGGACTCCGCCGTACCGACCGATGAGCAGCTTCTGGCTGCCCGCCTGGTTCCGCTGCGCCGGCCCGGGCAATGGATCTCCGCGGGAGTCCTGCTGGTCCTGGCGGCGATGCTCCTCCACACCCTCCTGACGAACCGGCGTTTCCAGTGGCCGGTGGTTCGCGGGTACTTCCTCGAGTCCTCCGTGCTGCGCGGGCTGGAACTCACCGTCTGGCTCACCGGCGCCGTGCTGGCCACCGGCTACGTTCTGGGCACCGCGCTGGCCGCCGCGCGCCTGTCGAAGAACCCCGTTCTCAAGACGCTGAGCTTCGGCTTCGTCTGGCTCGTCCGCTCGGTCCCGATGCTGGTCCAGCTGCTCTTCTGGTACGAGTTGGCCTCGCTCTACCCGAGGCTGTCCCTCGGCGTCCCCTTCGGACCGGAGTTCGCCTCCTTCAAGACCGCGCACCTTTTCAGCGGCCTCCTCGCCGCCTACGTGGCGCTGAGTCTGGATGTCGCCGCGTTCTCCGCCGAGATCATCCGCGGCGGCATCCTGTCGGTCCCGGCCGGCCAGGTCGAGGCGGCGCAAGCACTGGGGCTGGGCCGCGGCCGGATCTTCCGCCGGATCGTGCTGCCGCAGGCCATGCCGTCGATCGTCCCGGCCTCGGGAAACCTGCTGATCGGGATGCTGAAGGCGACCTCCATCGTCAGCGTCATCGCGGTCCAGGATCTGCTGTATTCGGCGCAGCTCATTTACAACCAGAACTTCCAGATCATCCCGCTGCTGCTGGTGGCGACACTCTGGTACATCGTCTTGACGACGCTGCTGTCGATCGGCCAATACTTCGTCGAACGCCGGTACGCGCGGGGGTCGAACCGGCGGGGCGCGGGATTCGGGCAGCTGTTCCGGGGCAACCTGCCGCTGTTCCACCGCACCGTCTCCGCCTCGGGGACAGCGTCATGACGGCGGCCGGGCAGCCAGTCGTCCGCATCAGAGGCCTGAAGAAGGCCTTCGGTTCGCACCGGGTGCTGGACGGAGTCGATCTCGATGTCGCCGAAGGCTCGGTGACGGTGCTGCTGGGCCCGTCGGGCTCGGGCAAGTCCACGCTGCTGCGCTGCGTCAACCATCTGGAACGCCCGGACGCGGGCTTCGTGGAGGTGGCCGGTGAGATCGTCGGATACCGGCATCGGGAGGGCCGCCTTCATGAACTCCCCGCGCGGGAGGTGACTCGGCAGCGCTCGCGAGTGGGCATGGTCTTTCAGCAGTTCAACCTCTTCCCGCACCTCACCGTGCTGGAGAACCTGGTCGAGGCGCCGGTCTCGGTGCGCGGCGTCCCCCGAGGGCAGGCCGCGGCTTCGGCCCTCGACCTGCTGGCCCGCGTCGGCCTGGCCGGACGGGAGAACGCCTACCCGCGCGAGCTGTCCGGCGGCCAGCAGCAGCGGGTGGCCATCGCCCGCGCGCTGGCCATGGAGCCACGGCTGCTGCTGTTCGACGAGCCCACCTCGGCGCTGGACCCCGAACTGGTCGGCGAGGTCCTCGCCGTCATCCGGGATCTGGCGGAAAGCGGCATGACGATGATCGTCGTCACCCATGAGATCGGCTTCGCGCGGGAGGTCGCCGACACCGCGGTCTTCCTGGACGGCGGCCGGATCGTCGAATCCGGCGCTCCCGCCGATGTCTTGGACCGGCCCGGAAACGACCGTGCACGGGCCTTTCTGTCCGCCGTGCTTTAGCACTCCTCTCCATACCCATCCCGAAGGGACCACTTCCGTGAAAACCCCCGGCCGTCGTGGCCGCCGATCGCCCCTTGCCGCTTTCGTGGCGGCGACCACCCTGCTGGTGACCGCGGTGTCCACCGCGGCGTGCGGTTCGGCCTCGTCCCCGAAGCCGGTCGCCGGCGCGCCGGTGGCCGCCGAGGGCAGCACGTCGGGCTCGCTCCCGACGCAGGACGTCGTGTCAGGCGTCCAGGCCGATCCCGCGCTCAAGGCCGAACTTCCCGCCGCCGTCGCCGCCCGCGGCACCTTGCTGCTGGGCACCACCCAGCCCACCGGCCTGGCCGGACTGCCGCACGACGGCGTGGACGCCTCCGGCAAGGAAGTCGGCCTCGACGTGGACCTGCGCGACGCCATCGCCAGGAAGCTCGGACTCACCTGGAGCACCCAGTACGGCACCTTCCAGACCATCATCCCCGGCACCCAGAACGGCAAGTTCGATGTCGGCTGGGGCAACTTCGGCGTGACCAAGGCCCGCGAGCAGATCGTCGACTTCGCGACCTACCTCACCGACGGCCAGTCCTTCCTCGGCTCGGCGGGCGTCAAGGCCGACAAGATCAGCACCTTGACCGACCTGTGCGGCTACAACGTCGCCACCAGCCCCGGCTCGACGTTCCAGCAGATCCTCACCGACGGCGCGGCCAAGTGCACCGCGGCCGGGAAGAAGCCCTATCAGGTCCAGTACTTCTCAGACAGCGCGCCGATCTTCCTGGGCCTGGCCAACGGCAAGGTCGACGTGATGTTCGGCCCGACGCTGAGCGTGAAGTACGACGCCGGGCATGTGCCGGGCACCAGGTTCCTGGGCCAGATCAGCTCCACGCCGGTCGGGGTGGTGGTGGCGAAGGGTTCGCCGTTGGCGAAGCCGCTGTCGGACGCGGTCAACGCGCTGATCGCGGACGGTACCTACGCCAAGATCTTCGCCAAGTGGGGGGTGACCGACACCGAGGTGACGTCGTCGCAGATCAATCCGGCACCGAACCTCTAGTGCCGCGGGCCGGGTCTCAGCGCGGAAGCCACGCCTCGGGGGACTCGGTCATCCGGCGGACGTGCTGGGGCAGCTTGCCGGCCAGGACGTGCGCGAGGCTCGTCTCGTCCAGCACCTTGCGCAGCGCGGCCCTCGCCGCGACCCACACCTCGGCCAGATTCTCGGCGGCGTTGGTGTACTCGCACTCGTGCGGCCGCAGGCCCCGCACCTCGGCCAGCGGGCCGTCGATGGCCCGGACGATCTGGCCGATCGAGATCGCCGAGGCCGGCCGGGCCAGGGTGTAGCCGCCGTCGGCGCCGCGGTGGCTGCGGATCAGGTCCGCCCGGCGCAGCTCCACCAGGATCGTCTCGACGAACTTGCGGGGCAGCTCTTGGTGGTCGATGAGGATGTTCGACTTGACCACGTCGGGACCGTGGGCAGCCAACTCCAACATGACGCGGACCGCGTAGTCCGCTTTCGCCGAGATCTGCACATCGCCGATGGTAACAGCTCGATTTCCTATCCGACCGATAGGGACACCCGTGATTGCTTTTCCAGGGAGACAGGACATGAGCAGTATCGACGCCGCGGCGGGCGAAGCCGTCGCGGCCGAACCGACCGGGCCGCCGGGCGTGCCGGCCGCGCCGGAACTGACCGGACAGCGCGTCATCCCGCTGCGCCATCCGGGCCGCTGGATCGCCACCGTCATCGTCGTCGTGCTGGCCGCGCAGTTCGTGCACGGGCTCGCGACGAATCCGTTCTACCAGTGGGACCGCTTCGGGTACTGGTTCGCGCGCCCGGTGATCCTGCGCGGTCTGTGGATCACGCTGGAGGTCACCGCCCTGTCGGCGGTCCTCGGTCTGCTCGGTGGGATCGTGCTGGCGCTGGCCAGACTGTCGCGCAACCCGGTGCTGTCCGCGGCCGGCTGGCTGTATGTCTGGCTGTTCCGTTCGGTTCCGTTGATCGTCGTGCTGCTGATCCTGTTCAACTTCAGTGCGCTGTACAAGACCCTGAGCCTGGGCGTGCCGTTCGGGCCGGGCTTCTTGCGCTTCGACGAGAACAAGCTGGCCACCGAACTCGTGGTGGCTACCGTGGGCTTGAGCCTGAACGAGGCGGCCTACGCCGCCGAGGTCGTGCGCGCCGGGATCCTTTCCGTCGACTCCGGACAGCACGAAGCCGCCGCCGCCCTGGGTCTGCCGAAGCTCTACCAGTTCCGCCGCATCGTGCTGCCCCAGGCTCTGCGGGCCATCGTCCCGGCCTATGTCAACCAACTGATCGGGTTGATCAAGGGCACGTCGCTGGTCTTCTATGTCTCGCTGCTGGACCTGTTCGGCGAGGTGCAGACGATGAGCAGCACCTATCCCGGGGACGTGGTGCCGCTACTGCTGGTCGCGACGGTCTGGTACGTGATTCTCACCAGCGTCGTATCGGTGGTGCAGTTCTACGTCGAGCGCCACTACTCGCGCGGCGCGGTCCGCACGATGCCGCCGACGCCGCTGCAGCGTCTTCGGGCGGCGGTGCGGGTATGAACGCCATCGCGGCCGCCGTGGAGGTCCGCGGCGCCACCAAGTCCTATGGTGCGCACAAGGTCCTCGACAACGTCGACCTGACCGTGTGCCCCGGGCACGTCACGGTGATCCTCGGCCCTTCCGGCGCGGGCAAGTCGACCCTGCTGCGCGTCATCAACCATCTGGAGAAGCTGGACGCCGGATATGTCAGCGTCAACGGAGCCCTGGTCGGGGTGCGGCAGCACGGTGACCGGCTCAAGGAGCTGAGCGAGCGCGCCATCCTGGCCCAGCGTGCCGACATCGGTTTCGTCTTCCAGAACTTCAACCTCTTCCCGCACCTGACAGCGCTGGAGAACGTGGCCGCCGCCCCGGTGGCGACCGGCCGGGCCACGAAGGCGGAAGCGCGGGAGAGGGCACGCGAACTCCTGACGCGGGTCGGGCTGGCCGACAAGGCCGACGTCCACCCTCGCCGGCTCTCCGGCGGCCAGCAACAGCGGGTCGCCATCGCCCGGGCTCTGGCCCTGCGGCCCGGCGTGGTCCTTTTCGACGAGCCGACCTCGGCCCTGGATCCGGAACTGGTCGGCGAAGTGCTGGCGACGATCAAGGACCTGGCCAGTGCCGGGACCACGCTCATCGTGGTCACCCACGAGATCGGCTTCGCCCGGGAAGTGGCCGACCAGGTCGTGTTCATGGACGGCGGCCGGATCGTCGAGCAGGGCGAGCCGGCCGAGGTCCTGGACCGGCCCCGGCATCCGCGGACCCGGGAGTTCCTCAGCAAGGTTCTTTGACGTCCTTCGATCATCCCCGCATCACCCACCGACATCACCCACCGAGGAGAAACCAACCCATGTCCACCAAGCTGCTCCGGCTCGCCACGCCCGCGATCGCGGCCTGTCTGCTGCTGTCGGCGTGCTCCAGCAGCACGTCGAACAAGCAGAGCGACAGCACGCCGGCCGCCGCGGGCTCGACCGTCGTGCACGTCGGCTCGCTGTCCAACGGCGCCGGGACCCAGACCGACATCACCGTCACGCAGCAGGACGCCATCCGCGCCGAACTGCCCGCCGCCATCCGTGACGGAGGCACGCTGAAGGTCGCCGTCGGCGCACTGCCCGCGGGCTTCCCGCCGCTGGCCTACATCGGCAGCGACCAGCAGACTCTCACCGGCTCCGAGCCGGACCTGGCCCGGCTGGTCGCCGGAGTGCTCGGGCTCAAGCCGACCTTCGACAACGCCACCTGGGACAACATGTTCGTCGGCATCGACAGCGGCAAGGACGCGGTCGGCTTCGCCAACATCACCGATACCGAGAAGCGCAAGGAGAAGTACGACTTCGCCAGCTACCGCGAGGACAACCTCGGGTTCGAGACGCTGAAGTCGAGCGCGTGGTCGTTCTCCGGCGACTATCACGCGCTGGCGGGCAAGACGGTCGCCGTCGGGTCCGGGACCAACCAGGAGAAGATCCTGCTGGAGTGGCAGACCAAGCTCCGCTCCGAGGGCAAGGACATCAGCATCAAGTACTACCCGGATTCCAACGCGGTGCTGTTGGCCCTGACGTCGGGGAAGATCGATGTCTACCTCGGCCCGAACCCCGGCGTCGCCTACCAGGTGACCCAGACCTCGAAGTCGGCGAACCCGACCCGGATCGCCGGGGAGTATTCGGGAGCGGGTGCGACCTTGCAGGGGCTGATCGCGGCCACGACGAAGAAGGACAGCGGACTGGCCAAGCCGATCGCCGACGCGATCAACTACCTGATCAGCAACGGCGAGTACGGGAAGTGGCTGGCGGCCTGGAATCTCGGCACCGAGGCGGTGCAGAGCTCGCAGGTCAACCCGCCGGGCCTGCCGCTGACCAACTCCTGACCCGCAACGGATGCGGCCCCGGCCCCGACTTCCCATGGTGAGGCCGGGGCCGCCGTCGTGTCGGGCGTGGGGCTTCGGGCCGGACGACTACCGGCGGACCCGACGCTTCCGCTCTCCAGCCTCGATGGCGACCGCGAGCCGGTTGCCGACCGGCGGCAGGGGGCAGATGAAGTGGTCGCTGAACGCACAAGGCGGCAGCCAGGCACGGTTGAAGTCGATGACGGTGGCGCCGGCCGCATCCGGCGCGGGGAGAGTCAGGCGCCGGAAGCCGAACGTGGTCTCGCCGTTGGTCGTGTCACCGAAGACGACGCCGATCCCGGCTTCGTCGAGCGTCGCGGCCAGGGTGTGGACCCGGTCGCCGAGGGAGAAGCGCACCTCGCCGGTCAAGGCCAGATCCCGCTCGTTGCCGTCGGCGTTGGGGACCGCCTCGATCCGGACTTCGTCGTACGGGCTGTAGGCCGCGGGCACGATGAGCGTCTCGTCATAGGCGTAGCGGTCGATGCCGTCGAAGGACCGCAGGTTCGGCGCGGCGGGGTCGTAGATGCGCACCGCCACCTCGCCCTCGCGCAGGATCGGCACCAGCTTCAGGTCGCGGTGGGCCAGCACCGAAGGACTGGCGGCGGTGTCCGGGGCGAGCAGGACGACCCCGTCCACGGCCCGGCCGTCCAGCACCAACTCGTCGGCGGCTGACGCTTTCAGCCGGATCAGCCCGTCCGGCGCGGGCGACCACAGACCGGGCAGGCCCTCGATCGTCTGCTCGTCGGTGTGCCAGCTGGTCGCGACCAGGGTCAGGATGCCGTACGGGGCGCGGGCGGCGGCTTCGCGGGCGTCGGCCCAGTCCTTCCAGTCCTGCCAGTCCTGCGGCGGGATGTTCGTCGTCACGGGGTACTCCTTGGTGTGGGCGGGACGAGATGGCGGTGGATGCGGCCGGCTCATGCCACGAGCGGCAGCTCGGCGGCGAGCCAGGCGTGGGTGTGCGGCAGCAGCTGGTCGGCGGGCCGGCGGCCGGTCGAGGCTTGAATCCAGTCGACGGCCGGTATGCGGGCCTTGTGGCGCTCGCCGGCCAACGTGATGAGCGAGCCCTGGCCGTCCACGGCGATCGGGGCGGATCCCGGTTCGCCGCCGCGCTCCGCCACGGCCGCCAGGAAGCCGCTGACCAGGTTGATCGCGACCGGGTCGGCGTGGCCGGGCCGGCCGAGCGCCTGGGCCAGGTCCAGGCCGTGGACGACGGCCGCCACCAGCCGGTCACCGTGAATTCGGCCAGCTCGAGTCCCTGAGCCGGACCGCCCAGGATCAGGTCCGCCTCGCCCGAACGCAGGACGGCGATGGCGGTCGCGGTGGCGGCGCGGTGTTGGGCCGCGATATTCGCGATACCGGTCCGGACCGGGCGTCCGGCATCCGCTTTTGCTTCGGCTTGTCCTTCAGCTTCGGTGGCGGAGCTCGTCGAACCCCGGCGGAACCAGTCGACGGCATCGAGCTCTGACGGCGGGCCCGGCGCTTCCCGCGTCGCGGCCACCACTTCCTCGGCGATGGCGGTCAAGCGGGTGAGCCGGACAGCGGCACGCCGGCGGTCCCGGCGGGCGACGTCGCGCCAGTCACCGGCGAGCAGCGGTTGAACCAGCTCGTCCAGGACCGCGTACTGGAACGCCAGCGCTTCGCAGGCCCCTTCGAAGGTCGGACGACCGGCCCACAACCACCAGTCGTAGGCGCGGGGCGGCTTCGCCGGTGGTGCGAGGCGCGATCTGGGGGCGCGGACTTTCGAGTTCTTGGCGGGTGCGGCTGAATTCCTGGCGGGCACAGTGAATCGCCCCTTCTGGTCGTGCGGGCAGCCGAAAGCTGACGGGGGTCAGAAGTACTGGGAGCTGCCGGAGACATCCGGCGTGATCATGGGGATGAGATCAGCGGCGTTCGTCCGCGCCGCGTGGAGATCAACAGCATCGCGTCCGTCAGCGACAGGACGAGGACCAGACCCGACCGAAGTCGATGTGGCTCCTGGACACGAGCCGGATCAGCTTCACACTTTCATGGATATCAGGACGCGATGGCGCCGGTCAATGGTCGTTCGGGAGTATCCGATCCATCGGTGGGAAGAAGATTCGGGCACCGAAATAAGTGGCATCGGAAATGGTCTGGAGATCAATGTTTTCGCTGTCCATATCGCGGACGGAAAATGGACGCGCATTCTTTCCCGTGTCACGCTCTAGCCATGTCTCGCGATGGAACAGCGCTCGTCAGTCGACGTCACGTCGACTTCGGACGGCTGTCCAGCACCTGCTGTACGCCGATGCTCTGACCTTCCGGCGCGTTACGATCCGGGGCGAACATCTGCCACCGGCCGGCTGATTTCCCTTTCCACTCGACCAACGCGGCGGCATCGTCGCTCGCTGCCGCCGGGGTATCCGGCGATCCGTTATGGAGTCTTCCTGTGATAGGCATCAAGTCTCTGCTTCGCTCCGCCGTGGCTGTCGGCGCCGCCGTCGGGATCGCCGTGTCCGCCGCCGCGTGCGGCTCATCGAAGAGCTCGGGCCCGGATCCGAAGTCGGGCCCGGATTCGAAGGCCGCCTCCTCCTCTGGCGGATCGGCGGCCTCGGAGTTGCGGCTCGGCTACTTCGCCAACGTCACCCACGCCACACCGTTGGTCGGTGTCGCCCACGGCGACTTCGCCAAGGCGCTGGGCGCCACCAAACTGTCCACACAGATCTACAACGCGGGTCCGGCCGAGATGACCGCGCTGCTGGGCGGCCAGCTTGACGCGGCCTATGTGGGCCCGTCGGCGGCGCTGTCGGCGTACGTGCAGTCCCACGGCGAGGCGTTGAAGATCGTCGCCGGTGCCACGACCGGCGGTGCGGAGCTGGTGGTGAAGCCGGACATCACCTCGGCGGCGCAGCTGAAGGGCAAGACCCTGGCCAGCCCGCAGAAGGGCAACACCCAGGACGTCGCACTCCGCTTCTGGCTCAAGCAGCAGGGCCTGACCGCGAACGCCGACGGCACCGGCGACGTCTCGGTGAACCCCCAGGACAACGCCAGCACTCTGGACCAGTTCAAGGCCGGGCACATCGACGGCGCCTGGCTGCCGGAGCCCTGGGCCTCGCGGCTGGTCACCGAGGCCGGGGCCAAGGTGCTGGTGGACGAGAAGGCCCTGTGGCCGAACGGGCAGTTCTCCACCACCACCCTCGTCGTCGCCAGCGACTACCTCACCAAGCATCCGGACACCGTCAAGGCCCTGATCGACGGTCAGATCGCCGCCAACGCCTGGATCACCGCCGACCCCGCCGACGCGCAGAAGACGGTGAACAGCGAGCTGAAGCGGATCACCGGCAAGTCGCTGTCGGACGCCGCGATCGCCCGGGCCTTCACCGAGCAGCAGGTCACCAACGACCCCGACGCGGCCACTCTGCAGACCTCGCTGGACCACGCCGTGGCCGTCAAGCTGCTGAAGAGCACCGACCTGCACGGCATCTTCGACCTGTCGATCCTCAACACCGAACTCGCCAAGAACGGCCAGACGGCCGTGTCCGACGCCGGTCTGAGCAAGAAGTAGCCGAGGGGAGCAGATCATGACCGCCACGATCGAGAAAGAGCTCGGGGACACCGCCATCCGCACCGGCCCGGCAGCGCGCCTGTCGGGAGTCACCAAAACATTCCGCGATGGCGGCGCCCCGGTCCTGGAGGGCATCGACCTGACTGTCGCTCCGGGCGAGTTCGTGTGCTTGCTCGGTGCCTCGGGCTGTGGCAAGTCGACGTTGCTGAACATCGTCGCCGGCTTGGACGCGCCGACGCGGGGCACGGTCGAGGTGCCTTCCGGCCGGGCTGCGCTGATGTTCCAGGAATCAGCGCTGTTCCCATGGTTGACCGCAGGGGGGAACATCGACCTCGCGTTGCGGCTGCGCGGCGTGAACAAGAAAGACCGACGGTCCGAGACCGACCGACTGTTGAAGCTGGTCCGGCTGGAGAACGCCTATGAGAAGCGTCCGCACCAGCTCTCCGGCGGTATGCGGCAACGAGTCGCGCTGGCCCGCGCCCTGGCCCAGGACGCGAAGGTCCTGCTGATGGACGAACCCTTCGCCGCCCTGGACGCCATCACCCGCGACGTGCTGCACGAGGAGCTCGTCCGGCTGTGGGAGGCCACCGGGCTCGCGGTGCTGTTCGTCACGCACAACGTGCGCGAGGCCGTACGCCTCGGCCAGCGGGTCGTGCTGTTGTCCTCCCGCCCCGGCCGGATCGCGCGCCAGTGGCAGGTGGACATCCCGCAACCGCGTCGAGTAGAGGACAAGGCGGTCGCCGACCTGTCGGTGGAGATCACCGAGCACCTGCGCAAGGAGATCAGTCGTCATGGCCGCTGACACGGCCGAATCTCTGGCGACTGTCGAAGCTTCTGTGACGCGCGTTCCACCCGGCGGCTGACCTGGCGCCGTGTGCCGCCCGCGGACCGCCTCCCACCAGGCGGTCCGCGGCGTTCTGCGTCAGCGCGTGCTCAGATCCGCGGACACTTCCTCAGCCCACAGATTCGCCGGCCTGGGCAGCCCGTAGTGCTCGCGCAGTGTCCGGCCCGTGTACTCGGTGCGGAACAGCCCGCGGCGCTGCAGGATCGGCACTACCTGGTCGACGAAATCGGCCAGACCACTGGGAAGTGCCGCCCCCATGACGTTGAACCCGTCGGCGGCGCCGGCCTCGAACCAGGACTGGAGCGCGTCGGCGGTCTGCTCGGGCGTGCCGATGAACGTCCAGTGGCCGCGGCCGCCGCCGAGGCGGCCGAGCAGTTGCCGCACGGTCAGCCGCTCGCGCCGGGCCAGTGCGACGATCAGCGCCGAGCGGCTGCGCGCTCCCTCAATGTCATCGCTGTCCGGGATGTCGTCCGGCAGCGGCTCGTCCAGGGCCAGCCTCCCGATCGGCACCTCCAAAATCTCCGCCAGTTGCCGCAGCCCGTACTCCGGTGAGATCAGGTCCTCCAGCTCCTGCGCCTTGCGCTGCGCTTCCTCCTCGGTGCCGCCAAGGATCGGGACGATGCCCGGCAGGATCTTCACCGTCTCCGGCGCGCGCCCCAACGCCGCAGCCCGCTCTTTCAGGTCGGCGGCGAAGGCCTGGGCGTCCGCGAGTGTCTGCTGCGCCGTGAACACGGCCTCGGCGTACCGGGCCGCGAAGTGCTTGCCGTTGTCGGAGGATCCGGCCTGGACCAGCAGCGGGTGGCCCTGGGGCGGTCGCGGAACGTTCAGCGCGCCGGCCACGCGGTAGAACTCGCCGTGGTGTCCGAGCGCATGGATGTGCTCCGGGTCGGCGTAGCGGCCGGTCGCCTTGTCCGCGACGATGGCCTCCTGCGCCCAGCTGTCCCAAAGGCGCCGCGACACGTCGACGAACTCCGCCGCGCGGCGGTAGCGGTCGGCGTGGTCCGGACGGCCTTCGAGCCCGAAGTTGCGCGCCGTTTCGGAGTCGGCGGTGGTGACGATGTTCCAGCCGGCCCGCCCGCCGCTGACGTGGTCCAGCGAAGCGAAGCGGCGCGCGAGGTTGTAGGGCTCGTTGTAAGTGGTCGAGGCCGTGGCGATCAGCCCGATCCGCTCCGTGGCCAGCGCCAGCGCGGTGAGCAGGACGGTGGGCTCGAGTTGTCCGGCCGGCCGGAACTCGGCGCCGCGGTGCAGCACCGGGCCGTCGGCCAGGAACAGGGAGTCCAGCTTCCCGCGCTCGGCGAGCTGGGCCAGCGCGATCCAGTGCCGCACGTCGAAGTCGGCGTGCGGGTCGCTCTCGGGGAGCCGCCACGCCGCCTCGTGGTGGCCGGAGCTCATCAGGAAGGCGTTGAGATGCAGCTGTCTGGGTTGCCCGGTCATGGCTCAGCTCCCGTCGAAGGTGGCCGGCAGCAGATTCTCGACGATGCCGTGCACGTCGACCGGCCCGGTGATCTGCTTGGCGGCGATGAAGGTGTCGGCGAGTTTCTGCTCGGCCTGAACGGTGTCGTCGGAGATGTAGCGCACCGTCACCGTGCCGTTCTCGACCACGATCTTCGCCGTGGCGGCGTCGACGCCGGTCTCGGCCTGGACGTCCTTGGCCCACACGTCGAGGTGGTTGTCGCCGTATTGGTAGGCACGGCCGAGCCGGGCCAGCAGGTCCGCGACCAGCGCGCGTCGCTTGGGGTCCTGAACAGACTTGTCGGAGGCCACGTAGAACCCGACGTTCGGGTCCAGCGGCCGGGTCCCGGCGGCCAGAATCCGCGCACCCTTCTGCACATCGAGGGTGACCTGCGGGTTCCACAGGGACGCGGCGTCCAGCTGTCCGCTGGCGAACGCGGACTGCAGAGCGGCGGGCGCCAGGTTCACGAAGGTGACCGAGTCCGGTCCGAGACCCACACTCTGCACGGCGTTGAGCAGAAAGCCGTGGGCCGAACTGCCCGCCGGGTAGCCGACCTTCTTCCCGCGCAGGTCGGCCAGCGTCTTGATGGGGGAGTCCTTCGGCACGATCAGGTAGTCGCCGGCCTGGCCGTCCTTGGCGGGCAGCTCCTCGGCCACCACCTTGAACCCCGGTGTCTTGGCCGCTCCGTTGAGCGGTGGCACATCGCCGACGTCGCCGAGGTCGATCTGACCGGCGGCGGCTGCCGCGACCAGCGGCGGCCCGAACGGGAAGACCGCCCACTTGACGTTGTAGGGCGCGCCGTCCAGGGCGTGGGAGTCGCGGACCAGGGAGACGATGCCGCTGCTCTGCTGGCCGATCACCAGCGTCGGTTTGTCGGTAGAGCCCGAGGAGGCGCTCTTGGCGCCGGAGCTGCACGCGGCGACGCCGACGATGAACGCGGCTGCGGCGAAGGCCGCCAGAATTCGGCGGCGGTGTTTGAGACGGGATATGGAGATTGTCATCATCTTGCTTTCATCGTCAGTTGGACATGGAGGGATGGTCAGTCGGTGAGTGCTGTGGGCGAGGCGGCCTGTGCCGTCTCGCCCACGTGATGGTCTGCGGAGTCCGCCGGTACCGGATCAGTGCCCAGCGGTTTTGGCGACGTCGAGCCCGAGTTCGGCCAGGAGCCGGGCTCGCAGGTGGTCGCGGGCTGTGCCGTGGCTGCGCTCCTCGACGGACAACCGGACCGGGAACTCGGCGCCGATGCGGCCGTCGCGGAGCACGATGACGCGGTCGGCCAACACGATCGCTTCGTCGACGTCGTGGGTGACCAGCAGCATCGCGGCGTCGTGCTTGGCCCGCAGCCCGCGCACGAGGTCGTGCATGCGCAGCCGGGTCAGGGCGTCCAGTGCGGCGAACGGCTCGTCGAGCAGCACCAGGTGCGGGTCGGAGACTAGAGCGCGGGCCAGCGCGACGCGCTGCGCCTCGCCGCCGGACAGCGTGCGCGGCCAGGCATCGGCGCGGTCGCGCAGCCCTACCTCGTCCAGCACCTTCAGGGCCGTGGCCTTGGCGTCGCGGCCGCTTGTGCCGATGGTGACGTTGCGCCACACCCGTTGCCAGGGCAGCAGGCGGTCGGCCTGGAACACGATCGCCCGTTGTCTCGGGACCGTGACGCGGCCGGCATCGGGCAGGTCCAGGCCGCCGAGCAGGCGCAGCAGCGTCGATTTCCCGGACCCGGACTGGCCGAGCAGGATGACGAACTCTGACGGGGCGATGTCGAGATCGAGCCCGTCCAGGACGGTGCGGTCGCCGAAACGGCGGACCACGCCGCGGACTCGAACGGGGGGAGTGCCTGGTACGGCGGCAACGGTGGCAACGTTGGGACCGGCGGCCGGCTTGAGGATGTGGTCCGCCGCCGAAGACGTCAGGGTGCTCACGCTGCGGCCCCCTTGCCCTGCGGACGCCAGGTGAGCAGCAACCGCTCCAGGAGTCGCACGATCTGGTCTGCGGAGAGCCCCAGGATCGCGTAGAGGACCAGGCCGAGGAACATCTCGTCGATGCGGTTGTAGCTCTGCGCCTGGCCGATCATGAAGCCGATGCCGGAGTCGGCGTTGATCTGCTCGGCGACGACCAGACCCAGCACGCTGTAGGCCAGGGCGAAGCGGAACCCGACGAGCGCGCCGGGCAGGGCGCCGGGCAGCAGGACCCGGGTGATCAGGCGCCACCGGGAGGCGCCGGCCGCCGTGGCCATCTCGACCAGCCGGGCGTCCACGCCCCGGATGGCGTTGAACAGGTTGACGTAGATCGGGATGCCGGCGCTGATCGAGATCAGGGCGATCTTGGAGGCGTCGCCGATCCCGAACCACATGATCATCACCGGCAGCAGGGCCAGGAAGGGGACGGTCGCGAGGATCTGGACCGGGCCGTTGAACAGCTGCTCGCCGACCCGGGACAGCCCGGCGGCGGTCGCGGCCGCGGCCCCGATCGCGCCGCCGACGAGCAGCCCGGTCAGCGCCCGCAGCAGCGAGACCCGCAGGTCTTCGCCCAGGGTCGAGGGCGTGCCGACTTGCCAAAGGTGCACCGCCGCGCGGCCGACCTCGATCGGCGAGGCGGACACGCTTGGAGACAGCCAGCCGCGCCAGCTCGCCACCTGCCAGAGAATCAGCAGGGCGAGCGGGACGGTGTAGATGCCCAGCGGCGAGCGGAGGCGGCGGGCGAGTCGGCCCGCTCGGGGCGGGGCGGCCTCGAAGGTCTCGAAGGCGACGGAGTTCTCGAAGGCGACGGAGTTCTCGAAGATGTCGGAGTTCTCGGGGGCGTCGGAGTTCTCGGCGGCCAGGGCCCCGAACGCGCCGCCTCGGGCCGGATCGCCGACCGTCGGTGGCGAGGCCGGCGCCGTGGCCGGCACGGCGCCGGTATCAGTGGTCGTCATCGCCGTCACGCGCCCTCAGTGACGTCGGCGATGACCGAGTAGTGCGAGCTGTCGCCCTTGATGGAGTAGCTGTGCTTGCCATTGATGCCGACCGGGATGTCGCCGGCGACGGTGACCCGGTTCAGGCGGCGCGGCAGATCGTCGTAGTTGTCGATGGCGTAGTGCTGGGTGATCCGGTTGTCGAACAGCACCAGCTCGCCCACGGACCAGCGCCAGCGCAGCACGTTCTCCGGGCGCGTGACGTAGGACTGGAACAGGCGCAGCAGGTCCCGGGACTCTCCGCGCGAGAGCCCCACGATGCGCGAGGCGAAGCCGCCGACGAACAGGCCGCGCTCGCCGGTGAGCGGGTGGACGCGGACCACCGGGTGCGCGGTCTCGAACTCGATCGAGCGGAACTGGGCGCGGCGCTCGTTCTCGGCCTCGTCGGCGCTTTCCTGCGGCACCGCGTAGTCGTAGTCGTTGGTGTGGACGGCCCACAGCGTGTCGGCCAGAGCGCGCAGCGACTCCGGCAGGTCGCGGTAAGCGGTGGCGCTGTTGGCGATCAGCGTCTCGCCGCCGTAGGGCGGGATGACGATGCTGCGCAGGGTACTGAGCTGCGGCGGGTTCACGACGAAGGTGACGTCGGTGTGCCACTGGTTGGAGCGGCCCTGCTCGCTGTCCACCGGCAGGATGTTCGGTGCGCCGGGTTCGGCCGGGACGGTCGGATGCGCGGTGGTCAGCTCGCCGAAGGCGCGCGCGAAGCGCTGCTGGCCCTCGTCGTCGAGTCCGGCGTCCCGGAAGACCAGGGCCTTGTGCTCGTGCAGCGCGGCGCGGATCGCCGCGACGGTGCCGGGCGCGAGGTCGCGAGTCAGGTCCAGGCCGCGGACTTCGGCGCCGATGCGGGCGGTGATCTTGCGGACGTCGAGAACGGTCCGGGTGGTGACGGCAGTCATTCGATGTCTCCTTGCGGAAATGATGTCGTGCGATATGCGGGCAGGGGTGGTCGGCTCGTCCCGAAGAATGGCAATGGGGCGTGCTGGAAAAAGGTGAAGTCACATGCACCGGTCATCCGGGAATAGGTCCCGGGCGGTGTCTTGGCTGGTCAGCGACAGCTGGTGGTCGTCGCGCGCATCTGGTCGACGACACGGCGCCGCGTGAACGCGCGTCGCGGGAATGCGACGGGATTCGGCGCCGGGATGCTGGACATGAATCCATCATCAGTGCGCTGTGAGCGCGGCGTCAACATTCGGCTTCGTTGAATTAAGTCGCCATTCGTGATCCGGCTCACGGCGCGGCTCGCAGAGGAGCGACCGCGAGAGGGTCGCGGTAGAGCACGTCGAGCGCGACGGTTCCGGCGGCGATGGCCAGGGGGCTGCGCATGAAACTCGACACGACGACCGAAGGATGCCGGGTGCGGGCGAGGAAGCTGTGCTCCACGAGCTCGGCACGCAGCGCCGCGAATGCTTCGGCGAATCGGGCGGTGCCGCGGTCGACGACCAGCACGACGTCGGGGTTCAGGAAGTCGGCCAGCGGCGCCAGAGCACGGCCGGCGAGCGTGGAGCGCGCCACGAACAACTCGCGCGCCGCGGCGTTTCCGGCGTCAGCGATCCGCAGCAGGGCATCGACGGCGTCGGATCCCTGTGCCGGAGTGTCGATGAGTCCTGCGGCGGCGCCCTGCTCCACCAGGCGCAACTCCGACAGTGCGGTCTGCAGGCAGCCGCCGCGGCCGCACTCGCAGACGTGGCTGCTTCCCGGGACCGGCCAGTGCGCGACGTCGCCTGCCCCGGACCGCGGACCCCGGTTGACGTGGTCGCCCAAGGCGAAGGCGGCGTCCACCACGTTGCCGGCGAACAGCGCGAGCACGCTGTGCCGGGGATCGAGGCGGCCGAACAGCTGCTCGGCCCGGATCAGGGCCCTGGTGTGGGAGTCTGCGTGCACGGGGATAGGAGCGCAGTGGCCGCGGCCCGAGCTCGGGACGCCGTCAGTGGCCCGGTCCCGCTCGGCCAGCCGCCGCGCCACGATCGCCGTGGCGGGCACGTTCCGCCAGCCCAGCAGCCGGTGTTCGGCCACGGTGCCGGCATCGCGGTCCACCCAGCCGCCACTAGCGAATCCGACGCCGAGCAGGCCGGAGCCCCGGGCATGGATCGCGGCCAAGGCGTGGAGGGCGTCGGCAGCCTGGGTCAGAACGGCCTCGGCGGGAGCGCCGGCATGCGGCAATCGATGCTCGGCGACCACCCGACCGCGCAGATCCAGGACAGCCACGGTCGTCTCGGCCAAGGCGATGTGCACAGCGCCGACCACGGCGGTCGGCGCGAGGTCCAAGGGCACGTGCGGACGGCCCATACCGTTGGCCGAGGCGGTGCCGGGCAGTTCGGTGACCAGCCCCCGAACGATGAGCTCCGAGCTGTGGCCGGTCACCGAGGCCGGCGACAGGCCACTGAGACGCGCCAGAGTGCTGCGTGGACTCGGACCTTCGCGCAGCAGCGCACGCAGCAGCAACCCGGCGCTGTCGGTGCGGGTTGTGCGGTTGGCGCGCCCGCTGTGCGCGGTGCGCCGGACCGGCGCGGCGACCATGATCTTCTCGGCAGTACGCATAGCTCGTGGCTCCGCTCGGCTTAGGTCACAGAGAACAGGTCATTCAGTCCTTCATCGCTGACGGCGGCGACAGCGGCGGCGTGATGTGAGCATGAGGCGGTCCCTCGGGAGGCGGGCACGGCGGGTATATCCCACCATAGCTGTAGGGATTCCCGAGTTTAAGAAGGTGACCACATGGCGGGATCCGACACCGCCGCCGGCTCGCACGGATCGGTAAGGGCCGAAGGCGGCGCCAGCGGTGCGCTGGGTGTCTGCGGAGATGCGAAAACTCCAGCCCAGAAATCTGAGCTGGAGCCTGATGCGGGTGCGCTGCCAGGGACTTGAACCCCGAACCCGGTTGAAAGTCGGCTGGGCCCAATACCTCACTGCGGTCATGGCGACGTCCGGCGGCGCGTGTGCGGGACGCCGTACAGGCCTCAGCACGTGGGTCCTGCCCAGCCGCTGATGTCCGGGGCGTCGGTGATCACCATCACCAGGCCGGCGCGGATGAGCGGCTGGTTGTCGGCCAGCAGGACCCTGATCACGCCCGGACCGGCCGTCACGCGGCGACGGTCCCGCGGCCGTAGGCGGGTAGTTCCCTTCGCCGGTGAAGCACCGGAGCCGATGGGACGGTCGTCCCTGATCCCCGCCGTCGACGAAGCGATGGAGACGGCATGCGAGGTGTCTGCCAGCACGGGCGAGGCGCCGACGCCCGGCATCGGTGTACGACGTGTCGAGGATGACGGTGGTTGGCCCCCGGCGACAGGCTCGCGTGCCCAGAACCTGCCCAGGCTGGGTGCATGTCGTTCTCACGCTTCCTCATGCCGCCGCTCGTGTGAGTCAGCGCCGCGTGCCGTGTGAGTGATGCCGGTGCGGGTAACCCTCGCGTCATGGATACCGAGATCAGCGTGCGGGTCGACGGGGTTCCGCGTCGGTTGACCGTCGACACGCGCTCGACGCTGCTCGATGTCCTGCGCGAACGGCTGGGGGTGACGAGTCCCAAGAAGGGCTGTGACCACGGGCAATGTGGCGCGTGCACGGTCTTGTCCGGCGGGCGGCGCGTGGTGAGCTGCCTGGTGCTCGCGGTCACCCAGGATGGGTCCGAGGTCGTCACCGCCGAGGGGCTCGCCTCCGTGGTGGCTGCCGATGATGAGGGGCTCGGCGACGACCTGCATCCGGTGCAGCGGGCCTTCATCGACTGCGACGCGTTCCAGTGTGGCTACTGCACCCCGGGGCAGGTCGTTTCGGCGGTCGGGATGCTTGGCGAAATCGCGCGGGGCTGGCCGAGCGCCGTCACCGGCGGCACGGGGGAGCCGCGGTTGGACCGTGCCGAGGTGGCCGAGCGAATGAGCGGCAACCTGTGCCGCTGCGGGGCCTACGTCAACATCGTGGCCGCCCTTCAACAGGTCGCGGGGGCGTCAGCCTCCCGGCTGACGGTCGGGACGGGGCCGGCCGAGTGAAGCCGTTCGACTACCGCAGCCCCGCCGACGCGGCGGAGGCCGTGCGCAGCGTCGCGGGGGATCCGACCGCGGTGTTCCTCGGCGGTGGTACGAACCTGGTGGACCACCTCAAACTGGGTGTCGTCGAGCCCGGTCTGGTCGTCGGGGTCGGCGACCTGCTGTCAGCCGAGATCGAGGAGCTCGGCGACGGCACCCTCAGGATCGGCGCAGGCGTCAGAAACAGCGAACTCGCGGCGGACCCGCGGGTGCGCGAGCGGTTCCCCATGCTGTCCCAGGCACTGCTGTCAGGTGCGTCGCCGCAGTTGCGCAACATGGCGACCGTCGGCGGCAACCCGCTGCAACGGACCCGCTGCGTCTACTTCCAGGACATCACGACGCCGTGCAACAAGCGAGAGCCGGGCTCGGGCTGCTCTGCGATCGGCGGATGGACCCGCAACCACGCGATCCTCGGCGCGTCCGAGTACTGCATCGCGGTGCACCCGTCCGACATGGGCGTGGCGATGTCCGCCCTGGAAGCGCAGGTGCGGGTGCTCGGTCCGGAAGGCGAACGCACGATCGCCTTCGTCGACCTGCATCGGCTGCCTGGCGACGCCCCGGAGCGCGACACTGTGCTCGAGCACGGTGAGCTGATCACTGCTATCGACCTGCCGGCGCAGCCGATCGCCCGCCGATCGGCGTACCGCAAGGTCCGCGACCGTGCCTCGTACGCGTTCGCCCTGGTCAGCGTGGCGGCGGCACTCGATGTGGTGGACGGCGTGGTGGTGGACGCGCGCATCGCCTTCGGCGGTGTGGCGCACGCGCCGTGGCGTGCGTACAGGGCGGAGGAGGCCCTGCGGGGATCGGCGGCGGCGGAGAGCAGCTACCGGTCCGCCGCGGACGCGGAACTCGCCGGAGCCAGGCCGGCCGAGGGGTTGGACGGCGGCAACGCGTTCAAGATCCCGCTGCTGCACCGCACCCTGACAGCCACGTTGCGCGACCTGGCCCGAGAGGACACCTGATGACGTTCTTGAGCGAGCCGGACGCCATCGGCCGGGACCTGCCCCGCCGGGACGGGACGGCCAAGGTAATGGGCACCGCCACCTATGCCTACGAGACCCCGCTGAACAACGCGGTCTACCTGCATCCCGTCCAGGCCACGATCGCTCGGGGGCGCGTCACCGAGCTGGACACCACCGCCGCCGAAGCCCTCGACGGCGTGGTCGCGGTGATCACCCCGGAGACCGCGGAGCGTCTCGCCTCCACCGAGGACAGGGAGCTGGCAGCTCTCCAGGACATGGAGGTCGACTTCAGGGGGCAGGTCATCGCCCTGGTCGCCGCCGACAGTTCCGAGGTGGCGCGGCACGGCGCCGCTCTCGTCCGCGCCGGCTATGCGCAGGAGGCGCACGACGCCGAACTGCGGGCCGACCGCGACGACCTGTACGCACCCGAAACGGTGAGCGCGGGCTTTCCCACCGACACTGCCGAGGGCGATGTCGAAGCTGCCATGGCGGCCGCGGAGGTGACCGTCGAGCAGACGTATACGACCGCGATGTATCACAACAACCCGATGGAACCGCATGCCACGGCGGCCCTGTGGGATCCGGCGGGCGAGGGGTTCCTCACCTTGTGGGATTCCACGCAGGGCGTCCATCCGACGCGTGCCGCTGTGGCGAAGGTGTTCGGTCTCGATGAGGGACAGATCAGGGTTGTCTGCCCATATGTCGGAGGCGGGTTCGGGTCCAAGGGGCTACCGCACGTCCACGTGGTGCTCGCCGCGCTCGCGGCACGCGCGGTTCCCGGCCGGCCCGTGCGGCTGGCCCTGACCCGCCAGCAGATGTTCTCCCTCGTCGGCTACCGCACCCCGACCATCCAGCGGTGCAGGCTGGCCGCGGACCACGCCGGCACGCTCACCGCCGTCGCGATCGATGTCGTCGAACAGACGTCACGAATCAAGGAGTTCGCAGAACAGACCGGCGTGCCCGCCCGGATGATGTACGCCTCGCCGAATCGGAAGACCACCCACCGGCTCGCTGCCCTCGACGTCCCGGTGCCGTCCTGGATGCGCGCCCCCGGCGAGTGTCCCGGCATGTTCGGACCCGAAGTGGCTATGGACGAGTTGGCCGAGCGCCTCGGCATGGACCCGATCGAGCTGCGGATCCGCAACGAGCCCGACGTCGAGCCCGGCTCGGGCAAGCCGTTCTCCAGCCGCGACCTCGTCGGCTGCCTGCGCGAGGGTGCGGCGCGGTTCGGCTGGTCGGCGCGCGATCCGCGGCCTGGCGTGCGCCGCGTCGGCGACTGGCTGGTCGGCTCGGGCGTCGCGGCCTCCACCTACCCGGTCAGCCGCATGGCCGAATCGACGGCCACCATCAGGCGCGAAGGGGACCGCTACGTCGCCGAGATCGGCGCTGCCGACCTCGGCACCGGTACCTGGACAACGTTGCCGCAGATCGCCGCCGACGCGCTCGGCGTACCGGTGGCCCAGGTGGACGTGCGGATCGGCGATACCGACTACCCGATGGCGTCGGTTGCCGGAGGGTCCTCGGGGATGACGACGTGGGGCTCGGCCGTCGTCGAGGCCGCGCGTGCCTTCCGCGACAGGTACGGGACCGAGCCGCCCGACCGAGCCGAAGCGTCCGGTAGCGTCGGGCCGCCCGACGATCGCTACGCGATGCACGCCTTCGGGGCGCAGTTCGCCGAGGCGCACGTACATGTGGACACCGGAGAGGTGCGGGTGCGGCGCCTGCTGGGCGTGTTCGCCGCAGGCCGGATCATCAACCCGCGCACGGCGCGGTCGCAGTTCATCGGCGCGATGACGATGGGGCTGTCCATGGCGCTCCACGAGAAGAGCGTCCTCGACCTGCGCACCGGCCATGTCGTGAACCACGACCTCGCCGAGTACCACATCACCGCCAACGCCGACGTCGACGAGATCGAGGCGCACTGGCTCCCCGAGCACGACCCGCACGTGAACGCGATGGGGTCGAAGGGCATCGGGGAGATCGGCATCGTCGGCACAGCCGCCGCGGTATCGAACGCGGTGTGGCACGCCTGCGGTGTGCGCGTACGGGACCTGCCGATCACGCTGGACAAGGTGCTGCACGCGCTGTAGCAGGGGCCCGGGGCGTGACCAGGTGCCGTCACCGGCGGCGGGCCGGGGAACGCGCTTGACGACGTCGCCCAAGCCGCGCGCCCGCGGCGCGACAGTCCATACGATCGGTAGTCGCCGTGCCTGCGGCCGCAGAGGCAATCGCTATGCAGCGGGCCGGGGAGTTTCCCCTGTCGGCTGGTCGGTACCGCAGTACCGGCATTTCATCGCCGCCGCCGGAAGGTCGTCCGACAGACAAGCCGGGCACGTCTTCACCGGTTTGGGGTCACCGAACACCGCGACACCTCTGCGGGCCTGGATCGCCTTGTACGGCAGGACGATCAGGAAATACACGACTGTCATGAAAATCACGAAATAGATGATGGCCGAGATGAACGCGCCCGCGTCGAGATAGGTCTTCGTATTTCCCGCGTTGCCCAACTGCCAGCCCAGACCAGCCGAGCTCCCGCCTTGGAAACGGGCGATGATGGGGTTGATGACGCTATCCGTGAACGCCTTGATCAACGTGCTCAACGCCAACGCCACGATCAGGCCGACCGCAACGATGACCACATCTTTGCGCATCAAGAAGTTCTTGAAGCCCTTCAGCATGTCGAACTCCCGTCACTCCATGATCGGCCGGCCCGTGATACATGGTTGGGGAGGTGTCAAAGGGGCGCAACCTGAGCGGCTCCGAATGGTGTTTCCGGGCGGCAGGTATCGGCCAGCGCGATGCCCGCCATGGGTACTCGAACTCTGATCGCTAGTGTCACCCCGGCCGCTGACACCGACACCCGGACCATGATGCTCGCGCTGCATGGTGGGCTCATTGCCGACCGTGTTCCGGTGTGGTCCGGCCGTCAGACGGCGATGATCGACCACTCGTTGTTGGTGTTGGAGTTGGGGCTCCAAAGGACGGTGGCGGACCCGACTGTGGTGTTCCCCAGACCGTCCAGTGCGGTTCCGGTGCCCCGGTTGATGATGTGGTAACGCCCGTTGCCGACGCTGTCCAGGCTCCACTGCTGGTTGACGGTGCCGTTCCACGGCGCCTGCCGGGCCGGGGCACCGTTCTTGCCGTCGCCCCAGCTGTCGGCGACCATGCCGTTGGTGTTGTTGACGATGCGGTAGTAGCCGCCGCCGAGGGGGACCAGCTGCCACTGCAGGTTGGTGCTGCCGTTGTAGTTCCACTGCTTCAGGTTCGAGCCGGAGGCGACGTTGCCGCCGCCGTCCAGGACCAGTCCGGTGGTGGCGTTGACGATCTTCACCCAGCCGGTCGGGGCGGCCGGGGGGTTCAGGGCGGGGATCTGGCCGGAGAAGGTGAGCTTGATCGTGTAGGCCAGAGCGCTGAACGGCGGGGTGGACGAGGACATCGTGAAGTGCAGGCCGGCCGAGTCCTGGGTCGGCTTGGGAAGGTTGATGTAGGTGCCCGCGGCGTTGTCGAGGAGCTGGGCGGAGACCAGGGTGCTGATACTGAACTGGCTGGAGTTCAGCGTCGTCACCGTCATCGTGCTGCCCTGCCAGCCCAGGGCCGTGGCGTAGAGCACGGTGTTGTCCTTGCTGCGGGTGAACCGCACGTCCTGCGCCACGCCTGCCTTGGGCCCGGAGAAGGATCCGCCGCCCATCGTGGTCGGTCCCTCGCCGTACAGCGTCCATGAGCGGGTGGCGTAGATCGCCTCGCCGAAGCGGCCGAGCCAGTCGCCTATGCCGAGCAGGATGGTCTGCTGTCCTGAGGGGATGGTGCCGTCGGCCATCGGGGCGATGTTCAGCAGCATGTTGCCGCCCTTGGCCACGCGGTCGATGAGGGCGTGGAGCAGTGCCTGGGTGGTGTAGTAGCCGATGCCGACGGTGTAGCACCAGCTGGAGGACGAGATCGAATCGTCGGTGAGCCAGTACGGGGCGAACAGCCCGGCCGGGCCGCCGCGTTCGAAGTCGTAGATCTCGCCCTTGTTGTCCAGGCCGTCCTTGAACGTGGCGACCACGTCCTTGTTCCAGGACACGGCCTTGTTGTAGTAATACGACAGGAACGCCAGGCGCTCGGACTCCTGGACGTTGTTCAGGTCGAAGTCCTGCCAGATGAGGTCCGGCTGGTAGCCGTTGATCACCTCGACCAGCTTGTTGTACCAGAGCTGGTTCTCCGCGGTGGTTCCCAGCTGCCCGAACAACTTCTGCAACGTCGCGGTCGGCTGCGCCGGTGCCCACTGGTAGTAGCCCAGGAAGTTGAAGGCGTGGTGGAGGGACGTCATGAACTTCAGTCCCTGCGCGCGGATCGCTTGGGCGTGCAGGCCCACCAGGTCCAGGTTCGGGCCGGTCTTCACCGAGTTCCACTCGTTGACCTGGCTGTTCCACATCGAGTAGCCGTCGTGGTGCTCGGCCACGGGACCGGCGAACTTGGCACCGGCGCTCTTGAACAGTCGCGCCCAGGCGTTCGGGTCCCAGTTGCCGCCGGCAGAGGTCAGCTTAGGCGCGAACTTCACAAAGTTCCCCGCCTTGTCGTTCGCCCCGAGGATGAAGTTCTGGTACGGCCACACCGAAGGATCCCCGTACGTGGCGATGTGGTGCTGGTTCTCGGGCGAACCGGCGTGATACATGTTGCGCGGGTACCACTCGCTGCCGAACGCCGGGACGGAGAACACGCCCCAGTGGTAGTAGATCCCGAACTTGGCATCCTGGAACCACTCCGGGGCAGCAGGGTGCTGATCCACCGACGACCAGGCGGCGGTGTAGCTCTGCGGTCCGGAGTTGGCCCGGGCCTCGGGCGCGAAGCGGAGCACGCCGAGCGCGGCGGCTGTCCCGGCGGATCCCGCGGCGGCGAGCAGCCGTCGGCGGCTGACTGGGTACGAAGGCGAAGACATTCGAGGATGGTCCTTTCGCGCGAGGGATGGAGATCGAAGCTCTCGCCCGCGGCCCGACCGGCACCGGTTCGCAAGTGATGGGATGTCTAGCGCTGATCCAGTGATTGAAGGTGCCAAGAAGACGGGGAAACGTCAAGGGTATGTATCTGAACCCGCACCACCGCTACCGGGCGACCCGCGAACACATCCCATGTCTGAGGGTTGGGCCGCTCGTTGTCGATGCCAGCGTTCGAGTCGTGCTCTGAGGTCCGGATGCGGAAGATGGCGAACGTTGCCTGATGCGGTACTAGCACGCGTTCCCGTGCTGAAGCCAAGCCCCGAATGGTGACGACGCTAGACACCGCGCTGCATCACGAAAAATTGGATTACGGCTTCACTACGATCGGCGCCGACTGGTCCATCGGGGCGACTTGTGCCGGAAACCTTGACGCAACATCGCCCGACGGTGATAGTGGGCGTCGCGGCACTCGCCCTACATCCCCATTCCAAAACGTCCGAACTCGCGATCCGGGGATGTTACCGGTAACACAAGCCGTGCCGTTCCGTTCGATGCACCGTCTCCACCTCGCCGAGCAAGGAGCACACGCATGGTTCTCAGACCGCGTCTGGACCGGGTCAAACGAACGTTGCTGGCTGCGGTCGCCGTGTTGGCGCTGGCCTTCGGTTTCGCAGTGCAGGCGACTTCGGTTTCGCATGCCGCGGCTTCCGGTCCGTGTGATATCTACGCCTCCGGCGGCACTCCGTGCGTCGCGGCGCACAGCACCACCCGTGCTCTGTTCGCCTCCTACAGTGGCGCGCTCTACCAGGTGCAGCGCGCCTCGGACGGCACGTTGCAGAACATCGGCGTACTCACCGCGGGAGGTACGGCCAACGCTGCTGCGCAGGACGCGTTCTGTGCCGGCACCGTGTGCACCATCACCCGCTTGTATGACCAGACCGGCAACGGCAACACCCTGGTGTACCAGGGGCCCGGCGGGACCGGCGGCGCGGACACGGCAGCCACGGCGACCACCGAGGCGCTGAGCGTCAGTGGTCACAAGGTCTACGCGCTCTACATCAACCCCGGCAACAGCTACTTCGCCTACAACTCCGCAGGAGGCGTGCCGACTGGCAGCTCGCCGGAGGGCGAGTACATGATCACCAGCGGCACGCACGCCAACAACGGTTGCTGCTTCGACTACGGGAACACCGAGACCGACCACCATGCCGACGGCAACGGCGCCATGGACGCCATCAACTTCAGCACCGAGTGCTGGTTCGGCGGTTGCAGCGGAACCGGACCGTGGGTGCAGGCCGATCTGGAGAACGGCCTGTTCTCCGGCGGCAGCAACGCGTGGAACCCGAACCAGGTCTCCGAAACCAGCCACTTCGTCACCGCGATGCTCAAGAACAACGGCACCACCCAGATGGCGCTACACGGCGCCGATGCCCAAGCCGGGAGCCTGACCGACTTCTACAGCGGCGCACTGCCCGGCGGGTACGACCCCATGCACAAGCAGGGTGCCGTCATCCTCGGCAGCGGGGGCGACTGCTGCCAGACCAATCACAACGCCAGCGCCGGGACGTTCTACGAGGGCGCGATGGTCAAGGGCTACCCCACCGATGCCACCGACGCCGCGGTTCAGGCCAACGTCGTCGCAGCCGGCTACAGCACCTCGACCGGCACCCCGTTCACGCCGGGCGCGAGGGTCTCGCTGCAGGCCACCACCTCCTGCTGCACCACGGACTACCTTCGCCACGATGACGCCGACACCAAGGTCGTCATCTCCGCGATCAACTCCTCCAGCTCGGCCACCGCCAAGGCCGACGCCACCTGGATCGTGCGCGCCGGCTTGGCGAACAGCGGCTGCGTCTCCTTCGAGTCGGCCAACGCCTCCGGCAGTTTCCTCAGGCACTACGCGTTCGAGCTCTACCTCAACCGCAACGACGGCAGCAGCCAGTTCGCCGCCGACGCCACCTTCTGCCCCACCACGGGCAACAGCGGCACCGGCTACTCCCTCCAGTCGTTCAACTACCCGACGAAGTACATCCGGCACTACGACTTCACGGGCTACATCGCGAGCGACGGCGGCTCCAACGCCTGGGACACCAGCACCAACTGGACTGCCGACACAAGCTGGCTCGCCGCTGCCCCTTGGAGCTGACGGGCATCGCACAGCCGGCATCGCCACGGGGTTCTTCGACGCTCAAAACACGCCCACCCTGTGAAGGAGTCCTTCATGAACAAGCGATCGTGGACGCACCGTGCCAGACGGGTGCTCCTCGCGGTCGGCACCACCGCCCTGCTCGCCGCCGGCCTGTTCACCGCCACGGCCACCACGTCGCAGGCCGCCACCCAGCAGCCGTGCGACATCTACGCCGCAGGCGGCACTCCCTGCGTCGCCGCGCACAGCACCACCCGCGCCTTGTACGCGGCGTACAACGGCCCGCTGTACCAGGTCAAGCGCGCCTCCGACAACACGACCACGGACATCGGTCTGCTGAGTGCCGGCGGATACGCGAACGCCGCCGCGCAGGACTCCTTCTGCGCCCACACCAGCTGCGTCATCACCGTGATCTACGACCAGTCCGGCAAGGGCAACCACCTCTCTCGGTCGCTCGGGGGTTATTGGCCGGGGCCGGCCGCGGGCGGAAGCGACAACGCGGCCAACGCCTTCGAGGCGCCGGTCACGGTCGCCGGCCACAAGGCGTACGGCGTCTACGTGGCACCCGGCACCGGCTACCGGAACAACAACACCTCGGGCATCGCCACCGGCGACCAGGCGGAGGGGATGTACGCGGTCTTCGACGGCACGCACTACAACGGCGGCTGCTGCTTCGACTACGGCAATGCCGAGACCAGCGGCACGGACACCGGCGCCGGCCACATGGAAGCCATCTACTTCGGCAACAGCAAGAGCTGGGGCTACGGCGCCGGCAACGGCCCGTGGGTCATGGCCGACCTGGAGAACGGCCTGTTCTCCGGGGTCAACCGCGGCTTCAACGCCAACGACCTCTCCGTCGGCAGCCGGTTCCAGACCGCCGTCGTCAAGGGCGGCCCGAACCAGTGGGCCATCCGCGCGGGCGATGCCCAGTCGGGCAGCCTGTCCACCTACTACAGCGGCGTGCGCCCCAACGTCTCGGGCTACAACCCGATGCATAAGGAAGGCGCGATCATTCTCGGCATCGGCGGCGACAACAGCAACGCCAGCGCCGGCACCTTCTATGAGGGCGTCATGACCTCCGGCTACCCCTCGGACGCCACCGAGAACGCCGTGCAGGCCAACATCACCGCCGCCGGTTACGCCGGCGGCTCCACCAGCACCGGCTCACTCACCCCCGGTTCCCGGATCTCCCTGCAGGCCACCACGGCTCCCTGCTGCACCTCGGACTACCTTCGCCACGATGACACCTCCACCAAGGTGCTCATCTCCACCATCAACTCCTCCAGCTCGGCCACCGCCAAGGCAGACGCCACCTGGATAGTCCGCGCCGGACTGGCCAACAGCAGCTGCGTCTCCTTCGAGTCCGCCAACGCACCCGGCCAATTCCTGCGACACAGCAACTTCGAGCTCTATCTGAACACCGACAACGGCGGCGGCAGTTTCGCGCAAGACGCGACCTTCTGCCCTGTCTCAGGCAACAGTGGACAGGGATCCTCGTTCCAGTCCGTCAACTACCCGACGAAGTACATCCGCCACTACGACTACACCGCCTACATAGCCAGCAACGGGGGCTCGAACAGCTGGGACAACGCCACCAGCTGGGCCGCCGACACGAGCTGGCTCGTCGACCAGCCCTGGAGCTAGACAGTCGTAGCGCCCGGAAAGGGGCACGCCGCACACGCCACCGCTCCGCCGTTCACGACGGCGGAGCGGTGCCGCAGCCGCGCGGCCGAGACCCTATATATGGGCGCTGACGATACGGGGCTCCCGTTCCGACGTGGGACGTAGCAGCCTGATGGTGGCTCCGGCTTGTTCGCGCCGAGGCATTGCCGCACTGCCTTGGGCTGATGCTCCAGCTCGCCTCGCACCTCCACCGGCAGCCCCGGCGCACCTGGCGACGCGCGGGCCTGAACGACAGTACCCCGACAAGCGCTCGCTGCCGGTCAGGGTCCTGTCGCGGCTTTCAAACGCGCTGCCCTGCCCGACGGCGAAACAGTGTGGGGAGGCTCGGCGTGACCAGTTGGGTATGACGAGTGTCCACATGCAGGTCGGTCCTGATCACGCATCCCGTGTGGCCCCCAGCCTGAGAGGTTGCATGTGCCATAAAGCCTGCCCTGCCGGCTTTATGGCAATCCATGATCCCAGGCGTTCAGTTGCTCGTCGTGGCCCGCAACCGCAGGCAGAAAGCGCGGTGCTGCTCCGGCGGCGGCCAGCGGTCGATAATCTCGCTGGGCTGTTGACCGTCCGGCCGCGCGACGTACCGGCTGGCGCCCGGGGTAGGTCGCCTGAATGCCGGGTTCCCTGGTCAGGCTTCACACCGGACAGCGAGCAGCGCCGCGTCATCGGTCATCCCATCGGCGGAGTAGGCCACTACATCGGTGAGTAGCTGGTCGAGAACAGCGCCAGGTTCCTTCCCGCCGAATGACCGCAGCCTGGCGGCAAGCGGGTAGAAACGGTCCTCGGCGTTGCGCGTCTCGGAGACACCGTCGGTGTAGAGCAGAAGGAGGTCGCCGGGCTCGAGGTCGACCGTCCTGCTGCGCATTGCGTCACCGGTGAGCGCTCGCAACCCCAGCGGCGGTGCGTAGGCGGGTGGCTCGACCTCGCTCACAGCCCCGGAGAGGCGCCGTAGCAACGGAAGCGGATGGCCGCAGTTGACGACCTCCACCAGGTCCTGCGCCGGCGGGACGGTAAGCAGCACCGCCGTGACGAATCGCTCATTCTGCCAGCTCTGCGCGAGTGCGCTGTCCAGGTGCTCCGCGAGTCGGGCGAGGTCCGGTTCTGCCCTTGCGTCTACCCGGAAGAGACCGAGGACGTCCGCGGCGGTCTCGACCGCGGCCAGGCCCTTGCCCTGCACATCACCGAGCAGCACGCGGGTGCCGTACGCGGTGTCCATGACCTCGTAGAGATCACCGCCGATCCTGGCCTCCGCCGCGGCCGCCAGGTAACGCACGCTGATCCGCAGTCGGCCGATTCTGCCCGGGACGGGACGCAGGAGGGCACGCTGGGCCGCTTCGGCGACCGTGCGGACCTGCTGGAGCTCTCGCTCCTGCGTCTTGACCAGCACGACGCCGGCCATGCTCGCCAAGGTCACGGCCACCACGGCGGCCACCGCCTCGAGATGGACGGCGGCCGATACGTCCTGGTTACCGAAGGCGAGCAGCCCGACGACGATGGCGGCGAGCGCTCCGGCGACCAGCGGCACCCGGGCTGACCTGGCGCCCGCCGCGGCCAGTGCTGGGACAGCGGCGAGTATCGACGAGACGGTGGTCTTGGGTCCAGTGAGCAGGTCCAGCAGGACGGCCACCGCGATCAGCACGTACGCTCCGGTCAGCAGACGGCGCGACCGCCTGGGCATCGCGGCGAACCCCGCCGCACCCGCCTGCGCGGTATCCGCTGCGCCCTCCTCGGGCGCGCTGACTCCTCGGTCGTGGGCCACATCTCCACTCTCGTGCCTTTCGCACACTGCGGCGACACGAGGGGCAAGGTCCCGCAGCCACGCCCAAGGTCAGATGCGCCGGGCCGGTCGGGGTGCGAGCCGGCTGCGGACGGCTGATGCGAACTCCGCATGCGCGTCCGAATGCACGAAGTGGCCGGCGCCTTCGATGGTCACGGTGTGAAGATGTGCCCCATCGCCGTCGTTCCGTGTCGCCGAAGGCGATGTCGGCGCTGCCCAGACGATGAGCGCCGGGAGCTACGCCGGCTTCGAGCGTAGGATCTGGGACCTTCAGAAGGAAGTCGTCCCCTGCATCAGTTCCCTGGTAAGTGACACCGGGCTGATCGGAGTAGGACTGTCGTCCCTCGGACCCCGGCGTAGGTCGTTGCCTCGGTCTCCGATCGGATGGCGTCCACTGGAGTGGTGTAAAAGTTCTCTGATCAGGAGGTTTCATTTCTGCGTGGCAGGGCTCTGATGCCGATTCGGTCGGTGTCGATGCGCATGGGTTGGTGGGCGACCGGGTTTAGGGGCTTGTTGGGTAGGCGCCGGTGGTGGTCACCCGTCAGAGCTCTGTTTCATGAGCGGATCCGCGCAATCACACCGGTGGTGCGTCGAGCGGAATGTGGATGGGCTGAGGTCGTCGGCTTGGTTGGCTCGGTAACCCGCGGGCCGCCGGCAGTCGTTCATCGCCGACGACCGCCGCCTCAGGATCTCGCGGGTGCGGCGCTCGTCGGCGAAGGTATCGACTCCGACGACTAGACGGGCATCGAGAACTCGCCGTTGAAGACGCCGAGTTCGAAGGCTTCCCACTCGCCCCGGTTGAACACGAGCACTGCGCTGTTCGCCACCCTGCTGTTGCGGACATGCGCGAGACCGTTCACGAACCGGACCTCGACGCAGTTCGCGTCGTTGCCCCCGCTGAAGCTGCTCTTGAACCATTGCCGGTCGAATCGCGCCATGTGTCTGTCCCCCTTGATGGATGTCTGCGCCGCGGACGGCAGTTCTGCGGCGTCGGACGAGGTGGGGAGTTCGCGTCGTCGCGGTGTTGTGCTCCCCGTGTTCTCTCGTGGTGGACATATTCCGCTGGCGCTTGCAGTTAGCTTGCAGCGTGCTTGGCGCAGAGCTTGCCGCGGCCTGTTCCCGGTGTGCCTATGGTGCCGTTGTGGAGTCCACATCAGCCGCCGGGTGGTGGAGGCGCTCGTAGATGGCGTTAGCGCGTTGGGCGAAAACGGCTGCTTCCGGGTCGTCGCGCAGTCGGAGGACGCCCGCTATGGCTCGCAGCGCGTGGGCTTGGTCCAGAGGAGCCTCGGCGGTGCCGGCAGCGATGAGGGCTGAACGGTAGGAGTCCAGGGCATCTGGCAGTCGGCGCAGGCTCTGGTGGACGTGTCCTGTCGCCAGCTGGATGCGGGACTGGCGTAGCGGGTCACGGATGGAGTCGGCCAGGTGAGTGGCGTGCTGTAGGTGCCCGAACGCGTCGTCGTGGTCGCCGTGCTGGGTGTGGGCATCGGCGAGGCTGATGAGGGTGTCGATCTCGTTCCGGCGGTCGCCGAGCCCCTGGAAGAGGTTCAGGGCGGTGTGGAACGAGGACCGGGCCGCCTCGTACTCACCCCGTTCGCTGTGGACGGCGGCGATGTTGCTGGCCAGCACAGCGACGTTCTGTGGGTCGCCGAGGGTATCGACGAGAACCTTGGCCTGCTGGAAGTATGCCAGCGCCTGATCGATCCGGCCGGCTTCGCGGTACATCTCGCCAAGGTTGGTCAAGACGTCGCATTGCAGCGCTGGGTCCCCGGTTTCGCGTGCGGTGTCCAGTGCCTGCCGACTCAGGGCGAACGCCTCCTCGTGGCGGCCGATCTCGAATATCTGGATACTGAGATGGTCCTCGGCTACCGCACGTCTGCCGATCTCGCCGAGATCGGCGTACAGGGCTGTGGCGTTTTCGTAGGCGGGGATGGCCTGCGCGGACCGACGGGCGTGCCAGTGTGCTCGACCGACCTGTACCCACGCGTCGGCTTGGCCGTATCTGTCGCCGCACTCGATCCAGATGTCCAGGGCGCGGTGTGCGTAGGACAGGGCCAGGTCGAGTTCTCCAGTGCGGATTCGGGCTGCTGCCAGATCGGTGAAAAGTCGTGCCGCGGTGGCGTCGCCGAGGTGGGTGGTCTTGTCGACGTGGGTTTCCATGGCCTGTTGAAGGACGTCGATGGCCTTTGCCCAGTCGCCGCGGCGGTCGAGGTACTCGGCCAGGACCAAAGGCAGCAAGGGGGCCCGCCTGTGCCATCCGCGCGCGTGTGCCAGGGCGTTGATGGCTTCGAGGTTCGGTCCTTCGCAGCCTAGCCAGCTGCGTGCCTGACCTGGCGTGTCGAAGATCGGTACGGTCCCGGCCACGGCGGATGGATCGGCGCTGCGCCGTCGTTGAGGGTGCACAGCGTCGTCGGCGCGCAGCGCAGTCGCCAGGTAGAAGTCTAGAAGGCGGGCAAGCGCGCCTTCTGCGCCCTGTGGGATGTGTCGGTGGGCGAGTTCGGTGAGCGCGTAGTCGCGCATCAGGTCGTGCATCCGAAAACGGTGTGGGCCGGTCTCCTCAATCAAGTGGTGTTCCAGCAGCGTTTCCAATGCGAGGTCGGCGGTAGTCCGGTCGGCACCGATCAAGGCGGCGACCGCGTCCGTGGTCGCGTCCGGGCCAGGGTTTGCCGCCAGCAGGCACAGTGCTGTGCGCAGGTCGTCGGTCAGAGCTTCGAACGACAGGGCGAAGGCAGCGTATATGCGGGAGCTGATCTGATCGGAAGCGGCTCGGCCATGGGCGGCGACCAAGCGGTCGTTCAGATCGGCCAGGGACCAGGTCTCGCGGGTGCGTAGGTACGCGGCGGCCACCGCCATGGCTAAGGGCAGCCCGGCGCAACGGCGGGCGAACAACTCCTGGCCTTCGTACAGGTCCGGCAGATCCCTTCCGACGATGACGGACAGCAACTCGCCGGCCGCGTCGTCGGACAGCGGCTGCAGTGTGTGCTGGCGCAGTCCCGGCAGGCCGGAAAGGCGCCGTCGGGAGGTGAGCAGGACAACGCTGCCAGGTGAGGCCGGCAGCAGCGGCTCGATCTGCTCGCTGTCGGCGACGTCGTCGAGGAGCAGCAGAAGCCGCCGGCCGCTGGTTCGTCTGCGCCACAGCGCAGCCAGTGCGTTCGTGGTGTCGGCGCGCTCGATCTGCCGGGATGGAGTCGCAATATCGTCGAGAACCTGGATTAGTGCGTCGCGGGAGGTGACTGGAGACTGCGTGGAGTGGTGAGTCCGGAGGTTGATTTGCACAGCTCCGTCGGGGCAGCGGGAACGCAGCAAATGCGCCGCGCGAACTGCGAATGCCGTCTTACCTATACCCGGCATCCCATCGACGGCATAGAGCGTTGGTCCCGATCTGGTACGCAGGTCGTCATGGACGACGTCCCGCAGCTCATTCAATTCCGTGTCTCGTCCGGCCAGATGCGCAGGGTCGGGGTCCAAAGTGTCGGGTTTCCAGGCGCTACTTGCGGGGCTGGACGGCGGCGAGTGGGTTGTTCCGCGGAGAATCTGCTGGTGTGCCGCGCGAAGCTCGGGACGAGGCTCGATTCCCAGATTCCGCAGCCGGGTCCGGGCGTTGTGGAAGGCGGCGAGAGCTTCTTCCGTCCGGCCTGCCTTGTCAAGCGCCGACATCAGCAGTGCGACGGCTTTCTGGTCAGTGTGGGCCTGGCTGGTGATTTCTGTGAGTTCGCCGATGTGGTCCGCGCTCGGGTCATCAAGGTGCAGTTCGAGCTCGATGCGCGTCAGGGTTGCGTTGCGGCGATGTGCCAGAAGCACGCGGCGGATGGTCTCAGCCCATTGACCCTCGATGCCTGCCAATGGTTCGCCGTGCCACAGGGCCTCGGCTCGCCGAAGCAGCGAACGGGCCATCAGAGGTTCGGTGTCCCGGGCACTCGTGCCTTGGTGGAGGAGTTGCAGAAAGTGTTTGGCGTCGATGTCCTCGGATGCCATGTCGAGTCTGTATCCACCGGCCGGGGCACTAACTATCAGGCCGTTACCACAAGCCTCGCGAAAGCGTCGACGAAGCCGCGATATATAGACCTGAAGGCTCTCTCGGGCTGTCCGCGGCGGTTCGTGATCCCACAGCCGGTCGGCCAGACTCGGTGCCGAGATGGCGTTTCCGGCGTCCATCGCGAGGATGGACAGAAGAAGTTTCTCCTTGATGCTTCCAATCGGGCGTGCCTGTTCTTCGTGCCAGACCTCCAGCGCACCGAGCAACGTGATCCGCACCTGGGTTCCCCCTAGCCGGCTGCGAGTACGTTCTCCGCCTTCATGTCTACACCCGGCACTGGTGAGACTCTAGGGGTCATTGGCGATATATCGGTGATTGACGACGAATCAGCCATAATTCGAGGAAGGTTGGCTGAGTATCGAGATATCTGTGCCTTTACGGAATCTGGTGGTCAGGCTCGGCCGTGGGGAGCCCGGGACGCTCGGCCAGCGACAGGATTCGGTGCGGAGGCCGCAGTTGTGCCAGGCGGATTCTGAAGCCCAGTGCCATCGTCCAGCGGATGAAGCCGATGCTGCGAGGGGGCGTCGTCAGGACTTCCCAATGTCGGATCGACGATCGGCTGACGCCAGCCTTGCGGGCGACTTCGAGCTGGGTCAGCCCGAGGCTGCCCTCGCGGACGTCTCGCAGCGCTCCTGTCAGCCTTCTGAGCTCGTAGGCGTCCCATGCCTCGGCACTGTCACGAGCCAACGGGTAGCGGATCTGTGCTCCGAACGCATCGATGATGACGAGTCTCAGCGCGAGACTGTGGGCCCACGCGATGAGATGGCGGAGGGTGAGCGACTCCTGTCCGGACTCCCAGTCGATCACGGAGTTCGTGGAGACCCCGACCATTGAGGCAAGCCTGTGTTGCGGTAAGTTGCCGTGATCTGTGCGCACGGCGGTTAACAAGTCAGTGAGAACGGCGAGTTCCCGCTGTGCGTCCGTTGCGAGCGGCGCCATGATCACCTCAAGGCTTCTGCCGCAGGCGCCTGATCGACGTCCGGCGACTGTTGGTCGGCTGCGGGCGACTGTGGCCTTGCGTGAGACCGAGGTCTCTCAGAGTCCTGCGAAGCCATGCCCAGTAGTCGCGGCGGTCAAACCGGGTTCAGGGAACCCGCTCTATCTGAAGGGGTGAATTTCTTCTATCCGGGAGGTTCTGGCAGGAGCCCTGTTCACGGATTGATTGCGACTCAGTACCGAATCAGAACATTGGCTTCACAAACTAACTTGACCCTCCACTACCCTCCAGCCTGTGTAGCGGTTCAGAGAACGACGATGCACGTATGGAAAACCCCTGTTAGGAGCCGCTGGATGAAACGAAGCCTGCCGCTGTTCGTGGTCCCCGTCGCTGTGGGGATCGTGATGGCCGGGCCCGGGTCGGCACAGGCTGCCGGCCCCAGTCTTGTGCGCACTGAGGCCCAGGCGCCGGTCTCAGAGAATTGGGTCGACCACGCGGTGACGCCGTCCGTGGCGGCGGACACCGGCATCCCTGGGATCAACTCGTTCGACGCCGAGTTCGTCTGGGGCAACCGGACCGAAATGCTTTCGGCGACAGTTGTTGTCACCCGGGGCGTGCTGCGCGTCATAGCCGATCTGACAGGTGTCCACGCAGCCGCACCGAGCGCGGATCACTGAACCCGCGGAGCGCACGTAGGCCGTCTTCGCGCGCGGTGTGCGCATCCTGCGTCTGGCCGACGTCGTCCAAGGCGTCGGCCAGGTAGGCCAGCGCCTGGGCGCGGTGCCAGGGATAGTTCAGCCTGCGGTACGCGGCTACGACTAGGTGAAGAGCATCCACCGCCTCGGCCGCACGGTTCGCGGCGCGCATGGCCAGGCCCGTCCCCGTGGAGGCCTGCGCTTCCCGGGCAGGTTCGCGAAGGACGCGCGCGAGAGCCAAGGCTTGCTCGAAGGTCTCGATGGCTTGGTCGTGCAGCCCGCCCGCGTACTCCAATGCCCCTTGTTCCAGAAGCACTGCTTGGTGGAGTAGCGGTAGGTCAACCTCGTCGGCGATCTGCCGGGCGACCGCGAGCTCCCTGGCGGCTGGCGCCGGTCGGCCGCTTTCGCGATGGACACGGGCTCGAAGAAGCGGGGGAGTGGCCAGCAGGCGGCGATCGGCACCCGCGCGCCGGTACGCCCTCTCGACCTGATCGGCGAGGTCCATAGCGAGTGCCAAGTGTCCGCCTTCGAAAGCGACATGGGCCAGACCGCTCAGTGCTGCGGTCGCGCCGAGCTCGTCGCCCAGGGCGCGAGCGGCGTCGAGCGCCTGGTCGAACGCGGCGCCGGCCTGGGTGAGGTCGTGGCGGGCCATGAAGATCAGACCGAGGCTTGTGGCCGAGCGGACTGTCCCGGCGTGGTCGCCGATGCGTGCCCATACCTCCAGCGCGGCCTTGTGATGGACGATAGCTTCGTCGCCCCGGCCGGCTGCTGCGCAGGCATCGGCCAGGGTGGCCGCCACGGCGGCGTGCGCCTCTTCATGGTCCAGCTTGTCAGCTGCTCTCGCGCCTAGTGCGGCCATCTCAAACCAGTCGTCCAGCGGTAGATGCACTGCGTGCATGCCATGCAGGACGGCAGGGAAACGCCATGCCAGGTTCCAAAGTCCCGCTGCTGTCACAGCTTGGGCCACAGCCAGCAAGTTCTGCTGTTCGGCTCGATACCACAGGGTCGCCTCGTCGGCGTCAGCGAATCCGAAGGACCCGGCGTACATGAACTCCGTGGGCAAGGATGGTCCTGCCAGGCTGGGCAGCGCGGTACGTACCGCAGCTTGAGCCGTGGCGAGGTACCAGCAAGCACACCGCTGCAGCGCGGCACCCCATTCCTCCGGGTCTTCATCTTGACGGACCTGTCCCGCGGCATAGGCCCGCAGCAGGTCGTGGAACTGATACCTGTCAGGGCCGGTCTGTTCCAAGAGGTGCGCTCCGGCCAGCAGGTCGAGGAACTCCCGCACCCGATCAGGCTCGACGCCCGACAGGGCCGCAGCCGCTCCGATCCCAAACTCGGCGGACGGATGGACACCGATCATCCGGAACACCCGAGCTGCAGGGGCCGGCAACGCCCGATACGACCAAGCAAACACGGCGCGCACAGTGTCGGATTCGCTGGCGTCCTCCGTCGACAAGGCAGACCACAGCGACGATTCACTCCGAAGGTCTCCGAGCAGCTCGCGCAACGGCATCAGCGGCCGGGCAGCAGCCCGCTCTGCCGCGATCCTCAGTGCCAACGGCAGTCGTGCACACAGCTTCACCAACTCGCCGACATCGTCAGCCGAGTCAGTCTCCCTGATCCCCGACACCGCCTGCTCCACCAGCGCCACCGCGTCTGACACCGGTAGCAATCCCAACGTCAGCCGACGGGCTCCATCCCGGGCAGACAGCCCCGACAGCCGACCCCTGCTCGTTACCAGCATCACGCACCTGGCATCTCCGGGGAGTAGCGGGCGCACCTGGCCCACGGTCGCAGCGTTGTCGGCCACCACCAACACGCGCCGGCCGGCCAACCGCGACCGGTAAAGCTCAGCCCGTTCTTCAAGGCCCTGCGGCACCTCGCCGGATGGTATGCCCAACGCGCGTAGGAATCGCTCCAGGGCCGCCTGCGGCGCCAGCGGCAGGCCGGAATCGTAGCCCCGGAGGTTGACGAACAACTGCCCATCAGGAAACTGCTGGGCTGCTCGGTGCGCAAAGCGCACGGCCAGCGCGCTCTTACCAACACCTGCTGTGCCAGCAATCACGACCAGGCGAACACCTGAGGAATCGTTGCCAGTAGCCAGGAGCTCTTCGAGCTTCTCCAACTCCTCCACGCGGCCGACGAACCCGTGCACGTCAGCCGGAAGCTGACGAGGCGTAACAGGTTCAGTATGGTCCGGGACGTGGAAGTGAACGCCTCCACGGACGTCCCGAGCCTGCACGACGTTCCGTGCCGAACCGGAGAGAGATGATGAAACCGTCCCCGGCGGTGAGAAATCCTGATTTTGCGGTTCCGCAACCACGGTGCCCCCCAGCCCAGGTGGTGCCATTGCCGTCCCTAACCGCACTCTAGTCATAATCCGGACGAACGGTAGCGGTTGTTTGCCCGGCTTCGGTCAACTTCGCATCGGCCCTGGCTCGTGCGGATGGGGCCTGCCCCAGTCGTAGAATCCGGAAGGCGACACGCCAGCGGCCGGCAGCAAACCGCTGTCGGCAAGGCCTGGGGGCCAGCTCGCGGAGCACCCACACACCCTGTTGCGCCAGCATCCTGACCAACGACTTTCAAAGTGGCAGAGCTTTCTGGGAGTCGGGAACGGCAAGGCGCCAGCGGTCTAATCCAGCCAAGGACGGCCATCAGGTAGTTCTTTAAGTTGTAAAGCAATAGAGAATCCCAGCTTCTGCGCCCAGACGATCTGTGCAATCGGTCGCGGAGTGATGCGGGCCGGCTTCCAAAATAAAATCGAAGATCCACTGACGCCAACGAGTCGACGAAGAGCCTTCTGGCTCAGCTTCAAAGCCCTCCGGCGGCTCTTTAACGGCCCAGCGAGTCGCCACATTTCGAAAGAGTCGCTGATTTCGCCCGGAAGTAACCAGGAAGGTTCGGGCAACAGCATCTCGCCATCCGGGCCTACGATCACCAGGCGTCGCCCAAGTCCACTGGACCAGCGTGTCAGGTTCACCAAGGTGGGGCTCAACCTCAGGTTCTCCCATTCGGGGATCGTCTTACTGCGAACCCCGACGAGGGATGGCAAAGCAGCTTGAGAGATCCGGCCTCCCGGCGGACCAGCCTCAGTTCGCTGATGAAACGCACAAGGGCATGGTTCGCCGCCCTATCAACTTTTCAGCATCGCTGACAGTCTCATCGGTGATGCAGTATTGCATCCGGGTCCCTCCACATGCGGCACGTAAATCCCACTTGCGTAGAACCATGGTAGAGCACTTTGAAACCGTGGCCGTTCTCAGTCCACATTTGGCGCCCTCAAGTGGGCGATATCCCTAGCTAGCCTGACGCGTTCATCAGGCGAATCGGGGCTCTGACCCCCGAAACAAGGAAGTGCCCCGCCACCTGGGATGATCTTGATTGCGAAGTCCAGATCGCCCAAAGAACCGGAGCACTTGCCAGGTGAACCCTATAACGTCGCGCCCGAGACTGTCCGTGACGACCGACGGCAAGGGCGTGGTCGGGCACGCCGGCGCCCGACTGCTGGCGGACCTGGCCGAGGCCACCGGCCTGATCGGCACGTTCTCCGAAGCGCTGGCTCCGTCGCGGCAACGGGCCGGCGGGCACGATCCGGGCCGGGTCGCCGTCGACGTGGCGGTGATGCTCGCCGACGGCGGCGAGATAATCTCCGACCTGGCGGTGCTGTGGGACCAGAGCGAGCTGTTCGGACCGGTCGCCTCGCCGGCCACGGCGTGGCGGGTGCTGGACGGGATCGACGAGCCCGCGTTGGCCAGGCCGATCCAACGGCTCAGGTCGACATCACCGAGATTTTCGCCCACTGGTATGCGGGCCGTTCCAAGAGCGACGTGGTCGCGTGGTCAAAGTAGTCGCCGCCTCATCGCAGCGACTCCCGCGAATCTCTCCGCAACGATCGATCGATCCAGCTCACGCTTGCGTCCCGCCCCGCTGACCATCCTGATCGTCGGATCGTATCGAGACCGCTAGGGTTGCGAGCCGGTGCCAGTCGATCGCCGGACGCTCAGGCGCGGCTCCCGGGCGGTCACGGGGGACCCGGACTCGCAGGGCGCCGGGGACGATGCTGCAGCGGACCGGCACCTCCAGGTCGAGTGCCTCGCCGTCCACGCCGGCCGGGATGGTCGGCCTGTCGGCGGTGATGACCACCTCGCGGGCGGCCGCGTTCGTCATCGTGCCCGACTGCTCGCCGCGAAGCGCCAGGTCGGCAGCCTGCGCCGCGTTGCGCACGGTCAACCCGACGACGCCGAGCCGGCCGGTGTCCAGCCGGGGCCGGTGGCCGGAGCCGAACCGGCCGGAGCCGTAGGGGTTGGCGCTGACCAGGACGGCCTGCGGGCCTTCGAGCACGGTGCCGTCGAGGCGTGCGGTCAGGGTCGCGCCGGAGTAGCCGGTGAGCAGGTCCGGGAGCTGTTGCAGGGAGGTCGCGGCCTTGGCGTCCCGGTACTCGGGGCTCTGCACGATCTCCGCGTAGACGCCGAAGGAGGCGTTGTTCACGAAGGTACGACCTGCGACCTTGCCGAGGTCGACATGCATCTCGACGCCGTCGGTGAGGGCGTCCAGGCAGCGGCTCGGGTCCTCGCGGTCAAGACCGAGGTCCATGGCGAAGTGATTGCGCGTGCCGGCGGAGATCACCATGAACGGGACGTCGTGCTCGGCGGCGACCCCGGCGACCAGGGCTTGGGTGCCGTCGCCGCCGGCCACGCCGATCAGGTCCGCGCCCTGCTCCACGGCGTCGCGGGCGATCGCTGCGACGTCCTGGTGCGCGGTGGTGTCCAGCAACACGACTTCGCAGCCCAGCTTCTCGGCCTTGTCGACCAGGCCGAAGCGTCCGACCTTGCCACCCCCGGACGCCGGGTTCATGATCAGGGCCGGCTTGCGCGGCGGCGGCGTGTCCCAAGTCGGGACGACAGCGGGCGGGGCGTCCACGCGCAGCGCGGCGCGTCCGCAGGCCAGGGCCGCGGCCCAGGCCAGGGCGGAGAAGAGGACCTCCAACCAGACATCACTGCTGACATAGACCACGACCATGATGATCAGGGCGGCGGCGGCGACCAGCACCCCGCCGGCCCGCAGAACACCGTGGTGGGTCAGCGCCCACCACCCGCCCGCGGCTGTCACCACCAGCGCCGCGACGGCGATCACCAGGGCGATCAGACCCCCGCCGAGGCCGGTCGCGGTGATCAGGAGCGCGATCGTGAGCAGTCCGAGGGCCAGCGCGGCGCGCGCGAGCCAGCGGGCCTCCCGCGTCCGGCGGGGTGAGGGGTCAAGCCGGACGCCTTCGGGCGGCGGCGACGGCATGGCCTGCGTCGGGGACATCATCGCTCGGGGGTGTTCAGACGAGCGTCCCGTCGCGCTCTCCGATGGGCGACCAGAGCGCGACCGCGTCGATCGCGAGTTGGTCGATCGTGAAGTCCGGGGACCGCGCTGCCCGTTCGGTGACCCGGGGGCGGCGCCGGCGGTGTGACCTCCTGACGGGCCCAGCGCCCGGCCTGGCAGCGGGACACCCGATAGAACGGAGCTGTGGCCCTCCCGCTGATCGCCGCTGCGGAAACCACCCCTGTCGGCGAACCCGTCATGGTCGCGATCCTCCGATCTTGTGAAGGATGGGATGAACGTGCCGCCACTCCGGCTCGGCGCCCGGTGTCCCGAACCCAGGTCAGCCCCCGTGCGCCACTGAGCTGTTTGCAGAGCCGCGGTCAACCATCGGCTCCTTCGTCCGGCCTGTTCGTCCGGCCTGCCGCTACGTGTGCATTGGCGGGACCGCGTATCCGGCTATGCCACCATTATCGTTCCTGCAGAGATCTGGCGCATTTGTTCGTGCGGCGAGGTGGCCGGGGCCGACCGGACATCCCGGTCCCGAGAGCTCGCCTGAGAAGGTCGTTCGACGGGAAACGCGGGCTGCGAATCGGCGGCCCGGTGAATGGATCACGGCACGGGGTGAGCGGAACGCTCGCGAACCCGGCGGTGAGGTTGCCGTCCGCGCGGAGAACTCGGTATCTGTCGCCGAACCAGGTCTTTCGGCCCTGTCACCAGGTGTCACGCCGAAGTAGCGTGGTGGCAGCCTGTGAGACTTCGACGGTTCTTTGCCGGCGCGGCTGCCGCGGGGAATCCGGTTGCGGAGAGGTCATGTCGACCCGGTTTACGAACATGGAGCAGGACGCGATCAGCGCTTTGACATCGCGACTGCAGCGACGCTTCGCCGAGGTGCCGCCTAAGCAAGTCACGGACATGGTGGAGCACTTCTATCATGACTTCGATGACAGCCGAATCCGCCAGTTTGTTCCCCTTCTCGTCGAGCACGCGGCACGCGATGAGCTGTACAAGATCGGTTCCGTCTCCTGGGAATGAGAGCTCTCCGTCTGGCCCTTGCGTCGGTGGACAATGAACGTGGTTCGACGACGAAGGCTGACACGAGCTCGGAGCGACGCTAGGCGCCGGCTCCGGCTTTGACAGACCTGGCGAAGCTTGCGCGTCGCCGCCGGGCCGGGGCGCATCGACGGCCCCGGCCCGGTGTCTGTTACTTCTTCTTCCTGCCGCCGTTCGCCATGGCGCTCTTCTCGGCGTCCTCGACGGCGATGGCGAAGCCGAGGGCCTCGGTGATGTGGCCGGCCGCTGCCATGACGCGCGGGGTGCCCACGATCGGGGCGATCGCGATCAACAGATCTTGGACCTTGTCGATGGTCACGTTGGCTTCGCGTGCCACGTCGATGTGCGCGTAGTAGGAGATCGGCGGTGCGTCCATCGCGCACAGCGCGGCCAGCCGGGCGGTGATGAGCATCGCGGGGTCCATACTGCAGCGCTCGAGCGAGTCGACGGTCATTGCCTCGAGGGTGTCCAGGACGGGGGTGTCGGATGTCATTGCCATCGTGGGTGCTCCTGACTTATGAGGGGGTGGCTCGGCCGGGACGGGCTCACGGCATCCACCGGTGGCGACGCCGTCCCGGTCTTCCGGAGGCTTGCGGTTCGATGCTAGGAGCGGGTCTGGGAAAGCGCATGGCAGCGCGGGCACTCGGAGTCGGGGCTCGACCGCGTGGGCTAACCATCGGGATGGCGGACGGCTGTATCCCGGTGCCCGTCGTACGCTCCCGCGGCGCTGGGGGTGGTGCTCTCGCGATGCCGGTCTTGCTGTGCGACTGGATCCCCGGGATGGCTGAAGCTCCGTGGTTTGGTTGATGACCTTCGCGTTCTTCGCCGTCCCGCTGGGAAGGGCACCCGACCCGACGCGGGAGACAACGGTGTATCAGCTCACGGATCGCGGCTGATCATCAGGGCTGGCCGATAGCAACAGTGTTCGATCTCGCGTCGCCTCGATCAGCTTCGGCGCCACTGTCGGACGTCGGCTCATACCTGCTCCTTCCGGAGTGCGAGCCGGTGAGCGATATGTAACGCTTTGTCGCGAAGGCCGACCTTCGAAGCTCCATGCCCTCGACCGTCGCGATGCTCGACCTTCATCGGAATCTTCACCCAGAGAACGGGAGTGTGGAAGTGGCACCATCTGAAACCGACGAATTGGGACCGGTCGACTACATCGTCGTCGAGTTCCCTCCCGGCGTCTCGAACTTCACCGGTGAAATGGCCGCCGAGCTCGACAAACTGGTCAGTGCTCGGACGATCCGGGTCTTGGACCTGATCGTTCTGACGAAGGGGGAGGACGGCGAGATCGACGCGCTCGAGATCGAGGACACGGGCGTGGGAGACCTGCGTACCGCCGAGGCGGAGTTGGCCGGCTTGCTCGCTGAGGAGGACGTCGTCAATCTGGCCGCGGCGATGAAGCCGGGAACGACTGCGGGAGTGCTGGTCTGGGAGAACATCTGGGCGGCTCCCTTCGCTTCCGCCGCACGCCGCGCCGGCGGCCAGCTCATCGCTGACGGACGCATCCCGATCCAGGCCATCCTGGCCTCGATCGAAGCCGATGAGGAAGGAGCCTGACATGCCGATCGGACGTATGCGAAGAGGACGGCGCGGGGTCGTGGGTGCTCCGGTCGCCCGCACAGCGGCCGTCGCCGGGTCGGCAGCGGTCGTCGCTCATGGAGTCGGGCGCCGCCATGACCGGCGTGACGACCGTCGGGATGACCGCGGTGACCGCCGCGAGGACCGTCGGGACCGTCGTTGACTGCCGCGAGCCACCACCGGCTTGCCGGTGAACGGCGGATCGGCGACGCCTGACTCCTCCGGCGTCGCCGATCCGCCTCGGGACATCCCGTCAGTGGGCGATCAGTACCGGGCGGTGGAGAGCGCCGCCCGGTACCAGCCAGGTCCGCCCTATAAGCGGGCTGCTGGGCTTGATCGGCCCGCAGAACGATCACAAGCCGGTCTGGACCTTGATCCTGCCGCTGCGTTCCGCCTCGCGAAGTGCCGCGAGATCTTGCTCGTTCTGGTCGGCGTAGGCCCGGGAGAACTTTGCGATGGCGTCTGCGAACGTGGCGTCGTCACCGAGGTAGGCGGAGATGGCGATGGCGTCTCCGGTTCGGGCGTGTGCTCGAGCAAGGGTCCATCCGCACAGCTCGCCGTATCCGCGCATTTGGTCCGGGTTCATGTCCTCGATCACCGCGGAGCCTTTCCAGTCCGCGAGCTGGCGGACGTAGAAGTCTCTGCGTTGGCCGTCGATCCCTTCGGCGGTCTGCCAGCCGAGGAAGATGTCGCCGACGGCCTGCATCGCCCGCTGCCCGTACACGACCCTCTCGCCCTCGTTGTCGAACCGGGCGCCGCGGTGCTCCACAGTCCCCAGGTGATCGGCCAGGACGGAGCGTTGCGCCTCCTTGACCTGGAGGAACAGGGGATCGTCGTCGTCTCGTCCGCGCATCAGCACGATCCAGCACCGGGTTCCGACGCTTCCCACGCCGACGACTTTGCGGGCGATGTCCACGAATTCGAACGCCTCCAGCAGCATCTGCCGGTCCGGCTGCAGGGTGCGCCGGTAGTCGATCAGCAGCTCGCGCACCTGGTCCTGGAGTTCTTCTCGGGCGACGTCGGGGAGCAGGTCGCTGAGGGGAACGATCAGGGGCGGGTCCGCCAGGATGCGCCGCTGGCCGTCCACGACGGTGGTGAGTTTGCCGACGGCCCTCATGCTGTCGCGGCTGTGCGCTTTGGCAAGCGTCTTGTTCAGCTTCTTGCCGCCGGTCTTCTTCAGCTGTGGGGCGAGCATTTCCTTGATCTCCTCGACGTCGCCCCGGGCGTACCACAAGTCGAGCTGGTGCATCGCGCCGAAGCCCGCCATGGCTTTCTGGTAGCGCCGGACCGAACGAGTCAGGATCTTGCGGCGGTCCTTGTGGCCGAAGCCGTTCTGCCGGCCGGCGACTTCCAGGCTTGCGGCGAGCCGCTTGACATCCCATTCGAACGGGCCGGGGTAGGTCTCGTCGAAGTCGTTCACATCGAAGACCATGCGCCGTTCGGGCGAGGCGAACAGTCCGAAGTTGGACAAGTGGGCGTCGCCGCACAGCTGAACGGTCAATCCCGAGCCGGGAGTGGTGGCCAGATCCGCGGCCATCACCGCGGCCGCCCCGCGGTAGAACGTGAACGGCGAGACCAGCATGCGGCCGTACCTGATGGGCACCAGTTCCGGGACCCGCGAGGCGGCCTGCTTCTCCAGTACCTCCACAGGATCGGCTCTGTCAGCCTTCGGCATGAATTGCGCGTGTTGCGTCAGCGGCGTCGCGGCACGGGCGTTGGCGCCGGCGGCGGCGCGTTCGTCCGGAGTCAAGTGCCTGCCGGCCGCAGACACAGGCGTGCGCTGCGTGGGCCGTTTGCTCCGGGTCGCGCGCTGGCTCCCATTCCGTCGGTCGGCGGTCGTCATGGTCTCGTACCGTGGATCATCTGGTGCTCCTCTGCTTGGTCCTCGATGCGCGTCCAGACGGCCGTCTCCCGGCGTCACATGAAGCCAGACCGGGGCTGCGGACAGGCTCGATTTCATTGGACGCTTGCGCCTTGTGAGGCGCACCTGGTGATCCGCCTTTTGGCAGCGGTCGCGATCGGCGCAGTCTGCCGAACGGCTCAGCCGATTCGGCTCCGACCCGCGAGGGACACCGGTCTGATCGATGCTGGAATGACCTACACGGGAGGAGTGTGGCCATGTGCCGTTGGCTCGCTTATTCAGGCGCACCTGTTCTGCTCAGCAACGTGCTCTTCACACCTGTCCACTCATTCATCGATCAGAGCCTGCACTCCAAGCTCGGCGCGGAGACCACGAACGGCGACGGTTTCGGCATCGGCTGGTACGACGGCGAGGAGACGCCCGGCGTCTTCCACAGCGTCGAGCCGGCGTGGAACGACGCGAACCTGCGCGAGGTGACCAAGCACATCAACTCGCCCCTGTTCTTCGCCCACATCCGCGCCGCAATCGGATCGGCGGTCCAACAGACGAACTGCCATCCCTACCGCTACGGACGATGGCTGTTCATGCACAACGGCTTCGTCGACGGCTACGCGAAGATCAAGCGCGATCTCGCGTTCGCGGTCGACCCTTCGCTGTTTCCCTTGATCGGCGGAACGACCGACACTGAACTGTTGTTCTATCTGGCGCTCACCTTCGGGCTCGAAGACGATCCGCCGGCGGCGGTGGCCAAGGCCATCGGTCTCATCGAGGCCACAGGCCGTGCGGCCGGTGTCACCTACCCGTTCCAGGGGACGGTCGTCACCAGCAACGGCGAGTCCATGTGGGCCTTCCGCTACTCGAGCGAGGGCAAGTCCCGGACGCTGTTCTTCAACCGCGACCTGCCGACGCTCCGGCAGCAGTATCCGGAAGTGTCGAATCTGAACCAGCTTTCGGACGACACCAGGCTGGTGGTCTCCGAACCGATCGGAAATCTGCCCGGGGCGTGGATCGAGGTCCCCGAGGCGACCTATGGAGTGGTCCAGACGGGGCATGACAGCCTGCAGCCGTTCGTACCGACGGCGTCTGCATGACAGGCGGCGGGCACTGGTCCACTGTCCGGAGTGGACCAGCCGTCTTGTCCGTCGAAAGCCCGAACAGCGTCGATGTCATAGTGCGCACCGCAAAATGAATCACGCGATATCGATCCATTTATCGCCGGAAAGCGGCAGCATGAATCCATCGCAGGAACCTCCGGGTGACTCGCCGGCCGAGAAGCCAGAACCGACAGGGGGCGAGACCTCGGCTGCCGAGGAGTCTTCCAGGGCGCGCGCTGAGCGCATAAAACGCATGCAGCACTTGCAGCAGATGCAACAGGCCGTCGAGCGGGGAAAGCACAAGTACGCCGGATCGTCCGCTCAGAGTCTGTGGGATCGCTTGTCGGCCACGGACTTCCTGAACCAGGCACTTCTCTTGGCTGCGACACTGTTGTTGTGCGCCATCCCGTTCTTTCTGGTCCTGAACGCGCTGGCGGGGCGGTCACTCATTCCCGTGATGACGCACCGGATGGGGCTGACGAAGGAGGCCAGCGATGTCGTAGGCCAGCTGTTCACGTCCACGGCTGCCACGTCCTCGACCATCACCGGGCTGTCCTCTTTGTTCTTCGTCCTTGGAGGGCTGGCCGCCGCCAGCACGATCCAGAAGCTCTACTTGCGAATCTTCGACCTGCCGGCCCATAAGCACGACCCGGTACGCGTGCTTGTCTGGCTGGGTCTGGTCGTCGGCGGCACGTTCCTGCTCCCCGCGCTGGCCCCCAGCCTGCGTGGCGCCGCCCCGGTTCTGTACTGGATCGTCTACCTCGGCGTGGCCATCGGGTTCTGGTGGTTCACGATGTGGCTGCTGCTCGCCGGAAGGATTCCTTGGAGGAAGCTGGCTCCTTCTGGCATCGCGACGGGCATCTGCTGGATCGGAATGTCTTTGGTCTTCTCGATAACATTCTCCGGAATGATCATCAGCAATAATCAGAAGTACGGCGCGATCGGAGTGGTGTTCTCCTTCATGTCGTTCTTCATCGCCGTCGGTGTGGTGATCATCCTGGGTGCGCTGATCGGCCTGGTGTGGCAGGAGCGCGGCTTGTCATTCCGGTCGGCGATCGAGAAGCTGCGGAGAAAATCGTGACCGGCGCGGCCGAGGAGCCGGAGATCCCGGACCAGGCGAGGCCGACGATTCCCGTCCGAACCGCGGCGTGGATCATCCTTCGCATTGTGGGATCGATCGCCGCACTGGTGATCGCGTATTACCTGCTTCCGTTGGACAACGCGTCCGCCGCCGTCGTCGGCACGATCCTGGCGCTGGGGCTGGCGACGTTCGTCGCGTGGATGGCTATCCAAGTGCGCTCGATCGTCCGTTCGCCGTATCCAGGCTTGCGGGGGCTCGAGGCCTTGGCCACCGGCATACCGTTCTTCCTCCTGCTCTTCGCCAGCGCCTACGTCGCCATGTCCGATCTGTGGCCCGAGAGCTTCACCGCGATCCTGTCGCACTCGGACGGCCTGTACTTCACCGTGACCGTGTTCTCAACGGTCGGCTTCGGCGACATCGTGGCCAAGAGCGAAACCGCCCGCCTGGTCGTCACCGGACAGATGCTCGCCGACCTGGTCGTCCTCGGTGTGGCGATCAAGGTGGTCGTTGGCGCTGTCCGACGCGGCGTGCGGCGACGTGCACCAGCCGGGCCGCGCGCCGACGGCGGCGCGACCCGGCGGTGAGGAGTGTCATAACGCTCCGAGGACGCAGCCCTTCAGAGCACCGGAAGCTCGTGGCGTCAGACTACTTCGTCGGGTCCTGCCATGAGCGACCACAGTGCCAGGACGTCGATGAAGATGAGGATCAGGGCCCACCAGGTCTGGTAGGGCAACCACATGAAGTTGGCGATGATGGCCAGCCCCACGATGAACATGCCTGTGATCTTGGCCCACGTGGCGCCGGAGTATGCGCCCCACCCGACAACGACGACCAGGATGCCCAGGACCAGATGGATCCAGCCCCAGGCGGTCGTGTCGAACTTGAAGGCGTAGTTGCCGACGTGGGCGTAGACGTCGTCCTTGGCGATGGCGGTGATGCCCTGCAGGATGTTCACGACGCCCGCGATCATCAACAGGACTCCAGCGAACACCGCGCGGTGGGGAACGGGTGTGGCTCCGCGCGGGGCCGAAATCTGACTCATGGCTATACCTCCGCATGCGTATGTGACCGGGTGCGTCGGACCGGCTCGTGCCTGAGGGACACGACGCTCCGAGCATGACTTCGCCGGTGGTGGTTGGCGAACGGACAGGACCATGCGCGGGATCTTCTCGTTCTCGCGGGGCAGTCTCAGCGATCATGCTCAGCTACTCGCTTGTTGGTGTGCGCCGTTCTGCAACCGGTGCCCGAGCTGGACAGTGCAGTCAGTGAACGGTGGCGTTCGAGCGCTGCGATCGCCCGAGCGGAGCTGCCCGCTGAGCGGCCGAGGGCCATTCGATCGATCCCGGCGGCGCGCCGGTGGGTCATCCACTTCGGGCGCTGCGACGATGAAGCGCATGACGACTGAGACGAGGACATCTGCCGGTTCGGGTGGGAAGAACGTCGTCCTGCTGACGCTGGCAGCGGGCCAGTTCCTGATGGCGCTGGATTCCTCGGTCATGAACGTCTCGATCGCCACGGTCGCCGAGGACGTCGGCACGACGGTGACCGGCATCCAGGGCGCGATCACCGCTTACACGCTGGTCATGGCGATCTTCATGATCCCCGGCGGCAAGATCGGCGCCCTGATCGGCCACAAGCGCGCCTTCATGATCGGGTGTGTCGTCTACGGGACCGGGTCGTTCACCACGGCGATCGCCCCGAACCTGACGGTGCTGCTGCTGGGCTGGTCGTTCCTGGAGGGCCTGGGCGCCGCGCTCATCATGCCGGCGATCGTGGCCCTGGTCGCCGGGAACTTCAGCGTGGAGCGCCGGCCGGCCGCCTACGGGCTGGTGGCCGCGGCCGCGGCGGTGGCGATCGCGGTGGGTCCCCTGATCGGCGGGCTGGCGACGACGTACTTCTCCTGGCGGTGGGTGTTCGCCGGCGAGGTGGTGGCGGTCGCCGGCATCCTGCTTCTGGCCCGCAAGGCCGAGGACGCTCCCGTCCGCCCGGGGCGTCATCGCATCGACGTCGTGGGGGCGGTGCTGACCGGCGCGAGCCTGGGGCTGTTCGTGTACGGGGTGCTGCGCTCGTCCGAGTGGGGCTGGTTCGTCCCGAAGCCCGACGCGCCGTCCTGGCTGGGGATCTCGGCGACCATCTGGCTGATGCTGGGCGGTGTTCTGCTGATGGTGGTCTCGGCCTCCTGGCAGAAGCGCGTGGCGGCGCGGGGCGGGGAGCCGTTGGTGGAGCCGGGTCTGCTGCGCAACCGGCAGCTCAACGGCGGCCTGATCATGTTCTTCTTCCAGTACCTGGTCCAGATGGGCGTGTTCTTCGTCGTCCCGCTGTACCTGTCCGTCGCACTCGGCCTTTCCGCGCTCAAGACCGGTCTGCACATCCTGCCGCTCTCCCTGACTCTGCTGGCCGCCGCGTTCGGGATCCCGCGGCTGTTGCCGACGGTGTCGCCGCGGCTGATCGTCCAACTCGGGGCCCTGGAGCTGTTCGTCGGCGCCGTGGTGCTGATCGCCACGCTGGATGCCGACTCCAGCGCAGGCGTGGTGACCATCCCCCTGCTGCTGATCGGGTTGGGTATGGGCTTTTTGGCCTCCCAGCTCGGCGCGGTCACCGTCTCGGCTGTGCCGGATGAGAAGAGCGCCGACATCGGCGGCATCCAGAACACGGTCACCAACCTGGGCGCCTCCATGGGCACCGCCCTGGCCGGGTCGATTTTGATCGCCACGCTGACCTCGTCGTTCCTGGCCGAGTTCGAGAACAACCCCGCGATCCCGGCGTCGGTCTCCGAACAGGCCGCCCTTCAACTCGAAAGCGGCGTGCCGTTCCTGTCCGACGCCGATGCCGAGGAAGCTCTCAAGGCCGCGGGAGTGAGCCCTGCCGTCACCGACGCCGCACTCGCCGCGAACTCCGCCGCCCGGATCGACGCCCTGCGCGCCTCCCTGGCGATCCTGGCCTTCGCCGCCGTCATCTCGCTGTTCTTCACACCAAGGATCCCGCGGACCCAACCGGGGGCGCCGAAGAAGGAACCGAAGGAAGCAGTCGGCTGAAGTAATCGAGCCCAGGCAGGGACGGCTGGTGCTCGTCCGCGGTGCCAGTCGATGCACCGTGGCGCGGCGGGTGGCGGTTGGCGGCGCGCTCGGCGGACACAGGAGGGCGATGCGCGATGCCCTATCGGATGATCGAGGATGAGAGCTCGGAGATAGAGCAGAAAGCACACAGTCGGCGTATCTCCTAGTGCGCTCGTGAGCACCTTGGGCATCAATGGGTAGAGACATTCTGCCGTGGTGGCCCGAGGAGCACGATGACAACGCCCGAATCATCCAGCGGGGCGCCCGCTCCCGGCCCGCACCCGGCCCACCGATCCGGCGCGTCACGGGCCGGCAGGATCGCGGTGAGCACCGTGTCCGCGGTGTTGATCACGATCACCTGCGTCCTGGTGCCGGTGTCCCTGCTCACCGTGTGGGTGCACGACATCGTGCTGGACACCGACCGGTACGTCTCCACCGTCGCCCCCCTGGCGACGAACCCAGCGATCGAGACGGCCGCGGCCAACCGCATCACCCAGGCCGTCGACGTCAAAACCGACGGCAACGAGGTCGCCGCCGAGACCGCCGCCTGGCTCCAGAGCCAGGGACTGCCGCCCAAGGCGGCCGCCGGCATCAAGTCGCTGGGTCCGAAACTGGACGAGGCCATCAACGACGTGGTCAACAAGGCGGCCACCCGCTTCGTGCAGAGCGACCGGTTCGAGACCATCTGGAACACAGCCAACCGCGCTGCCCACACGGCGGTCGTGAAGGCGCTCACCGGTGAGGGCCGCGGCGCGGTGGAGGTCAACAACGGCACGGTCACCCTGGACCTGGGCACCGCCGTGGACACCGTCAAACAGGACCTTGTCAATGAAGGCGTGGCGCCCGCCGCGAAGATCCCCGACGTCAACAAGGAACTGGTTCTCTTCCAGTCCGACAAACTCAAGAAGATCCAAGGCCTGGGCCACCTGCTCGACATCCTGGGCAACTGGCTGCCGGTGCTCACCGTGGTGCTCGGCGCGATCGGCGTGGTGCTCGCCCGCCGACGCCGCCGCGCGCTGGTGACCACCGCGCTGGGAGCCGCCGCGGCCTGCCTGATCCTGGCCATCGGCCTGGTCATCATCCGCCACTACTACCTCGACCACCTGCCCGCCAAGGTACAGTCCCCCGCCGCGGCCGCCGCCGTCTTCGACACCTTGCTGCGCTTCCTGCGCATCAGCATTCGGACCGCACTGGCCCTGGGCGTGGTCGTGGCCCTCGGCGCCTACCTCAGCGGGCCCGGCCGTCTCCCACGCGCGACGCAGGGCGCGATCAACCGAACCGCGGACTCCGCCGCCGGCTGGGGCGACCATCACGGCGTGCACACCGGCCGCTTCGGGATCTGGATGAACACCTACCGGAAGTGGATCACTCTGGGCGTACTGCTGATCCTCGCACTGGTGCTCGCACTGTGGAGTTATCCCACGGTGGAGACAGTCCTCCTGCTCACACTGATCCTGCTTGTCGTGCTCGCGATCCTGGCGTTGCT
>Ga0207671_10000363_pt1 | contig 64590 bp, 52 predicted proteins | sample KBSC24metaG_FD_184352 | JGI IMG/M metagenome (GOLD analysis project Ga0207671, IMG submission 184352) | Corn rhizosphere microbial communities from Kellogg Biological Station, Michigan, USA - KBS C2-4 metaG (SPAdes) (version 2) | ecosystem: Host-associated > Plants > Roots > Rhizosphere > Soil... | reverse complement strand
TGGTCTCCGACGGATTCGTCGCGGCCGACAACACCGACCTGAACCTGGTCAATGCATGGGGGATAGCATTTGGCCCGACTTCGCCCGTCTGGGTCGCCGACAATGGTAGTGGCTTGTCGACGCTGTACGGCGGCGACGGCGTTCCGAAGTCGCTGGTCGTGCAGATCCCGACGCCCACCGATCCCGTCGGCGGCACACCTACAGGCATCGTGTTCAATCCGTCGGCGACTTCCTTCGTGGTCTCCGGTACCGATGCGAGCGGGGCTGCCGTATCCGGTCCCAGCCATTTCATGTTCGCCACCGAAGACGGCGTGATTGCCGGTTGGACGGGCGGTACCCAGGCGTTCGTCGGCGTCGACAACTCGACGACCACCGGCGCCGTATACAAGGGCCTCGCATTGCTCGCGTTGAACGCCGACGGCAGCGGACAGCAGCTGTACGCCACCGATTTCCACAATGGCCGAATCGACGTGTTCGACAGCTCATTCACTCCGGTGACGACGCTGCCAAGCGGCGCCTTTACCGATCCGACACTGCCCGCCGGCTACGCGCCGTTCGGCATCCAGGCCATCGGCGGCAATCTATTCGTGACCTACGCCAAACAAGTGGCCGGCAGCAACGACGAGGCGCACGGCCAGGGACTGGGCTTCGTCGATGTCTATGATGCGAACGGAGGATTCCTGAGCCGCGTGGCGCAGCACGGCCAGCTGAATGCACCGTGGGGCATCGCGCAGGCTCCGGCCGGGTTCGGCAAGTTCAGCAACAGCCTGCTCGTCGGCAACTTCGGCGACGGCTCGATCACGGCGTACGACATGAAGAACTTCACGCCGCAGGGCCAGCTGCACGACCAGAACGGCCATGTGCTGAAGATCGAAGGCCTCTGGGGCATTGCGTTCGGCAATGACAAGCAGGGCCAGCCATCGACCACGCTGTTCTTTGCAGCCGGTCCGGACGACGAACAGCACGGGCTCTACGGCCGCATCGACGCAGCGCAATAAAACGATCCGTCACGTTCGATACGATCGAGCGCTCGGAACTCCGGTGTGGTCGCCTTCGGGCGACCATACGCGGGACAAATGTATTGACCCTTTCGCCTGGGGCCTTGAAGAAGCTGTAGACGTCAGCGTGACTTGTCAGTAACAAGTGCCTACGGGGTCGGATCGAGTCCGCTCGCGAAGAGCCGGTCGCCCTGATCTTCGAATGCGCCGATGTCGACGGTATTGCCAAACGTACGCAGAAAGCCAAAGCCGCGCTGGTCGAAATTCAGCGGCGCCGCGGCGAACACGGCAACGAGCGGGCTACCGGTGCGCAACGCCGGGCTGTCTGGAAGCAGGGCCTGAGACTTGGTCAGACCGCCGTTGTCCTGCAGGGGGCCGAGCCTTGGCGAATCGCTGAAGATGTTGTGGTCGCCGGGACTGTTGAATGCGGAAATATTCTGTGCGGAGCCAAGGACGCTGTACGAAGCCTCGAGCGTCAGTACGGTCGGTGACAGGGTAATATCGGTATGCGCAGGTGCGTTTGCAGAAACGATCGAGTTCCGAAGGATGAGCGAGCTGTAGTCACCTAGCGACGGAGAGAAATTGGTTGTGCCGAGGAGTATGCCGCCCGCAGCCGCGCCCGCAACTGCTGCCCCCGTATTGTTGCTGACTGTGCAATTGATGAGCGTGAGACCTCGCGTGCCCCCTCCCGAGTCGTTCCAGAATGCGCCGCTGGCTTCCGCAGTGCCGGCACCGACATTGCCACTGACCGTGGTATTCACGAACGTTGCCGCACTGCCGAAGACGATTGCGGCTCCCGCCACGTAGTTCGCCCGACCAGCAGCAAGGTTTCCGCTGAGCGTCGAGTCGGTCACGGACAGTTTGGTACTGAGTATCGATATTGCCCCGGCGCAGAAGTTGCCGCATACGGGAAAGTTGCCAGTGATCGTGGAGGTTCCAATATTGGCATCGGCTGCAAAGGTATAATCCGCCGGCTGTTCCACCATTGTTTCCGGATACGATCGATTTGATCATCGCCAAGTTACCACCGATGACGGCAACACCGCCGCTGTACGACACCGCCGAATTCCGCTGGATTGTTGCGGTATCGAGCGTGAGCGTTGTGGAATTGGCATAGATACCGCCGCCGCGCGAATACGCAGTGTTATAGACCAGCGAACTGTTCGTAACGGTCACGTTGCTGTTGCTGGCGAAGAGTGCTCCTCCGGAGAGTGCGTAGTTGAAGGTAAAGTTCGAATCGACGATTGCCACCATCGATGAGGGAGCCGCATATATTGCCCCTCCATAGGCGGCCGCCGTGTTGCCGTAAAATGAGCAGCCGGTGAAAATCGCGTTGGCACCGGCAGCAACAGAAACGCCGCCGCCGTTTTCTGCCGTTTTCCCATTCGTCAGCACGAGGTTGTTGACGGTGAGTGTTGCGCCAGCGCCTACGGAAAGAATTCGTGAGCCGTCACCAGCAACGATCATCTGGCCACTGGCGCTTATCGTGACTGCAGGAGCAGCGACCGCAAGCTCACCCTGGGCCAGCGTTATCATCGAAATCACCGGCACGAACAATATCGTGTCATTGGTCCCGAACGGATCGCCATTGACGTCCGCGCTGCAGCCCGGCACGGCCAAGATAGAGCCGTCGCTGACGGCTTTCAGCGCGTTGCGCAGCGTGCAGGCGGTCGAATCGGGACTGTCGCTTTCGGTGTCGACGGTCAGGGTTGCAGCATGCGATCCCGAGGCAATTAGCGCGGTCGCAATCGCCGCCGCAAGGCGATTCGTGTGAATGGCAGATGGAATCATCGACTTGTCCTCCATGACCCGAACCCTTGCGGATTATGACTGCATGGTGACTGCGGCTGTGCCGGGGATACTTGCTCGCCGGTCAGCGTCGCGGTTCTGTCAGCTGCTGCTTGCCGTTTCGGTCGAGCTTGCGGCGAGCGCGCGGTTGATTTCAGCGACGATGCCATTGAGGCTGTCTTCGCCATAGCCCTTGTGGATGTCGAGGATCCGCCCGTCCTTGCCGATGATCACCATCTGCGGAATCGCCTTCACGCCGTACGCGGATCGGCTCCGTTCGTCACGATCGTTGGCCAGCAGCAGGTTCAGTTCGCCCAGAATCTTTGCCGCCTTCTGGAACACGGTGCGGCTCTCGATATTCACGGCGACCACCTGCAGGCTGCCCTTGCCCTGCACCTGCAGGCCCTCGAGGATCGGCAGTTCCTTGCGGCAGGGACTGCACCACGATGCCCAGAACGAAATGACGACCACCTTGCCGGCATAGTCCGATGCCTTCGCCGGCTTGCCGGACAGCGTCGTGCCGAGAACGATGTCGGGTGCCGGTTCGCCGACCTGGGAGGCTGCAAGACAGGGGCCGCTTGCGACGATGCAGGCGATCCAGGCCCAGGAAGCAATGACTCGCAACATGACGACCTCCCTGTTCCGGACGAGCAATGCGGCCGCTGCCGCGTGTTTCGTGATGTTACTGCAACCGGATGATGAAAGTGGAGCCGACACCTGGGCCAATCCCTCCAGTGTCGTCAGAAACGGCTTGCGGCGGATCCCCTCCCATGGCGCGCCAATGCAGGGAGGCCGGCTGGATTCCAGCCTCCCTGATGTTGACCTTGCTTCAGGCGCGCTTGATCAACCTGACGACCACCAGCAGGATGATCGCGCCGATCGCCGCGTAGATGATCGAGCCGACGACGCCGGTCAGGCCCAGTCCCAGACCCGGCAGCAACCAGCCGGCGACAAATGCGCCGAGGATGCCGACGACGATATCGCCAATCAGACCGAACCCGCCGCCCTTGACGACCTGGCCAGCGAGCCATCCGGCAACCGCACCGATAAGCAGGAAAATGACGAGCGATTCTGCTGACATGCTGTTCTCCTCGCGCGACCGCGATGGTTGCGCTGTTGTCGTGCGCCTGGCGCAATACTGTCGAACTGCTTCGACAGCCCCGGATGCAGGGTACTCGCGACGTGGCCAAAAGAATACAGCTCACGACCAAACAACAGGGATCGATCCGGCAAGCCGGACACGAGCCGGCACTCGGCACGTATCGAGGATGAATCCGATGGTCCGGCGAGAATTGCTTCCTCTCCGGGGCGGCGATCTCGTTGCCTGTCTCGACGTGCCAGGGCTTGCCGCCTGCTTCGATGGAAATCGCCGCCCCGAACCGGGTCGAGGTAGACTTTCGGCCCTCGAACGGCAGGGCCGCACGATACCGGATGCAAGTGTTCCTCGACTCTTCCGTTGGCGCGTGGCTGCAGAACGTGGCACTGCGGTTGTCGCCGGTCGACGTGCTCTGCATCCTCGGCGCCATGGTGATCATGCATGTTTGCCGGTACGCCGGCATGTGGGTCTACGCGCTGACCGCACTGCCGGGAACGGTGGCGCACGAACTCGCGCACTTCAGCGTGGCGTTTGTGTTGGGTGCGCGGCCGGCGTTTCCATCGCTGGTACCGGTACGCACGCAGCGAAGCTGGCGGTTGGGCTCGGTCGCCTTCCGGGTCGGCCACGCCCGCGCGCTGCCGATCGCGATGGCACCGTTGCTGCTGGCGCCCCTGGCCCTCTGGTGGGCAGCCGCGCTGCTGCATCCGGCGGTGCCCCCGCTGTATTTCCTGCATGTCTGGATCGTCGCGGCGCTGCTTTCGGCAAGCCTGCCGTCGCGGGCCGATTTCAGGCTGGCGTTGCCGGCGCTCGGGGTTCTTGCGCTGTTGGCCATGATTGCGGCGATCGCATGGTTTGCGTTGGGGAAGGGTTGATCTACTCCGGGTCGATCGACTCGCGCACGTGACCATCGGCGCAAATCCTTTCTCGCGGATCAACGCAGATTGACGCGGCGCGGATTGACGCGGATCTCAAGCGACAACGCGGATCGCGTTGATCACGCCGCGCCGTCTGCACGGCGGCGGATGCCAGCCGATTTTGCGATCGTCGCAAACGCAGCGGCGGTGCGTCGCGGCCGGCCGCGGCAAAGCGATCGGCAAGACGAATACGCAAATGCCCACCGCTGTTTCGGCGGCGGGTCATCGACGCGCGCTGCAAACAAACTACGGCTTGAGCTGCCCGCGAATCTCGCCGTCCTTGTGCGCGGCGCTGTGCACATTCACATACAGGTCGCCGGCCTTGAAGCTCGCGAACTGCTCGTCGGTGAGCTTGGCACCGGCAGGGACGTTCCAGGTGCCATCATCGCCTTTCATCAGCGGGATGATCACTGGCCCGGCTTTGCCCGCAGCGGCAAGATGGATGTGTGCCGCGGTACCTTCCATGCCGGTCGTATTCACGCTGCCGGTCACGGTCTTGTCGTCGGCGACGGTGATCTTGCCGGTGCCCGATGCCATCGTCGTCACCGGTGGCGTTTCCTCGGCGCCGCTGAGCGTGACGCTGACATCCTTGGCCGCCGCCGAGCCCATGGCGAGGATCAACGTCAGCGCAAGAAACGCACCGCTTGCACGAACTTTCGAGATCATCATTGTCATTGCCGTCTCCTTGGAATGAGTGGGGTGAAGCGCGCCATTGTGTGCAGCCAAACGCTGAACCGTCGGTGACAGCCACCACTCTGCAAGGGCGCCAATCCTGTCTCCAGGTCACCGACAGATTGTGGTCGCCGTACACCTGTCGCTCGCTGTCCGGTATCGAACAGCCGGCGTTCCGAATTGAACAGTGCATGCCGCGTCGATGGCATAAGTGACTGTATTTGCAACATGGCGGTACGGCCGCCGGCGTGGCACATGTCGTGCAGTCTCTGCGCACATCGAGTGTGCCGATCCGGTTCGCCGACAGGTTTCGCGGGAGGTCGCATGGCTGGTCTGGTCAATGAACTGATGCTCGCCTTGCGCAGCGCGCGCAAGGCGCCGGGATTCGCGCTGGCCGCGATCGTCGTGCTCGCGCTCGGCATCGGCGCCAATACGGCGATCTTCAGCATCGTCAACGGCGTGCTGTTGCGTCCGTTGCCGTTCGATCAGCCGGATCGGCTGGTGCATCTGTGGCATACGCCGCCGCAGCAGCAGTTCCCCGGGATGAAGCAGTTTCCCCTGTCGGCTGCGAACTATCTGGACTGGGAGCAGCGCAACGACGTGTTCGAGAAGTCCGCGGTGTATACCGGCGCCGATTTTCGCCTGACCGGTTCGGGCGAGCCGGAGAATCTGCACGCGGTGCGCGTCGAGACGACGTTCTTCGACGTGATGCGCGGGCGGATATTGCTCGGGCGCACGCTCAGTGAAAACGACGGCCGCGCCGGCAACGAGCATGTCGTCGTGCTGAGCCATCGGCTTTGGCAGTCGCGCTTTTCCGGCGATCCGCAGATCGTCGGCAAGTCGATCGTGCTGAACAACGAGAGCTGGGTCGTCATCGGCGTGATGGAGCCGGATTTCCAGAAACCGGGCTATGCGCAATTGTGGACGCCACTGGTGTGGGACCCTGCCGAAAAGACCGTGCGCGGAGAACATCACTGGACCGCGGTGGCGCGGCTCAAGCCCGGGGTGAGCGTCGAGCAGGCGCAGGCGCAACTCGATGCGATCGCCGCGAACCTCGCCGGGCAGTATCCGGCCGACGACGCCGGCTGGGGCGCCCAGGTCGAGCGGCTCAGCGACACGACGATCGGCGAATTCCGCAAGCCGTTGCTGATCCTGCTCGGCGCGGTCGCATTCGTGCTGCTGATCGCCTGCGCGAACGTTGCCAACCTGATCCTCGCGCGGACCCTCGACCGGCGCAAGGAGATCGCGATTCGCACGGCCCTCGGCGCGAAACGCGGCAGGATCGTGCGCCAGGTGCTGACGGAAGCGGTCGTGCTGTCGGTCATCGGAGGCGTGCTCGGGCTCGTCGTCGCGCATTTCGCCACGCGCCTGGTGGTCAACTTCCTCGGTGCGAGTCTGCCGCGTGTCAGCGACATCCGCCTCGACTCCACGGTGCTCGCATTCACGTTCGGCATCGCCGTGCTGACCGGAGTCGTGTCGGGCGTGGTTCCGGCCTGGCGCATGTCGATCGCCGATCCGCAGGATGCGCTGAAGCAGGGTGGACGCAGCGGCTCGGCCGGAGCCAGCCGCAGTACGCGCGGCGTGCTGGTCGTGGCCGAGGTCGCGCTGTCGCTGGTGTTGCTCGTTGGCGCCGGCCTCATGATCCGCACCTTGTGGAACCTCAGCCGCGTCAATCCCGGTTTCGATCCACAGCGCGTGCTCACGGCGACGCTCGGCGTCGCGCCGACCGACTATGCCACGGTGCCGCTGGAAATCGGTTTCGTCGACGAAGTGCTGCGGCGCGTGCGTGCCATTCCCGGCGTGCAGATGGCCGGTGCGACCGACAGCCTGCCGATGCAGGGAGGCTCGATGCAGCCTGTCGCGGTCGAAGGGCAGCCCGTGGTGGACATGTCGCACCAGCCGGAAGTGTCGGTGCGCATGCTCACCTCCGGATTCGTCGGCTCGGTCGGCCTGCCGCTGCTGCGCGGTCGCGACCTCGGCGAGGCCGATACCGCAACGTCGCTGCCGGTCGTGCTCGTGAGCGAAGCGATGGCAAAACAGTTCTGGCCGAACGAGGATCCGATCGGCAAGCGCCTGACGCTGACGTTCTTCCCCGGCGTCGTGCGCGAAGTGGTCGGCGTCGTCGGCGACGTGAAGGACAACGGGCTCGACAAGACCGATCCGGTCTCGACGCTGTACTGGCCGCTGGCGCAGCTGTTCATGCCGGAAGGCTTGGGCAAGTTCAAGAGTTTTCCGATGCAGATCGCGATACGCACGGTGAACGATCCGGTCAGCGCGACTGCTTCATTGCGCAACGTGCTGCGCGAGGTTTCGCCGAATACCCCGCTGCTGTCGGTGCGTACGCTGCAGGAGGTGGTGTCCGAAACACTGTCGCCGCAGCGCTTCAACATGTTCCTGCTGGCGGCATTCGCCGGCCTTGCATTGCTGCTCGCCGGCGTCGGGATCTACAGCGTGCTGGCCTACTCGGTGCGCCAGCGCACGCGCGAAATCGGCGTGCGCATGGCCCTCGGCGCGAAGATGGCCGACGTGCTGCGCCGCGTGGTGATCGACGGGTTGAAGCCGACGCTGCTGGGCGTCGCGATCGGCGTCGGGGTCGCGCTCGCGTTGACGCGTGTGCTCGGCACGCTCGTGTTCGGCGTCGAAGCCACCGACGCGGCGACGTACGTGGCCGTCGCCCTGTTGCTGACTGCGGTCGGCGTGCTCGCCAGCGCCATGCCGGCTTACCGTGCCACGCAGGTGAACCCGCTCAAGGTGCTGCGCGACGAATGACGCGAACGCCCGGGTTCGAATCGGCCGACGAATGCCGGCCGGCGAAAGGGTCAGGTTCGCTGCTCGCGAATTGCAGTGCCGCGCACTGCAGCGCGAACGGAACCTGACCCCGATTCGTCAGGCGCAGCCGGCCTATTTTGCCGGCGTGTATTTGAACTTCTGACCGCTCACGGAGGCTTCCGCCATCAGGCCGCCCTTGGCGATCGTGAACACCGCCAGGCCGTCGTGGTAGCTGCCGGCGGTCTTCGCGTCGTTCTTGCCGCCGCTCGCAGCGGCGCCGGATCCGGTCGTTCCCGTGGTCGCAGAGGCTGCGGCGGTTATCGCGACTGCGTTTACGCCGGCGCCGAATTCGAAATTGCCGGACGTGAATTTGTCGAGCGCGGCCTTGTTGTGGAAAAAAATGATCTCGCTGTACGCTTCGCCGCCGGCCTGCAAGCCGACGCTGAGCTGGGTCATCGACGTGTCGCCGATGTGCTTGCCCTGCGCGTAGACACGGCCGTCGCCATGCGCGCCACCGACGACGAGACCGCCTTTGCCGATGGTCGGGAACACGGCGTAACCGTAGCTGCTGCCGAAATATCCGGCGCTCTCGCCCGCGTTCTTGAACAGCTTGATCGTTTCTCCGTCCTCGCTGGCCCATGCCGCGCCACTCACGAACGCCAGTACCAGGGCTCCCAAAACAACTCTCAGGATTTTCGTCACGACACGCCTCCAGGATTGATCCATTGGTTTTGCGCGCCGTGGATGACCGGCACGCAGTGCCTTGCCGCAGCTGACGCCCGGACCATGGAGCAGCGTCGAAATCCCGGTCGTGAGCGATACGGCTCCCGGGGCTCCGGGCGGCTGTGGATCCGCCGACCGGAGCACCCTTGGAGGAGTATACGTCGCGGCAGGCCGCAAGCGACGCGACCCGGCGATTTTCGGGCAAATTCATGCGCAGCCGCCGGTGGTTGCGGGTTGATGCAACGCGCCGTTCGTCGAAGCGCACCACGGCGGCCGATGGGGTGCGTGTTGCGGCGCGTGTCTGTGAATGTATCGGGCTGTGAACGTATCGCGATCGGTTCAGCGAATTCGCCGGACTCTCCCTTTTCCCCAGGCACCCTGCCTTTCGAGCGCGGACACGCCGGCGATCGCATTCGTCGCCGGCGCATTCGTCCAGCCTATTTGCAGGGCGCGAGCATCTTGCGCAATGCGGCCGGCGGGACCTGCGCCGGCGCCGGGTGATTGATGCACAACGGGGTCATGCTGCCGGTGAAGCGGCCGTTCGAGGAGAACGTCAGCTCGGTCGGGAATGCGGACGGGTTGGCCGGATCGAGCGCAGCGGCAACCTCGATGTCCGTGACGCGGAAACTGCCGACGCCACCGGCATACCCGTGCGCTGGAAAATCGAACACCTGGCCGCCGGCAAGCGGATACTGGTGGTTATTGACGATGAGCGTGTACAGGCTGTCGCCGATTCCGATCGGCAGGCTGACGCTCGTGAACAGCGGATCACCGCGTCCGGTCTGGTAGTCGAAGCCGAGCGCCGGTGCCGGATCGATGAAGACCGGCGTATCGGGAATCACGTCGACGCTGAAGGTGTAGGCGCCGTTGGTCGCGGTGCCTGCCGGAATGCTGGCGGGGCTGGCGATGAATCCGTGCGTCGTCTGGCCGTCGGCGTCCACGATGAAGCCGCAGAGCTGCCCTTTGTCGTTGATTCCTTCGGCGAACGTCTCCGATGCGTCGGGTCTTGCCTGCAGGAGCTGGTAGCCGCTCGAGTTGCCGACGAAGGCGGTCCGCTGGCCACCACCGTAGTCGAAGCCGGCGATCAAGCCGTTGTTGTTGATGCCGCGCGCGCGGGTTTGATGCCCATCGACCAGGAACAGCGTAACGTTGCCGGTTCCGGGATCGCGGAAAAGGCCGTACGAGGTGCCATCGGTCAGGAACACATTCCCGACCACCTGGCCCGCGTTGTTGATGCCCTGGGCAATGATGTTTGCCGTTCCCGGAACGACGATGTCGGTCATCGAAGCGGTGGCGGGATCGTAGATGTAGCCGACGCCGTTGAGCAGGTTGCCGTCGGCGTCGAAGTCGGCCGAACTTCCGGTCACGATGCCGAGGGCGCTGATGCTGCGCGCCTCGGTATACGACTGCGGGCTGTGCGTGAAAAACGTGTAGGTCGAGCCGCTCAGGATGAAACCCACGGTCGTGACCCCGTCCGGTGCGCCGGCGGAACCCACAATGGTGCCCTGGTCATTGATCCCGAAAACCTGGCCGATGACGTAGCCGGGCGGCATGGGCGGCAACGCAGCAAAGGTACCGTTGTCATAGACAAATGCAACGTTGTTGCCGCCGGCATCCACGGCAAGGCCGACGATCATCCCGGTGCTGTTGATTCCGAAGACGTTGGTATACGAAGCGCCCGGGTAGTCGATCTGCGTGAAGACGTAGTCCGCATGTGCGGCGGTCGCCGCGATGGCGAGCGCGGCGGCAAGAAAGGGCCGCCACAGCCTCGGGGCACTGACGGCTGCGCACGCCGGAAATATCTGGTCACGGATCATGTTCTCTCCCTGTTTCGACAGTCGGCACACGGCGGCCGCAAGATACAGGTGTGCCCGGACCGGTGCTTGTCTCGCACGTGCGAGGAAATCGGGTACGAAGCCGGGCGCTTACGCCAGCGCGTGCTGGCCGCGTATGATGGAGCGGGCCGAACGCCTTTGCGGCGAAAGCCGGACGGGCCGTCGTTGCTTGCACGTCGCCCGCGATATTTGCTCGCCACAGGGGTTTTGCGATGGTTCGGTTCACGCGACGGTTTGCGCCGGTCATTCTGCTGCTCGGAGTTGCGACGGCGGCGCCTGCCGCGCAAGGCAGCCGGTATCTCTATGTCTGGGCCATGCAGACGCACGAGCCATCAACGGCAAAGCCGCCGGCCGCATCGATGGGGCGTGACTTTCTGGCGGTGTTCGACGTCGCCGAGGGCTCGAACGAATTCGGCCGCCTGGTTTCGATGCTGCCGGTTGGTGCCGGTGCACAGATGGCGCACCATACGAATTACTCGATGCCCGAAGGCGGTCACATCTTTGCCAGCGACTACATGTCGGGCGATGCCTATGTGCTGGACGTGCGCGACCCGACCCGGCCGAAACTGGCGGCAAGCTTCGCCGCCGCCGGCCAGTACACGCATCCGCACAGTTTCGAGCGCCTTGCCAACGGCCACACGCTGGCGACCTACCAGTTCAAGGGGCCGCCGGACGAAGCGGCAGGTGCGCTGGTGGAGCTGGACGACGCCGGCCGCGTACTGCGCGCGAGCGACGCGTCGGATCCGGACGTAGAAACGTTCATACGGCCATACAGCCTGCAGGTCGTCTCCCGGCTCGATCGCGTCGTGACCACCAGCGCCGACATGCTGCCGGCCGATCAGTCGAGCCACGTGCTTCAGGTCTGGCGCCTTTCCGACCTCAAGCGCATCAGGACGATTCGCCTGGCCAAGGCGCCGCACTACACGGATATCGTCGACCGCAACGCGGCCGAGCCGCGCCTGCTCGACGACGGCGAAACGGTATTGGCGGTCACGTCGAACTGTGGCCTGTACCGCGTCGCGGGCCTGGCGGGGGACGACCCGTACACCGAGTTCATTTATGACTTCGGCGCCCGGGCATGCGGCGTTGCGACCGTCGTCGGCCATTTCTGGGTGCAGACCCTGATGAGCGCGCACGAGATCACGAGCCTGGACGTCAGTGATCCCGCGCACCCGAAGGTGGCCGGGCGCCTGACGCTCAAGGGGGATGCGTTGCCGCACTGGATAGCACACGAGCCCGGCGGCAACCGGCTCGTGATCACCGGCTTCGGCTGGCTGACCACGCACGTGCTGTTCGCGACGATCGACACGACAAGCGGCGCGCTGACCCTTGCCGCGCGCCAGATCGACTTCGACCGCAAGTGGCCCGATGGATGGTCCGGCACCGCGATGCCGCACGGCGCGATTTTCGGCAATCCGTCCGGGTCGGCAGGCGCAGGCGAGTGACGCTTCGCCTGCATCCTTGCGCGCGTTCTATTTTGCCGGCTTGCGGAATCGATAGATGAACTGATCCGTCTGCCCGCGGATCGATGGATCGAACACCTTGGCAGTGTGCGGGTCGGCGGCGTTGTGCAGCGCATCGCTCGAGCCGTCGAACACGAAACCGGCCGCGGTCATTTCCTGTTTCACGACTTCCGGATCGATCCGGTGCAGCGTTTCGGCGTCGGCGATGCCCGATCCGGCCGCTGCCGTGTGATCGATGACGACGAACACGCCGCCCGGCTTCAGCGTAGCGAGTACCTGCTTGCCGAATTCGGCCATGTCGACCGGGCCCATGAACTTGTCGTGATAGTCGTGATAGTTCTGCGAGGTGAACACGACATCGACCGGTTCGGGCGAACTCAATGCGGCAGCGGCCTGCTCGAGCAGGCTGACATTCGTGTACGGCGGTTTCTTGACCAGTTCGTTCCAGTTGGCGAGGCTTTTCGCGGCAAATTTTTGCATCTCGTTCGGCCACACCGTGTAGACGCGTCCCTTCGGCCCGACGACACCGCTGAAGATCCTGGTCCAGTAACCCGAACCCGGAATCAGTTCGAGCACTTTCGCGCCCGGCTTGACCTTGGTGAACGCGACCACGGCAGCCGCGTGGCGACGGTCATCGTTGGCGGCATCTTCCTTGCGCGCCGGATCATTCATGGCGGCGGTGACGTAGGCGGGCGTGGCACCCCTGGTTTCGGCGACGGCAACCGTGGAAACGGCGAATGGTGCTGCGAGCGCGACGAGGATGGCAGGAATTACAAGGCGCATGGTGTGTCCCTCCGGATGGCAGGCGGTCGAGGATGATACTCGCACCGTGCGGCCGATCCGCAACTCGCTTCGTCGTGCCGCGCGGGCGGCCTGGCGCAAACCACCGGCAACGGCAGGCATCGCGCGATGCCGGGCAGTCGTCGGCGATATCGACCGGCGCTGCATACGGCTCGCTCCACGCATGCAAGCTGCGCATCCTGGGTTCTACCGTCGCGACTTTCCTGGAGCTGTCCGGACCGAAGGCACGCTGGCGTGTCCCGCCACGACACCGTCGCCTTACGCTTCGAGCTGGTGAATCGTCATGTTGGCCAGACGCAGGCGGTGGCTCATCTCGCGGCCGAGGGCCGCGAGGATCTTGAGGGCGACGTCCGGTTCGCGCACCTGCAGCGCCTTGAAGCTGTCGGCGCTGAGCGCGAAGGTCGTCAGGGCGTCGTCGGCCGTCATCGTCGCCGAGCGCGGGCCGCCGTCGAGCAACGCAAGCTCGCCGAAAACGGTTCCTGCAGCGAAGGTGGCGAGGCGGATGCCGCCGTCGGCGGAGAGCAAGCGGGCGCTTGCGCGCCCGCGCGTCACCAGAAACAGATGATGTCCCGGGTCGTCCTGGCGGAAGACCGAGCTGCCGGCGGCCCACTCCTGCCGGTCCAGGTGCAGCAGCAGCCGGTTGATCTGATCGGGAGTGAAGTCGCGCAGCAACGAGACCTTTTCCAGTGGCAGCTCGAGCGGCGGTTCGTCGGGCGGGAAATCCACGCCGAGCACGCCGTCTTCGGCCTGCTCGATTGCGCGATCCAGGTCCGGCATGCGCCGGCGCCCGATCAGTTCGCCCATGTGCGCGTCGGTTTCGGTGCCGCGGCGCACGACCAGGATCAGCGCGATGCCGCGGCGCGACAGTTCGGCGTCGATCTCGCCGAGGATGCGCAGCCCGGTCGAATCGATGTCGGTCACGCGGCGCAGATCGAGGATCAACACGCGTGTCGGCTTCGTGATTTCGGCATCGATGATCTGCGCAAGGCGCTCGGCACTGCCGAAGAACAGCGCGCTCTGCAGCTCGATGACGAGGATCTGCGAGCCCAGTTCCTCCAGCGCCTTCATCTGCTCGGCGGCGCGGGCCTTGCGCGAACGCAACGAACCGCAGCGATACAGGCGGCGCACGTTGGTGCGGCTCATGCGCAGCAGGAACAACGACACCGCCAGCGCAAGGCCGAGAAAGACCGCCAGCACGATGTTTACCGTGACGCACAGCACCGACACCAGCAGGGCGACACCCAGGTCGAGCGCGAGCGCGCGATTTGTCCTGAAGCCCTTCTTCAGGATGCGCGCGGCACCCTGCTTGCTCCACGAATCGAAATGCAGCACCGCAACGACCATGATCAACGCCGAGAGCACCGCGCGCGGCAGATGCGCCACAACCGGAAACACGACGAGGATGGCCGCCAGCAGCAGCGTCGAAGCGACGATTGCCGAGAGGCCCGAACGGCCGCCGAATGTACGGTTGGTCGTGCTGGCGCCGATATTGATGCCGGCGGTGATGCCGCCGGCAGCGGCCACGGCAACGTTGGCGATGCCCAGTCGCAGCAGCATGCGGTTGCTGTCGGTGCGAGGATCGCCCGGTCGCCACAGCAGGCGCGCGCACAGCATCGCATCGATCGCGGAAATGATCGCGAGCGCGAGTGCACCGGAAAGAATGGTCGGCGCGAGCGCGTTGATGCGCTCGAGGTTGTCCGAAAGCCTCAGGTCGGCGTATGGCCTCGGCACCACCGCGCTCGCCGGGGGCGTACCGATCGTCGGGCCGAGCGCTGCGGCAAACCCGAGCAGTACCAGCGCGTAGTACGCCACCAGACCGATCGCAAGACCGACCAGCAAGGGCGGCACGGACGGTGCAATGCGGCGCGCGTACCACATCGAACCGAACGTGATGGCGGCGACAGCGACGCTCAGCGGCTTGGCTGTCTGGATTTCGCCGAGCGCGTGCGTGAACGGCACGACATGATCGTAGCCGAGCACGTTGCCGAGCTGGACCAGGAACAACAGCAGCGCCGCCATGTTCTGGAATCCGGCCATCACCGGGTGCGGGGCAAACTTGATCAGGGTGCCCAGGCGCAGCACGCCGAACAGCGCCTGGAACAGGCCCGCCAGCATCATGATCGCGAACAGCACCAGCAGCGTGAACACCGGGGAAGCGCCGTGCAGCCCGGGTTCGGTCGAATGCGCCAGCGAATAGAGCAGCACGCCGAGGAAGAACGTCGTGGTGACGCGCGGCGCATACAGGGTCGTGCTGCGTTCGCCGAGCAGCACGCAGACGATCCCGCCGACCGAGGCCGCGATCAGGCCGGCCAGCGCGCCGCTGGAAAAATACGCATCGCCGATGGCGACGAAGACGAACATGCCGTAGCCCAGCGCCAGCGGCAGCGCGAAGATCGCGGAGACGACTCCGCCCGCCAGATCGCCGCGCACGCGCCTGATCCAGGCTGGCGCCGGCTCGCGCTGTGGCGCACCCGGCGCGTCCGGAATCGTCGCGCTGCCGCCCGAAGGTACGTCGCTCACTTGCAGTCCTCCCGCCAGGACAGGTGCGTCACGCGATTGCCGGAACCACTCGCGACAATTTAGCCGCGAACTCGCCGGCTGTGCAAATTGGGCCGCGCCGGAGCCTTCGGACGGCACGTGCCGACGGCACACGCCAACGGATCGAAGGCGGTAGCCAATGCCGCATGGTACAGCGACGGCGGCTCCGGCGTAGCGCAAGATTCGCGCAAGACAGCGCGGCTCGACCGGGTCGGGTCATGGCGGTCTGCGCAAGTCGCGCTCACGCCGGCATCGACAGGCGAATTGTCCGCCCGGATGCTTCCCGCCAGGTTCGTGGCGGTTATTCGGCGTTGGCCAGCCGTGCCGGTCGCACGCCGATATTGGCCGGTCCGTAGGCATCGGCGTTGACATCCCGGAAGGCCAGGATGGCGCCGAAACGAGCATCGGCGCCCGCCTCAAAACCGCACTCGCCCATGTACTTCGGCGGGTTCTTGAACGTGCCGAACACGATGTCCCACAGCGGCAGGTCGGCGAAATTGTAGTAGTGGGATCCCTTGCGATGATGGACGCAATGCGACTCCGGGCGCTGGATGAAGTAGCCGAGCCACCGCGGCGTCCGAATGTTCCAGTGCTGAAAAAATGCGTAGAACGTGAACAGGTATCCGGTGATCGCCGCCGCGAGAGGATCCAGGCCCAGTACGATCACCGTGACCATCAACGGCATCAGGGTGTAGACGACAATCTCGGTCGGATGAAACAGCAGCGCACCCGGGATGTCCACGCGCAACGGACTGTGGTGGAGCTGGTGGAAGAGGCGCCACATCGGACTGAACGTATGACTCGCCCGGTGCCAGGCGTAGACGAAAGCCTCGAGCACGATGAATCCGACGACGGCGCCTCCGATCACGCCAAGCCGGGTGCCTTCGAGCCAGCGATGTTCGGCCATCCAGTCGAGCGGAAGGTACAACGGCAGCACCGTTCCGATCGTCAGCGTGAGAACGAGAAACCCGGCACCGAGCCATTGCCAGCCGGCGCGCCGCGGAAACTGGCGTCCCGGCCAGACTTGCTCGATGCCGAGCATCACCAGATAGGTGACCGGCGTGAGCAGCAGGAAAAACAGGCTGACGGCATCCATGGCTCCTCCCCGGAGAAACACGAATGAAGCGCTGGCACTATAACATCATGGCTGCTCGAACGAGGCGCGCGCCCGCAGCTCTCAGCCTGCCTTCATCAGGTCCAGCAGGATCGCCGTCTCGGTGATCATCGCCGCCTTGATCGTGGGCTCGCGCTGCGGTGCCCACTGCGAGGAGTGCACGCCCGGCAGCGGCACGCCGGACTTGCGCGATTCCTCGAGTTTTGCCGCATCGACGGCGCCGATGTGCAGGAGCACGGCGTGCACGCCGGCGAGGCCGAACTGCGAGAAGTCTTCCGAGCCCATCTGCACGGGCATCTCGACGACATTGCCGGCGCCCAGCGCAGCGCGCGCGGCGCTCACGGCGCGTTGTGTCAGGGCGGGGTCGTTGTACACGGCGTCGGTGCCGAACTTCGTCTCGATCAGCGGCGGCTTCGGCGCATTCGCCGCGACCGCTTCGCCATTGGCCTCGCGTTCGATGGCGCGCAACAGGCGCTGCTGCACTTTCGGATCGAACGAGCGGATCGTCAGTTGCAGCTTCACCTGGTCCGGAATGATGTTCCAGGCGCTGCCGCCGTGGATGCTGCCGACCGTGATCACTGCCGCATCGAGCGGATCGTTCTCGCGCGACACGATCGTCTGCAAGCCGAGCACGATGCGCGACGCCAGAACGACAGGATCGATCGCGCTCTGCGGATAGGCGCCATGGCCGCCCTTGCCGTAGACGGTGATGTCGAGGTTGGTCGTTGCGGCGCGGAAATAGCCGGCATGAAAGCCGACCACGCCGGCCGGCAACGATGGCTCATCGTGCAGCCCGAGTGCGTAGTCGGGCTTTTCGAAGCGCGTGAACAGGCCGTCGCGAATCATCGCGCTCGCGCCGGACACGATTTCCTCGGCCGGCTGGCCGACCAGCATCAGCGTGCCGTGCCAGCGCCCGCGGTTCTGCGCCATCAGTTCGGCCGTGCCGACCCACGCCGACATGTGCAGATCATGCCCGCACATGTGCGCCACGGGGATCGTTTCGCCGGCATCGTTCTTCGTTTTCACCGTACTGGCGAACGGCAGGCCGGTTTTCTCCTCCATCGGCAACGCATCGAGCTCGGTGCGCAGCATGACCACGGGTCCTTTGCCGTTCTTCAGGATGGCCACCACGCCGGTTCCGCCGACGCCGGTCGTGACGTCGTAGCCCAGCGCCTTGACGCGAGCGGCGAGCGTCGCGGCGGTGCGCTGTTCGTGGAAGGCAAGTTCGGGGTTTTTGTGCAGGTCGATGTAGAGCTTTTCGATGTCCGGGTAGATCGCGTCGACTTGCGTCACGCCAATGCCGGCGGTGTCCGCGGTTTGAGCTGCCGCAGCGGCCGCGCAGAGCAATGCCGTGGCCAGCAAGCTCGAACTCGGAAGAGTCTTCATGGGATTCCCGCGCGTTGGCAGTGGCGGAAAGTATGCATCAGTTGGCAGGCGCCTGCGCACGCAGCAGCCCGGCGATATTCGGGCTGATACCAGCGCCAGCCGCGTCGATCGCCGGGTACCGTCAGCGCCCGGATGCGGTACGATCGCTGCGATGAGACACGAAATCCCGAGCGCGTTTCACACCACGCACGACGCGTACGACCAGGGCTGGCTCGATGTCGGGCACGGCCACCGCATGCATTACCTGCAGGCCGGCAATCCGGACGGGTTGCCGATCGTGCTGCTGCACGGCGGCCCGGCATCCGGGAGCACGCCGCGGCAGAGGGTCTTCTACGATCATCGGCGCTATCGCATCGTGCAGTTCGACCAGCGCGGCTCCGGGCGCAGCGAGCCGACCGGGGAAATCGCGCACAACAACACGGCTGCGCTGATCGGCGACATCGAACGCTTGCGGGTGCACCTTTCGATCGAGCGCTGGCTGGTCAGCGGCGGCTCGTGGGGTTCGGCGCTCGGCCTGGCTTACGCCGCCGCGCACCAGCCGCGTGTCAGCGGCCTGCTCTTGCGCGGCATGTTCCTGACCGGTCGCGCCGACATGGAATGGTACTTCGGCGGCGCCGGCGTGATCGCGCCGCAGGCGTACCAGGAATTCATCGGGCACATACCGCGGCGCTGGCGGCGACGCGTGTTGACCTACATCGATCGGAGCCTGAAAGGTGCCGACGCCGACAAGGCGATGCGACTGACCGCCGCATGGCAACGCTATGAAAGCGTGCTCAACGGCGCCGACGTGATGCCGGCGGTGATCGATGCGAACTGGGGATCTCCCGCGGCATGGGCGAAGTACCGCATCCAGGCGCACTATCTCGCGCAACGCTGCTTTCTCGGACAGTCCGCCATGCTGCGCGCAGCCGCCAGCCTCAAGGATGTTCCGGTGGCGCTGCTGCACGGCACGCGCGACCTGGTGTGCCGTCCGGTCAATGCGTGGCTCGTGCACCGCGCCTGCGCCGGCAGCCGGCTTGCCTGGGCGCAGGGCGCCGGCCACGATCCGTATCATCCTGTCGCGATCGCGCTGACGCGCCAGGCGAGCGAGTGCTTTGCGGCAGACGGAAATTTCTCGCGCTGGCCGGGCGGCGGCGCCGGCTGATGCGATGAGCCTGCGCCTGCAGATCAACCTGCTGATCGCGGCGCTGATTTCGATTTTCGTCGCCGTGGTATTCGCCTTCGACGTCGTCAGCACGCGCAGCAGCGTGCGCGAGGAGATCCAGGCGAGCAATGTCGTTGCCGCGCAACTGATGGCGAATTTCATCCTGCGCGACGGCGAGCAGGACCGGCTGGCGCTGGTGAACTATCTGTCGCACCTTGGCCGCGTGCGTGCGACCGACATTTCCCTGCACGATGCTTCGGGCGGCGTGGTTTACAGCTCGCCGCCTTCGACCTACAAGGCCGGCCGCGATGCACCGGCGTGGTACGCGGCGCTGGTGGCGCCGGATCCGATCCGGCAGGAATTCCATCTGCCGTTCGGCGACCTGGTCATCGAGGCCAACGCAACGCGCGCCGTGCTCGACGGCTGGGACGATGCGGTACGCCTGTTCGAATTCGGCATCGTCATCGTCCTGATCGGCAACCTGTTCGTGTTCTGGCTGGTCGGGCGCACGACGCGGCCGTTTCGCCTGATCGCCCGCGGCCTGAAGGACATGCAGGCCGGCGCCTATGACACGCGGCTGCCCGGCTTCGTCACCGCCGAAGCATCGGCGATCGCGCAGGCATTCAACCGGATGGCGCAGTCGATCCAGGACAACCTCGGCGCGCGGCGCGAGGCGCTGGAGGCGAACATCCGCCTCGAGCAGAGCCGCGAGCTGGCACTGACGGTGCAGAACCGCCTGGAGGAAGAGCGCCGCCAGATCGCGCGCGAATTGCACGACGAGACCGGACAGAGCGTCACCGCGATCCGCAGCCTGGCGTTGTCGCTGGTGCAGCGCCTCGGCGAAGGCGACGCGCAGGCGCGCGCGAGCGCCCAGTTGATCGCCGACACCGCGGCGCAGTTGTACGCGGCGATGCATGACCTGATCCCGCGCCTGCGACCGGTGGCGCTCGACAACCTGGGTCTCGCCGATGCGCTCGAAGAGCAGGTCAGCGAATGGCGCCGGCGGCATGGCGACGTCGAGTTCGTGCTGACGCTCGGACCATTGCCGCAGGACCTCGGCGAAAGCTACGCACTGGCCGCGTTTCGCATCGTGCAGGAAGCGGCGATCAATGCGCTGCGGCACGCGCACGCTGCGCACATATCGATCGACGCACGCGCCGATGCGCACGCGCTGACGCTGGAAATCCGCGATGATGGCGCCGGTCTCGCGCCGGATTGGCAGAAGCCGGGACATTTCGGCATCCGCGGCATGCGTGAACGCGCGCGCATGCTCGGCGGCGAGGTGCGCGTGGAGAATCTGCAAGGCGGCGGTGTGCGCGTCGGCGCAACCTTGCCGCTTGCTTGAGCCAGGACCGGATCATGGGAAGCCGCAGCCGATGATGGAAAAAATCCGCGTCATGCTGGTCGACGACCACGCCGTCGTGCGCGTCGGCTTCCGCATGTTGATCAATGCCAGCGACGACATGGAAGTGGTCGACGAAGCCGACAGCGGCGAGGCCGCGTACCAGCGCTACGCCGAGGCGAAACCGGATGTCGTCGTGATGGATCTGGCCATGCCCGGCATGGGCGGCATCGAAACGGCGCGGCGTCTGCTGTCGCGCGACGCGGCGACGAAGGTGCTGGTGCTGTCGGCGCACGAAGATACCGCGCACCTCAAGCGCGTGCTCAAGGTCGGCGCGCTCGGCTACCTGTCCAAGCGCAGCGCGCCGGAAGACCTGCTCGGCGCCGTGCGCGCCGTCGCTGCCGGGCGCGTCTATCTCGACGCCGACGTCGCGCGCAAGCTGGCGATGCATGACCTCGGCGGCGGCACGAGCCCGGTCGAGGCGTTGTCCGAGCGAGAGTTCACGGTGTTCATCCAGCTGGCGCGCGGGCAGTCGGTCAACCAGATCGCCGAAACGCTGTGCCTGTCACCGAACACGATCGGTACACATCTATACAACATCAAGCAGAAGCTCGGCGCGAACAACCAGGCGGAACTCGCGCTGATCGCCGTGCGCAACGGCCTCATCGAGGCCTGAGACAAGGCCTCGCTGTTGCGACGGCGGGATGCTTGCGGGCGTCGCTCGAAAGCCTTCCCTTCGACGGGGCCCGTGGGGTGTCGGGTCCTGGCCGGCCGAATCGGCAACGCGTTTCCATCGCGGCTTGCGCTGAAGGCGAAGCGCCCGTCAGGATGCCGAGTCCTCGATTTCCGCGTGCGCGTAGTCGCCCTGTGCCCGCAGCAGCTTGCTGCGCGCGGCCCATTCCGCCGTCTCGTCCATCGGCTCGAGCGCGCTGAACTGGCCGCCGACCAGCGTCGCGATCGGCGCGCCGTCGCGGTACAGCACGCGCGCACCGGCCAGGTTCGGCACCTTGTTGCCGGCGACCACGTAGCCGACCAGATTGAGCGGATCGGCGCCCGAAATGCTGACCAGCGCGCCATCGCGCGCCTTCTGCCGCACGCCGCGCATCAGTCCGATCGCCTCGGGCAGCGCGAACTGTTCGCCGGTAAGTCCGGCAATGAAGCGGCCGCCGCGGATTTCGCCACGCGCTTCGAGCCGGTGACAGAGGCGCAGCAGTTCGCGCCACGGCGGCAGCCACTGCGGCTCGCGCGCGAGCAGCCGCCAGCAGATCACGCCGTAACGCTTGAGCAGTGCGTGCACGACGAATTCGATCAGTTCCGGATCGCTGCTGCGCTTTTCCGTGCGCGCATTGCGCAAGCCGGGCGCCGCAGCCGCAGCGGTTGCTAGCGGCGCGTGGCGCCGCAACAGCGACCAGCGGCCGGCGTCGGCGATGCCGAACAACGCGGCGCGTCGTCCACGCCGTCGCGTCGCCGATGGCCGCCGCGATGTCGGCAGCAGAAGTGCGCGCAGACCGGCGAAACTGTCGGAGGTCACCATGCCGGCTGCGACCAGTTCCGACAACGCATCCTCCAGCTCCGTCTGCAGCAGGTGCGTCGCACCGGCCAGCTCGTCAAAAAACGATGCGCCGTGATTCTTGAGCTCGTCGGCAACGGCCTGTGCGCGCGACGACAGGCTTGGCGTCGCCTGCGGCGACGACGACAGCGTGGTCCACGACGGCATGTTGCGCCGCTGCAGCAGCACGATCGGCGTCGCCCGAACCGGGCCGCTGGCGCGTGTGCCGGCATTTTCATCGGCATCGCGCATGGCGGGCGGGCGCAGCCGCGACCACGCGATACGGCCGGCAAGGCACAGGTCGTCGAGCCACGAAATCTCGTAGCCGGCGACACGCGCCGGCAGGATGTCCGACTCCCAGGCGGCCGCCGCAACCTCGCAACCTTCCAGCTGCGCCAGTACTGCGGCCAGTGCGTCGGGCCCGCTGACCTGCGACCCGGGCGCGACGTGCTGCCACTCGAACAGGAAGCGCATGAAGTCGCGTGGCGACACCGGCTCGATTTCGCGGCGCAGGCGCTTGACCGTGTAGCGATGGATGCGGGCGAGCAAGTGCCGCTCGCACCATTCCACGCCTGATGCGGCGGAATCGGGCATCCCGGAGCGATCCGCCGCAGAACGGTCGCGGTTGAGCCGCGCCACGTTTTCCGCATCGGCAACAGGCGCCGCTGCGTCGGCGCGTCCCTGCACCGAAGCGCCGGGCACACCGTTCGGCGTGAAGCGGCCGCGCATCGCGTAGCCTTCGGTCTCGAGCGCGATGAGCGCGGTATCGATGTCCACGTGTGGAAGATGCAGCGTCGCGGCGATGTCCGCCGCGCGCACCGGTCCAAGGCCGGTGAGCCGACCTCGAACCAGTTCCACCAGCGATTCTTCCTTGGTCCAGGCAACGGCGGCGAATTCAGCCGGGGCCGTGATCACCGGCTCCAGCACTGCTTCGTCAAAGACAGCGGAGAATTCCGGCAACCGCTCGGCCGCAACGCAGATCTGCTCCCCCTGCGCCGACGCCGCAAGGGGGAATGGTTGCAGGCGCGTCGCGCGCTGCTGCGCAACCAGTTGCTCGAACAGGGCGGGCCAGCCGATATTCGCAACAAGCTCCTGCCTCGTGATGAAGCCGAGCCCCATCAACGCCTCGTGCAATTCGTCGGCGTTGCGCGCCTCCGGCCATGCCTCCTCGCGCACGGCGGCGATCGCGTCGGCGTCGAGCCTGCCGAAATCGTCGGTATTGTCGATGTCGCCCCAGCGCCGGTTCATCACGGCCTGGGTGCGGCGCTCCTCGAGTGGGGCATCGTCGAGGAAGGTGTACGGACGCGAGGTGAGGATCTCGGCTGCCAGCGGCGACGGCGCGGTCAGGTCGCGGCAGACAAAGTGGATTTGTCCACTTTCCAGCCGGCGCAGCAATGCTTCGAGGCCTTCGATGTCCATGGCCTGGTGCAGGCAGTCGTACAGCGTCTGCGCGACCAGCGGATGATCGGGAATCTGGCGTTCGCCGACGATGTTCTCGAGGCAGGCTACCTGGTCGGGAAATACCGTGGCCAGCAGGTCCTCCGACTTCATGCGCTGCAGCTGCGGCGGCACCTTGTTGCCGCCGACGAAGCGCGGCAACGCCAGCGCGGTCGTCGCGTTCCAGCGCCAGCGCAGGCCGAACATCGGCGCGTCGAGCAGCGCCTGGATCAGCACGTCGCGCACCGTGTTCGAGTGCAGGTAGCGCGTGACCTCGTCGAGCGGGAAGCTGTGGCTGGTCGAGAGCGACAGGATGATCGCATCTTCGGTCGCCGCCGCCTGCAGCTCGAAATTGAACGAGCGGCAGAAACGCTTGCGCAGCGCCAGACCCCAGGCGCGGTTGAGCCGGCTGCCGAACGGCGAGTGGAGGATGAGCTGCATGCCGCCGGATTCGTCGAAGAAACGTTCCATTGCCAGCACCTGCTGCGTCGGCAACATGCCGAACGCGGCCTTGGCGCCGCCGAGATATTCGACGATCTGGCGTGCGGCGGATTCGTTGACGCCGACTTCACCGGTCAGCCACTCGAAGGCGGACAGGGAGAGCGAGGGTTGGGCGCTGTTGGCCGGGCGCTGAACAGCGGGCGCGCCCGGGTCCAAGTGGTCCGGTTCCGAAGACAAGCTCGATGTCGCATCTGGCTCCTCTCGCCCTTCGCTTGCGACGGGCGAAAGGGCCGGGGCGAGGGGGAGACACATCGCATCACCAGGCGCATTTGAATCACCATCGCGCTGCGCGCTCTCGCAACCCTCTTTCCGGATGCGGTCAGGCCAGAGGCCTTGCAAAGGCGCGGCCGTGCCGGCGCGCAGGCGCGACGAGATTTCTTCGCGCAGGCGGGACACGGCGAGCGACAGTTCGTCGCTGCGTCCCGGCGCCTCGCCGAGCCAGAACGGCAACGTCGGCGGCAATCCCTGTGCGTCCTCGACGCGCACCGTGCCGCGCTCGACGCGCAGCACGCGGTACGAGGTGTTGCCGAGCTGGAAGATGTCGCCGGCCATGCTTTCGACGGCGAAGTCTTCGTGCACCGTGCCGATCTTCTGCGCCTGCGGTTCGAGCACGACGTCATAGTCGGCGGTGTCGGGAATCGCGCCGCCGGATGTCAGCGCCGTCAGCCGTGCGCCACGTCGCGCGCGCAGCACGCCGTTGACCGCGTCGCGATGCAGGTAGGCCGCGCGCGGACCGCGCCGCGTCGCGTAGCCTTCGGCGAGCATGCGCACGATCTCGGTGAACTTCTCGCGCGGCAGATCCGAAAACGGATATGCGCGTGTCACGCTGGCGAACAGTTCGTCTTCGTTCCATTCGCGGCAGGCGACCTCGGCCACGATCTGCTGCGCGAGCACGTCGAGCGCGGCGCGCTCGACGTGCAGCGTGTCGAGTTCGGCGCGGCGCACCGCGTCGAGCAGCGCGGTGCACTCGATCAGGTCGTCGCGCGACAACGGGAACAGACGGCCCTTCGGCACGCCGCCGACGGAATGGCCCGAACGGCCGACGCGCTGCAGGAACGCCGAGATCGAGCGCGGCGAGGCGATCTGGCAGACCAGGTCGACATCGCCGATGTCGATGCCGAGTTCGAGCGATGCCGTGGCCACCAGCGCGCGCAGTTCGCCGCGCTTGAGGCGCTGCTCGGCGGCAAGGCGCTGTTCGCGCGCGAGGCTGCCGTGATGCGACGTGACCGCGTCCTTGCCGAGCTTCTCGCTGAGATGTCGCGCCAGACGTTCGGCCATGCGCCGCGTGTTGACGAACACCAATGTGGTGCGGTGCTGCTCGATCAACTCGGCCAGGCGCGTGTAGAGCTCGCCCCAGACGTCGCCGGACATCACCGCGCTCAGCGGTGTCTGCGGCAGTTCGATCGCAAGATCGCGCTTGCGCGAATAGCCGACGTCGACGATCTCGCAATCGATCGGTCCGTTGTCGCGCGAACCGGTCTTCCGGCTGCCGCCACCTTCCCCCGCTGCGCAGGGGAACGATTCGCCGGCAGGCGCCGCCTGCTTGTTGCCTGATGCATCGATTCCATCGCTTGAATCGCTGTCACATGGCCGCAAACCGTCTTTTCTTTTCCCCGCCTGCGGGGGAAGGTGCCCGACGGGCGGAAGGAGGCAAGCTGATGCGGCGCCAACCAGAAATTTCGCGACTTCCCCGATCGGCTTCTGCGTCGCCGACAGGCCGATGCGCGTCAGGCGCCGGCCGCACAACGCTTCGAGGCGTTCCAGCGACAGGGCGAGATGTGCACCGCGCTTGTTCGGCGCGAGCGCGTGGATTTCGTCGACGATCACCGTGCGCGTGCTGGCCAGCATCGCGCGTCCGGATTCGGAGCCGAGCAGGATGTACAACGACTCGGGCGTCGTCACGACGATGTGCGGCGGCTGGCGCCGCATGCGATCGCGCTCGGCTTGCGGCGTGTCGCCGGTGCGCACGCAGGTGCGGATCTCGACGTCGGGCAAGCCGAGAATCATCAGCTCGTCGCGAATGCCGTTCAGCGGCGCCTCGAGATTGATGCGGATGTCGTTCGACAGCGCCTTGAGCGGCGAGACGTAGACGACGAAGGTTTCGTCCGGCAGCGGCGCCTCGATGCCACGGCGCACGAGGTCATCGATCGCCGCCAGGAACGCGGCCAGTGTCTTGCCCGATCCGGTCGGCGCCGCGATCAGCGCGTGGCGGTCGGACTGGATCGCCGGCCATGCGCGCAACTGCGCCGGCGTCGGGCCATCGAACGCGCGGCGGAACCAGGCCGCGACGGCGGGGTGGAAATTGTCGAGAGCCATGGCTTGAATTGTGCTCCTGCGCGGCAGCGAACGCGACGTCCACTGTGCGTACCTTCTATCTCAGGACAAGAGACAGCGTGGTGTCAGCAGTGTTCAGTCAGGCTCGGCCCGGAGCAGGGGGCATTAGAATGCAGACAAAACGACGCCGCCCTCCGCCCGCACCGCCGCGCCGTTGATGGCGGATGCGTCGGGACTGGCGACGAACGCCACGACCCGGGCAACTTCCTCCGGCTCGATGAAGCGCTTGAGCAACGAAGTCGGCCGCGCGGTTGCGAAGAAGTCGCGTTCGAACTGCTCGACGCTGACATTCTGCTTCTGCGCGAAATCGGCGACGAAGGTGCCGACGCCTTCGGAGCGCGTCGGCCCGGGCAGTACCGAGTTGACCGTGACCGCCGTGCCCGCCGTCATCTGCGCAAGGCCGCGCCCGATCGCGATCTGCGCGGCCTTGGTCATGCCGTAGTGGATCATTTCGACCGGAATCTGAATGCCCGATTCGCTCGAGATGAAGATGATGCGGCCGCGGTTGCGCTCGAGCATGCCGGCCAGATAGTGGCGCGACAGGCGCACGCCGGACAGCACGTTGACGTCGTAGAACTTCTGCCAGTCCTCGTCGCGGGATTGAAGGAACGGCTGCACCGCGAAGATGCCGGCGTTGTTGACCAGGATGTCGACGTCCGGGAAGCGCGCGATCAATGCCTGCGTTCCTGCCGCGGAGCCGACATCGGCGGCCACGCCGTGCAGCTTCGCGTCCGGGTCCATCCTGGCGCGCAGCGATTGCAGCGCATCGTCCACGCGCGCCTGCGTGCGGCCGTTGATGATGACCTCGGCGCCGGCGTGCGCGAGCTGTTCGGCAATCGCGTAGCCGATGCCGGCAGTCGAGCCGGTGACGAGTGCGGTCTGGCCTCTCAATGTCGATGACATGATCTTGCTCCGATCAAGTTGCACTCCATCATTGCCAGCCGGCCAGCACCAGCTTGCCGACCGTCGTGCCCGACTCGCTGCGCCGGTGCGCCTCACGCAGGTTCGCAGCGTTGATCGGGCCCAGCAGCTCGTTCAGCGTGCTACGCAGCCTGCCGGCGTCGACCAGTCCGGCGACGCGATCCAGGATACGGTGTTGTTCGACCATGTCGGCGCTGTGGTTGCGCGAGCGCGTGAACATGCTTTCCCAGTGCAGGCTCACGCTCTTGTCCTTGAGCGGATTGCCGACGTAGACGTCGCGCCTGGGTTCGACTATCAGGCCGATGCGGCCCTGCGGCGCAATCAGCTCGGCCATCTGCTGCCAGTAGCCGTCGGTATCGACGAAGTTGACGATGTAGTCCACCTCGCTCAGGCCGAGGCGTTCGAGGCCGGCGGCGAGCGGCTGCCGATGATCGATCACGTGGTCGGCGCCGAGCTTGCGGCACCAGTCCTGCGTCGGCGCGCGGGACGCGGTTGCGATGACGGTCAGGCCGGCGAGTTTCGCGAACTGGATCGCCATCGAGCCGACGCCGCCGGCACCGGCGATGACCAGCAGGCTGCGTCCGCGCTCGCCGCCGTCGGGATCCAGGCGCATGCGCTGGAACAAGAGCTCCCACGCAGTCAGGCTGGTCAGCGGCAGTGCTGCCGCCTGCGCGAAGTCGAGTGATTCCGGCATGTGCCCGGCAATGCGTTCGTCGACCACGTGCAGTTGCGCATTGGTGCCGGGGCGCGTGATGTCGCCGGCGTAATAGACGCGGTCGCCGGGCCTGAACAACGTCACTGCCGGGCCGATCGCCTCCACGATGCCGGCCGCGTCATAGCCGAGCACCTTCGGCTGCGCTTCGATCTGCGGCTTGGGCGAGCGTACCTTGGTGTCGACCGGGTTGACCGACACGGCTTCGACCCGCACCAGCAGGTCATGGTCGCCCGGCGTCGGCGCGGGCAGCTGGACATCGACCAGTGATTCAGGATCGTCGATCGGCAGGTAGCGGATCAGGGCAACGGCGTTCATTCGACACTCCGGCAGCGGCTGAGGTCGAATTGGGGACGATGCGGCGACGACGCAAGATCGCCGTCATGCAAAACGCAGCGAGCAACATGGAGCGCCGGACTTGCGCGCATCCGGAACGCTCTTATCCGCGTCGATCCGCGTGAATCGGCGTGAAAATATCTCCCGCCCCGTCGCGCGCGGTTGCCCGAAGGTCACACCGTCTTGCGTGCCAGGCCCTCGATCCAGCGATACAGCGCGAGCATCACGATCACGAACGCGATGCCGCCGATCCAGAGCGCCGCGCCGCCGGCAAACTCGTCGCCGACCAGTGCGAGCGGAAAATCCTTGCCGGAAAACGCCACGACCGCGGCGATCGCCACCCCGATCAGGCCTTCGCCGACGATCATGCCCGACGCAAGCAGCACGCCGAGTTGCTTGGTTGCCTCGGGCCTTGCAGTCCGTTCGGCGCGCTTGTCGTAGAACGAGCCGGCAATCGCGCCGACCACGACCATCAGCGTGCTCGACGTCGGCAGGTAGATGCCCAGGCCCACAGCGAGCGGCGACAGATGCGCGGATTTCGTCACGCGGCGCAGGATTTCGTCGACGCCGATCAGGAGCACGCCGATCAGTCCGCCGACCTCGATCAGGCCCCAGTCGATGTTGTTCTGGATGACGCCCTGCGCAAGCGCGGAAATCAGCCCCGCCTGCGGCGCCGGCAACGGGTGCTCGTGCGTGGTTCCGGGCGTGCCGGCAAAGCCGTAGGCCTGGTTCAGCAGGTCGAGGATCGGCGGAATGATCGCGGCGCCGGCGATCACGCCGATGACCAGCGCCCACTGCTGCTTCGACGGCGTTGCGTCGACGAGCTGGCCGGTCTTCAGATCCTGCAGGTTGTTGTTCGCGATCGTCGCCACCGCAAACACGATCGCGGTGACGAACAGCGCGAACGCGACGAGACCCTGCTCGTTGCCGGCGCCGAGTAGCGGCTTGATACCGACGATCAGCAGCAGCGAAGCGCCGATCACGACCAGGATGCCGATGCCGGACAACGGACTGTTCGACGAGCCGATCAGGCCGGCCATGTAGCCGCAAACCGCGGACACGACGAAGCTCATGACGATGACGTAGATCAGGCCGCCGGCAACCAGCGCGATCCAGTGGTCGCCGAGGCCGCTTTCGACGGCGAAGTGGCCGAGCAGGAAGGCGATCGGCACGAAGCAGACCAGCATGATCAGGCCGACCGTGCCGATCGGAATGTCCTGTTCGGTACGCGGCAGCAGGGCGGCCTGGCCGGCCTTGCGCACGCGTGAAGCGGCGATCGCCGACGCCAGCCCGCTGACGACCGGCTTGACCAGCTTGGCCAGCGTCCAGATCGCCGCGACGCCGATCGTGCCGGCACCGACGAAGCGTACCTTGTGGCTCCAGGTCGACTGCGCGACATCTGCCGCCGCACCGGCGGCCGCCGCAATGCCGGAGTAGTGTGGCACGCCCCAGGCCCAGCCGATCAGCGCACCCACGCCCATCGCCACGCCGACCCAGAGGCCGACGAGATGCCCGACCGCGAACAGCGCCATCGACAGGTTGAAGTCGTAGCCGGTCACCGGACCCTTGTCGTCGTTGCCGAAGCGGAAATACTGCACGACGTCGCTGGCAAATACGCGCGTCGCGACGATCAGCGCAAATGCCGCCGCGCTGATCGATCCCCACACCACGGCCAGCAATCCGGCGCGATTTTCGTCGTCGGCCGCCTGGGTCCGGTTGCCGCCGCCGCCGACCTTCAGTACTTCGGCGCAGGCCACGCCTTCCGGATACGGCAGGTCGGAATTGGTCACCAGCGCGCGGCGCAGCGGAATCGAGTACATCACGCCGAGGACGCCGCCGAGCGCGCAGATCGCGAACGAAGACCAGTACGGGAATCCCGTCCACCAGCCGATCATGATCAGCCCCGGCAGCACGAAGATGATCGACGACAGCGTGCCGGCCGCCGACGCGACCGTCTGCACGATATTGTTTTCCTGGATGGTCGAGTCCTTGAATCCGCGCAGCAGCGCCATCGAGATGACCGCCGCCGGAATCGACGTTGCAAACGTGAGGCCCGCCTTGAGGCCGAAGAACACGTTCGCCGCGGTGAAGACCACGGTGATGACGACGCCGAGGATCAGTCCTCGCAGGGTCATTTCCGTGCGCAGTTCGGCAACGGGCTTTGTTGTGTCTGTCACAGGACTCTCCCCAAGCTGGTCGGCAAAGTATCGCAGACATTAAAAGACTGAACCACGGAGAACACGGAGAACACGGAGAAAAGACAAAGGAGCGCCGCAGACACGCGAGCAAACGGGTTTTTTCTGCGGCAGCGTGCACCGATGGCTAATGGGCAAGCAGACTCGTACAAGTTCATGTGCCCGCTGTCGCGCGCCCGCCTTCGCTGTCTCCGTGTTCTCGGTGTTCTCCGTGGTTCAATCTCTTGCTTTGCGCACCCGACAGCAGCCGACTCTGGCAAAATAAGCGGCTGACCAATTCAAATTCCGCTGGGGAATTCCATGAGCCATCACGACATCCGTTCGGCCGTCCGGCCCGATCCAGACCAGCCGATGGTCGACATCGCCAACTACGTGGCCGACTACGCGATCGATTCGCAGGAGGCGTACGACACGGCCCGCTACATGCTGCTCGACTCGCTCGGCTGTGCCATGCTCGCGATGAAGTTTCCCGGCTGCGTCAAGCACCTGGGCCCGCTGGTGCCGGGCGCGAACCTGCCGGGCGGCGCGCGCGTGCCGGGAACCGGCCACGAGCTCGATCCGGCGCAGGCCGCGTTCAACATCGGCACGCAGGTACGCTGGCTCGACTTCAACGACACCTGGCTGGCAGCCGAGTGGGGACACCCGTCGGACAACCTCGGTACGATCCTGGCGCTCGGCGACTACCTGTCGCGCAAGGCCGTGCGCGAGGGCGGCAAGCCCCTGACCGTACGCGACGTGCTGACCTGGACGATCAAGGCGCACGAGATCCAGGGCTGCTACGCGCTGAAGAATTCGTTCAATCGCGTCGGACTCGACCATGTGATCCTGGTGCGCCTGGCGTCGACGGCGGTGGCGACCGCGATGCTCGGCGGCGGCAAGGACGAAGTCATCACGGCGGTGTCGCACAGCTGGATCGACAATGGTGTGCTGCGCACCTATCGGCATGCGCCCAATACCGGCCCGCGCAAGAGCTGGGCCGCCGGCGATGCCTGCCGGCGCGCGGTGATCCACGCGCTCAATGCGGTGGGCAAGCGCGTCGTCGGCTATCCGTCCGCGCTGAGCGCGAAGACCTGGGGCTTCTACGATGTGGCGTTCAAGGGCAACGCGTTCGAGTTCGAGCGGCCGTTCGGCAGTTACGTGATGGAAAACGTGCTGTTCAAGATCAGTTTCCCGGCCGAGTTCCATGCGCAGACGGCGGTGGAATGTGCGATGCAGCTGCACCGGCAGGTCGCCGGCAGGCTCGACCAGATCGAGCGCATCGAAATCGAAACGCAGGAAGCCGGCGTGCGCATCATCGACAAGACCGGTCCGCTGTCGAACTACGCCGATCGCGACCACTGCATCCAGTACATGGTTGCGGTGCCGTTGATCTTCGGCCGCCTGACCGCGGACGACTATAACGACGACATCGCGGCCGATCCGCGCATCGACGCGCTGCGCGCAAAGATGACGGTGAAGGAAAATCCGCAGTTCACGCGGGACTATTTCGATCCGGAAAAGCGCTACATCGGCAATTCGCTGCAGGTGTTCTTCCGCGATGGCAGCAGCAGCCAGAAGATCTCGATCGATTACCCGATCGGCCATCGCAGGCGCCGTGCGGAAGGCATCCCGGTGCTGCTGCAAAAGTTCGAGGCTGCGCTGCGTGGCCACTTGACCCCGGCGCAGACCGTGCGCGTGCTCGAAGCTTGCGGGGATGTACGGGCCCTGGAATCGCTGCCGTTGCACGAGTTCATGGGACTTTTCGCAATCTGAACAAGCGGCGCGGGGACGGTTGTGGGAGATACGACGATAATTCAGTTAGATCAATGAGTTGGATGATTGATGACTGCCCTATGAATGGAAAATCGAAAACAGGAACTTAAGTAATGATTGGGCTGGAGGTAAAAATTTGGTTTTGCTAGAATGATCGCGCTCGCGTTGTCCTGTGATAACATAAAATTAACGCGACCTTGTCGTGACGAGTGTGATGGATTATGCGTACCGCAAGGTGTGGAGCGGTGCACAAGAAAAACCAAGCAGAGGAGACTCCGATGAAACGTAACACCTTGTATGCACTGGTCGCCCTGGCGCTGGGCGGCGTGGGCGTTGCTCAAGCCCAGGAATTCAGCAGCTGGTATGTCGCACCGCGTCTGGGCCTGGATGTTCCGGACAGCGCGCGCGAAACCAAAAGCTCCGCTTTTTTCGGTATCGGAGTCGGCACCTGGTACAACCCGAACTTCGCAATCGACGTTGAATACGGCATCAACAATGCCGACTACAAGACCAGTTCCGTACGCGACGGCCACCAGTGGGAGAGCGTCCAGCTCGATGTAGCCGGTCGTTATTTCTTCGGTGACCTCGGCTCGGGCTGGCGCCCGTACGTGATGGGTGGCCTCGGCGTATTGCGCCACAAGGCCTATTCGGGCCAGACGCTCGGCCTGTTCAGCTACTCCAAAAACGGCGGCTGGGATCCCATGGTCACCGCCGGCGTCGGCGTGCAGTATTCGATGTCCGATCGCCTGTCGTTCCGCGGTGAAATCGCGGCGCGCTACGATCACGACGACAATTCGCTCAATGCGCAGTACACCTTCCCGCAGGGTCGTCCGGCCAATCCGCCGGCGCTGTTCGGCCTGGCCCGCCACACCGGCTTCGTCGACGGCATCGTCACGGTCGGTCTGACCTACAGCTTCGGAGGCGCTGCCGCGCCGCCGCCGCCGGCCCCGCCGGCTGCACCGCCGCCGCCGCCGGCCCCGCCGGCGCCGCCGCCGTCCGAAACTGCGCGTCAGCGCGCCGTGACGATCGACCTGCGTGGCGTCGAGTTCAAGTTCGACCACCCGCGCGTCGGCGAGAAGCTCGAGCCGTCGCTGAAGGCGCCGACCGCCGAATCGATCGCGATCCTGGATCAGGCGATCGACACGCTGAAGCGCAATCCGGAAATCCGCGTCGAAGTCGATGGCCACACCGACTCGAAGGGTACCGATGCGTACAACCAGAAGCTGTCGGAGCGTCGCGCCAAGGGCGTGTACGACTACCTGATCGCCCATGGCATCGACGCCAGCCGCCTCGATGGTCCGAAGGGCTTCGGCGAAAGCCAGCCGATCGACACCAACGACACCGCGGAAGGCCGTCAGCGTAACCGTCGCACCGAGCTGAAGGTCGAGAACTGACAAGCTCGCAACACCAGTAACGAAAAAAGCCCGGCGTGAGCCGGGCTCTTTTTTTGGTCGTTCGACGACGACCCCTTCCCTGCGCTGCGAACCTGCCGTTCGCTAGCGGCCTTTCATCCCGGCTTTCCAGGCGAACACCGCGGCTTGAGTGCGGTCACTGACGCCCAGCTTGGCCAGCACGTTGCTGACATGCGTCTTGACTGTCTTCTCGCCAATGCCGAGCTGGTCGGCAATCTGCTGGTTGCTGAGCCCTTCGGCCATCAGTCCGAGCACTTCGCGTTCGCGCTGGCTGAGCGACTCGAGCGCCTGCGCGCTCGGCATCGAGCCGCGCCGCAACGCGTCCATCAGGTGACCGGCGACGCGGGCATGCAGCACGGCTTCGCCGCGGGCGGCCTTGCGCACGGCATCGGCCAGGCTTTCCGCATCCACGTCCTTGAGCAGGCACGAAAGCGCCCCGGCCTGTACGGCGGCGAGGATCTGCTGCGCATCGTCGAACGAAGTCAGCAGCACCACTTGCGTCTCGGGACTGACCGCGCGGATGTCGCGCGTGGCCTGGATGCCGCCACCGGGCATGACCAGATCGACCAGCGCGACGTGCGGTTTCTGCTCGGCGCAGACGGCGGTCGCGCCGGTGGCATCCTCGGCCTCGCCGACGATGGCGAGGTCGGTGTGCGTTTCGAGGAACGCGCGGATGCCCTGGCGTACGAGCACATGGTCGTCGACGATGACGAGGCGGATCGGTTCGGCATTCATGCGCAAGATTTCCTGCTGTCGGCCCGGTAACTGTTTCGCGGAGTTTACGCGGCAATCGAAAAGCTGATGCGGACCACGGTGCCCTCGTGCGCTTCGCTTTCGATCAAAAAGCGTCCGTGCGGCAGCGAGGCGGCGCGTTCGCGCATGTTGGCGATACCCATGCCCGGCGTTGCATCGGCGATGCCGCCGCGGCCGTTGTCGGCGATGTCGAGCGTCAGCATGTCGGCCTCGCGCCGCAGCGCCACGCTCACGCGCGTGGCGCCGCTGTGACGCAAGACATTGGCCAGCGCCTCGTCGGCAATGCGCAGCAGGGTTTCCTGGTCGGCAGGCGCCAGCGTCGGCGCGTCGGCCAGCTGCGCGTCCAGGATGATGCCACTGACCTGCGCCCAGCCCAGCGCACGCATGCGCAGCCGTTCGACAAACGGCAGTGCGCTGTCCGAAGCGCGCAGCTCGTCGAGAATCTGCGCCAGTTCCTGCTGGATCTGGCCGCTCAGAAGCTCCGCTTGCGCAGCGCGATCGGCGGCCGGCCCCGGCGGCAGCTGGCGCCGCAGCGTCGCCAGTTGCAGGTTCAGCGCGAACGCCTGCTGCTTGACCGTGTCGTGCAGGTCGCGCGCGAGGCGCTGGCGCTCGCCGAGCGTCGCCAGCTGCGCGCGCGATTGCATCAGGGCCTTGAGCTCCAGCGCCATGCGGTCGAGCAACGCTGACAGGTGACCCAGTTCGTCGTTCGAGCGATCGTCGATGCGATTGCTGAAGTCGCCGCGGCTCCACGCGGTTGCGGCGCCGGCGACACGGTTCAGGCGCCGCGTCACCCACGTCGCGAGGAAGATCGACGAGGCAATGCCGAACACCAGAAGGTAGCCGAGCACGATCGGCCACTCCAGGCTCAGGTCGAGCAGGAAGCGGTGCCATGGCACCGGCAGGCGCAACTCGGTGAACAGGAAGCCGTGCAGCGTGCCGTCGGCCGCGAACACCGGCGCCAGCACGCGCCGGATCTTGAACGGGGAGTCGTTGCCGGGAAGCTGGATCGAAGCACGGGCCGCAGCAGCCCGGCGGAATTCTTCGGCGCCCGGCACCGGCAGTTCCGGCTTCCAGTCGGCCTGGGTCGGCGCCTGCGCAAGCAGCCGCCCGTCGACGTCGAGCACGGCAGCGGCCAGCGGTACGATGGCCAGTTCCAGCAGCAGATACGATTCGCCCTCGACCAGGCCCCCGTGCGGCCGCTGCAGCCGCAGGATCCAGGCCTGCGCCCAATAGCCGAGCCCGCTGGCCTCATCGGCGCGGGTGCTGGGCCACGCGGCAGCCAGTTCGCTGCTGGCGCGATCGCTGGCATGCAGCAGCGAGCCGCGCTCCACGCTGGCGCTGAAGGTTTCGTACTCGAACGTCATGATCGCCGACTCGACCAGGAACAGGCTCGGCAGCGACAGCAGCACGTAGAACAGCGTCAGTTTCGAGATCAGGCCGCGAAGCTGGGGACGCAGCGGTTTCATGCGCAACGAATCGACGGATGACGGAAGTCCAGCATAGCGGCAATCGGCACGTGGTTGCCGCAGGCGCCGGCGCGCCGGAATCCCGAAGGCGCGTCGGGCCGACGCCATGAGCGTCCCGTGGGAACGCGAGCGTCCGCAACTCGCGGGCAACCGGCCGTGGCCGGCTGCCCGTTCGTTTCGGGTCTCGGCTCGTGCTCAGAACTCGTACGAAAACCCGGCGTACCACGTGCGCGACAGCCCCGGCTCGATGCCGCTGGAGAAGATGCGGTTGTAGTACTTCTTGTCGCCCAGATTCGACACGCCGGCCAGCAGGCGCACCTGCGGGAACATCCAGTAGTCGGCAGAGAAGTCGGCGATGGTGTATTGCGGAACCTTCGCCGGAATGAACGAATCGGTGCCGGCCGCACCGAACGGCAGGTTGGAATCCTGCGCGTACTGACTGGCTACCGAAACCACCGAGAGCGCGAGCTTGAAGTTCTTGTCCTCGCGATAGACCAGTCCGCCGCGCGCCAGATAGTCGGGCGAAAATGCCGGAGTCTTGCCGACCTGGGTCGGGTTGCGCGACGCGGTGAAGCGTGCGTTGAGCAGGCTCAGGTTGAGGAACATCGAGAAATGCCGCGCTGACTGCGGATCGAACGCCGCAAGGAAATCGTAGTCGACCTGGCCTTCGAAGCCGCGATGGCGCGTGTTGCCGGTATTGACGTTGATCGTTTCGCCGAGCGGATCGCCGATGATGGGTTGCGATTCGATACGGTCCCTGACGTTGACCCAGAACAGGCTTGCATCGTAGAACAGGCCCGGCAATGGCGTGCCGTGCACGCCGGCCTCGAACGACAGCACGTGCGTCGGCGTCGGATCGTTGACGGGCGTCGGCGCCAGGTTGCCGAACGGCGAGCCGACATCGAAGTAGCGCACCGGGCGCCAGCCTTGCGAGACATTGAAGTACGTTTCATTGGCGTGACCGAAGTCGTTGCCGAAACCCAGGCCGAACAGCGGCACGGTGTGATCGACCGAGCGATCCACCAGCGGGAAGTTGTTGACTGCGCGCACATGCACGGATTCGTCGATATCGACGTTTTCACGTTCGATGCGCACCGACGGCACCAGGTGCCATTCACCCCAGCGGAACACGTTTTCGGCGAAAACGGCGCCGTAGTCGGTACCGCGGTCCTGGCTGAGCTTGACGCAGTTCGGCGTCGTCGTTTTCACGCAGAGCGTGTCGAAACGGTCGTAGCGGTCGGTATGGATGTCGGCATCGTTCCACTGGCGCAGCGGCGAATCCGACGTGTAGTAGACGAAGCCGGCAGTCAGTGCGTTGCCCCGGCCCCAGTGATCGACCATGCGCGAGTCGATTCCGGTAAAGCGGAATGTCGCGTCCTGCAGCGTCGTGATGCCCGGATAGCTGGGTACCGCGACGTCCTGCAGCGCGGCGGCGGCGCGCGTCGTCTGGTCCTGGTAACCGCGCCAGACCTTGGTCGTCCAGACGATATCGGTGCCGATCTTCTGCTGGTTGCTCAGGGTCATCACGTAGCGGTCGACCCAGTCCTTGTTGTACGGCGTCGGAGTGAAGTCGGGATCGCGTACAAAAATGGGATAGCCGTACTTGCCCGGATCGCCTGCGGCCAGTTCGTAGCCGTGGAAGTCCACGGCCCAGTAACCGTCGTCGTTCGGATGGTAGCCGACGTGGAAATCCGCGCCCTTGAGAATCGCGCCGCCGTTCTCGCGCTGCCCCTGCCCGCTGCGGTAGTGTGCGTCGAGCAGATAGTCCCAGGCTCCGACCGTTCCGGAGATGCTGTTGAACGTTGCGCCGAGGCCGTTGCTGCCGACGATGTTCTCGCTGTAGCCGCCGAACGCGCGGCCCGGATCGGGCTTGCGCGTGATGAAGTTGACGACCGGCCCGGGCTCGGGTCCGTACAGCAGCGAGCTGCCGCCGCGAATCAACTGGACTTCGGAAATCGTCTGCGGCAGCGGCAGCACGTACAGCGTCGGGAAGCCGACCCAGTCGCCCTCGAGCGGAATGCCGTCCTGCATCACCGAGACGAACTCGGATTCCTGCGGATTGCCGATGCCGCGGTAGCTCAGGTTGAACTGGCTCGCCGTCTGCTGCTCGGACACGTAAAGTCCCGGCGTCTGCGCAAACAGGTCGCGCAGGTTGTTGTCGACCACGGTCGGGATGTTGTCGAGCTTGGTGATCGACGTCTTCTTCGTCACCGTGATCAGCGGCCCGTCGACTTCCTTCATGATGTGCTGCAGCTTCGGCCGCGTGTCGTCCTGCGAGCGCTTTTCCTTGACATTGACCGGCTCGAGCGTCTGCGTGCCCTGCACAGTGCCGGCATCCTGCGCCGACGCGGACAGCGAAAAGGCAAAAGCCACGCTGATCGCCAGTGCGACTGGCGTCTTCTTCTTGGTATTCATCTGTGGACCCCGGGCTGAAACAAGGGCGGCCTAAAGACCGCCGGCGCGGCTCGCTTTATGACAGCGCGACGCGATGCTGCCTAGAGCCGTTGGGGCTACGTCTGCAGGCTGTGCCTTCTCGGTCTGCAGGCGGATACTGGATTGCAGGCGCACCAGGGACGGGCACGCTATCCGCCGTGCCGTGGGCGATCACCCGGGCTTGGCGAAGCGATAGTGCGCGACCAGCCATTCATTGCCGTCGCGATAGCCGAACAGTTCGGCACACGCCATCCAGAACATGCGCCAGCGCTGGTGCCACAGCGGTGCGAGATCGCCGTAGGCCGCGCGCAGCACATCGAGCGCCTCGCTGCGATGCGCATCCTGGTTTGCCAGCCAAGCATTCGCGGTTTTTTCATAGTGCGTCCCGGACAGGCGCCATTGCTGCTCGATGGTCAGGTCGCGCTGGAACCACAGCAGCGTTTCTGCGGACGGCATCAGGCCGCCGGTGAAAAAGTGGCGGCCCATCCAGTTGCCGTCGCCTTCGCTCTCGAACGGATACATCAGTTCGCGATGGCAGAAGATGTGCACGAACAACTTTCCGCCGGGCCGCAGCCAGCGGGCGATGCCGCGCAGCAGGCGCTCGTAGTTGCGCATGTGTTCGAACATCTCCACCGACACGACGCGATCGAATCGGGCGGGTTCCAGTTCGAGCTGGTTGACGTCGCGCGTGATCACGTTGACGTTGCCGAATCCGCCGGCGCGGCAGCGCGCCTCGATGAATTCACGCTGCGGCCGAGAATTGGATACGGCAGTGATGCGGCTTTGTGGAAAATGCTGCGCCATCCACAATGTCAGGGAACCCCAGCCGCAACCGAGTTCGAGGACGTCCTGGCCGTCGGCGAGCTGCGCGCGTTCGCCGTACAGGGCCAGCATGGCCTCCTCGGCCTGGTCGAGTGTTTCGTCGCCGCGCGGGAAATAACAGCTCGAATACTTGAGGCGACGGCCCAGGCACAGCTCGAAGAAGTGCGCCGGCAATTCGTAGTGCTGTTCGTTCGCGGCATCTGTGTGGATTGCTACCGGACTTGCGCGAAGTTCGTCGAGCCGGCATTGGAACTTCGCCCATGCCGCAATGGCGTCGCCTGCGCGTTCTTCGTCGAGTCGCTGCTCGCACAGGCGACGGATGCCGGCGCGAATCAGCATGTCCGGCAGCAGCCCGCGCTCGGCGAGGCCGATCAGGGAAAAGCGGCGAGGGCCGATTGAAGGCGAGGACCGGGGACTGCGGACCGAGGGCTGGTCGAGAGTCGGCGCGCTTGATCCTTTCATCGCGCGAGACAACGGCTTGGCTACTTCGATAGTCACGATACGCCCTCTGGATGCTTTAGCGATTTGAACAGGCAGCCGTCGCCGCCCAATGCGCCAAACCTTCCCTGGTGAGCCCTCCGATCGACATCCGTGTCTCACCCTCAAGCGCCGCACGCGATGCGCTTCAGCGCATCGCGTCAACGCGGCGCTTTCAACCTCAGCCCTCAGCCCTCAGCCCTCGTCCAGCATTCTGGCGCTTCGGAAACCACGGGATGAACTTGCTCGTCGTGCGCTGATAGTCGAGGTAATCCGCGCCGCGCGAACGCAGCGCCTGGGCCTCGACGAACGGAATGCCGGTCACCCAGTACAGCGAAATCAGCATCAGGACGGGGCCGGTCAGGCTCAGTGCCCAGACGTTCAGCGGCAGGCCGATCGCGAGAAAGACATAGACGAACCAGTGCAGCCACTCGAAGAAATAGTTCGGATGGCGCGAATACCGCCACAGGCCGTCGCGGCAGGTGCGGCCGCGATTTTCCGGATCACGCCGAAAGCGGGCGAGCTGCAGGTCCGCGATCGATTCGCCGGCAATGCTGGCAATCCAGATCGCCAGGCCGATGAAGCACCACCGCGTCATGCCTTCCTTGGGATTCTGTGCGACGACATAGAACGGCAGCGACAGCAAAGCCGTCAGCAGCGCCTGCGCCTGGAAGAAAGCGAAGAACCTGGCCTGGCTGTCGCGCCAATGCTCGCGCAGGTGGCGATAGCGACCGTCTTCGTTTTCGCTCAGCACGCGCGCCAGGATGTGCAGGCAAAGGCGGAAGCCCCACGCGCCGCCAAGCATTGCAACGCCGAGGCGCGCGATCAGGCTGCCGTCGCCAACGGTGGCATAGAACAGCGCGCTGCAACCCATGCCGAGCGCCCAGATCACGTCGACGATGCCGGCATTGCGTGTGCGCCGCTGCACGAGCCAGCCGAACAGCATGGCAATCGCGGCGACAGCCCACACGGCAATGATCGGCCAGACGTCCATCACGCGCTGCGCGCCAGCGAGCGCCGCGTCGGGGCATCGAAGCGGCGCCAATCGTGCGCAAGGTGCGCGAACAGCGGCATCAGCACGGCCCATGCGATCGCGATCATCGCCATGCTCCAGAAGGGACGACTGCCGAGCGACAAGGCGTGCCAGCTGTTGCCGGCGACCCAGTATGCCAGCGGCGCGCCGATGAAGCCGAGCAACGCCGCCAGCAGCGGCCGCTCCTGCAGGAATGCCAGCGAATGGTTCAGCGCCAGCGCGAAACTGGTCCACAGCCCGATCATCCACAGCGGCGCGACATCCGGCCACGCGTCCGGCGCCGAGAAATGCACCAGTCCGCGCTGCAGGAACAGCGAATCGATGCCGAAGCCGATGACGCTCACGGCAACCACGAGCACGATGTCGGCGCGGCGCCAACGGCTCACGCTCAGCTGCCATGCCGCAAAGGCGAACAAGACGATCAATCCGGGCCACCAGCGTCCGTTGCCGGCGCCGGCGACGGCGGCGATCCATGTCGCCTGGTAGAACACCAGGTTGATCCAGTTGCTCACGACACCGCTTCGCAACCGGGCACGAACTGAGCGCGGCGGCAGCCCGGCTTGGCGAGCAGCATCTGCACGGTGCCGATCGAACGCTCGCGGAAGCCGCCCTCGCAGTAGGTGAAGTAGAAATCCCACAGGCGCAGGAAGCGTTCGTCGTAGCCGAGCGCGCGGACCTTGCCGGCGGCACGATGGAAACGTTCGCGCCAGGCTGCGAGCGTCAGCGCATAGCTCGGGCCGATGTCCTCGAGGTGGGACAGCTTGAGGTCGCTGCTGCGCGCGGACGCGCCGAGCATCGCGCTGATCGACGGAATGAAACTGCCCGGGAAGACATGGCGCTTGATGAAGTCGACCGCACGCAGCGCCCGCGCGTAGCGGTGGTCCTCGATCGTGATTGCCTGGATCAGCGCCATGCCGTGCGGTTGCAGCAGCGCGCCGACCTTGGCGAAATAGGTATCCAGGTACTGATGTCCGATCGCCTCGATCATCTCGATCGACACGAGCTTGTCGTAGCGTCCGCGCAGGTCGCGATAATCCTCGCGCAGCACCTCGACGCGATCATCCAGGCCGGCGGCGTGCACGCGTTCGCGCGCCAGGTCGTATTGCGCACGCGAGATCGTCGTGGTCGTCACGTGGCAGCCGAAGTGGCGCGCGGCATGCAGCGCGAAGCCGCCCCAGCCGCCGCCGATCTCGACCACGCGATCGCCCGGCGTCAGCCCGAGCTTGCGGCAGATCCGGTCGAGCTTGCGCAGCGACGCGCTTGCGAGCGGCTCGTCTTCGCCGGCGAAGATCGCCGACGAATACATCAGGTCGTCGTCGAGGAACGCGCGGAAGAAGTCGTTGCCCAGGTCATAGTGCGCGGCAATGTTGCCGCGGCTGCCGCTGCGGGTGTTGCGGCGCAGCGCGTGCCACGCGCGCAACGCCATGCCGCCGAGGCGCGCCGGCCCGGTCTCCATCGCATCGAGCAGGTCGCGGTTGCGCACCAGCATGCGGATCAGCGCAACCAGGTCGTCGCAGTCCCAGCAGCCGTCGATGTAGGCCTCGCCGGCACCGACGCTGCCGTTGGCTGCAATCGCCCGGTAGAACGCGGGGTCATGTACGCGCAGCACGGCGCACAGCGTGGCGGATGAATCGGCGGCGGCATGGCCCAGTACCGATTCGCCGAGCGCGTCGATGATCGTCAGCCGGCATTCGCGCAATGTTTGCATGCGGCCGAGCAGGCGCTTGCGCAGGACACGATCCAATGTGCTGAAGGCGATTCCCGGCAGCGGTGCGGCTCGGCTCATCGATGTGGACATGCTCAGTGTTCCTGCCGGTTCGGATGGTCGTGGACGGGTGTTCGGCGCAGCCAGAGCCGCAATGCCTGCCAGTGGATTGCCGCGACGACGCGCACTGTCATCGCCGGAAAACGCAGCAGCACGCGCGCCAGGTTCGCCGCGCTCATTTCGCGGCGCTCGAGCACGAGGGTCGCGTCGACCTCGACCCTGCCATCCCGCATGACGTCCATGTGTGCGTGCAGCGACGCCTGCGGCGTCGTGAAGCGCCAGGCGTAGTCGCGATCCATGGGCAGGAACGGCGACACGTGGAATGCCTTGCGAAAGGCCCAGGCAAACGCCCGTCCGTGACGCGCGGCGCTGCCGGCGGGCAGCACATAGGCGTGGCGTTCCTGCCACGGCGTGTTGGTGATCTCGGCGACGATGCAGTCGAGCGTCACGCCATCAGGCTCGTAGCAGTAGTAGAAGCTGACCGGGTTGAAGCAGTGGCCGAAGTAGCGCAGATGTGTCAGCAGGCGGATCGGCCCTGCGGGCGTGCGTCCGGTTTCCTGACGCACGCGCTCGCGCACGGCATCGGCGAGGGGCATCTGCGGGTCGCCCAGGTAGTCGCTGCGCCGGAACTGCGCGATGTTGGGACGGCCGATCGACCACAGCCAGCGACCGGCGAAAACGTGGTCGAGTTCGTCGAGATCCAGGTGCAGCATGCAGATGCGATAGCGGAAGGCGTACGCGCGTGGCGCATGGCGGCGATGGCGCACCCAGCCTTCGTAGATCGCAGTATGCAGCTTCGGACCGGCGGCGGTTGTCGCATCGCATTCGCGCAGGGTGCTCGCCGGGTATGGCGCGGGGCCTGTATCCGGATCACGCAGGCGCGGCACGACCGCGTTCGCGTGGATCGCGGCGGCGACCGGACCGAGTACGGAAGTGGCAGGAAACGCCTTCACTGCCAACGCACTCCCAGACCATCGGCCACCGCGACCGCGCTGCGCATGCCGTCCTCATGGAATCCCCAGCCCCAGTAGGCGCCGGCAAACCAGGTTCGCCGGGCGCCCTGGATCTCGCCGATCCTGCGCTGTGCACGAACCGCCGCGTGCGTGTAGAGCGGATGCTCGTAGCGCATGCGGCGCAGGATTTTTTCCGGCGCGATGCGCGCCGTGCTGTTCAACGACACGACGATCGGCTCGGCCGCGTCGAGCGCTTGCAGGTGGTTCATGCAATAGCTGACGGTGCACTGTTCGCCCGGCGTCGTCGGTATCAGGGCGTTCCATGCCGCCCATGCCCGGCGCCGCTTCGGCAGCAGGTTCGCGTCGGTATGCAGGACGGTGTCGTTGGGCTGGTAGTGGATCGCCCCGAGGATGTCGCGTTCGCGCTCGCTGGCGTCGCCGAGCAGCGCAATGGCCTGGTTGCTGTGGCAGGCAAGCACCGCATGGTCGTAGCGTTCGGTGCCGGCCATGCTGGTCACGCTCACGGCATCGGCCTGGCGATGGATGCCGGTCACGGCGCAGGCAATGCGCTCGCGCACAGTCCAGGACCGGCGCAGCGCGCGCACGTAACTCTGCGAGCCGCCCTTGATCACGCGCCATTGCGGCCGGCCGCTCAGCTCGAGCATGTGATGGTTGGCCATGAACCGCACCAGGTATTTCGCCGGAAACTGCAGCACCTGCGCCGCTGCCGACGACCACAGCGCGGAGGCCATCGGCACGAGGTGATCGTCGCGGAATGCATCGCCGTAACCGTGCTCGCCAACGTAGTCGCCCAGGGTCGGTCCGTCGCCGGACAGCTCGAGCAATGCCGGCGCCGCGCGGTAGAAGCGGCCGATGTCGCGCAGCATGCCCAGGAAGCGCGGCGAAACGAGGTTGCGCCGGCGGCAGAACAGTCCGCCAAGATCGCTGGCGTTGTATTCCAGGCCGCTGCGGTCGTTCCTGACGGCGAAGCTCATCGTGGTCGGCTGCGACTCGACGCCGAGTTCGTCGAGCAACCTGCACAGCAGAGGGTAGTTGCGCGGATTGAAGACGATGAACCCGGTGTCCACGGCATGGCGCCGCTCGCCCAGTTCGATGTCGTGCGTGTGCGTATGGCCGCCGAGATACTCGCCGGCCTCGAACAGCGTGACGTCGTGTGCGCGGCTGAGCAGCAAGCTCGACGCCAGACCCGAGATACCTGATCCGATCACGGCAATTTTCACGCGCGGCCCTTCCCGGCCACCGATGGCTTCCGCGGCAAGACGAAACCCTGCTCGCGCACCTTTGCATCGGCCGTGCCTCCCGCGCGCCGCAGGCCGGCCGGAACCGGCCTGAGATCCCAGACCAGGCCACAAAGCGCAAGCGCGCGCAGCACGTAGTAAGTGAGGTCGACTTCCCACCAGCGGAAACCCTGGCGTGCCGATCCGGGAAAATGGTGGTGGTTGTTGTGCCAGCCTTCGCCGAACGTCAACACGGCGAGCAGCCAGTTGTTGCGGCTGTTGTCGCGCGTGGCGAAGCGGCGCGTACCGAAGCGGTGGGCGAACGAGTTGATCGTCACGGTCGCGTGGAACAACACGACGGTGGAAACGAAGAAACCCCAGACCAGCAACTGCGGACCCGATGTTCCCGCAGCGGGGCCGAGCCAGCGGCCGATGCAGTACAGGCCGGTCGCCAGCAGCACCGGCACGACGATGTCGTAACGATCGAGCCAGCGCAGCTCGGGATAGCGCTGCAGATCGCCGATGGCCGCCCAGCGCGTGCGGAAGCCGCGCGGAGTCAGGAACCAGCCCATGTGGCTCCACAGGAATCCACGGTGCAGCGGCGAGTGGATATCGTGTTCGCTGTCGGCGTGGCGATGATGGTCGCGGTGATGCGCGGCCCACCACAACGGGCCGCGCTGCACGCAGCTGGCACCGACCAGCGCGAAAGCAAATTGCATGGCGCGTGAGGTCTTGAACGCCTTGTGCGAAAAATAGCGATGGTAGAAGCCGGTCAGCGCGAACATGCGCACGGCGTAGAGGGCCAGCGCAGTCCACAGCGCCAACCAGGAAAAGCCGACCCGGATCACGCCGACGCAGGCCAGGTGCATGCCGATGAACGGCGCCACGCGCAGCCAGTCGATGCGCTCGTCGTCGGGTTCGGGGCCTTCCTGCATCGCTGCCGAGTCCAGCCAGCGCACGACCGCGACCACCCGGCCGCGCGTGCTGCACGGTCGCGTTGAGGCCGCCGTATGCCGGCACGTGGTACCGGCATCCGCGGAAACTTGAATGGTCTGGCTCATGACACAAGCAGTCTGGACACCGCCCGGTGACATCATGGTGAAGGCAGACCGCGCGAGCCTTCATCCGAAATCGACATCCATGACGACAGCGTGCAGCGATCAGGTCGGGTGAACGTCGACGCGCGCCTTGACCGAGTTGGCGATGAAGCATCCCGCGTGCGCGCGCTCGTGCAGCTTCGCGTACTCGTCGGCCGTCGGCTGCCGGTCCCCCGAGAACGTGACCTTCGGCGCCAGCGTCGCCTGTACCACCGCGGTCTTGCCTTCTTCATTCTTGCCGAGCAGGGCGACCGCGTCATCGCTGTAGCTGTCGATGATGTAACCGCGGTTCGCCGCGACGGCGAGAAACGTGAGCATGTGGCAGGACGACAGTGCCGACAACAGCATCTGCTCGGGGTCGGCGAGGGCCGGATCGCCGCCCAGGTCCGGTGATGGCCCTACCTTCAGCGTCTGCCCGCCGGAGTAGCGGATTTGGTGATTCGAGCGGTAGTTGCCGCGTGCGAACGGACCGCCGTCGCGCGACCAGTGCAATCCGATGCGATGTTCCGACATGACGATGCTCCTCGCTTTGACGGCACGGCTGCGCTCCGGCATGGTAGGCGCATGGCCGTCAAGCGTAAACCATCGCCGCGATGGCGTCATCGTGGCGCAAGCGGCGCCGCAGCATCGATCGCCGCGCGGCCGCCGCGGCACGGGTTGGCACGCGTGCTGTCGAAATTCGGCGTCTGTTCGCGCACGCAGGCGCAGGCGCTGATTCGGGCCGGCCGCGTGCGCGTGGACGGCCGCGTCGTCAGCGACCCGGAAACGCCGACCGACGCCGGCTCGGCGAATATCACGCTCGACGGCGTGCCGGTCGCCGCGGCGGAAAAAATATACCTGATGTTGAACAAGCCGCGTGGCTATGTCACGACGGCCCGCGACGAGCGCGGCCGCGATACGGTGTATACATTGCTGCAGGGCGCCGGCCTGCCGTGGCTGGGGCCGGCAGGACGCCTCGACAAGGCCAGCGAAGGCCTGCTGCTGCTGAGCAACGATGGCGCCTGGGCCGCGCGCCTGACCGATCCGGCCACGCACCTGGACAAGACCTATCACGTGCAGGTCGACACGTTGCCGGAAGAAGGTCTGCCGGCGCGGCTGCTGGCCGGCATCGAGGACGCCGGCGAGCACCTGGCCGCGAAATCGGCGCGGGAGCTGCGTCGCGGCGCAAAAAACGCATGGCTGCAGATCGTGCTCGACGAAGGCCGCAACCGGCAGATCCGGCGCCTGCTCGCGGCATTCGACATCAACGTGTTGCGACTCGTGCGTGTCGCGATCGGGCCGCTGGAGCTGGGCACCCTCGCACAAGGCAAATGGAGGGCATTGACTCCGGCCGAAGTCGAGGCGCTGGGTACCGCGAGGTCGATCCGGTTGCCGCCGTCGACCTGACGCCACGATCGATGTCTGTCCGCCTTGCCCAGGATCCGGCAGGAAGACCGGACATTCACGGCGATGGGCGCAAAGGACGCAGGCGCGAAGGAAGGAGATTGCGTTTTTCTTTGTGTCCTTCGTGTCGTTGTGGTAAGCCTTGAGCCGTTGATCCGCCCCTTGGCGAGAAAGCGGAAGAGCATGCCAAAATCCCATGTGCGGGCTGCCGACCTGCGCGGCGCGAGCCGCCTCGCGATCGACGCCACGATCGGCCTGACGAGCCTGGTCGAAACGATGCACCACAACATCCTGCGCACGCCCGGTGTATTGGGCGAGGCAACACAGCAGCCTGCGCGCGGGCTCACCGGTTTCGTATACAAATCCATTCGCGGCGTGACGCGCCTGGTCGGCGGTGGCATCGACGCGGTGCTTGCGCGATTCGCCCCGTCGTTTTCCAGCTCCAGCGAAGGAACATCGTCGGCCGAGCGCGAAGCGGTGCTGGCGGCACTCAATGGCGTGCTCGGCGATCATCTTCGGGACAGCGCGAATCCGCTGGCGATTCCGCTGCGCTTTCGACGCGACGGCCGGGCGCTCGATCTGGCACCGCAACGGCTGGCCGCGGCGATTCCGCAGGCAACCGGCAAGGTGCTGCTGCTGGTGCACGGCCTGTGCATGAACGATCTGCTGTGGCGGCGCAATGGCCATGACCACGGCGCCGCACTTGCGCTCGACGCCGGCTTCACGCCTGTCTACCTGCATTACAACAGTGGCTTGCATGTCTCTTCGAACGGACGCGAATTGGCTGGCCGGCTCGAAGCGCTGTTGCGCGCATGGCCGGTCCCGATCGAAGAGCTGGTGATACTTGCACACAGCATGGGCGGCCTCGTCGCGCGCAGCGCCTGCCACTACGGCGAACTCGCCCGACATGACTGGCGGCGCCGGCTGCGCAGCATGGTATTTCTCGGCACGCCGCACCATGGCGCGCCGCTCGAACGCGGCGGCAACTGGATCGATGCGGCGCTCGACGCCAGCCCCTACACGACGGCGTTCGCGCGGCTCGGCAAGATCCGCAGTGCCGGCATCACCGACCTGCGGCACGGCAGCATGCTCGACGAGGACTGGGAACGACGCGACCGTTTCGCGCGCACGCGGCGCGGGGCGACGGCACTGTCGTTGCCGGTGGACGTCGACTGCCATGCGCTTGCCGCTTCGACTTCAGGCAAGTCCGGCGGCGTTGCCGGCCGGCTGCTCGGCGACGGTCTCGTGCCTGTCGCCAGCGCGCTCGGCCGGCACAGGGATCCGCGGCGCAACCTCGCTTTTGCCAGGTCGCAGCAGTGGATCGGTTACGGCATGCACCACCTCGACCTGCTCGACAGCAGCAAGGTCTACTCACGCATCCGTCACTGGCTCTGACCGCGGCAGGTGTCCGGGTGCGTCGACCGGCGCGACGGAGGCCAGCTTTCAGAGTCCGAGGTCAAGGCGTCAGCGGCACTGGCGCGGTTTGCACCTGGCGCCAAACATAAATGTATACAATGTGGAATGACCCCGCTGCCGTCATCTGCTTTTCACGCCGATCTATCGAGCGTGAAGGATTTCGTCGATGCCGCGCGCGCGCCCGTCACATCAACGCGCGTAGGTTGCGTGCATCCGGCGGCACCTCGCTTGGCCGGTACCAATGGAGGATCTCGTGCAACAACCCGTCCGTACCCTATTGAGTCTCGCCCTGCTCGCCGCGATCGGCGCCGCAGGCAGCGCATCTGCGTCGAGCCATCGCGAAGCGCCATTCGTGTCCGGACATCCGAAAGTCGACGGCACGGATTTCTACATGTTCCGCAGCTACGAAGCCGGCCGTTCCGACTACGTCACGTTGATCGCCAATTACATTCCGCTGGAAGATGCGTACGGCGGCCCGAACTATTTTTCGATGGATCCGGACGGTCTCTACGAGATCGAGATCGACAACAAGGGCGACGCGCAGGAGCACCTGACGTTCCAGTTTCGTTTCACCAATACCTATCAGAACGCGGCGCTGAACATCGGCGGCAAGAGCGTGCCGGTACCGCTGGTCAACATCGGTCCGTTCGGCCCCGGTGTCACCGACGGCGATGCGAACAAGAACCTGATCGAGACCTATACGGTAACCGTGGTGCAGGGCGACCGGCGCCACGGCAAGGGCACGCTGGCGACCAACCTTACCAGCGGCGGCACGACGTTCCGCAAGCCGCTCGACAACATCGGCAACAAGTCGATCGCCGACTATCCGACCTACTCGAGCAACCACATCTTTTCCATCGGCATTCCGGGCTGCAGCGGCGCCGGGCGCGTCTTCGTCGGCCAGCGCAAGGATCCGTTTGCGGTCAACCTCGGCGAAATCTTCGACCTGGTCAATCTCAATCCGGTCGGCGCACCGAATGCAGAACCGAACACCATCGGCGACAAGAACGTCACGTCGATCGCACTGGAAGTGCCGATCTCGTGCCTGACCCAGGGTTCCGATCCGGTGATCGGGGCATGGACCACGGCCAGCCTGCACCAGATCAGCGTGCTGAATCCGGCGCCCAAAGGCACCGTTCAGGACAGCAGCAATTCACACGGTCCGCAACTGGCCGGCGGCGCTTGGACGCAGGTATCGCGCCTGGGCATGCCGCTGGTCAATGAAGTGGTAATCGGCCTGCCGGACAAGGACCGCTTCAACTCGAGCGAGCCGAAAGACGATGGCCAGTTCGTCAACTATGTGACCAATCCGACCCTGCCGGCGTTGCTGCATGTGCTGTTCGGCGTCGCGGCACCCACCACGCCGCGCAACGATCTGGTCACGGCGTTTCTTACCGGCATTCCGGGCCTGAACCAGCAGAAGAAGGTGACCGCGTCGGAGATGCTGCGCCTCAACACGTCGACGCCGCCGCTGGCAGCCGCGCAGCAGAACACGCTGGGCGTTCTCGGCGGCGATACAGCCGGTTTCCCGAACGGACGCAGGCCGGGCGACGACGTCGTCGACGTCTCGCTGCGCGTGGCGATGGGCGTGTTGATGCCCGCGGATCAGGCGCCGGACGGACAGTTGCCGTACACCGACCAGACTTCGCTGGCCGCGAGCGACTTCGCCCAGAGCTTTCCGTACATCAATCCGCCGCTGCCGGGATCGCCGAATGGCGCGAACGGCGTCACCGCCGTGGCGAAGTAGGAGACGCAGATGAAGACCAGACTGATCCGCGTCGCCGTCCTGGCGCTGCTGGCGTGCACGTCGCAAATGGTGCCGGCGCAGAACGCGCCGCAACCGCAGCCATTGCCTACCGTGCCGGCGTCGACATTGCTGTTCGAGCTTTTCTTCTGGGGCGGCACCTATGCCGACACCGCCGACCCGATTGACATCAATGCGTTCAACATCGACTTTGGCGACGATTCGAACGGCAATCCGAGCGGAAATCCGAACGCGAAGGCCGGTAGCACGACGAAAGCGGTCGATGCGCTGCTGCACGGCAACTAGGCGTACCGGCGCGGCGGCGGCGTTGCTCGCCGCCGTCACACTGTGTTCGCCGGCGGTGTTCGCCGTGGCGCATCGCCCGGACCGTGACGACGTGGTGCTCGAGCGATTGTCGCCGGCGAGTGTTGCGTTGCGTCAGCTGCGCGGCACCGGCACGCCCCCGGTTACGATCGCGCTCGACGATGCACTGGCCCGCGCGAGGCACTTCATCCAGATCGGCCAGATCTACTCCGATCCACGCGCTTACGGTTACGCGCAGGCATCCTTGGGCCCATGGTGGACGGCCGATCCGGCGCCACCGCGCCTGCTGGTCATGCGCGCGCGCATCCTACAGTTCCGCCACGAATTCGATGCGGCGCTGGCGCAACTCGAGCCGGCCCTGAAGTCGGACCAGTTCGACCCCGACGCATGGCTGCTGTTTGCCGGAATCGAGCAGGTACGGGGCAATGTGCGCGCCGCACGCGCTGCGTGCCTGAAACTGATCCCGATTTCGGACCCCCTGGTCGGCGCAACCTGCGCGGCATCAATTGCGGCACTGGCCGGGCGCACGCGCGAGGCAGAACAATTGCTCGCGCAGGCGTTGACGCAGCCGACCGCTGTATCTCCTGACACACGAACTTGGGCATGGACGACACTGGCCGAACTGCGTGTGCGGCACATGGATGGCACCGCGGCGGAGGAAGCGTTCCGCGAGGCGCTTTGGCTGACGCACGACGACGTCTACACGCGCGCTGCCTACGCGGATTTTCTGCTCGATGAAAACCGGCCGCGCGAGGTGCGCAAGCTGCTCGGCAGCGATACTACGCAGGCCGACGCGACCTTGCTGCGTGCCGCGATCGCGGCACAGCGCGATGGCGACGCCGATGCAGCCATTCTCAGGAACACGCTTGCGCAGCGTTTTGCCGAGGCACGCGAACGCGGCGACCGTACGCATCTGCGCGAGCAGGCGCGCTTTGCCCTCGAAGTCGAACAAGATGCGCCACGGGCGCTCGAACTGGCGCAGCAGAACTTCAGCGTCCAGCGCGAGCCGGCCGATGCCCGCGTCCTGCTCGAAAGCGCACTGGCGGCAGGCAATGCCGAAGCGGCGCAGCCGGCGCGCGACTGGCTGCGCGAGACCGGAATCGACGCGCCGCGCCTGCAGGCGCTGGCGCAGCACGTGCAATCCGGAGTGCAGCGATGACACGCGTGCTTGCGGCATTGCTGCTGCTCGGGATTGCCGGCGTCGCGTCCGCGCACAAGCCGAGCGATAGCTACCTGACGTTGTCGACGCGCTCGGGCGAGTCGACGGTCGCCGGACAATGGGACATCGCCTTGCGCGACCTCGACCTGGCGCTGAATCTCGACGCCGATCGCGACGGCGCGATCACGTGGCGCGAAGTGCGCACGCGCGAAAGTGACCTGTTCGGTTATGCGCTCGGGCGCCTGAAGCTCGGCAACACCGGCACGCCGTGCCGGTTCACGCCCGGCGAACTCCTGGTCGACGACCACAGCGACGGTGCCTATGCGGTATTGCGTTTCAGCGCGCAGTGCGCCGCGCCGGTGCGACAGCTGAGCGTCGACTACCGCCTGCTGTTCGACCTGGATGCAAGCCATCGCGGGCTGCTTCGGCTCGATGTCGACGGCGCGTCGCGCTCGGCCGTCATGTCGCCAGACCAGGCGCTCCAGCGATTCGACCTGGCACAGACCTCCCGCCTCGCCACGTTCGTGCAGTTTGCCGGCGACGGCATGCATCACATCTGGATCGGCTACGACCACATGCTGTTCCTGATCTCGCTGCTGCTGCCGGCGGTCCTCATGCGTCGTTCCGGCAAGTGGCAGCCGGTCGCTTCGCTGCGCTCGGCGCTGCTCGGCGTGCTGGCGGTAGTCACGGCATTTACCGTTTCGCACTCGATTACTCTCACGCTCGCGGCGCTCGACGTCATCGGTCTACCGTCGCGACTGGTCGAGTCCGGCATTGCGCTGTCGGTGTTGCTCGCCTCGCTCAACAATATCTGGCCGATTGTCACGCGACGTGGCTGGGTCCTGGCGTTCTGCTTCGGCCTGGTGCACGGCTTCGGTTTCGCCAGCGTGCTCGGCGACCTGGGCCTTCCGCGCGCCGCCCTTGCTCTGGCGCTGGCCGGGTTCAACGTCGGGGTCGAGATCGGCCAGCTCGCGGTCGTGCTTGCCGTCGTGCCTCTGATCTATGTGCTGCGCAACGCGCGCTTCTACCGCCCGGGCATCCTGATCGGCGGCTCATCCGCGATCGCACTGGTTGCCGGCATCTGGTTCTTCGGCCGCGCATTTGGCCTGGGCCTGGGCTGACCAGGAAAACCAGGGAGATTGAACCTCGAAGGAGACGAAGGAAGCGAAATGCGGGCGATGCGCGGGAAAGAGATCGCTTCGTCCTTGTGCGAGGTATTTGCTCTTTCTTGTGTCCTCCGTGTCTTTCGGGGTTGTCGCACTTGCCGTTGAAAAGATGCCCAACGGCTAGGCAATCACCTCGCGGAACAGCCGCGCGAAATTGCCGCCAAGGATCTTGCCGATGCGCGCATTGGAGTGCCCGCGCTGGGCGAGCATCGCGGCGAGGATCTCGTAGCGGTGCGGCGTGTTGAGGTCCGGCGCGAACGTGTAGGAATCGGCACGCTCGCCCGGTGCCGAGATGCCGCGCTTCTGCCGTTCGGCAACCTGCTCGGCGAACTCCTTCTTGAATGCCGGCGTGATGTCGACGGCCGACGTGCCGCCGTCGGTGCCGATGCCGACGTGATCTTCGCCACAGACCTTGACCGCGTATTCGATGTGCGTGACTACGTCTTCGGCCATGACCTGACCCTTGCTGCGCAGGTACGGCATGATGTAGATGCCGATCACGCCGCCACGGTCGGCGAGCAGCTTGAGTTCTTCGTCCTTCTTGTTGCGCGGATTGTCGTTCAGCGCGGCGCAGCCCGAATGCGTGATCGCGACCGGTTTCTTCGACGCCTCGATGCCTTCGTGCGTCGTGCGCTGGCCGCAGTGGCTCAGATCAAGCAGCGTGCCGGTGTCATTCATGCGCGCGATCATGTCGCGGCCGAGCTTGCTCAGGCCGGCATTGCCCGGCTCCAGGCAGCCGTCGCCCATCAGGTTGCGGCGGTTGTAGGTCGGCTGGACGATACGCACGCCGAAGTCGTGAAACTCGTCGTAACGGTCGAGATTCTCGCCGTACATCGTCGTGTCCTGGAAGCCGTAGATGATGCCGAGGCGACCGCTGTGCTTGGCCTCGTCGAGCTGTGCGCCGCGCGTGATCTTGAAGAGCGTCTCCGGATGGGCGGCGATCTCGCGGTCGCACCAGGCGATCGTGCGGATCGTCTCCTCGTAATCGTGCGCGTATCGGCCGACGCTGCCGACGGTGAAGTTGATCGCCGTCAGGCCCGTGGCGTGAACGGCCTCGAGTTCGGCCGCGCTGATCGGCGAGCCCGGCGGGTCGTTCGAATTGCCGCCGGGCGAGCCGCACGAATCGATCACGATGGCGCCGGCGTAGCCCGGCCACGTCCTGGCCGGTGCCGTCGCGGCATGCACGGCGCCGGGCAGCAGCGCCAGCCCGGCAAGTGCGCCGCCGGCAACGATGAAGTCACGGCGGGATTGATCGCTCGTCATTTTTGTTTTCCTTCAGAAGCGCAGCGAAAGGCAGGTCAGCGAGCCGTCCATCTTGCGGAATTCGGATGTCTGCAGCGTAATGACGGGATGGCCGAATTCGCGCACGGCGGCTTCGAAGCGCGGAAATCCCGCCGCGATCACGATGTGATCGTTGATGCGCAGACAATTGGCAGCGTAGTTCTCCTTCGGGTGCAGGCGTACGACGTCATAGCCGCGAAAGGCGTCGTGCCCGGCCAGCGTGTCGATCAGCGTGATGCGGTTGTCGCCGAGCCACGAGACGCCGGTCTTCAGGTGCAGGATGCCCGGCACCTGGCGGATGTCGATCAAGGTCGAGCTGTATCCGTGGGGCTCCAGCAGCGCGGCGAGCTGGCGTGCGCCGTCCGGATTGGTACGTTCGGAAATGCCGATGAAGAAATGGTTGCCGGCCTGGCACACGTCGCCGCCGTCGACCGTGCCCGGTGCGACGATCCGGTGCCTGGTTTCGAACAGCAAGGCCAATGCCGGCTCGGTCAGCGCGATTTCGCCCTTGCGGCTCGGCGCGCCGGGGCAGGCCATGATTGCGCAATGCGCCGTGACGATCGCGGTGTCCTCGACGAAAGTCGAATCGGGGAAGTCCTCGGCCGGATCGAGCCGGATCAGCGACAGGCCGCACTGTTCGAGCGCCGCACAGTAGGCGGCGTGCTGGGCGAGGGCTTTTTGCACGTCGGGGGCACCCAGATGCACGCTGGTCAGGCCGTTGGCAAAGCTGGCGGATGGCGGGCGGACGATGGCGTGGCTGAGCATCTGTGCCGTGTGTCAGGGGCGGTACGCCTTGTACCTTAGCCGGAATCGATCGCGTTGATAAGCCGCACAACCGTGCGGCGCCGCGGCTTTTGCCGCAGAATTGGCGCGGGAATGATGACGGGGGGTACGAAAATGATCCTGGGGATGTCGACGTTCACGTTTATCCACGTGGCATTGAGCCTGGTCGGCATTGCCAGCGGACTGGTCGTCGCCGCCGGCATGCTGAGGTCCGCACGCATGGCCGGCGGGACCTTGCTTTTCCTGGCGACGACGGTTGCGACCAGCGTCACCGGCTTCGGCTTCGAGCGTGACCACCTGCTGCCGTCGCACATCGTCGGCATCATCTCGCTGGTCCTGCTGGCGACGGCGATCATGGCCCTGTATGTCCATGCGCTGCGCGGTGCCTGGCGCTGGATCTACGTTTCGACGGCGGTCGCCTCGCTGTACCTGAATTTTTTCGTGCTGATCGTGCAGGCGTTCCTCAAGGTTCCGGCGCTGCATGCGCTGGCTCCCACGCAGAACGAAGCGCCGTTCGCCGCAGCACAGGCAATCGCACTCGTGGCTTTCATCGCGATCGGCACGGCCGCCGTGCGCCGGGTTCATCCTGTGGTTTGATCAGGCCGGCAGAGCGGCGAGGGTCGGCTGTTTTTGCGAAGCCGACCGTCATGTCCGGGAACGCTTACCGATCCCTGACCGGCTGCGCGGCCAGCGCGTTTTCGGGGGCAATCTGCGAACGGGCTGGAGCCAGCAGCGTAACGGCGCTGAGTCCTGCGGCGCAGACGCTGCGCGTGCGTTCGAGCATCTGCCGTTTCACGGCCTTGGAGGCGTTCCAGTGGCCGGCTTTCACGGCCAGGTCGATGTCGCTCATGCGTGGCGAACGGTCCGGGCAGATCAACATGACCTTGTCGGTCAGGCGAACTTCCTGCGCCTGCGCGCATGCGCACGCTGCGACGCCGGCAAACAGCAGGCTGGTGAAGCGATGGGTATTCATGGCGCGTCCTTCAAGTCCGGTAGTGATCGGGTGCGGCTCGAAAGAGTCGCGCCCTTACCGATCACTACCAAACTTGCGGAACGCGATTACACCGGCGCCCGGCAAATAGTCGGCCGAGCGGCGTACGGCGTGGCTGGCGACGTCGAAGTCGCGAGTTGCAGGTCTGCCCGTTCGCTGCCGGCCCGCCTTCGCGATCGGGGACAAACAAAGTCGGCGCGGATCCGCGCGGCGGCTCGGGTCGATCGGCTCCGATCGCGCCGTCGCGACCGGAGCGCGTGTCAGTGCCCGGTGCCGTCGCCGCGGCGGCTGGCCTCGAACAGGAACCAGGTGCGCCGCTCCGTCTCGTCGATCCAGACTTCGATCAGGCTTGCCGTGGCGATGTCGTGGTGCTCGTCGCAGACCTCGTGCACTTCACGCAGGCGCGCCGCCAGCGTCTTGTTGTCCTCGCGCAGCTCGGCCAGCATGTCGAGCGGGTCGACGAAGCCGGCATCGTTGTCCTTGATGCGCTGCAGGCGCGCGATGTGGCCGACCGAGCGCAACGTCGTGCCGCCGACCTTGCGCACGCGTTCGGCGATCGGATCGCCCATCGCATAGATCTGGTCCGCCTGCTCGTCCAGCAGCAGGTGGTAGTCGCGGAAATGCGGCCCGCTCATGTGCCAGTGGAAGTTCTTGGTCTTGAAGTACAGCGCGAACACGTCGGCGAGGATCGCGTTCATGCCGCCGGCGATGTCGCGCGTGGCCTTCGGCTTCAGGTCGGTCGGCGTGACCAGCGGCGCCTGCTGACGCTGCCGGAGATCCTGTTTGCGGGCTTCCTGCTTGTCGTTGCGGTTCTTTGCCATGAGCGGATTTCCTTGTATGGGCGGCCTGGAATCGGAGTGGAACGCTGCACGGATATAACACGCGCTGGCAGTCGGCGAACTGAACCGCCTCCGCCGGCGGCACGTCACGCCGCCCCAGCGGCAATCCAGGTGCCCACCTGCAACGTCGGAAGCAGCGCCGGAATCGGCGGGTCGGCTAGTGCATCATGTGAACATGATGCGGCGCGACCAGCCGTTCGAATTCGCGGTACGGCATGCGCATCACGCGGGTGTGCGTGCCGGCGTTGAAGGCGATGTCATCGTCCGTGACGAGGCTTTCGTCGACATAGACCTCGATGCCGTACAGGTTGCCGAACGGCGGCATCGCGCCGACTTCGCAATCCGGAAACAGGTCGCGGAACTCGCTTTCGCAGGCGAGGCCCGCATCGTGCGCGCCGGTGGCTTCGCGCAGGCGGCCGAAATGCACGCGCCGGGCGGCCGGCAGTACGACCATGGCCAGACGGCCATCGATGTTGACCATCACCGTCTTGGCCAGCAGGCGGCCGCGGATATGCGCGCTCGCTGCCGTTTCCTGCGCAGTCAGCGCGCGCGCGTGATGGATGGTCTCGTAGGGAGCGTGCCGCTCGTGGAGAAATTGCTCGAGTCGTCCTTCGTTCATGGCTGAACCTCCTTAAGGCCATGCCGTTCCGATCGGCAAGGTCCGGCTGCCGGGCTTGCGGCACGGTCCATGTACCGCATCGTGGATCCGCACCGGCAGCGTCGCGCGCCGCGATGCGGCTCCGCTGGCAGCTTACTCCGGCAAGCGACCGGCGACAATTTGCCGGCCGCTCAATTACGCGCGGCCGTTCAGGTCGCGCAGCGCGGAGGCAATGACGTCGAAGAGGCGTCGCGACGCTATTTGACGACGCCCAGCTTCCTGCCGACCTTGATGAACGCCGCCACCGCGCGGTCGATCTGCTCGCGCGAATGCGCCGCGCTCATCTGCGTGCGGATGCGTGCCTGGCCTTGCGGCACGACCGGGAAGAAGAAGCCGATCACGTAGATGCCTTCGTCGAGCAGTTCGCGCGCGAACTGCTGCGCCAGCTTCGCGTCGTACAGCATGACCGGCGCGATCGGATGCGTGCCGGGCTTGATGTCGAACCCGGCGTCGGTCATGCGCTTGCGGAAATACAGCGCGTTGTCGCTGACCTTGTCGCGCAGCGCGGTGCTGGTGCTGAGCATTTCGAACACCCTGATCGAGGCGGCCACGAGCGGCGGCGGCAGCGTGTTCGAGAACAGATACGGTCGCGAGCGCTGGCGCAGCAGGTCGATGATTTCCTTGCGTCCGGTCGTGAAGCCGCCGGAACCGCCGCCGAGCGCCTTGCCGAGCGTCGAGGTGAAGACGTCGACCTTGTCCATCACGCCGCGCAGCTCGGCCGAGCCGCGCCCGGTCGGTCCGACGAATCCGGTCGCGTGCGAGTCGTCGACCATCAGCAGCGCGCCGTACTTTTCCTTGAGTGCGACGATCTCGTCGAGTTTCGCGATGTAGCCGTCCATCGAGAACACGCCGTCGGTGGCGATCAGGCGCGTGCGCCTGCCTTGCGTTTCCTGCAGGTGTTTTTCCAGCTCCGCCATGTCGCTGTTGGCGTAGCGCCGGCGCTCGGCCTTGCACAGGCGGATGCCGTCGATGATCGAGGCATGGTTCAGCGCATCGGAGATGACGGCATCGTTTTCGTTGAGGATCGTTTCGAACAGGCCGCCGTTGGCGTCGAAACAGCTGGTGTACAAGATGGTGTCGTCGGTGCCGAAGAATTTCGAGATCACGGCCTCGAGCTGCTTGTGCAGATCCTGCGTGCCGCAGATGAAGCGCACCGAAGCAAGGCCGAAACCGTGCGTGTCGAGGGCGTCCTTGGCTGCCTTGATGATATCGGGGTGGTCGGCCAGCCCGAGATAGTTGTTCGCGCAAAAATTCAGCACCTCGCCGCCTTCGGTCGTGCGGATCGAGGACGACTGCGGTGTCGTGATGACGCGCTCGGTCTTGTACAGCCCCTGCTCGCGGATCGAATCGAGTTCGGCGGCGAAACGGTCGCGCGCGGCGTAGTCCATGGCAGCAAATCCCGAATGATGGGGCCGGCATTTTAGCGCACCGCGACGGGCTGCCAGCGCATCGCGCCGCCGAAGCCGAGCCGGACCGTGAAAGCCACTCGCAGCCGCGTCCGCATTGATCCGCTGCAGGCGCGCGTCGGTGCGTGCGCGCGTCCACAATTGCCCGCGCTGCAGGGCCGATCTAGACTCCGGGCACGACTCGCGGGGAGGCGCGGATGCGCAAGGATCGAACCGGAAAACGGGTTGCGGCCGAGACCGCAGCAGACGGCGACACCGCCGCCGCGGATGGCGTACCAGCTGCGTCCGGCGTGCGCGCGTTCGTGCTCCAGGCGGTGGGCCAGTTCGCGGCTGCACCCGTCATAGGCATGCTGGCCGGATTCCTGCTGCTTTTCGGCGGCATCTTTCTGGCCGTGGCCTGGACTGCCGGCCCGCAGCCGTTGATCGAATCGTATCGCTACGCGCCGTTCACGGCGCAGGCGCAGGGGCGCATCGTCGAGAGCTGGATTGCGCTCGACTTCGATCCGGACAATCTGCCGAAGGGCAAGACGCGCTGGCAACCGTACAGCAAGATCGCAGCGTGCGTCGTCGTCGAGTACGGCGGTGATTGGGGTACGCCGTTGCGCCGCGGGTTATGCGGCAACCGGTTTCAGTTTCGCGAGGATTTTCGTTTTGACGACTGGCAAACGATGGCGCCCGGCGTGCCGTTTGCGTTTGCGCGCGATGCGAGCGGTTTTGCGGTCGAGGAAATCCGGCTCGACAAGGTCGCGCTCGACTGGCTTTCCGCGCATGCTCCATACGACACGTTCATGCTCAGCAAGCCGCCGCCGACGACGGCGCTCGGCGCGCTGAAGGAGCAGTTCGATCATCCGCTCGACGTGGCGGTCGCCAGCTGGACGACGCCGTTTCCGGCGTTTCCGCTGAGCTACGACCCGAAGCATCCCGACGAAGCGATGCCGGCGGCGCTGGTCGAACAGCGGCGCCAGGGATACTGGCTCGGCGGATTCGTCTTCACGCTGCTGCTGGCAGTGCCCGGCTTGCTCATCTGGCGCGTCGGCATGAACGTTCTGACCGGCCAGACCGGCTGGCTGCTGTGGCTGCTGACGCTCGCGCCGATGCTCGCGTTGCCGTGGTGGAGCCAGGTGCTGCCCGGAATCCTGCGCCACGCCAACAGCAACTGGGCCGATGTCGCCGACGACATGCTCGACGACATCAGCCGCGTCACCCGCTTCAGCGGCGGCGCGCCGGCCGATGCGCTGCAGGCAAACGGCGAACGCATCCAGTGGCACCTCGAATCGGGCGCCTACGCCGACACGTTCGGCCGCATGCATTTCACGATTCCAGTAGCGCCGCCGAAGTCGGCGGCAGCAGCCTTGACGGCATTGCGCATGCAAGCCAGCGAACAGGTCCGCAAGCTCGACCCGGGCGAGCAGGCGGCCTTGTTCGTGCGCCTGCGCCGGCAATACGAAGCCGAAGCGCGCCAGGTCCAGAGCCTGTTCTGGACCGCCGCGCAAGACGCGTTGCGCGACGCAAGCGTCGATCGTTCGGTGCATCGGGCGGCGAAGGACTTCCTGATCTTCGCCTCCGGCGGCAGCTTCTACGAAGACCAGCTCGATGCGCTGGAGGATTCCGGCAACGCGCCAGCCGCCGCGCAATAGGCCGCTCAATTCGCGCCGCTGGCGTATCCGCCCCGGTTCGAGGCATCGACCCGGCGCAGCGGAGCGAAGTCGTTATCGGCGTAGGCAGGAGCACCCTCGTACGGAGCGCGCAGCCGCAGGTTCCAGCCGCGATCGGTCAATTGCCGCTGCACCTGGATCGAGGCCTCGCCGCCGATCAACACGGTCTTGTCGGCAACGGCGAACACGCGCTGGTCGAAGAATTCGCCGATGTCGTGGGTCCAGGTCAGGTAGTCCACCGGCAGCGGCAGGATCAGCTTGCCCTGCGGCGTGCGCCAGGCCAGCGCAGCACCGGCAGTGATCAGGTCGCCGCCCCTGGCATCCGCCGCGTTGCGGCGGATCAGCTTCAGCGCGTCGGTGAGGTAGCGCGCTTCGACCTCACCGCGTGTCGTCGCCGCCAGCTCGATCAGGTCGTTGCAGCCGCTGCGCGGTTGCAGTTGCTCCAGTTCCGCCGTCAGTGCGGTCCGCAAGGTGTCGTTGAATCCGCCACGGCGCAGGAACGAGCGGATCGAATCGTCGTCGCTGCAGAGCCTCGCGAGCTTGCGCCGATTTTCCTCGCGCAGCTGCTCCGGCGGTTTCTCCAGCACGTACTGGTTGAGCTTGCCGCTGTACGAGATCACGTCGGCCGCGGTCCCGGCGACGTTGCCGAGCGCCGTGCCGGCGGAGAAATTGCCGGCGACGGCAGCCCACGCAAGCGAGTCGAGCTTGTCGTTCAGGATCGGGTTGCTGGTATTGGCATCGATGCCGAGGTACTTCGCCATCGCGCGACGCTGTTCGTTGTACTTGAGGTAGCGGCGTGCTTCGCGGCCGGTCTCGCTGCCGGCCCGCGCATACCAGCTGCGGTTCTTCTTGTCCGCGTTTTCGGGCAGCTCGTCCTTCGGTTCGTCGCGGCCGGCGGTCATCGGGCCTGACGGTGCGCGGAACGGATCGCCGTCGTTCTCGAACTTGCGCGCCGAGCGGTCGGCGAGCGACTGGGCGCGCCCGCTCCAGGTGTCGACCTGCGCGCTCAGATAGCGCGCCACGCCGCGCGGCAGCCCGGTCACGCTGTCGACCGGATGCGAAACGACATTGACGACCGCCGTTGCGGTCTTGCGTCCGCGCTCGGCGATGGCGTGCGCAAAGGCGTCGGTCCTGCTGGCGCGGTCGAGCGCTTCGATTGCCGGGATTTCCGAAATGCGCACGGCGAGCAGCTCGACGCTGTCGGCGGTGAGCGGGCCGAACGGCGTGTCGATCACGAAGCGCGCCATGTAGCCGCGCACCTCGACTTCCGGCACGACCTTGAAGTTCGGACCGCTGAGCAGCGACGGTTGCACCAGCGATGCAGCGTCGAGATACGGCTCGATTTCAGCTGCGCAGTGCGCCGTGCACGGATCGGACGCGCGCGCCGCGACGGCGCAAGCGCAGCCGAAGACGACAAGAGCGACGCCAAGCGTGTACGACATGGATTGATCGTGCATCAAGCCGGATTGTTTGCCAGATCGGAGCGGAATCGGGGATGAATGGCAGGCCGCTTCGGGATCTGCTCGTCATTGGGCGCGGCCCGGCGGTCTTTCATGGAACGCATCGAGGTACGGCCGGGATGACTTCATCCTGCTGCATGGAAACCGGATCCCGTGTCATCGTCCATCCCTGTGCTGCACGGGATGAGGACTCCTGGCCTCAATTCCAGGAACAGACGACTTTGCCGCAGTTGCCGGAGTCCATCAGGTCGAAGCCGCGCTGGAAATCGTCGATGTGGATCTGGTGCGTGAGCACCTTGCCGAGCGGAAAGCCGGTCAGCAGCATCTGCGTCATCTTGTACCAGGTCTCGTACATGCGCCGGCCGTAGATGCCGTGCAGCACGAGGCCCTTGAAGATGACCTTGTCCCAGTCGATGCCGGCGCCGTTCGGCAGCAGGCCGAGCAGGGCGATCTTGCCGCCGTGATACATGCAGTCGAGCATGTCGTTGAAGGCGCGCGGGTTGCCCGACATCTCCAGGCCGATGTCGAAGCCCTCCATGTGCAGGTCCTTCACGACATCGCGCACCGACTGCTTGGAGACGTTGACCACGCGCGTGGCGCCCATGTCGGCGGCAAGCTTGAGGCGGTAGTCGTTGACGTCGGTCACGACGACATTGCGCGCGCCGACGTGCTTGGCGATGCCGGCTGCGATGATGCCGATCGGTCCGGCGCCGGTGATCAGCACGTCCTCGCCGATCAGGTCGAACTCGAGCGCGCAATGCGCGGCGTTGCCGTACGGATCGAAGAACGCCGCGAGCTCGGACGGAATCTGGTCCGGGATCGGCCACAGGTTCGACGACGGCATGGCGATGTACTCGGCGAATGCGCCGGCGCGATTGACGCCGATGCCGACCGTGTTCGGGCACAGGTGCTGCTTGCCGGCACGGCAGTTGCGGCAGACGCCGCAGACGATATGGCCCTCGGCCGAGACGCGTTGTCCCAATGCATACCCGCGCACGCCCGGACCCATGTCGACGATGCGCCCGACGAACTCGTGGCCGATGACAAGGCCCGGCTTGATCACGCGCTGCGACCACTCGTCCCACTTGTAGATGTGCAGGTCGGTGCCGCAGATCGCGGTCTTCTCGAGCTTGACCAGCACCTCGTTCGGGCCGATCTCGGGAATCGGCACCTGTTCCATCCAGATGCCCTTGGCGGCCTCGCGCTTGACCAGCGCCTTCATCGTCGATTGCATACAGCCTCCGGTTTGGGCAGCGATTATAGTGGCGCGAGGTGATAACCGCGACTTGCGCCCGGACGCGGGCTTTTGCGGCGGCTTGACGTCATTCTGCCGGCGCGCGCAACATGGTCGGCACATCGTCAACGCAGGGACCGGCCGGCCCGGTACCGGCATCGTCACGTACCGCTCGAAGCCATGCTTCCCGACATCAGGATCGCAGTGGAAAACGGCATCGTCCGGGTTACCTACAAGGGTGACGTCGAATACGAAGCGACCACCGAAATGCTGCGCTCGGTCGGGCGCATCGCGGCCGAACGGAAGATCGACTCCCTGCTGTTCGACGTGCGCGAAGCGAATTACCAGTTCTACCACTTGGGTGCGGTCCGGCATGCCGAAGAAGGCCCATCGCTCGGAATCGGCCATGCGTTCCGGATCGCTTTCCTCGGTGCTGCCGACAATCCCATGCTCGGTTACGTTGAAGCAGTGACGCAGAATCGCGGCTACTGGGTCAAGGCATTTTCGACCGAGCCCGACGCGCTCGCCTGGCTGCGGACCACGTCGTGATCAGGCTGCTTGCCCGGGTTCATCTGCAGGGACCACTCCACAATTTGCACAGGCGAGTGGTCGCATCGTTCAAACCTGTTTCGGTGGCTGGCGAAGACGGTTCGTGCCGGGGCTGCCGGCAAGCATGCGGCGAAACCCGTCCATGGGCGCGCGGCGGCCCGGGGAAAATCTGCGTGGCTGCTGTGGTGGCCGCCTGCGCGCTGCTGTCCGGCTGCGTATCGAGCGTTCCCGTGACCATCGCCAACAATTCGCAGGCGCAACTGGCCCACGTCGTCGTCTCGGGTTCCGGCTTCAGCGAGTCGGTCGGATCGATCGCGGCCGGCGGCAGGGCGACCGCACACGTGCGGCCGTCGGGAGAAACCACGGTCAAGGTGGCCTTCGATGTCGACAGGCAGCGCTACTCGGCCGTTACCGGCGACCGCATCGCCAACGACGGGGCAAATGTCGTCGAGGCAACCGTCGACGCCGACTTCACGATCACGCTCGAAACTCCTGCCCGCTGACGCGCGCAAAAACCGCACCGGCAAGTCGATGGCCCTTTGCATGCGGTTGTAGGGTCGTCGCGTCCGGATCAGCTGAACAATCCCAGTACGGCGGCCATTTTTTCCAAAGTGGAAAAGTGCGGATACAGATGTTGTTCATTCATGTAACTGTAGCCTCGTTTGCGCGATCAGTGGCCGGCAGGCGGACCGGAATTGCGGTGTCGGTGCAGTGCAATCTGGCGGCGCAACCGAATCGGCCCGTCTGCTGCGGCCACGTCATCGAAAAGCGCA
>Ga0207671_10000359_pt1 | contig 64927 bp, 55 predicted proteins | sample KBSC24metaG_FD_184352 | JGI IMG/M metagenome (GOLD analysis project Ga0207671, IMG submission 184352) | Corn rhizosphere microbial communities from Kellogg Biological Station, Michigan, USA - KBS C2-4 metaG (SPAdes) (version 2) | ecosystem: Host-associated > Plants > Roots > Rhizosphere > Soil... | reverse complement strand
CCGCGCCGATGGTAGTGTGCATCTCGCATGCAAGAGTAGGTCACCGCCAGGGGCTTTATCCCTCAAACGCCTTCACCGATTCCGGTGAGGGCGTTTGTTTTTGGGCGGGTCTGGCTCACAGGACCGTATCATCTGACATGGGAACGGTGGTTTCCGGTGGGACGTTTGCTCGACACAAACATCTTCACCGAGCCCACCGTTCCTTTTTCATGTCCGGTCCCCGGATTTCCGCGAAGAACCCATTTATTGTGCGAGCCATCTTGCAGCCTGCTCGCCTTGAGGGCGTATGACCACGTGCATCGGCTCTGCTTCGCGTTGCAGTGACTGTGCCACCACCTTGATCTTCGCCGGCGGCACGCTGGCCCTCTCGCGGAGAGCCTTGTCCTTGAAGAACCAGTTCTTGTGGGCGCGAATGGGCTTGCAGCCCTCGTAGAAGATGATCTCCTCGTCCTGCGGCAATTCCTTGATCTCCTGCGGCAGGAACAGGGCGCGCTTCTCCTCGCTGTAGCTGATCGACACTTGGTGGCTGTCGCGCCCACGGCCGCGGCTGCGGCTTTCCTGCTTCCTGCGCACCGTCTTGTAGCCGAGCATTTCGCTGTATTCGTTGGCGTCGGCCTGTTCGCGCGGGGCGAACACGATCTGCGCGCCGTGGTTGGTGATGAAGTTCTGCGCGTCGTGGTCGCCATAGGCCGAGCGCAACTGCGACCGGCTCTGCACGATGCACAGGTCGCGCACGCCGTAGCTGGCGGAGATCGAGATGCGCTTGGCCCACACGTCCACCCGGCCCATGGCGGTGAACTCGTCCATCAGCATCAGCAGCTGGTGCTTGAGCTCTGGCTCCTCGCCCAGTTGCTTGCCCAGGTTGGCGCCGATCACGGTGCTGAAGAAGATGTTCAGGAGCTTGCTGCTTTCGTCGAGCTTGTTAGTGGGGATGATGACGTAGAGGGTGGTGGGCCGCTTGCGCAAGGCGTTGACGTCGAAGTCCGTGGCATTGGTGGCGGCGGCCAGAATCGGGCTCAGGAACTGCTGCAACGGCGCCTGCACGGTGGCGATGACCGAGGAGAAGGTCTGCTCGGCCAGCCCCAGCAGATTGCCGAACACGGTGCGGGTCTGCGCACTGACGTAGGCATAGGCGGGATCGGCGAAGATCTGCTGCAGCGTCTCCTTGATGCCCTTGCCATCCATGCCGCTGGAGAGGCGCAGGATGCGCTCAAGGCTCGGGAACAGAATCGATGTATTCGGGTCGAGTTGCATCGATGCCGGCGTGCCCGCGCGCTGCTGGGCCAGCACCTGGGCGTCCCAGGCCTCGAACATGAAGGAGGCGAAGGCCGCGAAGGTGGCACGCGACTGGCTGGTCCAGAACGGATCCTTGCTCGTCTCATCCGGATACAGGATGGCGGCCATGGTCTGGATTTCGCCGAGGCGTTTGCCGGGGTCCATGCTGGCCATGAGGGACATCGGGTTGAAGCGGTGGGTGTTCCCCGCATCGTCGTAAGGCGCCCACACGCGAATGACGTGGCCTTGCGCTTCCCGCCAGCCGCTGGTGGCCTTGAACAGCTCGCCCTTGAGATCGAGCACCACCATGGATTGGGCGTATGAAAGCAGTACCGGGATGGCAATGCTGGTGGTTTTGCCGGAACGCGTGGGGGAAATCGCGATGGCGTGCTGGGCGCCGTTCAACCACAGATAGCGTCCCCGGTACTTGCCGATCAGAATGCCTTGCGGACTCTGCGTCAGCAGGCCGGCCTTGCGCAGATCGGACAGGCTGGCGAAGCGGGCATCGCCATGCAGGGACTCGACCTTGCGCCGGGACAACGGAATCAGCAGGAGCAGCCACGCCAGCAAGGGCAGGCCGAAGCCGAGCCCGCCGGCCAGCTTGATCTTGCCGGCATAGGGCGCGTACTGCGGCAGATTGGCGGCTTGGTGGTACCGCCACCATGTATTCCAGGTCAGTGGTGAATTCTTCAGGTCGAGCAACCACAGCGTGAGCCAGCCCGCGAGGTAGAGACCCCCGAGCATGGCGGCCAAGAGCAGCATCACTGCGAAAACCAACTTTCCTTGGCGCATCCTTCAGTGCCTCGTCGAGCGTTTGGGTGACATGCGCATGGGTCATGCCGGCAGGCAGACAAACGAGGGGTCCACTCAGGGGCTGTAACCCCATTGCGCGATGATGACGTTGAGGATGGCGAGATTGGTGGGTTCCTGAACTCCGGGACAGGTCATCAGGAACTGTCGGCGCGCGGCGGCGGTAGATCCGCTGTCGAACTCCGGATCCCACACCTGGATGGCATGGAAGGCAACGATAGGCGCGGTGCAGGCCGCACCGCCCGGGGTGCCTACGCCAGACACTCCAGCCATACAGGTGTAGACCGAACAAGGGTCTGCCGTTTGGGCGTGTGTCGGAGCGATGCTCAATCCGGCGGCGCTGATGGCGAGAGTCGTGAGCAGAGTGCGTGGTTGCATGACTTGACTCCTTGTGGTTATGAAGATCTGGCGCGAGGTTGATCAATCAAACATGAGATTCCGGGCGGGAGCCCCCAGCGCCGTCAAACTCTCGCTATCGATTCGATAGCGAAGGTGGTATCGGCCATGGACAGGGCGTTGCTGGATACGCGACGAACCTGGGCTAGATGGTCAAACTGCTGCGGCTTGGTTGATGTGGCTGTGAGGGAGTCGGTGGTGCCTGATCGGAAGTCGACATGGCTGCAGCAGTCGCAGAGCTTTGCGCCGCCGGTGTTTGCAAGGCTGTTCCCATGTCGACGGAACCAAACTTCGCCTGCTCCATCACCGATCTCGGATTCTGGGCGATGTAGATTCGACTACCGTTGTCGCCGAGGACCACTTGGTCGATGCGTGTAAGACCTTCGCGTTTGGCCTCGACGGTGAGTGCGCCAGCCATGTTCAGGCGCTGGTGGTCGGTGGTTGGGTGGTCATGTTGCGCATCGAAGGTGCATACACCAGCGAGCGCCTGCTCGAACAAGGCGTGGTCGGGGTGGCGTGGATCGGTCAGGCCGCGGGCAGTGGAGTGTTGCAGCAAAGCCATCTGCATGGCCTGTTGGGTCAGGGGGCCAGCCTTGCCGTCCACGGTGAGGCGGTGGTCGTGCTGGAAGCGTTCCACGGCGTGGCGGGTGTCGGGGCCGAAGACGCCGTCGGCTGCCAGGGGCTTGCCGTGGTGGCCGGTGTAGCCGAGGCGGGCCAGGTCGGCTTGCAGGATCTGCACAGCATGGCCATGGGTGCCTTGCTGGAGGGTGGAGCCCGCCTTGTCTGAAATGTGATTGGGAGCTTTCGCGGGAGGGCCCAACTTGAGTATGCCCATCGCCTCACCGAACCGCTCGGCGCGACTTTCGACGGCTTTGGCATTGGCCTTGTCGTGACCGTACCCCGTGGCGCTGATGAACCTCTGGAGGTCCTCCTGGGTCGGCGGGTCGCCCGCTTGCACCGTTCCGCCGACGAGCTTTTCCGATTTCCCGGCAAGGAAGCCGACAAACTGCGGGCCAGCGGGCCCAAATTGATTCTCGTAGTCGGCAATGCCTAGTTGCAGTATTGGGTCTTTGCTGATGGCTCCGGCCGCAGTTGGGCTTTGCATACCAACCCGATCAATGATGGCGTTCACGCCGGCGATGGACTTGTCCAGCTGCTTGTTGGTGAACTGGTCAATTTTGTCCAGCTGGACTGCCTGCAACTTGACGTCCAGTGCATTCAATTCTGCGCGCGACAGTCCGCCGTGTTGTGACAACTTTTTGATGTCGTCATCGCCGAATCCGTTCTCCTTCAAGAATCCTTTCACATCTGCTCCATTCTTTCCCACGTCGAATTGCAACAGGCCGAAGGTGTAGGTGCTGCTACCCTTCTCGGCGTAGGTAAACCGGTTCAGGTTTCGCGTGTTGCCCCCGAGCTCCGTTTCAAGGAAAAGCGTGCGCAACTGATCATGTGTGATGGTGGCGTTGTTTGGCATGACAAACTCCTTTTAGTTCATGTCGGGAGCGGGAAAGACGGTCAGCCTCCGAAGCAGTAGCTGTGGGTAAAGTCGATCAAGTCCTTGCCGGAAGCGTCCTTTGGTGTAGCGGGTCGCATCTGGAAATGCCCGAACATGTCGTCATTGCAGATCTCCACGGTCTTGCGTTGCGTACCGTCTTGCAGGATGCAGATGCCGCCGTAGCTGTTGTTGCTGTTTGCCGTGCCCACTGGTAGGTTGATGAGGCGGCTGCAACTGATGATCTTGCCGCTTTGCTTTTGCTCTACCAGCGACTTGTTGAAAGAGATGATCCGGATGCTGGGATCGCGGTAAGTCACTACGTTTATGCATTCACCACCATCGGTCGGTGGTTCGCAGGATGAATCGTCAATGATGTACTTTTCGTTGCGCGCGAGCACTGCGATGCGCGCCATATAAACTTGCTGCAGGCAGGCCTCGTCTTGGCAGGTATTTCGGGTGTATGTAATCCAGTGGCGCTGTTCTTCGACCAGCGCTTTTTTGCCAGATGGGGAAGTCGCGACCAATGCCGCCGCGTAGGTTTGCTGTAATTTGTCATCCAGTACGGATGTTCGGGTATTCTTGCAGATCAGATTTTCCACGGTGCCGTTGGCTTTGCCGCAATCGAAGCTGGCGGCAGCCGCGCGAAGTGTCGCTGTGAAAAGATTTGCGCCCAATACAAGGGCGATCAAAAGGAGGTGTCTCATGGTGAACATGATTATTGAATCCGTATTGGCAGACTACAGCCGCTGTAGTCGTAAAAGGCTCGGCAATCTGTGTCGGTTGCTGCGCATACCTCCATGGCTTTTTGTATTGCTTCGGCCAACGTGGAGCCGGATTTTGTATTGTGCCCACTAGTTCCGGCAACCAGGCCGGCGCATTGGTTGCGATATGTAATTTCGATTTTGCACGTTACGCCGCCTTTGGCTTGACAAGCTATGACGGTCGCTTGCTCTGCACCGCGCGCGCTTTGTTGGTTATTAGCTATGCCAACGCTGCCGTGGAAGAAGTCGGTTGCAATCGCTCCCCAATGGTTCACCCATATACCCGGCGGGGGCTGTGAGCCAAGGGGCCGTTGTGGCTGCGCCTGGTAGTTAGGTACACAACCGGACCACCCCTGTCCTTGTATTGGGAAGCAATTCACGCCGGGCTGTTCTTGAGCGTGTACGGTCGTTACGACCAGTAGAAATGCGAGGAGGAAAAATACCTTCATGACGGTCAACTCCCTGCTGGTGGGTTGGCCAAGCCGCCACCTCGCTTTGTTACATCTGTGATGGGCGTATAACCCGTGCCGCCCAGACGAGCACCGCTAAAGGGTGTGGAGTTTGGCGAAGTGTTGAGCATGTTCGCGCCACCGCTAATTTGCCCAGTGTTTATTTGTCTCGTGCTCGCCAGTACTGCCCCGTGTTCGCCATATCCAAGCATCCCCGGTGGCTGTCCCTGCGGTCCCGGTCGGGAGGCGCCACCGTGGAATACGCTATACGGCATGAAGCCTCCCAGCGTTGCTGAGAAGAAGTTACCGGCCATCGGCGGCATGGAAATCACCAGCATGGTCATCAGCAAGCCGATGCCGCCTTGTTCGAGCGTATGACGGACATACGCGGCGTTCGGATCTGACGCATGACTGGATGCGGTGGGTTCATGTGAAACCGTCACGTGGCTGACGGCGCTCCATGCTTCGTCGGGCTTTAAGCCCCTGGCAATATCGGCCCGATATTCGGCGCGCATAGTGTTGAGCGCGTCACCGATCCGGTTCGCACGGATACTGGAATGGTTGTTGCCAACACCGATATACGCTTTGTACGGCGATCCAGGTGTATCCGGGTCGTCAACGCTGGCCCATTCCATGGCGGCGGCCTTCTGTGCGCCATGAAGCGTAGCGCCAGCATCCCCTCGAATGTAAGACGCGATCGCTGGCCGCTTTTCGGCGATCAGATAGTCCGCAAAGATGCGCTCCTGAAGCTCCGGAGTGAACTTCTGGTTGGGATCGAGGCGAAGGTGCTCGACAGCGTTATCCATCGTGCGGGGAATGATCTGATACTCGCCAACCGCGAACAGGCGATTCGGATCATGCCGATCCAGGTGTTGTGCGGCCTGTACTTCAGCCAGCGTCATGTCAGAAAAGTCGATGGTCATGCCGTGGGCATCGCCTGCACGACCTCGATTGAAGGAACCGTAACCACCTTCGCCGCCGCTGATCAAGTCGCCCAATGGATTACTCATGGTTTGAGTCGCCTGCGGTGTTTTGATTCGTCTTTCTATGGAGTTGTAGAGCTGTCTTTTGCGGTTGTGCTGGAAGTCTGCCAACCCGTGATGCGTAACCGCGAGCCATCGCCCGATACCTTCCAGTCGGAGAGCATGCCGTAACTGCTAATGGTGAGTTGTTGCTGGCCGTGCCTGAAATGAGTGATGAGAACGCCTTGGTCGCTATAGATGCTCAGCTCGGGCATGACATCGCACTTTGCAGAGTCATCCGCCCCCATGTTGGTCTTGCAGTCCGCATCTTTTTCCGGAACCCAACCTTGCGTCAGCAGCACCTTGCGCGCATCGGCATAGGCCATGTCTTTTTTCAGAAGGCTATCCACAGAAGGTGTGGTCGCCGATGGGGTGTACGTAGCCGCTGAGATGTTTGAAGAGGACTGGGTGCTCGATGCCGACGGCGTCTGTGTATTTGATGGCGTATTGGAAGAGTCGCATGCGCACAATAGCGCGCCAAACATCATTACTATGCTGGCATATTTAAGCAACAATTTCATTGTTGGCATGGTCATTGAATCTGAACAGGAAGGCTGCAGGCGGAGTAGTAGACTTGGCAGGTCTTATCTCCGTCGGCGCCGCAAACTTTCATCGCGTGTTGAATGGCTTTGTCCAAGGTGACGTTTGCACTTACGTTGTAGCCGGTGGCACCTACAACCAATACAGCGCATTCATTGTCATATGAAACATTGATCTTGCACTGCAATCCGCCATTCGATTGGCAATCGGCAAGGGCAACTTGCTCTGCACTATTCTTGCTCGGTAGATTGGTGGCCGTTCCGAGGCTCCCTTTTATCGCATCGGTTGCGACTGCTCCCCACTGACTGATCCAGCTTGGGGGAGGTGGTGCCTGTTGCTGTGTTTGTTGTTGGTTATAACTTGGGATGGGTCTACAGGCGACAGGATCTTGCGGACTAGGCGCCACCCCCGACGGCTCGAAGCCTGGTGGGCACCCACCTTCGGCATGGACCGCGCTAACTACCAAGAACAACATTGCCAGCAATAGGTACCGCGGGATTGTCGATGTCATTGTCAGCCTCCGATAGTTGGCGGCATGGCCGGTTTGATGACATCCGCTTGTGCGGAGTGCGCATTACCGGCCATGCGACCGAGATTCGAGCTATTGAGCCCTGCGCTGCCAATTCTTGCCGAATCAGCTTGAGCCGTATTTGACTGCGGTGGCGTGTGCCCGTACCCATACGACCCCGGTGGCTGCCCCTGCGGTCCGGGACGGCTGGCCGCCCCGCCGCCGAATGCGGAGAAGTACATGAAGTTGCCCATGGTGCCCTGGAAGAACATGGCGGCCATCGGTGGCACGGAGATGATCAGCACGGTCATCAGCAAACCGATGCCACCCTGCTGCAATGCCTGGCTGGACAAGCCTTCCGCACCAAGGCCGATCTTGTTGTTGATGACATTAGCCGACCATAGTGCAGCGGCCACGCGCAGAGTCAGTTGCAGCGCCAGTGAGCTGACGAAACTCAGCATGGCCATGGAGAACAGTGTGCCGAGTCCGTACATCAGCCACTTCTGGAACAGCCCCTTGGTCTGCTCGAAGATCAGACAAAGGATGAATAGCGGCCCGAGGCCAATGAACAAGGCGAGGGCGAAGTTGTACAGCAACAGCATCGCGCCAGCAGCCATGGGCGGGCTGGCGGTACCGAAGCCGGCCAACAGCAAGGCGTGGTTCTTCGTGTCGTTGGTTGCTTGGTCGCCAGACGGCACCTGCACCGCGTCGATGGCGCCCAGCGCCAATTGCGTCCAGGCCAGGTTGTTGTCGATGGTCTGCGCGGCGGTTTCGTTGCTGCCCGTGAACATCTGGTTGATGCCGGTGCTGAGGTCGGTGGTGAAGAGCTGATGCAAGTTCGTGCCGAAGATGCCCATGGTGGTGGCTACAGTGACGATAACGACTACCCGCGTCATGTTCGTCACCATCGCCATCAGCGACTCGTGCATCTGCCCGGTGATGATGCGGTAGCCTTGAATCATGATCCACAACGTGACCATGACCAAGGCAATGGCACTTGCCCAGGTCATGAAGGTGGCCATAAGGCTCATCCCAAACGAGTTGATTTTGTCGTTCAACCAGTTGTAGATCAGTACGTAGTAAACGTAGCCCATTGCTACCGTTCCCGTTGGCGTGGCAAGTTGCTTGCGTCGCGCAGTGCGGCGCTAGGTGCTCGGATCAATGAAAGGCCGCGGCGAATGTCGATGCCTGAACGACATTGCCAAGCAGCGTGTTGCTGCCATTCAAAAGTATTCTAGCCTGTACGCCTTGCTGGTTTTGCAGGTAACTGATCATCTGATCGTCAGCCAGAACTTGACTGTTCCAGGTTTTCATTTCAGTCTCAAGTGCAAGACTGTTGGTCTCGATATTTCCTTTGACGCCGTCCATGGCACCCTGACTCGTGCCGACCGCATCGAGTTGGCTCGAAAGCGATTTCAGATTGGACGAGTAGTCTCGCAGGCGATTCATCATCTTGATGGTCAGGTTGTACTTGTCAATCTGACGGAACTGGATCTGTTCGCAGATCTTGCGCTGATTGGCGGTGATCGACGAGCCAACATCAGGGGTGAAAATCTGGAGAAGGCCCGCGAACGCACCGCCAAGCCCGCTACCATCGGTGCTTGGGCATGCTTGCATCACCTGCTGCTGCGCATCGCTGTCTGAAATTTCCTGATAAGTGTTCTGCATGGTAGGCAGCGAAAAGTTCATTTGCGTCATGCTGATCAATTGCTGTTGGTAATGTTGCAGTACGGCTTGGTACTGTGCGATCTCCTTGGCATATTGCTCGAGTGTTTTTGCAAAATTCGCAACGTCCTTCGCGATGTGGGCAGGATCGATAGTTACAACTTGTGCTCGCGCGTTGCCTTCAGGCAAGCCGCAGGCAAGGCAGATACCTAGCGCCAGAACAGTCTTGCATGCAGCGCGCCGGTACAAGGTGCCGCGTGGTGAATTCTTCATGGCAGACTCCTTCATACGGATCTTCGTTGGTTCTACATGCTGGCCGAGCGCGGCGACACCGTTGATTGCGAGGGTTTGCCGGGGTTTTGCTTGCCGCTCCCCTTCCGATTCGCATAGAACGCCTCCAGCCACTGTTCCGGCCGAAGTGCGTCCATGGCGACGCCTGCGGCGACGGCGCGCTCGTGCAGCACCTGGTGCATGATCTCGATGTTGTCGGTGGAGGCGGAGATTACTGAGAGCGCATCGTCCATGCCGCGCAGGTTGAGCTGGCAGACAGCGCTGGCGTGGCCCTGCTTGACGAGGAAGCAGCGCGAGCGCTCGTCCAAGCTCACTACCACCTGGTATTCGGCTTCAGTGAGCTTGAGGCCTTCGACGTAGTCCTCGCGGCTGGCGTTGGGGTTGGGTAGCAGGATCATGGTGGCGGTCTGCTCGATCAGCGCGGCGGCGATGTCGCTGGCCAGCGCGTCTTCCGGGCTCTGGGTGGCGAAGATGCCGAGGCCGTTCTGCTTGCGGATGGTCTTCTGCTTGTTTTTGGCGAATTCCTTGAGGCCGCCCTTGCCGTCGAGGATCTTCCAGAACTCGTCCATCACGTAGATCAGCGGGCGGCCGTCGATCAGTGCCTCCAGCCGATGCAGCAGATAGTTGATCACCGGCACCCGCACCTCGGGGTTGTCGATGATGTCGGTGTAGTCGAAGCCGATGATGCTGACGCGGGTCAGGTCGATGGTGTCGACGGGGTTGTCGAACACCCAGCCCAGCGAGTTGCCGGCCGTCCACTTGCGCATGCGCACGTACAGGCCGTCGTCGCCCATGTTGGGCAGGCTCTTCTGGAAGTTGGTCATGTTGCGCAGGCGCATCGGCGTGTCGAGCATGTTCTCGACGGCGCGGAAGATGTCCTCCTCCTCGCGCGAGCTGTAGACGGCCTTGCCGGCCAGCACCTTGATGAGCTCGGCAAGGAATTGCACGTTGGCCTCAGTGCGCTCGCAGTGGAACGGGTTGAAGCCGGTGGGCTGTCCGTTCTCCAGTGCCAGGTAGTTGCCACCGCAGGCGCGCACGAAGATCTCGGCGCCGCGGTCCTTGTCGAAGAAGAAGATGGTGGGTGTCGGCGTGTACTTCTGCACCTGGCTGAGCAGGAAGTTGATCAGCGCGGTCTTGCCGGTGCCGGACTTGCCGATGACCATGGTGTTGGCGATCGCCTTCTCGCCCAGCGAATTTTCCGCTGGATGGGTGGCGTGGAAGTTGAAGTAGTAGGGCTGGCCGTTCGTGGTCTGCAGGGTGGTGACGTAGTCACCCCAGGGGTTGTTCTCTTTCTTGCCGGTGGCGAAGTTGTGCAGTGGCGAGAGACCGAGGAAGTTCAGCGAGCTGACGTTGGCCAGCCGCGTACGGTATTTCCAGTTGCCGGGCAGCTGCGAATAGAACGAGGCGGTGACGGCGAGATCCTCCTTCACCGAGACGAAGCCGGCGTTGGAGAGTTCCGCGCGCGTGGTCGCGATCTGCTGCGACAGCGTTTCCTGGGTCGGTGCGTAGACCGCGATGGTGAAGTGGTATTCGCCCAGCACGAAGTTGCCGGAGGCGAGCTGATCCATGGCGTGATCCATCTCGGCGATCTGGCTGAAGGCCTTGTCGCCGGAGGAAATCATCATGCCCTTGGTGCGGTCCAGCGCCTTGAGCGCGTCGTGGCGGCCCATGGGGCTGAAGGAATGGGTGATGACATATTCGAAATCGAGGTACTTCAGCCCGTTGAGGATGCCTGGGTATGTGCCGTCGGTATATTCCTTGATATTGAGGATGGCACCGAACTGGTTGACGCCGTCGGGTGTGGTGACGACGAAGTCGCCGGTCTTGGCGGAGAAACGGTGCTTGCTCACCGGCAGGTAGTTGCACACCGGCGCTGGCAGCACGGGCACCGGTTCGTCGATGCGGTTGAGCAGGTAGCCGTAAAACTCCAGTGGTTCGGAGAACACCACGCCGTTGGCGGCCTCGTACATGCCGAGCCGGTACGGAGCGTAGTCCTTCAGCACCGCCTCGACGTTGCCTGCCAGTTCCAGCACCGTGCTGACGGCCTGCAGCTGCTCGGATTCCAGTCGGCCCAGGTCGCCGGATTTCTCGACGAAGCGCTTGCCGCTAACGATGGGGCGGTAGATCAGGGTGAGGTACAGCTCGTTCTGCATCAGCTTCTGTGCGGACAGCGCGTCGTAGTAGGCGTCCGACATGGTCTGGTTGAATGCCTGCCCGTAGCGGCTGTGGTCCTTGAGCCGGCGGCGGCGGCGCACGTCGTGCACCCAGAACGCCACGTTGACGAAATCCGGGGCGCGCAGGGTTTGCAGCATGCGGTTGAACGTGTTGTGGCGATGCTCGAGATCCCACTCCTCGCGCCCCACGAACGGCAGCCCGCCCAGGCGCCACACCATCAGGAAATCGCCGCCCGTGGTCTTGAGCACGGTTGGCGACACATGGGTGGACAGCGGGACGAATTCGCTGATCGCGGTGTCGGGAATGAAGTTGGGCTTGGGCATGGTCCGATTCCGTTGCGGCGCCCCGGCGAACCGGGGCGCCTGGTGGCTTACTTCTTGTCTCTCGACTGTCCGCGGTAGCTGTTGGCCGTGAACACCCACATTCCGTCGTGTTCGCGCAGGTTCCGGACCCGGGTGCGGAACTGCAGTCGCAGGCCCAGCAGCCGGAAGATCATCTCGTCGCGGCGCGCCATTTGGCGCATCACGAAGATCACCGGCGGGATCAGCAACAGGAAGAACAGGTTGAAGTACATCGACAACAGCAGGCACGCGCCGGCGCCCATGAAGAACGGCACGTAGGGCACGCCCATGAACATGGGGGGGCGGGTGCAGCCGCGGAACAGCGCGTTCTTATGCATAGTGGCTCAGCACATGCGAGACCAGGCTTGCCGTGCACTGGCTGGCGCCGGAGGCCGAGGTGCTGCCGGCCAGGAACATCTTGGCGATCTGGCCTGCTGCACCGATCAGCACAGCACCGATCAGCACGGGAGCGACATCGCCGATGCGCTTGTGCGCGAAGGCGATCTGGTAGCCGGAGAAGACCACGGCGATGGTCACCACCACGATGGAGATGGCGTTGAGGATCTTGTTGATGTTGGTGGCGAACTTGCATGTGGTGTCGATGGTCTCGGTGGCGTCCTGGCCGAAGGCGATGCTCGGCACGATCAGGGCGATGAGCACTGCCAGATACAGGAACATGCCAAGGCGAGCGCGGCTGGAGCGGAGCAGGCTTTCGGTGACGATCTGGTTCGGTGCCATGTCGAGTTTCCTTGAGGTTGGTGGAAATACGTCGCGGGTGCCGGGCGTGGGCCGCTTCAGGGGAGGTTGGGTGGTGTACAGCCGGGTTCACTGCGGAATGCCTCGAGCGCTTCGGGGCGGGTTTGCGGCCATGCGGCCACCGACGCGGACTGGCGAGTCCGCGAACCTGGGAGGACCGTGTGCGCAACGGGCCGCGCCACGGTTTCAGAACACGAATGCGGCATCGCGATGTTCCTGGCCAGGAATGACTGGGCTACCGGACGTGCCGAGCGATGCGGATGCCACCTGCGTCGATGCGGTATCACCAACCGGTGTCGACTGGGGCGGCGGATCGTTCGGTCCGGTCACCTGCGGCACGAAAACCGATGACGTCGTCGAGACGCTCGTTGCACCGCTGGCAGGCTTGGACGCCGGTGTCGACGGCTTGACCGATGCCGGGGACGTCAGAGCGGGGTTGGGCGGAGCCTGCGCCACGGAGTCGTGGGACGCTGGGGTGTGATTCGATGCGGCGCCATTCGCGGGAACCGCGGCCGTCGTCGTCGTGTAGAACGCGACGCTGCGAATCGCCACGCGGTAGCCGGGGCTGTCCGGTGTGAGGGATGCAGCTTTCCGGGCGCCGCCGGGCGCGACCTGTGATGTGGGCCTGAGCGGGATGGCTTGGGACGCGTCGGTATTGGCAGCCATGCCCGTGGTGCGATTGATGGAGTCGAACACCTTCTGCACGTAGCCATCGCGGTAGCCGGTGGTGAAGTTGCCCGAGTAGTAGCAGCTGAAAGCCTTGCCCCAGTCGCCGCCGGAACTGGCATGGCAGGCGGCGAGGATCTGCGCGCCGGCGGCCAGGTTGGGGCAGGGTTCGAAGGCCTTTTCGTAGGAGTCCAGGCCGTACTTGTCGAGGTTGGCGCGATTCACTTGCGCCACGCCCAGCGAGTAGTTGTAGCCCTTGGCGTCGAGCATGTGCACGGTGGCCAGCGCTTCGGCCAGGTTCTTCGGCTGGCGCGCCAGTTGGCCGCCGACCACGCCGATCGCGTACGGGTTGGCACCCGATTCGACCTCGACGACGTGGCGCATGACCTCGGCCGGTACGGCAAGGTTGGGGCAAGCCATCAGTCCGATTGCGGCGAGCATGTTGTGGCCTCCTGTATCCGGGCGAGCGTGGCGTGGCGGGGGTCAGGCTTGCGAAAAGCTGCGGCCCGGATCGAAATCGATGCCGGTGATGCAACGGCGCCCCGCGTGCGCCTTGATATGCACGACGATGTCGATGGTCATCTTGAGCAGGCGCTTGATGGTGGCGAATTCCAGCCCGGCGCCTTCGGCGGAAGCCTTCACCATCAGGGCGAGCTGGTCCCAGGTCTGTTCCGTGCTGCCGGAATGGCAGCTGGTGATCGAGCCCGGATGGCCCGAGGCGCAGTTGCGGATGAAGTAGAACGATTCGTCGCCGCGCAGCTCGGCCAGGATGATGCGGTCCGGCTTCATGCGCAGGCAGGCCTCCATGCAGCTCTTGGCGGTGACGTTGCTGGTGCTCTGGCCACCTTTCGAATAGAGCAGGTGCACGACGTTCGGCTGCGCGATGAACAGTTCGCGCGCATCCTCGATCGTCACCAGGCGCTCGTTGTCGGGGATGTGGTGCACCAGCGATTTCATGAACGTGGTCTTGCCGCTGCCGGTGGCGCCGGAAACCACGATGTTCTTCTTGTTCAGGACCGCCTTGCGGAAGAAGTCCGCGTAATGGCGTCCCGCCCGCAGTTCCAGCAGCTCGCGATCGGCATCGCCGATGCCTTGGCCGACCTCCACGATCTCGTCGAAGAAGCCATCCTGCTGGTACTGGGCTAGCGTCTTCGTCTGCTTCGAGGGCAGGCGGATGGTGATGGAGACGTTGCCGGCCTCGCAGGCCGGCGGTATCACGAACTGCGCACGCTCGCCGGTGGGAAAAGTCAGCGACACGACGGGGTCGGTGTCGGTGATGCGCTGGCCGGTGTTGCTCTCGTTGACGACTGCGGTGCAGAACTGCCGGGCTCGTTCGAAGGTCAGCGCGGGAACCTCGACGCGTCGCCATGCGCCGCGGCTTTCGAGGTACAGCTCACCCGGGCGGTTGATGCAGATCTCGGTGACCTCCGCCGACGCCATGAACTCCCGTACCCCCAGCACGTCGTACTGGTAGTCGAGAAATTCGTGCGAGATCTGTGCGGCGAGTTCTTCCATGGTTCTTGAGGCGAGCCGGTTCAGAAGCGGGCCACGACGCCGCTGAAGTCCACGTCCTTGGCGACGTAGACGTACACGATCGAGCCCTGGTTGATGGTCACGGTAGGCGCGCGGTTGGCGGCGGCCTGCACCGCCTGGTTGGCGAGGTTCTGCACGGTCTGCGCGGTATTGCTCTCGAACGGCTGTTGAGTCGCCACGCCGTAGCCGATGGTGGTGGTCTTCGGTCCATGTTCGGCCGCTTCGTACTTGAAGGCGTCGCTGAGCATGCTGATCAGCAGAGCCGAGCTGATGCGCTGGCCCCAGTGGGCGTCGTAATAGCCGGGAATGCCGGCGCCGCCCAGGTTGTCGATGCCGGGGCTCGCCATGTTCACGTCGATGCCGTTGGGCGTGATGATGCGGTCCCAGATCACCGCCATGCGATCGCCCAGCGGCCCGCGGTCGTAGGTGCCGAGCACCTTCGAACCCTTGGGCAGCAACAGGCGCTGGCCGTTGAAGGAGTAGACCGGCTCGGTGACCAGGCAGGAGGTGTAGCCCGGGATGTCCGAGATGATGCGTGTCTCCAGCACGCAGCGGATGTACGTGCCCCGCTGCATCAAGGTGTCGGGATGGCGCAGCGGCTGGGCGCTGGTGACGGTCGAGTCCTTCAGGCTGCCCGGCTGCCCGAGACCCGCCGCAGCCGGTATCGCCGCGGCGGTCGGCTGATCGGTGGCCTGGCCGCCGGCGCCGGCATCCTCCGCGCCGGCGATGCGACGCTGCACCAGACTCGGCGGCTGCGGGACCGGAGGGGAAATCTGTTGTGTCGGCAGCGACGCGGCCGCCTGCTGCACGAGCGGGATGGGGTCGGGCTGCCGCGGCGCGGGCGTCGGCGCCGGCAATGGCGGCAAGGCCAGCGACTTCGGCGGCTCCGCCACCATGACCTTTTCCTCGCGCGGCCTGGGTGGTTCGCTGCGGCTGCCGGTGCCGGTGATCATCCAGTACGCGACGAACAGCAGGAGCAGCACGACCGCACCCAGCAGCAACAGCGCACGCTGGTTCATGCGGCGGAGATCATGCGACTTCAGCTGGGGCGCGCCGGCGTCCAGGTCCGGTGCGGCAGCCTGCTGGTAGCGGGCGGAATAGGGGTTGCTTGCCAGCGGGTCGGCCTGGTGGCCCGGCATCTCGTGTGACGAGGCCGGCTGGGACGCGGCGCCGTCGCCGGGCTGGTTCGGAATGTTCGAGTTCACTTCGTAGTGTTCCTTCGCAGGCCCACGACATCGTTGCCGTGGCGGATGACCAGGTAGGGATACGTGCCGTGAACGATGATCGTGTTGCCCTCGACGGTCGTGTTCACCAGCGAGTCCTCGCCCTTTTCCTGTTCGCGCATGAACACCGCGGGGAAGTCACCGGTCGGGAACTGCTTCAGGTCGCTCATCCGGATGTAGGTGAAGCGGCCATCGTCATAGACGTTGACGGGCACCAGCCAGGGCGCGGCCTTGCTGCGCGTGGCGTAGTCGTAGTCGAAGTTGTAGCTGCGTCCCGGGACCAGGCTGGTGTTCAGCGCCGAGGCCTTGGCGTCCTTCTTCATTTCCCTGGCGAAGCTGACATCGGCCGGGTAGCTGAAGGTGATCTTGTATTCCACGCCGTCCCGCCGCGCCTGCTCGAGCGTCTTCCAATCGGTAGCGACCACCTTCAGCTCGAAGATGTAGGAGTGCGTCGCCGTGCGGATCATCATGTTGGTGTCCACGTCGACGTTCTTCGGCTTGAGGTAGAAGACGTTGTCGCGTCGGGTGAGCTCCCAGCCGGAACTGAAGCCGGTGCTGTAGTCGAGGATTTTCTCCTGCGGGCTCAGCTCGATCTGCGTGGTGATGCCGAGGCCCGTGCGCACCGGGTAGATGCGATTGGGCTGGTATTCGTACTGTTGCACGACCTGTGCGCTCGCCAGGGACGGGGTGCCGGCGAAAGCCGCGCACGCTGCGACGGCCAAGCCAAGCAGGCTGGATCGGTTCATGGACGGCCTGCTCCCGTGGCGGCATTCCCGCTGGCCTGCTCACGCGGCTGCGTGGGCTGGCTGGTGCCGGGTGGTTGGGTATTCGTGGTTGGGAACGGCGCTGCGGAGCCTGCTTGAGGCACGGCCGTTGCCATGGATGGATCGAGCCCGGCTGCCGTCGTGGGAGCGACTTCCTGGCCGGGCGCCGAGGAGGTATCCGTCTGCAGATTTTCGGCAGGAGGGCTCGATGAGTAATCGTCGTCCACGCGGTAGTCCGTGACCCAGAACCCCAGCGGGTTCTGGATGCGACTCTGGTCGTCCATGTCGAGATTGGTCTTGTAGGTGAAGGCCAGGGTCGCGATCTTGTTGTCCAGCGGACGCGTGGATCCCGTCTGCTTGTCGTAGAGGCTCCGTTGGAAGCGCACGGTGGCGCCCCTGGGTGTCACGCCCGGGCCGCCGCCGGTGAGCACGATGCTCAGCAGCTTGACCCGGATGGCAGTGTCCTTGCCGTACTTCTTGTAGAGGCTGTCCGAATTGGCCGACGAATAAAGGCGGGTGTATGCGGCGCGGACGCCGGACGAGGACATGGTCTGGACGGTGGTCCAGTCGCCCAGGTTGAGCATGGCCAGATCGTACGATTCACGCGCCAGCACGAAGTGCGCGACGTTGCTGCGATTGATCGCTTCGCTGGTGCTTATCCTGCGATGGGTCATGTCGTCCGTCAGGCGGGCGACGGTACTGGTGCCGGTGTAGGCATCGGCCATGACGAGGTAGGGGACTTTCTGCTTGAGCGGCAACATGTAGAAGTAGCCGCCGGCAAGGATGAACGCCATCGTGATGGCGCCGGACGCCACCAGCCACGCCCGGCGTTCGCTGCGCCTGGCGAGATCCGCGATGGTCAGTTCGAAATTGACCGACTGTGCAATCGTTTCGTCAATTTTCCTGCTGGATGAATTCTTCTTCAGCATCGGCGGGTATCCATTCCTTCCATGATGTTGCTGACCCGTGAGCTCACTTGGCGCCGGCGGTCGCGGCGGGTGGCTTTGCTGCACGAGTGACGTTTTCGGTCGTGGTGTCCGAATTGCCGGCGGCGGGCGATCGGACTTCGATGCGCCGCGCATTGGCCGACACGGAAACCCCTTGCGTCGCATAGATGGAGTTGAGTCGCGCGACGGCGTCGTCGATATCCGTCGTGCGGATGCCCGAGACCGGCTGATAGAGCGTGACATCGAAGCCGAGCTGGTAAGACAGCTCTCTACCCGAGTCCCTGGCCCAGCGTGCGAGCATCGTCTTGAGCGTTTCGTCCATCGGCGATGCGTAGAACACGTAGGCCGGATTCAGCGGGATCTCGGTCGGCGTGCTCTGGAAATGGTTGACAGGTTTCCACGGGCCCGCGAAGTTTTTGGCCGGAGGGGTGCCGCATCCGGCCAGCGCTGCGATGGCGAGCAGCGTGACGCTTGTGCGGATCAACTTCAGAGGGTCCCTGTTCACGTATGGTCCGCCGATTGAGATTGGATGTGGTTGCCTTGTGGGGCTTCTGCTTTGCAGTGCCCGTGATGCGGGGCATTACCAAATGCCACATTTATTGGCGGTATTTGAAATGCACTGGCATTGTTTGAAACGGAGGCTTGCCGTCTCGTGGCGACAGGAGTTCGGGTGAGGATGCGCTGCCGCAGAGTGCGGGCAGGCGTCGCCTTGGTGGCGGATTGGGGCGCGTCTTGTTGTCCCAATGCTTCGATATCCATTCGTGCATCCTGTTCGGAAAAATTCCGAAACCCATTCCGCGGGTGAAGGTCCGGCGCGATCAGGGATCGGCGCGTGAGTACGCTCCGAGGTCGACTGACCGGTGCATCCCCTGTGTGGCGTGCATTGCGCGCCACGGTTGCAAATGTTGTCACGCGATACGTTCGAGTTTCGTCTAACGCATCGCAAAACTGCACGGCGCCCATGTTAGGGCGGGCATGAATTGAGACATATCAGTGGGCGCACTGAAACACATGCCCGTCAGTGCTGACGGCATGTAGTCCATCGCTTACACGGATCGGGTCTGACTATCTGCAAGCGGGCAACTGCGCGGTGCCGATCGTACGCAGCGCATCGACGAGATGGCGCGAGTCTGCCCTTGAGCGGACGGCCTCGATGACGGCGCTGGTGCTCTCGGCAGCGTTATCGAGCCCGCGCAGTTTCGCGTGGCCCCTCTGCTTCAACCTGCCTCAAACGCGCCACGCAACCACTGCATGCGCGCATCGGTAGCAGAGCCGTCGTAGCTCACCACGTCGAAGCGGCAGGGGCGTTGCGTGTGTTGCGGGTGGGCGGCGAGCCACAGTTGCGCGGTGCGGATCAGCTTGTCCTGCTTGCTGCGGGTGATCGAGGCGAGTGCGTCGCCGTGGCCGGCATGCACGCGGTAGCGCACTTCGACGAACACGATGGTGTCGCCGTCGAGCATGACGAGGTCGAGTTCGCCGTGGCGGGTGGTGTAGTTGCGCGCGAGTGGTTTCAGGCCGGCGCGTTCGAGCTCGGCGCCGGCGCGCTGCTCGAAGGCGGCGCCGGTGCTGCGCATCAGCCGGCCGACGAGGCGGCGGCCGGCTGTTCGCTGCTGCTGGCCGGGGCCGGGGCCGGGGCCGGGGCCGGTGCCGGTGCGGTGCCGGACGGTACGGGCAGGTCGTCCACCTGCAGGCTGCCGCCCAATGGGCGGGCGAGGCCGTTCTGGAATTTCGCCCAGATCAGCACGCGGCGGATGCGGCCGAACTGGTCGGCGGTGAGCTGGCCGCTGGCACCGGGCAGGTAGCTGCCGGGGTGGTCGCGCAGCCAGTCCAGGTAGGGCACCAGGTTCCACGCGTCCATGCCGAACGCGAACAGCCGCGCGCTGCCGTCGCGTGCGGCGGGCAGCAGGGTGGCGATGTCGTCGTGGTGCGGCAGGCCGGGTTGGGCGTCGAACAGCCAGGGTGCGTCGCAGAATTCCACGCCGTTGAGGTCGCCGTCGGCGGTGGGGTTGTCACTGCCGGCATAGACGTGCGAGGTGCCGAACACCGGCAGCGTGATCTTGGCGATCTGCAACTGTGGCAGCAGCAGGCGCGCCTGGTTGGGGCGCATGCTGATGAAGATGCCGGCGTCGTCCGCCGTCGTGGATGCGCCGGCGCTCGTGCTGGCGCTGCTGGCGGGGTTGGAAGTGTCGGGTGTCGCGGCGGCTGGCGTGGCGCTGGCGGGCAGGTGCAGGTTGGCGATCAGGTTGGCGTAGTTCGCGCCGCCGGCGGGTAGCGTGGCCATGCCGGTGACCTCGCCGCCGCGGGCGAGCAGTTCGGCCTTGAACGCGCCAGCGGCGCGCTGGGCGAAGTCGTCGCTGGAGATCACCACGTAAGCCTGGTGCAGGCCGCGTTCGATCATGTGGTCGGCGGCCTGGGCACCCTCGGTTTCCGGCAACAGGCCGAATTCGCTGGCATCGGTCGCGGGCAGCTGCTTGCTGTCGGGGTGGTTCAGCGCCAGCACCGGCACCGGCAGCTTGGCTTGGCCGAACAGCGCAGCCACCGCGCCGCGGGTGAGCGGGCCGACCACCAGTTGCGCGCCGTCGCTGGCTGCCTGCTGGTAGGCCTTGAGCGCACCGTCGGCGCTGCCCTGTGTGTCGTAGATGCGCACCGAGGCGCGCGGTGCGTGGGTGCGCGCGTCTTCCGCATAGGCGGCGAAGAAGCCTTCGCGGATCGCGTCGCTGGCAGCGGCGAAGGCACCGCTGGTGGGCAGCAGCAAGGCCACGCGGGCGGGCATCTTGTAGCCCTCGCGCACCTCGGCATTGGCGCCGGGCAGCAGGGTGCCCACCGGCTGTTGCAGCGAGGGCGGTGGCTGCGCCACGGCGACGCCGAGCTGGCTGAGTGCCTCGTTGGTCCACGACAGCATGCGGTCGCCCGGCTTCATCGCGGCGGCGCGCTGCTTCAGCGAGGCCACGTCGAGCTGGGTCAGTTCGGCGAGGACCTGCTTGCGGTTCTCCGCGCGATCCAGTCCCTGCAGGCTGTCGTCCATCTGCACGCGGGTGCGCGCGGCGCCCCAGTGGTCGCCGCTGGCGGACTGGGCGCGGGCGCGCAACTCGTACAGGCGCAGCTGCAGCTTGCCCGGTACGGCGACGGTGGGCTGGGTGGTGAGTCGCAGCGCGGTGGCCGCGTCGTGGTGGCGCAGCGCGAGGTCGGCACGCAACAGGTCGAAGCGCACCGCGTCGTCGCCTTGCAGGTTGGCGCGCTTGATCTGCGCCAGCGTGGGCGCGGCGTCGTCGATGCGGCCTTCCTCGCGCCAGGACTCGGCTGCGAGCAGACGGTAATGGTCGGCATGGCCGCCGTATTGCGCGGCCAGCGCGAGATAAGCCTGCGCGGCCTGGTCGAACTGGCCTTGCCGCGCCAGCGCGGCGGCGCCGTCCGCTGCGCTGATCTCGGCGGGCGAAGGTTTCGCGTTGCCGGGGATGCAGCCGCTCAGCGCGAGCATTCCGGTCAACAACAGGGTCAGGCCGAGGGTCGTCAGGGATGGCCGGGGAACGGAACGCAGGCGCATCGGAGCTCTCTTGTCGGTATTCGCGGCGAGTGTGCGCGATGATAGCCGATCGTTTCCGTGACTCGGGTCCGCAGGAGCTTGCACATGTCATCCGTCCAACCCGGTTGCCTGTGGGTGGTTGCCACACCGATCGGCCATCGCGACGATTTTTCCGCGCGCGCGATCGCGACGTTGCGCGAGGTGGCGGTGATCGCCGCCGAGGACACCCGCCACAGCCGTCCGCTGCTGCTTCACCACAACATCGCCACGCCGCTGCTCGCGCTGCACGAGCACAACGAGCGCGAGGTGGTCGAGGCTGTGGTGCGACGCCTGCAGGGCGGCGAATCGGTGGCGCTGATTTCCGATGCGGGCACGCCGCTGATTTCCGATCCCGGTTTCCGGCTGGTGCGCGCGGCACGCGCGGCGGGCATCCGCTGCGCGCCGGTGCCGGGTGCCTGCGCGGCGATCGCTGCGTTGTCGGTGGCGGGACTGCCCAGCGACCGTTTCGTGTTCGAGGGTTTTTTGCCGCCGAAGTCCGCGGCACGCCGCGCGCGCCTGCAGGAACTGGCGGGCGAGCCGCGTACGCTGATCTTCTACGAATCCTCGCATCGCGTCGCCGAGAGCCTGGCCGACATGCGCGCGGTGTTCGGCGACGGGCGTGAGGCGGTGCTGGCGCGCGAACTCACCAAGCTGTTCGAGACGGTGCTCGACGAGCCGCTGGCGCAACTCGCCGAACGCGTGGCGAACGATCCGGACCAGCAGCGCGGCGAATGCGTGATCCTCGTCGCCGGCCGCGGCGAGGAAGCCGATGCGAAGCTTGCCGAAGGGCGGCGCATCTTCGCGATCCTGCGCGAGGAACTGCCGCCGGCGAAGGCCGCCAAGCTCGCGGCGGCGATCAGTGGCGCGCCGCGCAAACTCCTCTATGAAGGGTAGGAACGCACCCTGTGCGCGATAGCTTTTCACCGATGCTGCCGAAAAGCATCGCGCACAGGGTGCGCTCCTACTAAACTGGCAGGCGGAGTCGGCCGGACAGTCGCGTCGCGCGCAAGCGCATCGAGGAAAGTCCGGGCTCCACAGGGCAGAGTGCCAGGTAACACCTGGGCGGCGTGAGCCGACGGCCAGTGCAACAGAGAGCAGACCGCCGATGGCCCGCAAGGGCACAGGCAAGGGTGAAAGGGTGCGGTAAGAGCGCACCGCGTACGGGGCCAACGCCGTACGGCACGGTAAACCCCACTCGGAGCAAGACCAAATAGGGGGACATTGGCGCGGCCCGCGTCGTCCCCGGGTAGGTTGCTGGAGCCAGGCGGCGACGCCTGGCCGAGAGGAATGACTGTCGCGCCGCAAGGCGTACAGAACCCGGCTTACAGGCCGACTCCACCTTTCCCTTCCCAGTCCCGGCGCGCCACGCGTGCGCCGGGACTGGCCATGGGTGCGTGCATGCGGCCGCGCATGGTGCGAGGTGAACAGCGGTTCATGCCCAACCGCTCCCGCCGGCGCAAGGAGCGGGTTTTTGCGATCCGCTGGGACGGATGCGTTGCAGAAAAATTTCTCTGCATTCAAGCACCTTGGGGATGTTCCTCAGGAAGTGCTGGAAACGCCGCCACAACTTCGCCTTTCTCCTTGATTCACAAGCAAAAATCCCTTGACAGTCTCAGGGGGGCGAGACTATCGTGGCTTTCAGTGTGAAATCGTGGGTTTTCGTGGAGTCTATTGCGTGTTCCAGGGCGAAACCGCCATCACCGTCGACGACAAGGGCCGCCTGGCCATACCGACCGCGTATCGCGAGTTGGTGGCCGGTGCCTGCGCGAACCGGCTGGTGGTCACCTACAACCCGTTCGAGCCGGGCTGCCTGTGGCTGTTCCCGCACGAGGAGTGGGAGAAGGTGCGCGACCAGGTCAACGCGCTGTCCAAGGTGGTCAAGTCGCACCGCGACATGCAGATGAAGATCGTCGGTGCCGCCGCGGTGGTGGAACCCGACGGCGCTGCGCGCATCCTGCTGCCGGCCAGTCAGCGCGCGACCACCGGCATCGAGAAGAAGGCGGTCCTGCTGGGCATGGGCAACAAGTTCGAGCTGTGGAGCGAACAGGCCCACTTGGCCAAGATCCGCCAGACCATCGGCGAAGACGAAATCACCAACGAGATGGCCGCGCTGCAGCTGTAGTGCGGCGCACGTTTTTGCGGGCGGGATACGGGACGGGAGGTGCGGCATGGCCGAGTTGCGGCACATCCCGGTAATGCTGGACGAAGCGGTGGAGGGCCTTGCCGTGCAGGCAGGCGGGCGTTATCTGGATGGCACGTTCGGACGCGGCGGTCACGCACGCGCCGTGCTGTCACGCCTCGGCCCCGGCGGCCGCTTGCTGCTGATGGATCGCGATCCGCAGGCCATCGCCACGGCGCAGTCGGCGTTCGCCGCCGAGCCGCGCGTGTCTATCCGCCATGCGAACTTCGCCAGCCTGGCCGACTGGGACGAGACCGCCGCCGGCCTCGACGGCGTGCTGCTCGACCTCGGCGTCTCCTCGCCGCAATTGGACGAGGCTGCGCGCGGCTTCAGCTTCATGGCCGACGCGCCGCTGGACATGCGCATGGACACCACCCAGGGCGAGAGCGCGGCGGACTTCCTCGCTCATGCTCCCGAGCGCGAGATCGCCGACGTGCTGTGGCAGTACGGCGAGGAGCGCTTCAGCCGCAAGATCGCCCGCGCCATCGTGGAACGTCGCGCGGAAAGCCCGCTCACTCGCACCGGCGAACTGGCCGCGCTGATCGAGCGTGTGGTGGGTCGGCGCGAGCCGGGCAAACATCCGGCCACGCGCAGCTTCCAGGCGCTGCGCATCCGCGTGAACGGCGAACTGGATTCGGTGCGACGCGGGCTGGATGCCGCGCTGGCGCGCCTGAAGCCCGGCGGCCGGCTCGCGGTGATCAGCTTCCACTCGCTGGAAGACCGCATCGTCAAGCAGTTCATCCGCGACCATTCCGGCCGCGTGCTGGGCAACCGGCGCGGCCCGCCGGTGGCCGCGAAGTCGGCCGAACTGGTCGCGGTGGGCAAGGCGCAGTTTCCCTCCGAGGCCGAGCTCGTCGCGAATCCGCGCGCCCGTTCCGCCGTGTTGCGGGTGGCGCAGAAGGTGGGCTCCGCATGAGGCTGATCCAGTCCCTCTTCATGCTTGCGCTGCTGGCCGCCGTGCTGGCCAGCGCGATCAGCGTGGTGTGGGCGCGCCACGAGAGCCGCGTGCTGTTCGTCAAGCTCACCGCGCTGCAGAACCAGCGCGACGACATGAACATCGAATACGGCAAACTCGAACTGGAGCAGGCCACGTTCGCCGAGCCGCGCCGCATCGACGAAGAGGCGCGGCAGCAGCTGGGCATGCTCGATCCGCGCCCGCAAGACATCCGGTTGCTGCGCCGATGAACTGGCGCGACCGCACCCGCCCGCAGCCGCAGCGCGCCACGCCGTCACCGGGCCGCCGGCGCGGCGCCGGCCCCAGCGCGCGCAAGCGCATGGTGCTGGTGGCGGGCGTGCTTGGCCTGGTCTCGCTGGGCCTGGTGGCGCGCGCGTTCGACCTGCAGGTGGTGCGCAAGCAGTTCTACCAGAAGCAGGGCGACGCGCGTTTCCTGCGCGAAGTGCCGATCCCGGTATCGCGCGGCACCATCTTCGACCGCAACGGCGAGCCGCTGGCGGTGTCCACGCCGGTCACCTCGATCTGGGCCAACCCGGCCGAGGTGCTTGCCAACGACGACCGCATCCCCGCGCTGGCCAAGGCGCTGGGCGGCAACGCGGCCGACATCAAGAGTTATCTCGAAGCGCGTGCGAGCCGCGAGTTCGTCTACCTGCGCCGGCAGATGGCGCCGGAGGCGGCGCAGGCCGTGCTCGATCTCGACATCCCCGGCGTCAACGGCCAGCGCGAGTTCAAGCGCTTCTACCCGTCGGGCGAAGTCACCGCGCACGTCCTGGGCTTCACCAACATCGATGACCACGGCCAGGAGGGCCTGGAGCTGGCCTACGACGACTGGCTGGCCGGCAAGCCCGGCGCCAAGCGCGTGATCCGCGACGGCAAGGGCCACATCGTCGAGGATCTCGAACAGGTGCGTGCGCCCAAGCCGGGGCAGAACCTCACGCTCAGCGTCGACCGCGGCATCCAGTTCCTTGCGTACAACGAGCTGAAGTCCACGCTGGACAAGTTCCAGGCCGCTTCCGGCTCGATCGTGGTGCTCGACGTTCGTACCGGCGAGATCCTGGCGATGGCCAGCATGCCGACGTTCAACCCGAACGCGGTGACCGGCAGCAAGCCGGCGCAGCGGCGCAACCGCGCGCTCACCGACGTGGTCGAGCCCGGTTCTACGATGAAGGCGCTCACCCTGGCGGCGGCGCTGTCCAGCGGCAAGTACACGCCGACCGGCCCGATCATCGATACCGGCAACGGCCACTGGTACTTCTACGGCCACGACATCCGCGACGACGATCCGAACGGCCTGCTCACCCCCACCGGCGTGCTCACCCGCTCCAGCAACGTGGGTGCGGCGAAGATCGCGATGACGCTGGACACGCCGCTGATGTACGACACCTACCGCGCGTTCGGCCTGGGCAACAGCACCGGCAGCGGCTTTCCCGGCGAGGCCTCCGGCTACCTCAAGATCGGCCGCGACTGGCGCCCGCTGGAAAAGGCGATCATGGCCTACGGCTATGGCCTGAACGTCACTCCGCTGCAGCTGGCCAACGCCTACGCCACCATCGCCGACGGCGGCGTGATGCACACGCCCACCTTCATCAAGGGCGACGACAGCGCGGGCAGGCAGATCATCTCGCCGCAGGTGGCGCACGAGCTGGTCAGCATGCTGGAGACGATCACCGGTCCCGGCAGCACCGGCGCGCGCGCGCGCATCGCGAACTACAGCGTGGCGGGCAAGACCGGCACCTCGCACCAGGCGATCGCCGGCGGCTACTCCAAGAGCACCTACAACTCGCTGTTCGTCGGCATCGTGCCGGCCAGCAGCCCGCGCCTGGTGACCGCGGTGGTGATCAACGGCACCACCGGCAAGAACGGCTACTTCGGCGGCACCGTGTCGGCGCCGGCCTTCGCCGCGGTGACCAGTGGCGCGCTGCGCCTGCTCGACATCCCGCCGGACAACATCGGCCGCTGGTACGTGGGCGGTCCGCTGCAGGGCAACGGTGGCCTGGTCGGCAGCCAGACGCCGGTCACGCCGGCGGTCAACGACGTGCCGATCCAGGAGGCGCCGGTCGACGAGGCGCCGACGGAAGGAGGCGCGCCGTGAGCACGGGTCATCTCGACCAGCTGCTGCTGGGCCTCGCCGACGCGCCGCTGGCCGCCACGCCGGGCGCCGCGCGCATCGTGGTGTCCGGGCTGACCCTGGATTCGCGCAAGGTACGCCGCGGCGACGCCTTCCTCGCCCTGCGCGGCACGCAGAGCCATGGCATCCAGTTCGCCGCCGGCGCGGTGCAGCGCGGCGCGGAAGTGGTGCTGGCCGAAGGGCCGGCGATCGGGATCGAGCCGCTGGACGTGCCGGTGCTGTGGATCGACGATCTGCACGGCCTGGTCGGCGAGATTGCCGCGCGCTTCCACGGGCGTCCGTCGGAAGCGCTGCGCGTGATCGGTGTCACCGGCACCAACGGCAAGACTTCCACCGTGCAGTTGCTGGCGCAGGCACTGACCTTCCTCGGCCATCGCGCCGCGAGCATCGGCACCCTGGGCGCCGGCCTGCACGGCCGGCTGCGCGAAGGCGAGCGCACCACGCCGGACGCGATCAGCGTGCACGGCCTGCTGGCCGAGTTTCGCGACGCCGGCGCCACCCACGTGGCGATGGAAGTGTCCTCGCACGCCCTGGAACAGGGCCGGGTCGGCGCGGTGGATTTCGAAGTCGCCGCGTTCACCAACCTCACCCGCGACCATCTGGATTACCACGGCAGCATGGAAGCCTACGGCGCGGCGAAGGCGAAGCTGTTCGCCTGGCCGGGGCTGCGCGCTGCGGTCGTCAACGGCGACGACGCGTTCGGCGTGCAACTGCTGGAACAGCTGCCGGCCGGCGTGCGCGCCCTGCGCGTGAGCGCGCACGGCGATGCCTCGGCGGACGTGGTGGCAAGCAACGTGGTCAGTTCCGCCGAGGGCCTGGCCTTCGTGCTGCGCACGCCCTGGGGTACGCACACGCTGAAGAGCCACCTGCTGGGCCTGTTCAACGTGGCCAACCTGCTCACGGTGGCGGCCTGCCTCGGCGCGCTGGACGAGCCGTTCGAGCGCATCGTGGCCGCGCTGGAGAACCTGCAGCCGGTCAACGGGCGCATGAGTCGCCTGGGCGGCCGCCACGGCCTGCCGCTGGTGGTGGTGGATTACGCGCACACGCCCGACGCGCTGGAGCAGGTGCTGACCGCCGTGCGCGCGCATTGCCGCGGGCGGCTGATCTGCGTGTTCGGTTGCGGCGGCGAGCGCGACGCGGGCAAGCGCCCGCTGATGGGTGCGATCGCGGCGCGGCTGGCCGACGTGGCGATCGTCACCGACGACAACCCGCGCGGCGAGAACGGCGACTCGATCGTGGCGCAGATCGTGGCCGGCATGGGCGCGGCACGCGAATACGGCGTGCAACGCGACCGCGCCGCCGCGATCGGGCAGGCGCTGGAGATGGCGGCGGCCAACGACGTGGTGGTGATCGCCGGCAAGGGGCACGAAACCTACCAGGAGAGCGCGGCCGGCAAGCGCCCGTTCGACGACATGCTGGTCGCGCGCGCGGCCCTGGAGCGGCGCGCATGATGCGGCTCTCCGCCATCGCGATGTGGACCCACGGCCGCCTGCTCGGCGACGACGCCGCGGTGGGCGGGGTCGCCATCGACACCCGCAAGCTGAAAGCCGGCGACCTGTTCGCCGCGTTCAAGGGCGAGCGCGTGGACGGCCACGACTATCTCGCGCAGGCCGCCGCCGCCGGCGCCTCGGGCGCACTGGTGTCGCGCAAGCTGGACAGTCCGTTGCCGCAGGTGCTGGTGGACGACGTGGAGGCGGCGCTGGGAGACCTCGCCAGCGCGGTGCGCGCGCAGCGCCATGCACGGGTGATCGGCATCACCGGTTCCAACGGCAAGACCACGGTGAAGACGCTCGTCGCTTCCATCCTGTCGCTGCACGGGCGCACCCACGTCAGCGTGGGCAGCTTCAACAACGAGATCGGCCTGCCGCTAACCCTGCTGGCGATGCCGGAAGACGCCGAGTACGCGGTGCTGGAGATGGGCGCGGGCAAGCCCGGCGACATCGCCTATCTTGCCGCCATCGCGCGGCCCGAAATCGGCCTCGTCAACATCATCGCGCCCGCGCATCTTGAGCGCATGGGCAGCGTGGAAGGCGTGGCCGAAACCAAGGGCGCGCTGTACCAGGCACTGCCGGCGGACGGCGTGGCCATCATCAATGCGGACGACACGTTCGCCGGTTTCTTCGCGGGCCTGGCCGGCACGCGCCGCGTGCTGCGCTTCGGGCTGGAACACAAGGCCGACGTGGGCGCCGATATCGTGGAGCAGCGCGCGGACGGTTCGCGCTTCGTGCTGAGCACGCCGGAAGGCGACGCCGAGGTGAATCTCGCGCTGCCCGGTCGCCACAACGTGGCGAACGCGCTGGCGGCGGCTTCCATCGCGCTGGCGCTGGACGTGCCGCTGGCCACCATCGTGGCGGGAGTGGAACAGGCGCGTGCGGTCGCCGGTCGCCTGCGCCGCGTGACCCTGCCCGGCGGCATCACGCTGATCGACGACAGCTACAACGCCAACCCCAGCTCGATGGCCGCGGCGATAGCCACGCTGGCACTGGCCGACGGCGAGCGCTGGCTGGCGCTGGGCGACATGGCCGAGCTGGGCGCCGACGCCCGCGCGCTGCATGCCGGCGTAGGCGCGAAGGCGCGCGAACGCGGCATCGAGCGGCTGTTCGCGGTCGGTCCGCTGGGTGCGGCAACGGTCGAGGCGTTCGGCACGGGTGGTGAGCACTACGCCGACAAGGCCGCGCTGATCGCCGCGCTGAAAGCCGGCCTGCACGGTGGCGTGACCTGCCTGGTCAAGGGCTCGCACTCCGCGGGCATGGACGAAGTGGTGCGGGCGCTGGAAGGCGCGTCCGAACATGCCGTCACGAAGCCGGAGGGCGCATCCGATGCTGCTTGAACTCGCGGACTGGATGGCGCGGCACTTCACCACGCTGCACCTGTTCCAGTACATCACCTTCCGCACCATCATGGCTGCGCTCACCGCGCTGGCGGTGTCGCTGCTGCTGGGCCCCGCGTTGATCCGCAAGCTGGCGGCGCTGAAGGCGGGCCAGGTGGTGCGCAGCGACGGTCCGCAGACGCATCTGTCCAAGGCCGGCACGCCGACCATGGGCGGCGTGATGATCCTGCTCGCGGTCACCGTCGCCACGTTGCTGTGGGCCGACCTGCACAACCGCTACGTGTGGGTGGTGCTGGCGGTGATGCTGGCGTTCGGCGTGATCGGTTTCTACGACGACTACCGCAAGCTGGTGCTGAAGGACAGCCGCGGCCTCGCCTCGCGCTGGAAGTATTTCTGGCAGTCGGTGTTCGGCCTGTGCGCGGCGCTGTTCCTGTTCTTCACCGCGCCGCACGCGGTCGGCAACGCGCCGGTGGCGGAGACCGCGCTGTACGTGCCGCTGTTCAAGCACGTGGCGATTCCGCTGGGCGCGTTCTTCGTGGTGGTGACGTATTTCATCGTGGTGGGCTTCTCCAATGCGGTGAACCTCACCGACGGCCTCGACGGCCTCGCGATCATGCCCACCGTGCTGGTCTCCGGCGCGCTGGGCGTGTTCGCCTACCTCGCCGGCAACAAGCTGTTCTCCGAATACCTGGGCATTCCCTCGATCCCCGGCGCGGGCGAGCTGGCTATCTACTGCGGCGCGTTGGCCGGTGCCGGGCTGGGCTTCCTGTGGTTCAACACCTACCCGGCGCAGGTGTTCATGGGCGACGTGGGTGCACTGGCGATCGGCGCCGCGCTGGGCTGCATCGCGGTGATCGTGCGCCAGGAGATCGTGTTGCTGGTGATGGGCGGTGTGTTCGTGCTGGAGACCGCCTCGGTGATGATCCAGGTGGCCAGCTTCAAGCTCACCGGCAAGCGCGTGTTCCGCATGGCGCCGATCCACCACCACTTCGAGCTCAAGGGCTGGCCCGAGCCGCGGGTGATCGTGCGCTTCTGGATCATCAGCGTCGTGCTGGTGCTGATCGGCCTCGCCACGTTGAAGGTGCGCTGACATGTTCGGCTTCGGCACATCGCAGGCGATCAAGCGGCAGGGGCCGCGCGGCAGCTACGACCTGTGGCTGCTGATCGCGCTGGTCGGCCTGGCCAGCATCGGCGTGGTGATGGTGACCTCCAGCTCGATCGCGGTGGCCGACAGCAGCCATGTGGGCGCGTTCTATTACCTGAAGAAGGACCTGCTGTTCCTGGCGCTGGGCGCGGTGGCGGCCGGCATGGCGATGCGCACCGAGCTGAAGCTGCTTGAGAAGTACGCGTTCCACCTGATGCTGATCGCCTTCGTGCTGCTGCTGGCGGTGTTCGTGCCGCACCTGGGCATGCGCATCAACGGCGCGCACCGCTGGCTCAACCTGGTGGTGACCAGCTTCCAGCCGGTGGAGGCGGTAAAACTCATTCTGGTGGTCTACCTCGCCAGCTACCTGGTGCGCCACCGCGACAGCATCGAGACGAAGTTCCTCGGCCTGATCAAGCCGATCGCGGTGGCCGGCATCATTGTGCTGCTGCTGCTGGCGCAGCCCGATTTCGGTTCGGCCACGCTGGTGATCTCGGTGACCATCGCGATGGTCTGGCTGGGTGGCGCGCGGCCGATCTACCTGTTCGTGATGGGCTTGCCGCTGATGCCGCTGCTGGTGATCGCGGCGACCGGCGAGAGCTACCGCGTGAAGCGGCTCACCTCGTTCATGAATCCGTGGGAACACCCGTTCACCGACGGCTTCCAGCTCACCCAGTCGCTGATGGCGATCGGCCGCGGCGAATGGACCGGCGTGGGCCTGGGTTCCAGCGTGCTGAAGCTGTCCTACCTGCCCGAGGCGCATACCGACTTCATCTTCGCGGTGATCGGCGAGGAGCTGGGTCTGGTCGGCGTGATGCTGGTGATGGGCCTGTTCGCGCTGGCGGTGGGGCGCGGCCTGTATCTGGGCCTCAAAGGGGTCGAGGTGGGCCAGCGCTTCGCCGGCTACGTCGCGTTCGGCATCTCGCTGATGCTGGCGATGCAGGCGATCGTCTCGGTGGGCGTGAACCTCGGTGCGTTGCCGACCAAGGGCCTCACCCTGCCGCTGATCAGCTACGGCGGTTCGTCGATGGTGCTGACCTGCGCGATGGCCGGCGTGCTGCTGCGCGCCACCTGGGAGATCAACCGCGCGCTGGACGCGCGGCAGATGGCCAAGCGCATGCCGGAGGCGGTGGCGGCACCGGACGTGAACGACGCGGTGCGTCCGCGCGAGGCGGCGGTGGCATGAATACCGCGCAGCGTCCCGTGCTGATCATGGCCGGTGGCACCGGCGGCCACATCTTCCCCGGCCTCGCCGTGGCCGAGACACTGCGCGCGCAAGGCGTGCCGGTGGCATGGCTGGGCGCGGTCGGTGGCATGGAGACGAAGGTGGTGCCGGCGCACGGCATCGAGCTGCACGCCATCCGCGTGGGCGGTTTGCGCGGCAAGGGCTGGAAGACGCGCCTCACGGCGCCGCTGATGCTGGTGCGCGCGCTGCTGTCCGCGTTCGGCGTGCTGCGCAAGCTCAAGCCGCGCAGCGTGCTGTCTATGGGCGGCTATGTGGCCGGCCCCGGCGGTCTGGCCGCCCGCCTGCTGCATCGCCCGTTGCTGGTGCACGAGCAGAACCGCGTGGCCGGTTTCACCAACCGCAAGCTCGCCGCGCATGCGCAGCGCGTGCTGGCCGGTTTCGCCGACGCGCTGCCGAACGCGGAGTGGGTGGGCAACCCGGTGCGCGGCGCAATCGCTGCGCTGGGGTCGCCGGCGCAGCGTTTTGCGGGTCGAGCAGGCCATGCGCGCCTGCTGGTGCTGGGAGGCAGCCTCGGCGCGCGCGCACTGAACCTCACGCTGCCGCAGGCGCTGGCGTTGCTGCCGCCGGAGCGTCGCCCGGAGGTGCTGCACCAGTGCGGCAACCGCGGCCTCGACGAGGCACGCGCGGCGTACGCGAAGGCCGGCGTCGAGGCGCAGGTGGTGCCCTTCATCGAGGACATGGCGGGCACCTACGGCTGGGCCGACCTCGCGGTCTGCCGCGCCGGCGCGCTGACCCTGGCCGAGCTCACCGCAGCCGGACTGGGCGCGGTGCTGGTGCCGTTCCCGCACGCGGTGGACGACCACCAGACCCGCAATGCCGAGGCGCTGGTCGCCGCCGGCGCCGCCGAACTGATACAGGAACGCGATTTGAACGTGGAACAACTTGCGCAGCGCCTGGACGCGCTGCTGGCCGACCGCGCGCGCCTGCTCGCGATGGCCGAAGCCGCCCGCACGCTGGCCAAGCCCGACGCGGCCGACGTGATTGCCCGCGCCTGCCTGGAGGTGGCCGCATGACCCCGCGTCGCCTGCTCGCGCACGAAGACCTGATGACCACGTTCCGCCGTGTGCACTTCATCGGCATCGGCGGCGTGGGCATGAGCGGCATCGCCGAGGTGCTGCACAACCTGGGCTATGCGGTGTCGGGTTCGGACAAGGCGAACTCGCCCACCGCGCAGCGTCTCGCGCGGCTGGGACTGATGGTGCACACGGGCCACGACGCCGCGAACGTGGGTGACGCCGACGTGGTGGTGACTTCCAGCGCGATCAAGCCGGACAATCCCGAGCTGCTCGCCGCGCGCGCCGCGCGCATCCCGGTGATCCCGCGCGCGGAGATGCTGGGCGAACTGATGCGCTTCCGCCGTGGCATCGCGATCGCCGGCACGCACGGCAAGACCACGACGACCAGCCTGGTCGCCAGCGTGCTGGCCGAGGCGAACTACGACCCCACCTTCGTGATCGGCGGCCAGCTCAATGCGGCCGGCGCGAACGCGCGGCTGGGCACCGGCCAGTATCTGGTCGCCGAGGCCGACGAGTCGGACGGCTCCTTCCTGCTGCTGTCGCCGGTGATCGCCGCGGTCACCAACGTCGACGCCGATCATCTGGAGAACTACCACGGCGACTTCGCCGAGGTGAAGAAGGCCTTCGCCGATTTCCTGCACCGCCTGCCGTTCTACGGCCTCGCCGTGCTGTGCGTGGACGACACCGAAGTGGCGCAGCTCGCGAAGACCACCACGCGCCGCGTGATGACCTACGGCATCGCCACCGCCGACGCCGACGTGCGCGCCTCCAACGTGGTGCAGCACGGCTTCGAGATGCACTTCGACCTGCATCTGCCCGGCCGCGCCGAGGCCTTGCCGGTGACGCTGAACCTGCCGGGCCGGCACAACGTGCTGAACGCGCTGGCCGCCGCCAGCATCGGCTGGCAGCTCGGCGTGGGCGCCGAGGCGATCGCCCACGCGCTGGCGAACTTCCAGGGTGTGGGCCGGCGCTTCCATCGCCGCGGCGAGATCGCGCTGGACCGCGGCACGGCCTTGCTGGTGGACGACTACGGCCACCATCCCAGCGAGCTGGCCGCGGTGTTCGCCGCCGCACGCGGCGGCTGGCCGGAGCGGCGCCTCGTGGTCGGCTTCCAGCCGCACCGCTACAGCCGCACGCGCGATCTGCTTGACGACTTCGCGAACGTGCTGGCCGAGGCCGACGTGCTGGTACTCACCGAGGTGTATCCGGCCGGCGAGGCGCCGATCGCGGGCGCCGACGGCCGCGCGCTGGCGCGTGCGGTGCGCGCGCGCGGCAAGGTCGACCCGGTGCTGGTCGAGCATCCGCGCGAACTCAAAGACACCTTGCCGGCGCTGCTGCGCGACGGCGACCTGCTGCTGCTGCTCGGCGCCGGCGACATCGGCGCGGCGGCGGTGGAACTCGCGCAGCTGGGCCAACTGAAGACCAAGGGAGCCGCCTGATGGCCGTCACGACGAATCCTGTCCCGCGCATCTCGAACCCCGCGGACTTCGGCCGCGTCGCCGTGGTGATGGGCGGCAGCTCGGCGGAGCGCGAGGTCTCGCTGGATTCCGGTCGCAACGTGCTGGCCGCGCTCAAGGCGCGCGGCGTGGACGCGCACGCGATCGACGGCATCCCGGCGCTGCTCGACGCGCTGCGCGCCGGCCACTTCGCACGCGTGTTCAACATCCTGCACGGCCAGCACGGCGGCGGCGAGGACGGCGTGCTGCAGGGTGCGCTGGAATCGCTCAACGTGCCGTACACCGGCTCGGGCGTGCTCGGCTCGGCGCTGTCGATGGACAAGCCGCGTTCCAAGCGCGTGTGGCAGTCGCTGAGCCTGCCCACGCCGAAGTTCGTGGCGCTGGCGCGCGGCGCCGACGCCGCAGCGGTGCACGCGGCGGCGCGCACGATCGGCTTTCCGCTGATCGTGAAGCCGGCCTGCGAAGGCTCCAGCGTGGGCGTCACCCGCGTGTTCGAGGAGGCGCAGCTGGACAGCGCCGTCGAGCTGGCGGCGAAGTACCCCGGCGACCTGCTGATGGAAACCCTGATCGAGGGCGACGAGCTGACCGTTGGCATCCTCGGCCGCGAGGTGCTGCCGTCCATCCACATCGTGCCGAAGGGTGCGTTCTACGACTACAACGCGAAGTACATCGCCGAGGACACGCAGTACCTGTGCCCCGGCCTGCAAGGCGATGCCGAAAGCGGGCTGCGCGCGCTGGCGCTGCAGGCGTTCGACGCGCTGGGCTGCGCCGGCTGGGGCCGGGTCGACGTGATGCGCGACCGCCAGGGCCGCAACTGGCTGCTGGAAGTGAACACCGCGCCGGGCATGACCTCGCATTCGCTGGTGCCCAAGGCCGCTCGCGCGGCCGGCGTCGACTACGAGACGCTGTGTTGGCGCGTGCTCGAGACGAGCTTCCGGGAGGGTGCATGAGGGGTAGCGTCCGCCTCGTCGCCTGGTGCCTCGCCATCGCCCTGGTGGCGCTGCCGGTCGTCGGCGTGTTGCACGGCTGGTTCGCCGCCGGCCGCTGGCCGGTGACGCAGCTCACGGTGCAAGGCGAGTTCCGGCACGTGAACATGGACGAGATCCGCGCCGCCGTGCTGCCGCGACTGGGCAAGGGCTTCTTCGCGCTGAACCTCGACAGCGTGCAGCAGGCGGTGGCCGCGCTGCCGTGGGTGGAGTCGGTGGAGGCGCGCAAGCGCTGGCCGGATACCTTGCAGCTGCGCGTGATCGAGCGCCAGCCGTTCGCGCGCTGGAACGACAAGCAGCTGATCAGCCGGCAGGGCAAGGTGTTCGACGCGCCGATCGGCGCCGCCGATGCCGCCACGCTGCCGGACCTCGAAGGGCCGGACGACCGCCTCGCCGAGGTGGTGAGCTTCTACGCCGACGTGCGCAAGGCCTTCGCCGGCACGCATCTCGCGATCAACGGCGTGGCGCTCACCGCGCGTGGCAGCTGGAGCGTCACCACGGTGAACGGCGCGCGCATCGTGATCGGCGACCGCGATCTCGCCGGGGCACGGCTGCGCCGCTTCCTCGATGTCTATCCGCAATTGATGGCCGGCCACGACGAAGGTTTCGTCTACGCCGACCTGCGCTACACCAACGGGTTCGCCGTGCGCTGGCCGCAACCGGCACCCGCCGCCAAGACCAACGTGACGCGCCGCTCATGAGGACGCCATGCATATGAAGACGCGCAACGACAAGCAGCTGGTGGTCGGCCTCGATATCGGCACCTCCAAGGTGACCGCGATCGTGGGCGAGTACGAGCCGGGCGAGCCGATCACCGTGATCGGCATCGGCACCCATGTGTCGCGCGGCATGCGCAAGGGCATGGTGGTGGACATCGAATCCACCGTGCACTCGATCCAGCGCGCGGTGGAGGAGGCCGAGTTGATGGCCGGCTGCGACATCCGCTCGGTCTGTGCCTCGATCTCCGGCAGCCACCTGGAAACCCGCAACTCGCACGGCAACGCGGCGATCCGCGACCGCGAGGTGACGCCGGGCGACCTGGAGCAGGTGCTGGAGGCGGCCAGCGCGGTGGCGATCCCGGCCGACCACAAGGTGCTCTACAAGGAGCCGCAGGAATACCGCATCGACGGCCAGGACGGCATCCGCTCACCGGTCGGCATGAGCGGCGTGCGGCTGGAGGCGAACGTGCACCTGGTCACCGGCGCGGCCGCGGCGGTGCAGAACATCACCAAGTCGATCCAGCGCTGCGGGTTGTCGGTGGACGAGCTGGTGCCCTCGGCGCTGGCCAGCGCGAAGGCGGTGCTCACCGACGACGAGCGCGAGCTGGGCGTGTGCCTGGTCGACATCGGCGCCGGCACCACCGACATCGCGATCTACACCCAGGGCTCGATCCGCTACACCGCCTCGCTGCCGATCGGCGGCGACCAGGTCACCGGCGACATCGCCTACGGCGTGCACACGCCGACCGCGCATGCCGAGGAGATCAAGATCAAGTACGCCTGCGCGCAGACCGGGCTGGCGCACGCCGAGGAAACCATCCAGGTGCCCAGCGTGGGCGACCGCCCGCCGCGCCGGCTGGCGCGGCAGGCGCTGGCGCAGAGCGTGCAGGCGCGCTACGAGGAAATCTTCGAGATGGTGCAGGACAAGCTGCGCAGCTCGGGCTATGACAGCCTGGTGGCGGCCGGCGTGGTGCTCACCGGCGGCGCCTCGAAGATGGAAGGCGCGCTGGAGCTGGCCGAGGAGATCTTCCACAAGATGGTGCGCCTGGGCGTGCCGCAGGAGATCAGCGGCCTCGGCGAGGTGATCAGCAGCCCGCTGCACGCCACCGGCGTGGGCCTGCTGCTGCACGGCTCTCGCCACAACGCGCCGGTGCGCGGCGGTGCCGGCCCGGCGCTCGGCAACGTCGGCGGCCTGCTCGGCAAATGGCGCAGCTGGCTCACGAAGAACTTCTGACGGGCGCCGGCAGGCGCCCGGCCGGGAGCGGCAGGGTTTCGGCGGCGCAGGAGGCGCAGCCACGGGCGGCGGGATGTCCGCCCACCACCACGGAGCGACAGGAGTCGCCACCCGCGGTTACAACGACAACAACTCTGGAGGACGGGAAATGTTCGAGCTGATCGAGAAACTTGCACCAAACGCAGTCATCAAGGTCATCGGCGTTGGCGGCGGCGGCGGCAATGCCGTGGCACACATGATCAACGCCAACATCGAGGGCGTGGAGTTCGTCGTCGCCAACACCGATGCGCAGGCGATGACCAGCTGCAACTCGCGTACCCATCTGCAGTTGGGTTCCAACGTCACCAAGGGCCTGGGCGCGGGCGCCAATCCCGAAGTCGGCCGCCAGGCCGCGCTGGAGGACCGCGAGCGCATCGAGGCGATGCTGGAAGGCGCCGACATGGTGTTCATCACCGCCGGCATGGGCGGCGGCACCGGCACCGGCGCGGCGCCGGTGGTGGCCCAGTTGGCCAAGGAGAAGGGCATCCTCACCGTGGCGGTGGTCACCAAGCCGTTCCCGTTCGAGGGCCGCCGCCGCATGCAGGTGGCGATGAAGGGCATCGAGGACCTCAGCCAGCACGTCGACTCGCTGATCACCGTGCCGAACGAGAAGCTGCTCAGCGTGCTGGGCCGCGAGGTCACCCTGATCAACGCGTTCAAGGCCGCCAACAACGTGCTGCAGGGCGCCGTGCAGGGCATCGCCGACCTGATCACCGCGCCGGGCCTGATCAACGTGGACTTCGCCGACGTGCGCACGGTGATGAGCGAGATGGGCCTGGCGATGATGGGCACCGGCACCGCCAGCGGCGACGACCGCGCCCAGGCCGCGGCCGAGGAGGCGATCAAGAACCCGCTGCTGGAGGACGTCAACCTCAACGGCGCCTGCGGCATCCTGGTCAACGTCACCGCCGGTCCCAACCTCACCATGCGCGAATTCGACGAGATCGGGCGCATCATCCACGACTTCGCCAGCGAGGATGCCACCGTGGTGATCGGCACCTCGCTCGACGCCGAGCTGAAGGACGAGGTGCGCGTCACCGTGGTCGCCACCGGCCTCAACCGCGCCCCCGCCTCGCGCAACGTGCGCATCGTGGAGCAGAAGCAGGTCGAGATGCGCCAGCGCCCGCGTCCGGTGGTGCTGCGCACCGGTACCGGCAACGAGGTGGTGGACTATGCCCAGCCGGAACCGTCGATCAGCGCCAATCCGCGCAGCGAGGCTCCGGCCCGCCAGGACAGCGGGCTGGAATACCTGGACATTCCGGCCTTCCTGCGCCGCCAGGCCGACTGAGGTCATCGACGCCTGAACCGCACGTCCCGTGCTTGTTAAGAAGGAGTGGAACAAAACACCTGTCCAACGGGTCATTGCAGAAACATGAAGGGTGGACTCGGGTCTGTTGCCGCAGTGCGCAGCCGCGCCGGTCAGCGAATGACCGTCTGGCGCGTTCGGGCCTGGAATCCGCAAGACGATGCGTCAGGGAGGGCGCATGACCGGCTGCTTGGGCGAAAGCCCGGATGGCCGATCCGTTACCCCGGTGCCGGAATCCCGTCCCGGCCCGGGGTATCGTGTCGCCCCGCTCGCCTGGCGAGCGGACCATGTTCACGGGCGTGCCTTCCGGGATGAAGGGCGCATGAAGGCTCGACCAGACTGTACGGTACGGTTTGCTATTGCAGCTGGTTAAAACTGTGTTAGCATCCGACCCCTGATTGGCTGCTACTTGGCAGGTACCAACGACAATGATCAAGCAGCGCACGCTCAAGAACATCATCCGCGCCACCGGCGTGGGCCTGCACACCGGCGACAAGGTGTACATGACTCTGCGTCCCGCGGCGCCCAACACCGGCATCGTGTTTCGTCGCACGGACCTCAATCCGCCGGTGGACATCCGTGCGCGGCAGGACAACGTCGGCGACACCCGCCTCTCCACCACGCTGGTGAACGGCGAGGTGCGCGTCGCCACGGTCGAGCACCTGCTGTCGGCGATGGCCGGCCTCGGCATCGACAACGCCTACGTGGATCTGTCGGCGCCGGAGGTTCCCATCATGGATGGGAGTGCCGGCCCGTTCGTGTTCCTGTTGCAGTCCGCCGGCATCGAGGAACAGAACGTGGCCAAGCGCTTCATCCGGATCAAGAAACCGGTGAAGGTGCAGGAAGGCGACAAGTGGGCCAGTTTCGAACCGTTCGAGGGCTTCAAGGTCGGCTTCTCGATCGAGTTCAACCATCCGATCATCAGCAAGCGCACCTCGCGCGCCGAGATCGACTTCTCCACCACCTCGTTCGTGAAGGAAGTGAGCCGCGCGCGCACGTTCGGCTTCATGCGCGACATCGAGATGCTGCGCGAACACAACCTCGCGCTGGGCGGCTCGATGGACAACGCCGTGGTGCTGGACGACTACCGCGTGCTCAACGAGGACGGCCTCCGTTACGAGGACGAGTTCGTCAAGCACAAGATCCTCGACGCGATCGGCGACCTCTACCTGCTCGGCCACAGCTTGATCGGCGCCTACCACGCACACAAGTCCGGCCACGAGCTCAACAACAAGCTGCTGCGCACCCTGATGGCGGACGCCACGGCTTGGGAAGAAGTCAGCTACCAGGACGATCCGGCCACCTCGCCGATCTCCTACGCCCATCCCGCCCAGGCGATCTGATCGCGCATAGCGCGGCCGTCAGCGGGCAAGAAACAGAAGGCCGCCGCATCCCACGATGCGGCGGCTTTTTTCGGCTTTCTTGAATGTGCAGCGATTGATGGCTGCCCGTTTGATCCAGGCGATCAGGGGTGATCGCGAAGACGTTGCCGATTCAGCGAGGTGATTCGTCGGGTTTGGCCAGCGCGGCCAGCTTGCCGAACAGCTCCTGCCATTCGGGATCGGCCGCGGCGGCAGCCGCAGCGCGCAGATGGGTCGCGGCCGCGGGCGACAGCGTACGCGTGCGCTCGGGTTCCAGCTCGATCCGCGGCAGCGGGCTCACCTTGACGCCAAGGGTCTCGGCGCGGATGTCGAGGTGGCGGGCGGTCGCGAGAATCTGCGCCTGCAGCAGGCGCAGCCGCGTGGCCCAAGCGGGGGTGGAGGCGAGGAACAGCAGCCGTCCGCCGCGCAGGTTGGCGAAGCGCACCTCGCCGCGCAGCGGCATCGGCAAGGTCTGGCGCAGCGCACGATCCAGTGCATCCAGCGCGGCGGCCTTGCCGGCCAGCGTGGCGAAGGATCCGCAGGCGCCGAGTGCTTGCGGGCCGCGAGGGCGCGAGGCGGCGCGGGACATGGTCCGACGGCTCCGGGTAGGGTCGATGTGTCGATGATACCTGCCGCAGGCCGCGCCCGCCGCTCTTGAATCCGCGTGCCGGCGCCGCCATCCCGGGAGATCGCCGGCGCCTTCGTCATGCCTGCCGTCCGGGCCCGTGTAGTAATATGCCCGTTTGGTTCGCGCCAACGCGCGGCCCTTTGTCCTTGTCATCCGGAAGATCGATGCTCAATCGTGCCCTCACCAGCATTTTCGGCAGCCGCAACGAGCGCGTGCTGCGCCAGTTGTCGCGGACCGTGGCGCGCATCAATGCGCTGGAGCCCGAGTTCGAGAAGCTGGACGACGAGGCATTGCGCGGCAAGACCGAGGCGTTCAAGCAGCGTGTCGCCGCGGGCGAGTCGCTGGACAAGCTGCTGCCCGAAGCCTTCGCTGTGGTGCGCGAGGGCGCCAAGCGCGTGCTCGGCATGCGCCATTACGACGTGCAGCTGATCGGCGGCATGGTGCTGCACCAGGGCAAGATCGCCGAGATGCGCACCGGCGAGGGCAAGACCCTGGTGGCGACGCTGCCGGTGTACCTCAACGCGCTGGCCGGCAAGGGCGTGCACGTGGTCACCGTGAACGATTATCTGGCCCGCCGCGACTCGGCGCAGATGGGCAAGCTGTACAGCTTCCTCGGCCTCAGCACCGACGTGGTATGGCCGGGCATGGACCATGCCGACAAGCACAAGGCCTACGCCGCCGACATCACCTACGGCACCAACAACGAGTTCGGCTTCGACTACCTGCGCGACAACATGGCGCTCAGCAAGGAGCAGCGCTACCAGCGCGGCCTCAACTACGCGATCGTCGACGAGGTGGACTCGATCCTGATCGACGAGGCGCGCACGCCGCTGATCATCTCCGGCCCGGCCGAGGATTCGCCGCAGCTGTACCTCGCGGTGAACAAGGTCGTGCCGCGCATGATCCGCCAGCAGGAGGAAGAGGGCGCCGGCGACTACTGGGTGGACGAGAAGCAGAAGCAGGTGCACCTGTCCGAGGACGGCATGCAGCATGCCGACGAGTTGCTGCGCGAGGTCGGCGTGATCAGTGCGGACAGCGGTCTGTACGACTCGAAGAACCTCGCCGTGGTGCACCACCTCAACGCCGCGCTGCGCGCCAACGCGATCTACCAGCGCGATGTGGACTACATCGTGCGCGACGGCGAGGTCATCATCGTCGACGAGTTCACCGGCCGCACCCTGCCGGGCCGGCGCTGGTCGGACGGCCTGCACCAGGCGGTGGAGGCGAAGGAAGGCGTGCCGATCCAGCGCGAGAACCAGACGCTGGCCACGGTGACGTTCCAGAACCTGTTCCGCATGTACAAGAAGCTGTCCGGCATGACCGGCACGGCCGACACCGAGGCGTTCGAGTTCCAGAGCATCTACGGCCTGGAGGTGGTGGTGATTCCCACCCACAAGCCGATGATCCGCAAGGACAACGCCGACCTGGTCTTCCTCGGCCAGCAGGCCAAGTACAACTCGGTGATCGAGGACATCAAGGACTGCCACAAGCGCGGCCAGCCGGTGCTGGTGGGCACCACCTCGATCGAGGTGTCCGAGTTGCTGTCGGAACAGTTGCGCAAGGCCAAGGTCGCGCACGAGGTGCTTAACGCGAAGCAGCACGAGCGCGAGGCGCACATCGTGGCCCAGGCCGGCGCGCCGGGGCAGGTGACGATCGCCACCAACATGGCCGGCCGCGGCACCGACATCGTGCTCGGCGGCAGCCTGGAGGCGGCGCTGTCCGCGCTGCCGGCGGAAGCCACCGAGGTCGACCGCGCCCGCGTCAAGGCCGACTGGAAGAAGCTGCATGAGCAGGTGCTGGCCGCCGGCGGCCTGCACATCATCGGCACCGAGCGCCACGAGTCGCGCCGCATCGACAACCAGCTGCGTGGCCGTTCCGGCCGCCAGGGCGATCCGGGTTCCTCGCGCTTCTACCTGTCGCTGGAGGACAACCTGCTGCGCATCTTCGGCGGCGAGGGCCTGATCCGCTGGATGAAGCGCTTCGGCATGAAGGAAAACGACGCGCTCGAAGACCGCATGATCAGCCGCCAGATCGAGAAGGCGCAGCGCAAGGTCGAGCAGCACAACTTCGACATCCGCAAGCACCTGCTCGAATTCGACGACGTCGCCAACGACCAGCGCAAGGTGATCTACCGCCAGCGCGACGAGTTGCTGGAAGGCGAAGACGTCTCCGCCACCGTGGCCGACATCCGCCACGACGTGGTCGAGAGCATCGTGCGCGAGCACGTGCCACCGGACAGCATCGACGAGCAGTGGGACGTCCCCGGCCTCGACCGCGAGCTGGAGGGCAAGTTCGGCCTGGCGCAGGACCTGCCGCGCTGGCTCGAACAGCAGAGCGAGATCGACGCGACGATGATCCTCGAACACGTGCGCGGCGGCGTGGACGAGCTGTTCCAGGCCAAGGAGGCGCAGATCGGCGCCGAGACCATGCGGGCGCTCGAGAAGCACATCATGCTGACCGTGGTCGACAACGCCTGGAAGGAACACCTGGCGAACATGGACTACCTGCGCCAGGGCATCTACCTGGTGGGCTATGCCCAGCAGGATCCCAAGCAGGCGTTCAAGCGCGAGTCGTTCCGGCTGTTCTCCGACATGCTCGACCGCATCAAGGCCGAGGTGGTGCAGATGCTGGCGCGCATCCGCATCCGCAGCGAGGAGGAAGTCGCCGCGATGGAGGCCGAGCAGCAGCGCCTCGCCGAACGCCTGCAGCGACAGATGCTGGCCAGCGGCGGCGGCGCGCCCGATGCGGCGCTGGATGCCGATCCCGCCAGCGTGGCCGCCGGCGCCATGCACCTGCAGCAGCCCGACACGCCGCGCGTGGGCCGCAATGAACCCTGTCCCTGCGGCTCGGGCAAGAAGTACAAGCACTGCCACGGGCAGCTGGCCTGAGACCACGGGTCGTGAAACCGTAGGAGCGCGCTGGCGCGTGATGGAGCCTTTTGCGAAAGGCATCCGTTGCGCGTCAGCGCGTTTTTGCAGGTGCGGGCTTTGGACTGAAACGGCAGTCAAAAGCTCATCTTGTTGGTGTCAGGGAAAGCGCTTCCTGCGCTTTCCCTGACTCGCCCAGGCCTTGCCTGGGCTCCGCCCCGCGTTCGCGGGGCGTGCGATCCATCCATGGATCGCCGGCGGCGGCTTTCAGTCGCCGCCGCCGGGCGGCCGCTTGCGGTGCGGCTCGGCGTCCACGGTGATGTACTGCGGCTCTTCGCTGTCCAGCCGCAGCGCGGTGAGCTGGCCACCCCACACGCAGCCGGTGTCGATCGCGTAGACGCCCAAGCCGGCGAAACGACCCAGCGCCGACCAGTGGCCGCAGACGATGCGCGTCTCGCGTCGGCGCATGCCGGGTACCTCGAACCAGGGATACAGGCCCGGTCGCTGGGTGCCGGGCTCGCCCTTGCCCTCGAAGTCGATGCGGCCGTTGACGTCGCAGTAGCGCATGCGGGTGAGCAGGTTGATCGTGGCGCGGTGGCGGTCCAGCCCCTGCAGGCGGCTGGACCAGCCGGCGGGACGGTTGCCGAACAGGTTGCGGAGGATGCGCGGATGGCGTGGGCTGGAGAGCTCGCGCTCCACCTCCTGCGCGGCCTTCTGCGCCTGGCGCAGCGTCCACTGCGGCGCGAGTCCGGCGTGGATCATGGTCCAGCCGAGCTGCTCGTCGTGGTGCAGCAGCCTTTGCGAACGCAGCCATTCGAACAGCACCGGTGCGTCGTCGGCGAACAGCACCTCGCGCAATTCGGGGTTCACCTTGGCCTGGGCCTCCGGCTTGCGCAACGCAATCGCCAGCAGGCTGAGGTCGTGGTTGCCCAGAGTGACGACGCTCTGCTCGCGCAGGCCGTGGATCAGCCGCAGCGTGGCCAGCGACTCGCCGCCGCGGTTGACCAGATCGCCGCAGAACCACAGCCGGTCGGTCGCCGGGTCGAAGCGCAGCTTGTCCAGCAGGCGTTGCAGTTCCGGGTAGCAGCCCTGCACGTCGCCGATTGCATAGGTGGCCATCCGTGTGCCGTCCGTCAGTGCAAGGTGCGCGGGATGGCGAGCGTGAAGCGCGGGATCGGCGCCTCGAAGCGGGTACCGTCGTCGGCCAGCATCAGGTAGCTGCCGCCCATGGTGCCCACCGGAGTCTCCAGCACCGCGCCGGAGGTGTATTCGAAGTTGTCGCCCGGGCGCATCCAGGGCTGCTCGCCCACCACGCCGTCGCCGCGCACTTCCTCCACCTTGCCGTTGGCGTCGGTGATCACCCAGTGCCGGGTCAGCAGTTGCGCGGGCACGCTGCCCGCGTTGTGCAGCGTGATGGTGTAGGCGAACACGTAGCGGTTGTCGTCGGGGCGGGACTGGTCGGGGACGAAACGCGTCCGCACCTGCACATCGATCGTGTAGGGATGGTTTTCGCTCATGTGCCGATTGTAAGGCTTGCGGCGTCGCGCGTCGCCCGTGCGCCGGCGGGATTCAGCGCGCGGCGAGGCGCTTGGCGAGGCGCACGAAATCCCCGGGCGCCAGCGTCTCGGCGCGTGCGCGGGGATCGACGTCGGCGCTGCGGATCGCCTCGGCGTCCAGCAGCTGCCGCAGCGCGTTGGAGAGCGTCTTGCGCCGCTGGCCGAAGGCGGCCTTCACCACCGCGTGCAGCAGCTCGGGATCGGCGTCGTGGCGTTCGTGCGACGCGAGCGGCACCAGCCGCACCACCGCCGAGTCCACCTTGGGCGGCGGCCGGAACGCTTCCGGCGGCACCTCGAACAGCGGCATCACGCGGCAGGCCAGCTGCAGCATCACCGACAGCCGGCCGTACACCTTGCTGCCGGGTTCCGCGGCCATGCGGTCCACCACCTCCTTCTGCAGCATGAAGTGCATGTCCTCGATCGCCGCGGCGTGCTCCACGCAATGGAACAGGATCGGGCTGGAGATGTAGTACGGCAGGTTGCCGGCGATGCGCAGGCGTTCCACGCCATGGCGGTGTGCCAGCGCGGCCAGATCCACCTTCAACACGTCGGCCTGGATCACGGCCAGTTCGCCCACCTCCGCCGCGCGCGCCTTCAGCGCAGGGATCAGGTCGGTGTCCAGCTCGATCGCGGTGAGCGAGCCGGCCGCGGCCAGCAGCGGCAGGGTGAGCGCACCCTCGCCGGGGCCGATCTCGACCAGGAAGTCGCCGGCGCGCGGCGCGATCGCGCGCACGATGTCGTCGATGTAGCGGCGGTCGTGCAGGAAGTGCTGGCCGAAGCTTTTCTTGGGGCGAGCGTTCATGGGGCAGCAGTGAGTGGAGAGAAGTGAGGAGCGAGAGCGGCAGTCTTGCAGGTTTTACTCACTTCTCACGCCTCTTCACTCTCTTTTCGCCGGCGTGCTGCCAGCGTCAAGGCCAGCTTGGCGGCAGCGATCAGGCTGGCGGGATCGGCGCGACCCGTGCCGGCCAGATCCAGCGCGGTGCCGTGGTCGACCGAGGTACGGATGAAGGGCAGGCCGAGCGTGAGGTTGACGGTGCGGTCGAAGGCTTCGCTCTTCAGCACCGGCAGCGCCTGGTCGTGGTACATCGCCAGCACCGCGTCGTAGCGCGCACGCTGCGCGGGCACGAAGGCGGTGTCGGCGGGCAGCGGCCCCAGCAGATCCAGGCCTTCGGCGCGCAGTGTGTCCAGCAGCGGGATGATCGTGTCCAGTTCCTCGCGGCCCAGGTGGCCGCCTTCGCCGGCATGCGGGTTGAGGCCCAGTACGGCGATGCGCGGCGCGGCGATGCCGAACTTTGCCTGCAGTTCGGCGTGCACGATGCGCAGCGTGCGCTCCAGTGCGGTGCGGGTGATCGCGGCGGGCACCGCGCTCAAGGGCAGGTGCGTGGTGGCCAGCGCCACGCGCAGCTCGGGGCTGGCCAGCATCATCACCACATCGGTGCGGGTGCGTTCCGCGAAATATTCGGTGTGGCCGCTGAAGCGGATGCCGGCCTCGTTGATCGAGGCCTTCTGCAGCGGCGCGGTGACCACGGCGGCGTAGCGGCGGGCCAGACAGCCGTCGGCGGCCTCGGCGAGGGTGGTGAGCACGTGCCGTGCGTTGCGCGGGTCGGGTTGGCCGGGGATTTCCGTGGCAGCCAGCGGGATGTGGTGCACGCGCAAGCTGCCGGCTTCGCGGTGCTCGCGCGGCGTGCCATCGTCGTCGTCGAGGGTGATGGAAAGCCCGCAGCGGGCGGCGGCGCGGGCGAGCAGATCGCGGTCGGTGATCGCCACCAGATCGGCCGCCAGCGATGTGGCGGCCAGTCGCGCGATCAGTTCCGGACCGATCCCGGCCGGCTCACCGGCGGTGACGGCGAGCCGTGGCAGCGCCATGCCGGCGGCTCCCGGTCAGGAGGCTGCCGGCGTATTGGTGTCGTCGCGCAGCGCGGGCACCAGCACGTTGATGAAGGCATTCGCGCGCAGGTCGCGCAGGAAGTCGTCGTAGGCCTGCTCGGCCTTGCGGTTGCCGATCGCCTGGCGTGCCTGGTCGCGTTCCATCTGGGTGGTGAGGTCGCTCTGGCGGGTGCCCAGGAGCTGCAGGATGTCCCAGCCGTTGCCGGTCTGGAACGGCTGCGAGACCTGGTTCTCCTTCAGCTGGGCGAGCTGCTGCGCGATCGCGCTGCCCCAGGCGTCCTTGGCGAACCAGCCCATGTCGCCGCCGAGGTTGGCGGTGGTGTCGTCCTTGGAATTGTCCTTCGCCAGCTTGGCGAAGTCCGCGTGCTTGGTGGTGAGCTGCTCGTACAGCTCCTGCGCCTTCTGCTGCGCCTGCTCGGGCGTCATCAGTTCGCTCGGCTTGAGCAGGATCTGCCGTGCGTGGTACTCGGTGACGATCTGCTTGGACGGCTCGCGCTGGCCGATCAGCTTGATGATGTGGAAGCCGGTGGGGCCGCGCAGCGCGGGGCTGACGTCGCCGGGCTTCATGTTGGCCACCGTGTCGGCAAAGGCCGGCGGGATCTCGTCCATGCGGCGCCAGCCGAGGTCGCCACCGTCCAGCGCGTCGGATGCGTCGGAGTAGCGGATCGCTGCGGCGTTGAAGTCCATGCCGCCCTTGATCGCGTTGATCGCCGCCTCGGCCTTGGTGGCGGCGGCCTGGATCGCGGCGGCGTCGGCGCCGGAGGGGATGCTGATCTGGATGTGCGCCAAGTGCACCTCGCCGGCCTTGTAGCTTGGGCTGGCAAGCAGGTTGTCGATCTCGCTGTCGGTGACCGAGACCTGGTCGTGCACCACGCTCTGGTGAAGTTGCTGCACAGTGAGCTGGTCGGCCAGCTGCTGGCGGAACGCGCCGAAATCCTCGCCGCTGCGCTGCACCTCGGCGCGCAACTGGTCAGGACTCATCTTGTTCTGCTGCGCCACCTCGGCCACCGCCTGGTCGACCTGGGCGTCGGAGACATGCACGCCCTGGTCGTCGGCCTTCTGCAGCTGCAGCTTCATCAGGATCAACCGGTCGAGCACCTGCTGCTGCAGCACGTTCATCGGCGGCAGCTGGCCCGGCTGGCTGGCGTACTGCTGCTGGATCGAGCGCACGGCGTTGTCGAGCTCGCTTTGCAGGATCACGTCCTCGTTCACCACCGCGACGATGCGGTCCAGCGACTGGGTCTGGCCGGCCGGTGCGGCGTTGGTGCCGGCGTTGGGCAACAGCTGGGCCTGCGCGGGCAGCGCGAGCACGAGGGCGGGCAGGAGCAGGGCGAGGAATCGCTTCATCAGGGAGCAGCCGGAGGATGGATACAGCGGTTTATTGATAGCCGAGAATATCACGGTGCAGCAGTGGGTCGATCTGGCCGCCGGTCGAGCCGAGGCCCTTGAAGACGACTTCGAACATGATGGCGTTGTCGCGCAGGTTGGTCTGGCCCGGCGTCGTGGGCGGCGCGACGCCGTAGTAACCCTGGTTCACGTAGCTGCGGTCGACCAGCCGCAGGGTGACGCAACAACTGTCGTATTCGATGCCGGCCAGCGCTTCGATCGTGCCCTTCAGCGGGTTGACCACGCCCTTGACCGGTTCCGCATACGTCCACGCGCCGATCAGGCGCCAGCGCTCGGACAGCGGGTAGACCGCCGAGACGCTGTATTGTTCCATCAGTCCGCGGCGGTAGCGGTAGGCGAAGTTGACCACCCCGTCCAGGCCCAGCCGCCCCTGCAGCTGCAGCATCGCCATGTCGGTGCGGCGGGTGTTCGGGCTCCACTGGTAGGAGCTGCTGGCGCGCCAGCGGTCGCTGAGCTGCAGGTCCAGTTGCGCCACGTAGGACGAGCCGGACCAGTCGGTGGCCGGGGAAGACGTGTTCGCGCCGTTCGGCATCTGCACCCGCTGCGGGGTGAAGTAGCGGATCTGGCCGAAGCTGGCCGACAAGCGCTCCACGCCGCCGTCGTCCAGCAGTCGCGTGGTGACCGCCGCGGTGAGGTTGTTCGCGTTCATCTGGCGATCGGCGCCGGAGAACTGGTTGGTCGAGAACAGCTGCCAGTAGTCGAACGACATCAGGCTGGTGTCGAACAGCGGCAGGTTGTTCTGATCGCGGTACGGCACGTACAGGTAGTACAGCCGCGGCTCCAGCGTCTGCGTGTAGTCGTGGCCGAACAGCGACGTATCGCGATCGAACACCAGCCCGCTGTCCAGGCTGACGATCGGCAGCGAGCGGCTGGGCGACCTCTGCGTGAACGGGGTCGTCGTGCCGCTGCCCAGCAGGCCGTAGTAGCCGTAGTTCTGGTAGCCGTTGCTGAGCTGGTAATCGGTGTAGCGCCAGGCCACGCGGGGGCGCACGAACCAGCCCGGTGCGCCGAAATCCGCGGCGGCGAACGGTTCGATGTCCTCGCGGCTGCCTTCCACGGCCCCCGGCTTGCGGAACGCCACGAACTGGTTGGTCATGCCGAATTCCAGCCAGCGGTTCAGCGGCAGATCCACGTTGAAATTGGCGTTCGGCAACTGCCGGTAGGGCAGCGACGCGTCGGTGAGGAACGGGTTCATGTTCTGGTAGGCGGTGCCGCCCACCGAGGCGTTCCACAGCGCTTCGCCCCACTTGCCGCCGCCGGCGACATTGGCGGTGGACGCGAGGCTGTAGACCGGCGCGCCACCGAACTGGTTGCCGAAGTCGTAATAGAAGTTGTTGTCCGAGCTGCGGTCGATCGAGGTGCTGAAGTTCCAGCTTCCCCACAGGTGCGTGGTGTCGTTGATGGTGTAGCGGTAGCGGTTCGTGCCCGCGGTATTGGCGGTGGTGCCGGGATCGGTGGGGCCGTGATCGTTCGGCAGGTACTGCACGTCCAGCGTGCCGCTGCTGCCCGGCAGCAGGTAGCGGAATTCGGTGTCCAGCATGAAGCCGCGGGTGCTGTAGACGCGCGGGTCCAGCGTGGCGTCGTAGTTCGGCGCCAGGTTCAGGTAGTACGGCGTGCTGAGGAAATAGCCCGAGCGGCTGCTGTGGCCGAAGGTCGGGTACAGGAAGCCGGTCATGCGCCGGTTGTCCACCGGGAAACTGAACCAGGGCAGGTAGATCAGCGGCACGCTGCCGACGCGGAAGGTGGCGTTGCGCGCCACGCCGCGGCCGGTTTCCTTGTCGACGCTGATCGACTTGCCGCGGAACTCCCACAGATGGTGGCCCACGTCGCAGGTGGAATAGGTGGCCTGCGAGTAGCGCGTGCGGTCGGCGTCGAACATCTGCGCCTTGCTGGCCGTGCCGTTGCCGCGCGAATCCAGCATCTGGTAGCGCACGTCGTCGGCGATGCCGGTGCTGGCGTCGTTGTTGCCGCGGGCGCGGCTGGCGGCCAGCAGCTGGCCGGCATCCTGGTAGCGCACGTTGCCGCGCGCGTCGTAGTCGGTGGTGTCGTCGTTGTAGTCGGCCGTGTCCGCCTGCAGCCGTTGATCGGCGCGCTCCATGCGGACGTCGCCGGCGAGGTGGTAGACGGTCTGGTTGGAGCTGTCCACGTGCTGCGCAGTCACGTAGGTGTTGCTGGTGTCGCGCAGGCTGCTGTCGCGGCTCAACGCGGGGTCGTAGAACTCCAGCATCGCGTTGGGACGGCACATCGCGTAGTTGTACGGGCGCGGCGCGCAGTGGAAGGAACCCAGCGGGCAGACCTGCTCGCTGCCGTCCAGCGAACTCTTGCGGTGCTGCCCCAGGCTGCTGCCCATGGCTTCGACCGGGACGCCGACCAGGGCAAGCGCGGCGGCGACCGCCAGCAGGCGTCGTGGGGGGAGCTTGCGCATCACAATGGGAGCCCTGCGGTCGTGAGGCTCGTAAAACTAGCAGAAACACCCTGGATCAGGCAGGCATGGGGCCTGCGCGGTGCAGGCGAGGATTCAGTGATGAACGAGCCCGGGCGGGTCGGTGCGAGGCGGAATGGCAGGCCGGGCGCGACGGCCGCACGCCTCAACCTTTACTTTTGCGATCGTCCGTGATCGCGAGAATCGAACGGGCGGCCATCCGTGGCCACACTCTTCAATCCAGCATCGCCTCGACATGCGCCACCGTGCTGGCCGCCAGCGCGGCGAGGTCGTAGCCGCCTTCCAGCGTGGAGACCAGTCGGCCGTCGGCGTGCCGGTTCGCCAGCTCGACCAGCTTGGCGGTGATCCAGGCGTAGTCCTCGCTGCCCAGGCACAGATCGGCCAGCGGGTCGCGCTGGTGCGCGTCGAAGCCGGCCGAGACCAGCACCAGTTGCGGTTTGAACGCGTGCAGCCGCGGCAGCAGGTCGCCCTCCCACAGTTCGCGGAACAGGTAGGGGCCGTCGCCGGCCGACAACGGCCGGTTGAGGATGTTGCCCGCGCCGCGTTCATCCGGGCCGCCGCTGCCCGGGTACAGCGGCATCTGGTGGCTGGAGGCGAACAGCACGCGGGGCTCACGCCAGAAGATGTCCTGCGTGCCGTTGCCGTGGTGCACATCGAAGTCGGCGATCGCCACGCGCTGCAGGCCGTGTGCCGCCAGCGCGTGTGCAGCGGCCACCGCCACATTGTTGAACAGACAGAAGCCCATCGCCTGCTCGCGCGTGGCGTGGTGGCCGGGCGGGCGTACCGCGCAGAAGGCGCGGCGCACGTGGCCGCCGTCGAGCACGGTGTCGACCGCCGCCACCGCGGCGCCGGCGGCACGCAGCGCAGCCTCGGCGGAGCCGGGCGAGAGCACGGTGTCCTCGTCCAGCCGCTGCACCTGACCCACCGGTATGGCGGTGAGGATGCGATCGACGTGGTTGACGTCGTGCACGCGCAACAGCTGCTCGCGGCTGGCGCGTGGCGCCTCGACGCGATCCAGCGCGGCGTAGCGGTCGTGGTCGAGTACGCGCAGCACGGCGGCGAGCCGCGCCGGCGATTCGGGGTGACCGGGGCCGTTGTCGTGCTGCAGACAGGCCGGGTGGGTGTACAGCCGCAGCATGCGGCGGCTTCAGCCGGCGGCGGGCTTGCGCCGCCGCTCGTGCTGCCACAGCACCTCGCCGTGGCCGCCGGCGCGGGCAAGCACGCGGCAGAGCACGAACAGCAGGTCGGACAGGCGGTTGAGGTAGTGCTGCGCCTGTGGCCGCACCTCGGGTTCCGCGTGGCGCAGCGTGATGACTTCGCGCTCGGCGCGACGGCACACGGTGCGCGCGAGATGGCAGCAGGCCGCCGCCATGCCGCCGCCGGGCAGGATGAATTCCTTCAGCGGCGGCAACGGTTCGTTGAACGCGTCCAGCACGGTTTCCAGTCGCGCGATGTCGGCATCCTCGATCATCGCCATGCCGGGGATGCACAGCTCCCCGCCCAAGTCGAACAGCTCATGCTGGATCTGGGTCAGCGCCTCGCGCACCGCCGCGTCCACACCCTCGCAGGCCAGCACCATGCCGATCGTGCTGTTGAGCTCGTCCACCGTGCCGTAGGCGATCACGCGCGGCGAGTCCTTGGCCACGCGCGAACCGTCGCCGAGGCCGGTGCTGCCGTCGTCACCGGTGCGGGTGTAGATCCTGGAGAGGCGGTTGCCCACGTCAGTGCTTGGCGTGAGCACCGCGCTGCGACAGGCGCAACAGCTGCATCACCAGCGCATGCACCACCGCGCCCAGCCCCACGTAGAGGGCGGTGCCGGTGAGGAACGGCAGGTACCAGTCGCCGAGATTGCCGAACCACGCGCCGAAGCTGCGCGGCGCCGGCACGCTGGCGCTGATCCAGTAGAAGCTGCCGTTGGAGATCAGGTAGCAGGCGCCCTCGGCGACCAGCAGCGCGGCAACGGCGAGGCCGAGCGTGCGCAGGTTCAGACCCGACTGGCGCTTGGCCAGCCAGCTGCCGCCCAGCCACAGCGCGCCGTAGGACGGTGCCAGGAACCAGTAGGCCGGCGACACGCAGTAGTGGCTCCAGAAATCGATGCCCTGGCCGGAGATCACCAGGTAGTCCACCAGCACGGCCTCGGCCAGCAGCAGCGGGAAGGCCCAGCGACCCTGGCCGCGCAGCCAGAAACCGGCGAGGAAGAACACACCCCACGAGGCATCCCACAGCGCGTGGTGCAGCAGCGAGGGATGGAAGCGGGTGACGCCCATCACCAGGGCCAAGCCCAGGAGGATGGCCAGGCGTCGGGTCGTTGAGGTTGCCATGTGTACTCCGTGCAGCTCGGCGGGATTCAGGCGCGCAGTTTATCCCAATGTGGCCGGCCCGATGCGTCGGCGGCTCGCCGGCGCGTATCATCCGGCGCATGAATCCCCCCACATCTCCCGCCGGTGATGGCGTGCTGATCGTCGGCGGTGGCCTGGTCGGCGCCAGCCTCGCCATTGCGCTGGACGCCGCCGGCATCAAAGCCACCTTGGTCGAGGCCGCCGCCCCGCGCATAGACGCCCAGCCCAGCTACGACGAGCGCAACCTCGCGCTGGCCCGCGCCACCGTCAACGGCCTTGCCGCGATCGGCGTGTGGCCGCATGCCGCAGCGCAGGCCACGGCTATCCGCCACATCCACGTCAGTCGCGCCGGCGAGTTCGGCAGCGCGCGCATCGATGCGGCGAAGCACGGCGTCGACGCGCTGGGCTGGACCCTGCCTGCACGCGAACTGGGTGCGGCCCTGCTGCGTCGGCTGGATACCTGCTCGCGGCTGACCCGGCTCGCGCCCGCGAAGCTGGAATCACTGGAGGCACAGCCGCAGGGCTGGCGCGCCCGCATCAGCACGGCGGATGGCGAGTGTGTCATCGATGCCGCGCTGTTAGTGGGGGCCGACGGCACCGAATCCTTCGTGCGCAGCCAACTCGGCATAGAAGCCGTTCGATACGACTACGAGCAGACCTTGTTCGTGGCTACCGTCACGCCCGAGCGGGCGCATGCGAATCGCGCTTTCGAGCGTTTTTCCGATGAGGGTCCGGTGGCGCTGTTGCCGCTGGCCGAAGGGCGCTGCGGCCTGGTGCTCACCGTGCCCGCGGAAGCGGCCGACGAAGTCGCCGCGCTGGACGATGCCGGCTTCGTCGCGTTGGCGCAACAGCGCTTCGGCTGGCGGCTGGGTCGCCTCACGCGGCCCGGCAAGCGCCATCCCTACGCGATCCATCGCGTGGCCGCGCAGCGGCTCATCGGCCCGCGCGCAGTGCTGGTGGGCAATGCGGCGCAGACCGTGCACCCGATCGGCGCGCAAGGCTTCAACCTCGGCCTGCGCGATGCACTGACGCTGGCCGAACTGGTGGCTGCCGCGGACGATCCCGGTGCGTCGGAACTGCTGGAACGCCATGCCGCGCGCCGCGCGCCCGATCGCGAGGGCACCATGGCGATGAGCCACGGCCTGGTGCGCCTCGCCTGCCTCGAACAGCCCGCGCTCGCGCCGCTGCGCTCGCTGGCGCTGCTGGCGCATGATCGTCTGGCGCCGCTGCAGGATCGCGTGGCCCGGCACGGCATGGGTTTCCGCGGCGAGCCGCCGCGCGCGGTGCTGGAGCGCCTGCCATGAGCGTCTCGCACTACACCCGTGCGCCGCGCCGCGGCCCCGCGCTGGATGTGGCCGTGGTCGGCGGCGGCATGGTGGGCGCCGCCACCGCACTGGCGCTGGCCCGTGCAGGCTTCGCCACTGCGCTGCTGGAAGCGCGCGAGCCCAGGCCCTGGGATGCCGCCGACGAGGTGGATCTGCGTGTGGTGGGCCTGGCGCCCTCGTCCGTCGCCTTGCTGGACGACTTGGGCGTATGGACGTCCATACGGGAATCGCGTTCCGGTCCCTACGCGCACATGCATGTGTGGGACAGCGAGAACGGTGCGGCCATCGATTTCGATGCCGCCGACGAAGGTCGCGATCTGCTCGGCCATATCGTCGAGAACAACCTGGTGCAATGGACGCTTTGGAACGCACTGGACGCGGCTGGCGTGCGTCGCCTGTGCCCGGCCAAAGTGCGAGCCTGCGAAGCGCGCGAGGATCGCGTGACGCTGGAGCTGGCCAACGGCGAAAGCCTGTCCGCGCGCCTCGTGGTGGCCGCCGATGGCGCCGCCTCGCCGCTACGCGACATGATGGGCATCGCCACCCGTGATCGTGACTACGTGCAGCGCGCGGTGGTGGCGCACGTGGCCACCGAGCGGCCGCATCAGCAGACGGCATGGCAGCGCTTTCTTCCGACCGGCCCGCTGGCGCTGCTGCCGCTGGCCGACGGGCGCAGCTCCGTCGTGTGGTCGCTGCCCGAGGCCGAGGCGCAGCGCGTGCTGACCCTGGACGACGCGGCTTTTCTGCAGGAGCTGGGTGTGGCCAGCGACTTCCGCCTGGGCCGCATCCTGTCCACCACGAAGCGCGCTGCCTTCCCGCTCAAGCTGCAACTGGCCGAGACCTACCAGGCCGAACGCTTCGTGCTCTTGGGCGATGCCGCGCATGCGGTACATCCGCTGGCGGGGCAGGGCGTGAACCTGGGCTTGCGCGACGTGGCCGAGCTGCGCGACGTGCTGGCTGCCGCACGCGACGCGGGCGGCGACTTCGCCGCGGCGCACGTGCTGCGCCGCTACGCGCGTCGTCGGCGCAGCGCCGATACGCTGGACGCGCGCGGCTTCGACGCGCTGGCGCGCATCTACGCCTGGCAGTCGCCGCCGCTGGTCGCCGCTCGCGCCTTGGGCATACACCTGCTCGGCCGGCTGGCACCGCTGAAGCGGCGCATCGCGCGGCACGCCGCCGGGCTCTGATGTTTTTCTTTTGCGTTCGTCCGTGAACGCGAAAGTCAAACGGGCGGCCATCCTTGGCCGCACTCTTCACGAGGGAGGGTTCCGCCATGCGTTACATCCGTTGTCTCGCTGCACTCCTGCTCGCCAGCTTCGCCTTCGCCGCGCAGGCGAAGATGGTGCATCGCCCGGTGGAATGGACGCAGGGCGGCACCCGCTTCCACAGCGTGCTGGTCTACGACGACGCCAGCAGCGCGAAGCGCCCGGGCCTGGTGATGGTGCCGAACTGGTTCGGCGTGAACGACGAGGCGGTGAAGAAAGCCGAGATGATCGCGGGCAAGGACTACGTGATCCTGCTCACCGACATGTACGGCGCGAACGTGCGCCCGCAGCTGGACAACGCCGAACAGGCGCAGGCGGCCGTCAAGCCGCTGTACGCGAACCGCGCGCTGATGCGATCGCGCATCAACGAGGCGCTGGCGCAGCTCAAGGCGCAGGCGAAGGATGCGCCCATCGACACCGCGAAACTCGCCGCCATCGGCTTTTGCTTCGGCGGCGCGGCCGTGCTCGATCTTGCGCGCAGCGGTGCCGATGTCGCCGCCGTGGTGTCCTTCCACGGCGATCTTTCCACCGACGATGCGTCGATGGCGAAGCACATCAAGGCCCGCGTGCTGGCGATGAACGGCGCCGACGACACGTGGACGATGAAGGATGCCGACAAGTTCATGGACGAGATGCGCCAGAGCCCCGCCGACTGGCAGTTCGTGGTGCTTGGGCACGCGGTGCACTGCTTCACCGAGGTGGGCGAGAACTCGCCGGGCTGCAAGTACGACGCGAAGGTGGCGGCACGCTCGTACGGGTTGATGCATGCGTGGTTGCGGGAGGCGTTTGCGGGGCGCGATTGAGCGCGCCGTGAATCCCCTCTCCCGCTTGCGGGAGAGGGGTAGGGGGAGGGGCTTTTGCTCTGCGGGTTATCGCAAGCATCAAAGCGGTTTCGAGCCGCTGCCGCGGCCCGAGTTACTTTCTCTTTGCGTGGCCAAAGAGAAAGTAACCAAAGAGAAAGGCCACCCCGGTTGGCGCTTGCCGGGCCTCCTGCCCGGCAAGTCCGTGAGACGGGGCCGGGCTTTTCGAGCGGGCATCCTGCCCACGCGAAAAGGCGAGTCCATCCATGGACTCGCCCGCTGCGCGGCCTTGTCGTCCCTACCTCACCGCCGCCCAGGGGCCCCGGAAGAGCAGGCGCGCCTCCTGCGCGCCAGAAGCAACAGAAGATCGTCGCGCATTGCGCGGCGATCTTCTCGGGAAGTGGCGCGTCGGCAGGCGCTCGAAACTGCTTTGGGGCAGTGTGGCCAGGTGGGTTGATCGCGTGGCCGCGAGGGCTCAGCGCCCGGTGATGCGCTCCGCGTCAAACTCATCCGGCGGCACCACCGGCGCATCCGGATGCGAGGCAGCCTCAAGCTCGGCAGCTTCCACCGAGGGCGTGCGCCAGCCCGACTTCACGCCCCACAAATAGAACACCAAGCCGATTACGCCGACTACCACCAGATCCCAGCCGTAGGGCAGGTAGCCCTTGCCGCCGAAGGTGGTGCTGCCGGCCCAGGAGACGAAGGCGATCGCGGGCAGGTAGGCGACCAGCCACCAGGCGCCCTTCATCTGGCGACCGAAGTCGTGCCAGCCGGCCTTGGCCTGGTAATAGAAGTACACCGGCAGCGCCACGACCATCAGCAGGATGATCTCGCCGGTCAGCGGCCATTTGGCCCAGTACAGCAACTCGGTGGACATCACGAAGGCGATGCCGGCGAGCACGGGAAGGCCGGCGAGGCGCAGCGGGCGGTGCAGACCGGGGGCGGTGCGGCGCAGCGTCATCACGCTGACCGGGCCGGTGAGGTAGGAGATGATCGTGGCCACCGAGATCACCGCGGCCAGCGTGCCCCAGCCGCGGAAGAAGAACAGGAACAGGAAGGACACCACCAGGTTCACCCACATCGCCGGGCGCGGCACGCCCCACTTGGGATGCACGCGGCCGAGGATCTTAGGCAGCGTGCCGTTGCGCTCCATGCCGTAGAGCATGCGCGCGGTGGTGGCGGTGTAGGTCATGCCGGTGCCGCTGGGGCTGATCACCGCGTCGATGAACAGCAGCGTGGCCAGCCACTGCAGGCCGAGGATGATCGCGAGGTCGGCGAACGGCGAGCTGAAGTTGATGCCGTGCCAGCCCACGTTGGCAAGCATCTCGCGTGGCACCGCGCCGATGAAGGACACCTGCAGCAGCACGTAGATCACCGTGGCCAGCAGGATCGAGCAGACGATCGCGAACGGAATGCTCTTGCCCGGGTTGCGCGCCTCGCCGGCGAGGTTCACCGGGCTCTGGAAGCCGTTGAAGCTGAACACGATGCCGGCGATCGCCACCGCCGTGAGCACCGAGGCGAAGTCGATGGCGTGCACCTCGCCATGGATGCCGACGCTGAAGTTCTCGGGGTGGAAGCCGCTGGCGATCAGCAGCACCGCGGTGAGCGCGGGGATCACCAGCTTGAACAGGGTGATCGCGGTGTTCGAGCGCGCGAACAGCTTCACGCTCCAGAAATTCAGCAGGAAGTACGCGATCACCAGCACCGCGGCGATGGCGAGGCCTGCCGTGCTCAACTCGCCGTGGCCGCCGGGCGCCTGGTGGTAGAGGTCCTTCGCCCAAGCCCACTTCCACGAAGACATGTACTGCGCCGAGGCTTCGGCTTCCACCGAGATCACCGAGACGATCGCGATCCAGTTCGCCCACGCCGCGATGAAGCCCACCAGCGAACCATGCGAGTAGTGGCCGTAGCGCACCATGCCGCCGGATTCGGGGAACATCGCCCCGAGTTCTGCATAGGTCAGCGCGATGAACAGGATGATCACCGCGCCGATCACCCAGGCCCAGATCGCGCCGGGGCCGGCGATCTGCGCCGCGCGCCAGGCGCCGAACAGCCAGCCGGAGCCGATGATCGAGCCCAGACCGGTGAGCATCAGGGCGAACGGGCCGACGTCGCGGCGGATCGAGCTGCTGGAAGACATGGAAACTCCTGGAGCGCGAGCCGCGCATCCCCGAAAGGAGTCGATGGTTGCAGACGCGGGCCCCTGGTGTCACCCGCCACAGGTCACGCGGGGCCTCTCTTCCTGCTCCGAAGTTAAGCGCCTCGCTGGAATGACGAGCAAGAAAGTCGCTTAACTTCGGGACATTGGGGCCTCTCTCCTCCCCCGAACGACTTCATCGTCTGGGGCAGATGGTTCAATCGCGGCTCAGCACTCGATCACGTTCACGGCCAGGCCGCCGCGCGAGGTCGAGGCCGGATCGACATGCGTTGAAGCGCATGTCGATCCGGGCGAGGGCGAGCCGTGAACCGGCGAGCGGTGAAATGGCAGAGTCGACCTCGCGCCTAACACTCGATGACGTTCACTGCGAGGCCGCCGCGCGAGGTCTCCTTGTACTTGTCCTTCATGTCGCGGCCGGTGTCGCGCATGGTCTTGATGACCTTGTCGAGCGAGACGCGGTGCTTGCCGTCGCTCTTCAGCGCCATGCGGCTGGCGTTGATCGCCTTCACCGAACCCATCGCGTTGCGCTCGATGCAGGGGATCTGCACCAGGCCGCCGATCGGGTCGCAGGTGAGGCCGAGGTTGTGTTCCATGCCGATCTCGGCGGCGTTTTCCACCTGGTGGATGCTGCCGCCCAGTGCGGCGGTGAGGCCGCCGGCGGCCATCGAGCAGGCCACGCCCACCTCGCCCTGGCAGCCGACTTCGGCGCCGGAGATCGAGGCGTTTTCCTTGTACAGGATGCCGATCGCGGCGGCGGTGAGCAGGTAGTCGATGATGCCGTTCTCGTCGGCCTTGGGGCAGAAGCGCAGGTAGTAGTGGCCCACCGCGGGCACGATGCCGGCGGCGCCGTTGGTGGGCGCGGTGACCACGCGGCCGCCGGCGGCGTTCTCCTCGTTCACCGCCAGCGCGTACAGGTTCACCCAGTCGAGGATGGTGAGCGGATCCTTCAGCGCGGCCTCGGGCGCGTTGCGCAACTCCTCGGCCATCGCCGGCGCGCGGCGCGTCACATGCAGGCCGCCAGGCAGGGTGCCGGGCGAGCGCAGGCCGCGCGCGACGCAGTCGGCCATCGCCTTCCAGATCGTCAGCAGGCCGGCGCGGGTCTCGGCCTCGGGGCGCCACACGGCCTCGTTCGCCATCATCAGCTGGGCGATGGTCAGTCCGTGTTTCTCGCACAGCGCCAGCATCTGGTCGCCGGTGGAGAACGGGTAGGGCTGCTCGGTGGTGTCGGCGACGATGCGGTCCTCCGCCGCCTCGTCGGTGTTCACCACGAAGCCGCCGCCCACCGAGTAGTAGTCGCGCGTGGCCAGCTCGTTGCCGTCGGCGTCGTAGGCGGAGAAGCGCATGCCGTTGGTGTGGAACGGCAGCTTCTGGCGCTTGTTGAACACCAGGTCGGCCTTTTCGTCGAACGCGATCTCGCGCTTGCCGAGCAGGCGCAGCCGCCGCGTGGTGCGGATGCGCTTGAGCGTCTCGGGGATCAGGTCGGGATCGACCGTGTCCGGATGCTGGCCCTCGAAGCCCAGCAGCACTGCCTTGTCGGTACCGTGGCCGCGGCCGGTCATCGCCAGCGAGCCGTACAGCTCCGCGCGCACGCGCGCCACGCGGTCCAGCACGCCTTTCTCCTCCAGCCAGCGCTCGGCGAAGCGCGCCGCCGCGCGCATCGGCCCCACCGTGTGCGAGGAGGACGGCCCGATGCCGATCTTGAACAGGTCGAATACGCTGACGGCCATGATGCGCTGCGAGTGGGAAGGAGAAACCGCTATTCTACGCAGGCACCTTCTGTTTGGCAGTCCATCCGCGCCCGCATGGCCGACCTCACCCTCTACCAGCGCGACTACTGCCACCTGTGCGACCTCGCGCTCGCCGTCATGGCCGAGGCGCAGGCGCCGGAATTCGACAGCGTGTGGGTGGACGATGCGCCGGCGCTGGAGGCGCGGTACGGCACGCGCGTGCCGGTGCTGCGCGATCTGCGCGACGGGCGCGAGCTGGACTGGCCGTTCGACGCGGCGGCGGTGCAGGCCTTTTTAATCAGGTAAACGCCTGCGCGCAGAGCACGCATTCGCCTCCTCCCCTGCATGCAGGGGAGGATTGAGGTGGGGTCACCCTATTTCGCCACCAGCACCAGGTGCGCGTGCACCTTCACGTCGGCGCCGATCACCGAGGTGTCGGCGTAGTCGCCCCCGCCCACGCCGAAGTCCAGCCGCTTGAGCGAGCCGCTCACGTCGAGCGTGGCGTTCTTCCCCTGCGGTTTGAAGTCCACCGCGAGGCTCACCGGCTTGGTCACGCCGCGCAGGGTGAGCTGGCCGTCGGCGACCACTTTGCCACCCACGTTGCGGAAACCGGTGCTGACGAAGTGCGCGCTGGGGTACTGCGCCACGTCGAAGAAATCCTTGCCGGGCAGCGCGCCCTGCTGATCCTTGTCGCTCACCGCGACGCTGGCCGTGGTCACGGTCACATCGAACTTCGACTGCGCGAGCTGGGCGGGGTCGTAGCTGATCGCGGCGTGCCATTGCTTGAAGCTGCCGTCGAAACTCGCGCCCTGGAAGCTGCCGGTGAAGCCCAGCGTGCTGGCGGGCTGCACCGTGTAGTCGGCGGCCAGCGTGGCGCCGGGCAGGGCGAGCGCCAGCAGCAGGCCGGCGCGAAGGTGGTGGATCTTGGTCATGGGCGTTCTCCCTTGTCGTTGTGCAGTTTGCCGAACGGCAGCATCCGCCTCAGCACATCGTCGCCGTCGAACACGTGGTGCTTCAGCGCAGCGCCCACGTGCCCCACCAGCACCAGCACGAGGAACCAGAACAGGTACTCGTGCACCGCGTGCGAGAAATGGCGCAGCGCATCGTCCTTCGCACCCAGGCCCGGCAGGTTGAACAGCTTGAAGAACTGCAGCGGCTTGCCGGTCACCGTGTTGAACCACCAGCCGCTCACCGGAATGGCCAGCGCCAGCAGGTACAGCAGCGCGTGGGTGGCGCGCGCGGCCCATTGCTGCCAGCGCGGCGCGGGCAGCTCGCGTGGCCGGCCGTCCGGCCAGCGCCAGGCCAGGCGCAGCAGCATCAGTGCCAGCACGGTGAGGCCGATCGACTTGTGCAGCGCCAGCCAGTTGATCTTCTGCATCGGGTTCGATGCCAGGTCCATGCACAGGCCGAACACGCCGTTGCCGAGGATGGCCAGCGCCACGATCCAGTGGAAGGACTTGGCGATACCGCCCCAGTGGCGGTCGTCGCTGCGCAGCTTCATGGGGTGTCCTTGGCGGCAGGGGTGTCGTTGGAAGCATGGTCGTCGCGGATCGCTTCCAGTTCCATCCACACCGACACCTGATGGCCGATCGAGTTCGGAAAGGCGGTGATGCCGAAGTCGGTGCGGTCGAGGCTGGCGGTGGCCGAGATGCCGGCGACGGCGTGCAGGCCGTACAGCGTGCGCGCCACGCGATTGAGTCGGAACGGAATGGCCAGCGGTCGGCTCACGCCGTGCAGGGTCAGCGTGCCGTGCAGTACGCCGTGGTCCGCGTCGGTGCGTTCCACCGAATGGCTGGTGAAATGCGCCTCGCGGTAGTGCGCGCAATCCAGCAGGGCGTGCCCGCAGACCGCCTTGTCCCATCCGGCGTCGCCCATGTCCACGCCGGCGAGGTCGATGTCGAGTTCCGTGCCCGCATGGCTCAGGTCGTCCGGATCGAGGCGCAACCAGCCGCGGGCGATGTGCAGCCGCCCGAACGGCCGCGAATAGCCGTCGTGGTCGATGCTGAAGACGATCTGGCTGTGCACGGTGTCGTAGCGGTACTCGTGCGTGCCGGCGAATGCGGCCATGGCCGGTACGGCCAGCAACAGCAACAACCAGCGTGTGGGGCGCGCGCGGGACATGCGGCGAAGTCTGGACGATCGCCGATTCCGGCGCCAGCGGCGATGCCGGAACGCAGCGTTCGCGCCGCGGATCGATGCCGCGGCGACAGCCGGGCGCGCTCGCGCGGGTATCGTCGTTTTGGCATGATGCGGCGAGGGGCAGGGGATACACCATGTTTGCATCACTCGTGTTGGGAGCCGTCTTGTCCGCTGCCATGCCGTTGGCCGCCGGCGGCGGCGCGGGGCAGGCAGGCGCCGCGGCGGCGAGCGCCGCGCCAGGCACGGGCCTGCTGCCCACGCCGCAGTTCAGGCACTACGACACCGGCGACGGCTTGCCCAGTTCGGCGATCAATGCCGTGGTGCAGGATGAGCGCGGCTTCATGTGGTTCGGCGGTTCCGGCGGCCTGGTGCGCTACGATGGCGTGGAGTTCAAGGCATACGCGCACACGCCCGGCGACGCGGATACCTTGTCCTCGAACGACATCACCCAGCTGGTATGCGCCACGGACGGGCGACTGTGGATCGCCACGGGCGATGCCGGGCTGGATCGGCTCGATCCGGCCACCGGCCATTTCGAGCACTGGCGCCACGATCCGAAGCGTCCGGACAGCCTGTCCGGCGACGCGGTGCTGGCGCTCGCGCGCGATCGCGACGGCAGCCTGTGGGTGGGCACGCGCGAAGGGCTCGACCACTTGTCGGCGGACGGCAGCCAGGTGCGGCACGTGCCCTACCTGCAGGCAGCGGGTGGCGGTTCCGGCAACAGCAGCCGGGACAGGATGGTCGGCGCGCTGAAGGTCGACGACGACGGCGTGCTGTGGATCGGCACTTGGTCGGGATTGCTGCTGAAGCGGCTGCCGGACGGCAGCATCCGACAGGTCGAGGTCGTGCACGGCCAAGACAAGCCCGACCAGATCTGGCGCATCAACGGCAGCGGCAAGGACCTGCGCATCGGTACGCGGCTGGGCCTGCTGCACGTGGACGCCGACGGCGTGGCGCGGCCGATGTTCAGCGCCGCGCAGATGAAACCGGAATACGTCTTCGACAGCACGCGCGACCACACCGGGCGCTTGTGGATGGTGACGCTGCACGGCGTGGTGATGGACGACCCGCGCACCGGCATCCATCGCTTCCACAGCCAGCCGCTGGTGCTGGGCGGCTTGCCGGGCGAGTGGACCTGGCGCGTCGTCGCGGATCGCGAAGGCGGCCTGTGGTTCACCTTCTACGACGGCGGCATCGCCTACCTCGCGCCCGGCTGGGAGGGCTTCTCGCGCTACACGCACGTGCCCGACGATCCCGCCAGCCTGCGCGATACGCTGGCCTCCGTGGTGGCGCCCAGCGCGGACGGCAAGCTGTGGGTGGGCGAGCGCGGCAAGATCGACAAGCTGGACCCGCTTACCGGCGAGGTCCGGCACGTGGTCGATGGCGTGAACACCGAAGTGATCTCGATGGTCGACGACGGCAGCAGCCTGTGGTTCACCGTGCGCGGGGCGCTGCAGCGATTCAAGGACGGCAAGCTCACGACGATCGATCCGGAGCACCGCCAGTTCAGCCGGCCCGAAGTGCTGGTGCTGGGCGACGACGGCGCGTTGTACCTGACGGTGGCGAAGTACGGCGTGGTCCGGATCGATATCCGGACGCTGCAGGTGACGCCGGTGCCGATGCCGGCGGACGCGAAGGACGTCGACCTGCGGGTGTCGGGCCTGGACTGGCACGACGGCGCGCTCTGGTATGCGAGCGGCGCGGGCCTGATGCACTGGAGCCCCGCCAGCCAGCGCATGGAATTCGTGCCCGGCATCCCCCGGGGCGAAGACGTGCTTGCCTTCACCTCGATCGGGTCGACGTTCTGGCTGGTGCGCGGCGACGGGCTGGAGCATTACCACTGGGAAGGCGACCGGGCCGTGCGCGATCGCCTGGTGGGGACGGCGCAGGGTTGGAAAAATCCGGTGACGCTCGGCATGCATGTGGACCGGCTCGGGCGCCTGTGGATCTTCAGCCAGGTCGGGTTGTGGCGCTACGACCCGCGCGACGGCGGCTTCAAGCACTTCGGTGCGCAGGACGGCCTGGTCAACAACGAATTCCTCAGCGGCCCGGTGCGGCCGGTGCCCGGCGGGCCGCTGTTTGCCCCCACGCAAGGCGGCGTGATCGGCTTCAACCCCATGCAGCTGCATGAGCGGCCGGCGGTGCCGTCGCCGGCGGTGACTGCCCTCGACGTGCGCGGCAGCCGGGGCATGCGGGCCTTGCCGACCAACCAGCGCGACATCGGCCTGGTCTGGAACGACCGCGACTTGCGCATCGGCGTGCGCGCGCTTTCCTTCGTCAATCCGCGGGCGAACCGCTACCGCTTCCGGTTGGACGGGGTGGACGACGACTGGGTCGACACGGGCAACAGCGGCGACCGCGAATTCGTGGGCATGCATGCCGGCGACTACACCTTGCATGTCGAGGCGGCCGGCGCCTACGGCGGGTGGGGCCGCCTGGCGCAGCCGCTGCGCATCCACGTGCAGGCGCCGCCATGGCTGCGCTGGTGGGCGTGGCTGTTGTACGCGCTGGCGCTGGCGGCGGTGGTGGGCTGGATCATGTGGGCGTGGCGGCGGCGGCTGGCGCAGCGCCACCGGATCGAGCTGATCGAGCAGCGCCGCGCGCTGGCCG
>Ga0207671_10000358_pt1 | contig 65072 bp, 63 predicted proteins | sample KBSC24metaG_FD_184352 | JGI IMG/M metagenome (GOLD analysis project Ga0207671, IMG submission 184352) | Corn rhizosphere microbial communities from Kellogg Biological Station, Michigan, USA - KBS C2-4 metaG (SPAdes) (version 2) | ecosystem: Host-associated > Plants > Roots > Rhizosphere > Soil... | reverse complement strand
GGCGGATGATGGCCACTCTTCCGAGGGATATTTCCAAAAGGCGCCGTTCGGGAGAATGGATCGCGGCGCTGTCCAGGTCCCATATGGCTATCGGCGGCGCGCGTTTCGACGCGCTGCTCCTGTGGGGTTCGCCAATGCTCGCGCTGGTGTTCGTCTATGGCTGGCTTGGTGCCGCGCGAGCCTTTCCCGCATCGGTGCAGCATCATCTAACCAGCACGTTGGTAGTGGGTTCGCTGCTCATCACCTATTCGCATCTGTTTGCGGTGCTGCCGCGTGCCTATCTCAACCCGGAGGTCTTCAAGGCTAACCGGCTGCGCCTCACGCTTGTTCCGCTGGTTTTGATCGGAGGGGTGATAGTTTCGCCCGCGCTGTTCGCGGCTGCGGTTGCGCTGGGAGTGTTTTGGGACATCCACCATACGGCAATGCAGAATTTCGGCCTCTCGCGCATTTACGACATGAAGGCTGGCAATGATCCGCAATGTCTGCGCGGGACCGATCTGCGTCTCAACTGGATGCTGTATGTCGGCCCGCTGATGGCAGGCGCAGCCTTCTCCTATCATGTCGATAGTCTTCGGCAGCTCGACCGGCTAGGCATTGGCGAAATCGCGCAGCTGCCGGGCGTGGTCGAAGGCCATCTCCGGTTGTTCGGTGCAGTCGCCGTCGCCGCATGGGCGGTAATTTTGCTATGGGCGGCACTCGACTATCGCAAGGCGATCGCAAGAGGCTATCGCATGCCTGCGCATAAGCTCGCGCTGCTTATCTCCACCAGTTTGGTCTCGATTATTGCCTGGGGCTTCTCATCGCCGCTGGTCGCGCTCGCATCCATCAACATCTATCATGCGACCCAATATTTTGCGCTGGTCTGGCTCAAGGAGGGTGAGCGGATCAGTCAATGGGCCAAGATCAAGCCGCGGCTGGCTTTGGATCTGTTTCTAGGCGGCTGCCTGCTGCTTGGCATATTTTACCAGCTTGCGGGCCAAGCGAACATGCGCTGGCTGCTGGCGCCGTTCATTGCCTGTTCGCTGCTGCATTTCTGGTTCGACGGCTTCGTGTGGTCAGTTCGCAAACGGCAGGTTTGACGGCTGATTAGGCTGCGGTAGGCCGCTCGAACTTTTCGACCACCCATTCTTCCGCTTGCGCACCGGCGATCCAGTCCTGCACGAACGGATGTGCGAACACTGCCTGGCAATAGGCGGCGGCAAAGCGGGGCAGGGGGATCGAATAGGTGGCGAAGCGGGAGACCACCGGCGCGTACATGATATCCGCCGCTCCAAACTCGCCGAACAGGAAATCCCCGCTCGATCCAAAGCGGGAGCGCGCCTCGGCCCATAGCGAAGCGACCCGAACGATGTCGGCCTGAACCTCGGCCGGCCACGTCTGCGCCGGATAGTTGGCGCGGATGTTCATCGGGCATTCGCGCCTCAAATTGGTGAAGCTGGAATGCATTTCAGCCGCCATCGAGCGGGCCATCGCGCGCGCTGCCTCGCCCTCGGGCCAGAATTTTTCGCGACCAGCCTTTTCCGCCAGATATTCGATGATGGCGAGCGAATCCCAAACCACTGAGTCGCCATCCCAGAGAATGGGCACCTTGCCGGACGACGGCGCGAATTCGTCGCCCTGGCGTCTGCGGTTCCATTCCTCGTCATAAAGGGGGACGACGATTTCCTCGAAGGCCAGGCCGGATTGCTTGACCGCCAGCCAGCCGCGCATCGACCAGGAGCTATAGGCTTTGTTGCCGATAAACAGTTTCAGCATCGCCGATGCTCCTTTATCCGATCGCCTCCAGCACGGCGGCCCGGAGCGTGGCCATGCCCTGCCCGGTCTCACTCGATGTTGCAATAACCTCGGGATGAGCCGCCGGGTGCTTCCGTGCTTCATCCTCGCTGCGCCGGGCAACATCGTTGAGCTCGGTCGGTTTGATCTTGTCCGCCTTGGTGAGGACCAGCCGATAGCTTACCGCCGCCTGATCGAGCATCTTCAGGATTTCACGATCGACATCCTTGATGCCATGGCGAGCATCGATCAGCACGAGCGCGCGTTTCAGCACGGCGCGGCCACGAAGATAATCGTTCACCAGAAATCGCCATTTGCGCACGATGTCCTTCGGCGCCTTGGCAAAACCATATCCAGGCATGTCGACCAGCCGGAGGAGCGGGGGCTCCCCCATGTCGAAGAAGTTCAATTCCTGCGTGCGCCCGGGGGTGTTGGAGGTGCGGGCGAGGCCGTTGCGGTTGGTCAGCGCATTGAGCAGCGAAGATTTGCCGACATTGGATCGGCCGGCAAACGCCACCTCGGGAAAATCGGGCTCGGGCAGAAAGCGCAGTTCGGGCGCCGATTTCAGGAACGTGATCGGCCCCGAAAACAGCTTCCGTGCCGCCTCGATCAGCTCATCGGACGGCTGGTCTCCGCTCACTTCGCGATCGCTTCTTTCATGTGTGGGTGGCGGCTGTAGAGCCATTTCTGCTGAAGGATGGTCAGCGTGTTGGAGACCACCCAATAGAGCTGAAGTCCCGCCGCGAACGGCGCCATCACGAACATCAGCACCCATGGCATGATCGAAAACACCTGCTTCTGCGCCTCGTCCATCGGCTGGGGGTTGAGCCGGAACTGCAGCCACATGGTGATGCCGAGCAGGATCGGCAGTATGCCCAGGTGCAGCATGTGCGGGGGTTCGAACGGGAGCAGGCCGAACAGGTTGACTGGCGTGAGCGGATCGGGGGCCGAGAGATCGCGGATCCACAGCACGAACGGCTGATGCCGCATCTCGATCGAGAGCAGCAGCACCTTGTAGAGCGCGTAGAAGACGGGGACTTGCAGGAACATCGGCAGGCAACCCGCCAGCGGATTGATCTTCTCCGCCTGGTAAAGCTTCATCATTTCCTGCTGAAGCGTGGCCTTGTCGTCCTTGTGACGCTCCTGCAGTGCCTTCATCTTCGGCTGAACGACGCGCATCGCCGCCATCGATTTGAACTGCTTCTGGGCGATCGGGAACATCAGGCCGCGCACGATCAGCGTCAGCAGGATGATCGCCACGCCGAAATTGCCGACGAGGCGGAAGAGATGATCGAGCACCCAGAAAATCGGACGCTCGAACCAGTAAAACCAACCCCAGTCGATGCCCTTGTCGAATTGAGTGATGTTCAGGCTTTTCTCGTAACCATCCAGTACGGAGACTTCCTTGGCGCCTGCGAAAAGATGCTGGCTGATGGTAAGCGCCTTGCCGGGCGGCAGGATCGCCTGTTCGCCGGCGAGCTCCGCCTGGTAGCGCTGGCCGGAGCCTGCCCGGAAGGCGGCATCCTCATGCGCGCCACCGGCAGGCGCAAGCGCGGTCAGCCAATATTTGTCGCTGAATCCCAGCCAGCTCGGCGCGGCAAAGCGCATGCCATCGGCGCCCGCTCCGTCCAGATCCTTGAAGTTGACCTTGTAGTTGGCAGCTCCGTCGAACACACCGATCGGGCCGGTGTGCATCGTCCAGGTTGACGGATCCTTCGAAATGCCGACGCGTGAAACCAGAGCATAGGGGCGGAGTGCGACGGGCGCCGCGCCCTTGTTCGCAACCGTTTGATCGATCGTGAACATATATTTCTGATCGATCGAAACGCGGATCGAGAACGTCTGGCCGCTGGGATTGGTCCAGCTGAGCGTGACGGGAGATGTTGGGGTCAACTCTTTCGCGTCAGCGGTCCACAGTGTCTCTGGCCCTGGCAGCGCCACGCCATCGCCTGCCCAGCCGAAGCCCGCGAAATAGGCATCAGGGGCGCCGCCGGGCGAGAGAAGGCGGATGGGGGGCGAATTCTTGGCGATCGTCTCGCGATAGGCGGTCAGGGTAAGATCGTCGATGCGCGCGCCCTTGAGGTTGATCGATCCCGCCAGCTGCGGCGTGTTGATCACCACTCGGGGCGATTCGCGCAGGACAATTGCGCGATCGCGGATGGCCGACGGCGCATCAGCGGCGGGCGAGGCGGCGGGGTTGGGAACGACCTTCTCTTTACCGGCTTCGATTTTCGTCGCGGGCGGATTGGCGGTCGGGAAAAAGTGGCCTGCAACGAACGTCCAGCCGATCAGCACGATCGCGGACAAGGCGATCGCCAGGATCATGTTACGCTGATTTTCCACTCAATCTTCCCCGTAATCTGGAACAGGATCAAAGCCATGCCCCCCGAAGGGATGGCATCTCGAGACGCGACGCAAGGCGAGCCAGCCGCCCCGGAGCGCCCCATAGCGCGAGATCGCCTCGATCGCATAGGCAGAACAGCTTGGCGTGTAGCGGCAGGTCGGCGGCAGGATTGCCGAGGGCCAGCGCTGCCAGAAGCGCGCGACCCCCACCATGGCGCGGGCGATCACCGCGCGGCCTTCTGCAGCGCCTTGCCGAGCTCACGGCGAAGATCGTCGAAGCCTCGCTCGATGCCGGCACTGCGTCCGATGAGTATGTGGTCGGCCCCAGCGACGCCCTGTTGGCTCAGGAGCTCGCGCGCAAGCGAACGGAAACGCCTTTTCATGCGGTTGCGGATAACCGCGTTGCCGATCTTTTTGGTGACGGTGATACCAAGGCGCACGGCGCTATCGCCATCATTGCGTGGGCGCACGAGCAGCACGAAGCCGGGCATGGCCACGCGCCGCCCCGAATTCGCCGCGAGGAAATCCGCGCGGCGCCTGATCGTCTCGATCTTTGTTTGCTTCAGGCAGAAAGCGTCTTGCGGCCACGTGCGCGGCGGGCGGCAAGAACCTTGCGGCCACCCGGCGTCGCCGAACGGGCGCGGAAACCGTGACGGCGCTTGCGCACGAGGCGGCTGGGCTGGAAGGTGCGCTTCATAGGTCATTCCCTGTGATCTGAACGTAAACGTGATCTGAACGTAAAAAGGCCGCCGTTGCGGGCGGCCGCCTGTTGCCGCGCCGATAGGCAAAGTCTTGCGACAAGTCAATCTTCAAGGCAGGGGAGGCGCGGGGAGAACGCGGCTGATGGTGTCACTGGTTTCGACGGTCGCGTTTCTGGGGCTAGAGGCACGCCCGGTCGAAGTCCAGGTGCAGATTGCCAGCGGCGTTCCGGCCTTTGTCGTGGTGGGGCTGCCCGACAAGGCGGTCGCGGAAAGTAGGGAGCGGGTACGGGCAGCGCTGAATGCCATCGGTCTGGCGCTGCCGCCCAAGCGGATCACGGTGAACCTGTCGCCGGCCGATCTGCCCAAGGAAGGGTCGCATTACGATCTACCGATTGCACTCGGGTTGCTCGGCGCCATGGGTGTCGTCGACGCCGAGACGCTCGCCGGTTATCTGGTCGTCGGCGAGCTTGGGCTGGATGGACGGATTGCGCCAGTGCCGGGCGTCTTGCTCGCGGCGCTCCATGCTTCCGAGCGCGAGTGCGGGTTGATCTGCCCGGCCTCGCAGGGATCGGAGGCAGCCTGGGCAGGCACGATCGAGGTGATCGGCGCTCCGGATATCCTGTCGCTGCTCAACCATTTCAAAGGTGGCGCCCAGTTATCGCCGCCGGCGGCAGGCGATGCCGAAGGCGTCCCGGCCGGTCCCGATCTCTCGCAGGTCAAGGGCCAGGAAACCGCCAAGCGGGCCCTCGAGATCGCGGCTGCGGGTTCGCACAATCTCCTGATGATCGGCCCACCCGGCGCAGGCAAATCGCTGCTTGCTTCCTGCCTGCCGGGCATCCTGCCCGAGCTGACGCCGGGCGAAGCGCTTGAAGTTTCCATGGTAGCGTCTGTGGCCGGTACGCTGGACGGCGGCAGGCTGACGCGCTCGCGGCCATTCCGTGCCCCACATCATTCCGCCTCCATGGCCGCACTGGTGGGCGGCGGCCTCAAAGCTAAGCCTGGCGAAGTGAGCCTTGCGCATCTCGGGGTGCTGTTTCTCGACGAGTTGCCGGAATTCCAGCGCACCGTGCTCGATTCGCTGCGTCAGCCGCTGGAGACGGGGACTGTCAGCGTCGCGCGCGCGAATGTCCACGTCACCTTCCCGGCACGGGTACAGCTTGTGGCCGCGATGAACCCGTGCCGCTGCGGCCATCTCGGCGATGCCGCACTGGCTTGCTCGCGGGCGCCGAAATGCGCTGCGGATTACCAGGCCAAGGTTTCAGGCCCAATGCTCGACAGGATCGATCTGCACGTCGAGGTGGCGGGCGTAAGCGCGGCCGATCTGAGCCTTCCGCGCCCGGCCGAGGGTTCGATGGAAGTCGCCGCGCGCGTGAAGGCCGCCCGGGACACCCAGACGCAGCGCTACGCGGACAGGGGCGTGCGCACGAACGCGGAAGCCGACGGTGCACTGCTCGATGCCGTTGCATCCCCTGACGAACCGGGGCGCCAGCTGCTTGCGCAAGCCGCAGAAGCGATGCGGCTTTCGGCGCGTGGCTATCACCGCGTGCTGAGGGTCGCGCGCACCATCGCCGATCTGGCCGGCAGCGATGGCGTGGCTCGCATCCATGTTGCCGAAGCGCTCAGCTATCGCCGGCAGCCGCCACGCAATTGACGAGGCGCTTGCGGCGCTCCGCTAGGCAACGTCTGATTCACGGGCCGCTGTGGTGAAATTGGTAGACGCGCTCGACTCAAAAAGCGGTCACGCGACAGCGCGTTCGTTCTACAAGCTGCAATGATAAATGAGCATGTGGGCCCATCCGTAGGCCAGCATTGCAACGATTGGTGCGATCGCCGCTGTCCTGATCACGATCCTACCCTCTTGATGACAAATCAAACGCCTGCCACTAGGATTGCAGTCCAGACTGGATCTGGATCGATAACGGCCGAGCATGGGAGTGGAAGCGTGGCCAAAATCAATACCGCTAAGGTACGCGGAACGAACGCGTCGCCGGTGTCCGCGGGAGCCGAACCGGTCAAGTTGGCAGGCTGGGTGCTGCCGGGAATGGATTATCCAACGTACCGTCTCTCGCTTGTCGGCAAGGCGATGAACCGCATCACGGTCCGCAAGCTCTCCGCGGCCAACGAGCTGACCTATGCCGAATGGCGCGTGTTGAGCCGATTGGCGATGGCCGCCGGCGGGGCGACGATACGGCAGCTCGCCGAGATGTCGTGGGCCGACCGCGCGGAGGTAAGCCGCGCCGCCAGTCAGCTCGAGGCACGAAGCCTCGTCGAGCGTCGGGACAATCCTGAGGATCGCCGCATGCCGATCCTGTCGCTGACCAAGGCGGGTCGCCGCAAGTACGAGGCGCTGGTAGGGGAGCGTGCCGCGTTCCACGAGGCGCTGATTGGTGATCTGAGCGACAACGAGCGAGCTACGCTGGACCGCATTCTCGGCAAGATCGCGCTCCGGTTGGAAGCGATGAAGTGATCTTCCGCTGAAGCGGGGAGGTGGAGCAGGAGCGAAGTACCGGCCTTCGTCGACGACGCTACCGGCATATCCTCCATCGTGCAGCTGTAAGAGGTGCTCGAGATCGTCCGCGGAACAGCCGCATCTCGGGTGTCACTCCGTCGATAATGTGCGGCAGCTTACTGCGATATCTTCGCTAGCCCGAGTATCTCCCGCGCCTCTCCGGCGGAGGCTATCTCCCGTTGGAGTTCGTTGGCGATCCTCACCGTGCGGGCGACCAGCTCCTCGTTGCGGGCGAGGCGACCGCGGCTATAGTAATTGTTGTCCTCGAGGCCGACCCGGACGTGTCCGCCCAGGAGCATTGCCTGAGTGGTTGCGGGAAGCTGCGCCGGTCCGATCGCGGACACGCAGAAGATCGATTGCGGCGGCAGCATGCCCACCATCGCCGTAAGAATATCGTGACTATAGGGCATCGCGCCCTGGAAGCCGTGGTCCGCGCCCAGGACCATGTTGATGTAGTAAGGGGGTTGGTCATACCCCTTCTGGATCAGGCGGGTGACGTCCTGCAGAATGTGGCTCGGACCGAACACCTCCCATTCGGGCTTGATGCCGCGCTCGATCATCCGCTTGACGAGGGTTTCGCACCGCGACGGCGGGGTGATGACGAGGATTTCCCTGCCGCCGTGGACGTCCACGAACGTCATTCCGTCGAAGGTCGCCATCTCGGCGCCCGCCTCGCAGCCTTTCAGCCGTTCCTCGAAGTTCGATTCGAACAAGCCGTCCTCGCGGGCGACGAGCATGTCGCCGCTGGAGCCGCCGCCCGTCGAGTTATTGATGATGATGTCGCACTTCGCGCGGATCCGTTCGTTGATGTCGCGGTAGATGTCCGCATTGCAGGTGGCCCCATCGTCCGGCCGCCGCGCGTGGAGCGCCGCGATCGCCGCGCCTTCCTTGTAAGACTTGTAGACCGACTCGGCGATCTCCGCCGGCTGCGTCGGCAGATCGGGGTTCTGCGCCTTGGAAGCCATGCCACCCGTCGGTGCCACGGTGACAATCAACTTCGAGCTGGCCATTTGATATCCTTCCGATTCAACGATCAAGCATGAGATTGACTGGGCCTGTGCGACGTGCCGACAGCTCTCGAGGACCCACCCGCCGGCTGGCGACCGCTTCTTGCAACGGCCCGGTCCGAGCGCCCAGCCATCAAACACATTGATGAGTCAACGATAGCGTTCAGAAAGGACTCGTGCAAGCAGTTCGAACATCGCGGCGAAGAGACTGGGGGGCCTGAAGACGAACATCTGGTTGGCAGGGCAAGGGTGCCGCGTCCGGGGCATCTCGGACGCCCGATCCTCGAGCATCAACGATCGCTGGCCCGCCCTTTCGAAAACTCGGGCGAAAGGTTTTCTACACGCTGGTCGACCTTGAGGAATGGGCTGCACGGCGGGTTTGCGACTCGACCTCCGATCCGGCGTGGAAAGATCCTCAGCTCGAACATTGATGGACTGCTATTCCCGTCTGGAAATCTCCGCATCATCAACCTATAGACAGCCGAAGTCGATCTCTGGCCCCCAAAGTGCCGGTCGGCATGCGGGTGTGGCGGAATTGGTAGACGCAGCAGACTCAAAATCTGCCTCCGAGTAATCGGAATGTCGGTTCGAGTCCGACCACCCGTACCAATCCACCACCTTCTGTCGCCTTCATGCTGCGCCGGCACCCACTGCATGTGCAGTGGGTCAAGCCTGGGAATTTTGGTGGTCCCCGCGGCGTGGCGCTGCGATCCCGCCCAGATGTAACGCTCGTGCACCGGGTAGTGGATCCGGCGGCCAAATCGCAGATAGCGCGGTCCCGTCCCTCAGGCCGATAGTTGCGCAGGCAGGGCAAGGTAACCGTGAGAAACCGGGCCGCAGTGGCTGATGTTACCAGCAACATGCCTTCCGGCTCCGACTTCGTGGTCGGACGAATCGCGGCGGCCGGCAAGTCGTCACGCCAACGCCGCAGGTCTTCACGCGCATACCGAATCCAGCGGCCGAACTTGTAGTAGGGAGGTCCATCGCCGAGGCGCATTCCGTATAAAAATGCCTGGCGAAAAAGGAATTCGAACAAGCAGCGGCCGATGTTCGGCGCAATGACGCTGCGACGTTTCTTATTGAGCTAGGCGGCCTTTTCGGTGGATTTGAGGTGGCGTCCCAAAGTCGCCATTAATGCCTTGCGACTGTACGGCTTTTGGATGAGATCGAAGTCTCCGCCCTGTCCGGCGGTGAGTTCGTCGCTATAACCGCTCGTAAGGACGACCGGCAGGTCCGGCCAGCGTTGCGCGATCGTCCGGGCGAGGGCGATGCCGCTCATGCCGGGCATCACCACGTCGGTGAAGACGATGCTGAATTGGCCATCCTGCTCCTGCAGCTTGGCCATCGCCTCTTCCGCATCCTGCGCCCATGCCGGTGTGAGGCCGAGATCCTCGAGCAAAGGCATGGTGATTTCAGCGATCCGGGCATTGTCTTCGACAAGCAGCACCGTCCCGGACAGGCCGGTCTCCTCGGTAATCTCGGGCGGCAGCGCGGGCATATTCCGGCCGGTCACCACGCGCCGGCGTATACGAGGCAGATAGATGGTGAACAGCGCGCCTTTGCCTGGCTCGCTCACCACATCGATTTCACCGCCTGATTGCTTGACGAAATTGTAGACCTGCGAAAGGCCGAGGCCGGTGCCCTGGCTCTGCTCTTTCGTCGTGAAAAAGGGCTCGAAAATATCGCTCATGATCGAAGCATCGATCCCCGGGCCGTTGTCCGCGATCGAAATCGCCACATAGGCGCCCGTGACCGGTAGCTGATCGCGGACTGCCGGCACGCCGCTTACCGGAGAAGCGCTGATCGTGACGCATGGCCGCTCCGACATGGCACCAGCCCTAACGAGCGCGTCTCGCGCATTGACGACGAGATTGATGATCGCCGTTTCGAATTGGTGCCGATCGGTATCCACCTGCGTCAGATCGGGAGCAAGATGCAGTTTCAGCGCAATGCTGTCGCCCAGCGTCGTCTCGAGCAGCGTCCGCACGGCCAGAATGCGATCGACAACGTCGAATTGCTCCGGACGAAGTGGCTGACGGCGGACAAATGTAATCAGCTGGTTGGTAAGCGATGTCGCGTGATCGATCGTTTCCATCATCAGCGTCAGGCAACGCTCACGGTCCACTTCACTGAGATCCGCCAGCATAAGGCGCTCAGTGCTGCTTCGCATGACCGTCATCATATTGTTGAAGTCATGGGCGACGCCGCTGGTCAGGCGCCCAAGCACCTCCATCTTCTGCGCCTGCTGGAGCGCTTCGCGCGCGCTATGAAGATCCTGTTCGGCCTTGAGCTTCTGCGTAATGTCACGCGTTACCTTGGCAAAGCCGACCAATTTGTCGTTGTCATAGATCGGATCAATGACGATATGCGCCCACATCCGGCTGCCGTCCTTGCGTATGCGCCACCCCTCCGTTTCGAAATGGCCCTCAAGCCGCGCAGTCGCCAGCGCATGCCTGGGTAAATCCGCCGCGATATCATCCGGTGTGTAAAAGCACGAAAAGTGCCGTCCCAATATTTCAAGTTCCGAATAGCCCTTGAAGCGCTCGGCGCCACTGTTCCAGCTTATCACATGCCCGTCGGGATCGAGCATATAGATAGCATAATCTTTGACGGCGTCGACGAGGGATTGGAATCGATCGAACCCCGGATTTTCTTGATTAGTACGAATATTGCCGATCTGGCTCATGCCGGTTCATCCTGCCCGTGCAACCCGCGGCGATTTCGTATCTGGTCCGTAACAATGACCGATCGTCCTTACCTTCTGATATTTGCATATCTTTGTTGAGAACGGTTGACAAGACGACAGTTCGTTATTGCAACTTGATCCAGTTTATCTTGCAAGGCGATGAAGCAGCTACTGCCCCGGCCTTTGACGCGTTACAGCGCGTAAGGCCGGCGACTCATGCGTCGGTTCAAGTGTGATTGAGTGGAGGTCGTGGTTCGATGGCATCGCTTCGGGAAGAGCTTCAATCCTTGGCCGGAACTGGCCAGACGCTGAGCGACCTGTTCGTCGCGGAACCGGATCGCCTTTCGCGGCTCACCATCGAGGAAGCGGGCATCCACTTCGACTTTTCAAAAACACATCTCTCGGCCGCGATGGTCGACGGCCTCGCTGCTCTCGCCGATGCTCATGGTTTCAAGCAATCGCGCGATGCGTTGTTCAACGGCGAGATCGTCAACGTGACTGAAGACCGGCCAGCCGAACACCCCGCCGAGCGCGGTTCGGGAACGCCGGACAGTGTCGCCCGTGCACAGAAATTGCACGCGCGCATGCGTGCGCTGATCGATGCGATCGAGGCCGAGGCGCTTGGTCCTATCCGGCACGTGCTGCACGTCGGCATCGGCGGCTCGGCGCTCGGGCCGGATCTCGCGATCGACGCGTTGGGACGCGATGCGGGCCGATATGATGTCGCGGTCGTCTCGAATGTTGACGGCGCGGCGCTGGACGAGGCGCTGACCCGCTTTGATCCGACGGCGACATTGCTGGTCGTTGCCTCCAAGACGTTTACCACCACCGAAACGATGCTGAACGCAGCCAGCGTGCTCAGCTGGATGCAGGAAAATGGGGTCGATGATCCATATGGACGGGTGGTTGCGCTTACCGCCAGCCCGGAAAAGGCGATCGACTGGGGCGTGGACGAAACCCGTATCCTGCCGTTTTCCGAAAGTGTCGGCGGCCGCTATTCGCTCTGGTCATCAATCGGTTTTCCCGTGGCGCTTGCGCTTGGCTGGGATGCATTCGAAGCGATGTTGGAGGGGGCCGCCGCGATGGATCGGCACTTTCGTTTCGCCGAGCCTGCCCGCAACGCGCCACTGCTCGCCGCGCTGAGCGACCTTTACTACGCCATCGTCCGCGGAGCCGAGACACGCGCGGTGTTCGCTTATGATGAGCGGCTGCGCCTGCTGCCTTCCTATCTCCAGCAGCTCGAAATGGAATCAAACGGGAAGCGGGTAACCGCCACGGGCGAACCGCTGACGGTCCCCAGCGCGCCCATCACCTGGGGAGGTGTCGGCACCGATGCGCAGCACGCGGTGTTTCAGCTTCTTCATCAGGGCACGCACCTCGTGCCGGTGGAATTCATTGCCGCGATCGAGCCGGGACATGCACTCGACGAGGCGCATCATCGGCAGCTCCTGATCAATTGTTTCGCCCAGGGCGCCGCGCTGATGACCGGTCGCGGGCATGAGGATCCCGCGCGTGCCTATCCCGGCGATCGGCCCTCGACGACCTTGCTGCTCGATCGTGTCGATCCCGCCCGACTGGGAGCGCTCATTGCCTTTCACGAGCACCGCGTGTTCGCCAACGCGGTCTTTCTCGGGATCAATCCGTTTGACCAGTTCGGCGTGGAGCTGGGCAAGGAGATCGCAAAATCGATCGAGACCCAGGGCACCGACAGCTTCGATCCATCGACCCGAGCGCTGATCGCCCGCGCATTCGGCTAAGCCGATCAGAGTGATGATGAGAATGCGTTGGCAAGCGCCGGTGCCCGCTCCATATGGCTGCGCGAGGCAAGGAGCGAGCAATGGCTGATTATGACTATGACCTGTTCGTGATCGGTGCGGGCTCGGGTGGCGTACGTGCTTCCAGGGTGGCGGCGTCGCATGGCGCGAAGGTGGCGGTGGCCGAGGAATATCGCGTGGGCGGCACCTGCGTGATCCGCGGCTGCGTGCCGAAGAAATTGCTGGTCTATGGCGCACATTTTGCGGAGGATCTGAGCGACGCCCGCCGGTTCGGCTGGGATATTCCGGAATGCCATTTCAACTGGCAGCGGCTGCGGGATGCGGTGCAGGCAGAGGTCACCCGGCTCGAGGGGATCTACACGTCGACGCTCGACAACAACAAGGTCGAGCATTTCCACGAGCGTGCGACCGTCACTGGCCCCAACGAAGTCATGCTCGCGAACGGCAAGCGCATTTCGGCGCGGATCATTCTGATCGCCGTTGGCGCCTGGCCCGCGCGTGCCAGCTGCCCTGGCGCTGAGCTCGGCATTACCTCGAACGAGGTGTTCCATCTGGAAGAGCTGCCCAAGCGCGTGGTCATCGCTGGCGGTGGCTATATCGCCAACGAATTCGCCGGCATCTTCCACGAGTTCGGAAGCCAGGTCACCATCGTCAACCGCTCGGATCAGATCCTGCGCGGCTATGACGAGCAGATTCGCGATCGCCTGCTCCAAATCTCGATCACCAAGGGGATCAACTTCCGCTTCAATGCGCCGTTCGAAAAAGTGGAAAAGCAGGATGATGGCAGCCTGATGGTTCATGTCGGCAGCGGCGATCCCATTCCGGCCGATGTGCTGCTGTTCGCCATGGGCCGCGTGCCGAACACCAAGGGGCTCGGGCTCGAGGATGCAGGCGTGGACCTCGCGCAGAACGGTGCGATCAAGGTCGACGAGGATAATCGCTCGTCGGTTCCCAGCATCTATGCAGTCGGCGACGTGACTGATCGGATCCAGTTAACGCCGGTCGCGATCCGCGAAGGCCAGGCTTTTGCCGACACGATCTTCGGCAACAAGCTGCATCGCGTCGACTATCATCATGTGCCGTCGGCGGTGTTCAGCGCGCCGCCAATGGGCGGCGTCGGGATGACGGAGGCGCAGGCGCGCAACAAGTTTGGCGCGTGCCGGACCTATACGTCGGACTTCAGGCCGATGAAAAACGTGCTCGCTGATCGGCACGAGCGCGCGCTTTACAAGATGGTTGTGCACCCGGAGAATGACGTTGTGCTGGGTCTCCATATGATCGGCCCCGATGCGCCGGAGATTTTGCAGGCTGCCGCGATCGCGGTGAAAGCTGGATTGACCAAGGCGCAGTTCGACGAGACGGTCGCGCTGCATCCCACCATGTCGGAAGAACTGGTGCTGATGCGCTAATGCTCAGGCTGCGAGACTCGCGAGCTGCCCCATCTGATGCGCGGCGACAAGCGCCATGGCAGCCATGTCTTCAGGATCTGCTTTGAGCTTGCCGTGTGCGGCGTCCTTGATCATCTTGATGAGGAGCGGCGCTTCCTTGATCGCGTTGGCTTTGTTGAAGGAGCCGACCGCGCCGCGCTTCAGCGCTTCCAGCCGTTCCGGGGCCCCGCGAGGGCTTAACGAGGAGAGCATGATCACCGGCTTATCGTGCCAGGTCTTGAGATAGCTGAGAAATTCCAGCCCGTTCATGCCGGGCATCTTGATATCGAGCGTAATGACATCAGGCGCCAGATGATGAAGCATCTCGTCGGCTTCTTCGGCGCTCGCAGCAATGCCGACGACCTTGATCTCCGGATCCTTCTCGAACAGCGCCGCGATCATGGCGCGGATCGTCAGGCTGTCATCGACTATCAATACTCTGATCTTGCTCTTCATCTCTGGTCCTCCAACGCATCGTCTTCCCCGAATCCGGTTTCTCGCAATTCAAGCATCCCAGCCCCGGGTTAACGTCTGTTCACTTTTTGCAGTGAGTGGTCCCCTAACCATCTTACTGCCGGTCTCCGTTTCGCTATTTGACGAGATGCTGCTAGCGACGCGGCAACCTTCCTATGATCAGTAACGGCAGCCTTCGATGAATCTTCACTCCGGTCGCAGAACATTTGCGATCATTTCTCACCCCGACGCGGGCAAGACGACGCTGACCGAGAAGCTGCTGCTCGTCGGCGGCGCGATCCATCTTGCCGGCGAGGTCAAAGCGCGTGGACAGAACCGGCGCGCGCGATCGGATTGGATGAAGATCGAGCAGCAGCGCGGCATCTCCGTCACGTCGTCGGTCATGACGTTCGAGCGGGAGGGCATCACCTTCAACCTGCTGGATACGCCAGGCCACGAAGATTTTTCCGAAGACACGTATCGCACGCTGACGGCGGTGGATTCCGCAGTCATGGTGATCGATGCCGCGCGCGGCATCGAAGCCCAGACCCGCAAGCTGTTCGAAGTGTGCCGGATGCGGTCGGTACCGATCATCACCTTCATCAACAAGGTGGATAGGGAAGGGCGGCAGCCCTTCGCCTTGCTCGACGAAATTGCCGACATCCTTGCGCTCGACGTGACGCCGATGAGTTGGCCGGTCGGTATGGGCGGAACCTTTGAAGGAATTTATGACCTCGCAAAGAACGAGCTGCACCGCCCGGTGCAAGATGCGACGGGCGCCTTCGAAGGAGACAGCGTGCCGGTCGGCGGATTGGATGATTCCGATCTCGACAGGTTGCTTTCGGCCGAAGGCGTCGCTTTGCTCCGCGAGGAAGCCGAATTGGCGCAGGCGGGCTATGCGCCGTTCAACGTTACGGCCTATCGCAGTGGCGATCTGACCCCTGTCTATTTCGGCTCCGCATTGAAGGACTTCGGCGTCGAGCAGCTCATCGACGCGATTGCCGAGTTTGCGCCTCCGCCGCGTCCCCAGCCTGCCGACCCGCGCACGATCCAGCCTGACGAGAAGGATGTCGCCGGCTTCATCTTTAAGGTGCAGGCGAACATGAACCCGCAGCATCGCGACCGCGTTGCGTTCATGCGCCTGTGCTCGGGCCGGTTCAAACGCGGCATGAAGCTGACACAGGTCGGCACCGGCAAGGCCATCGCGGTTCACAGTCCGATCCTGTTCTTCGCGCAGACCCGCGAGTTGGCGGACGAGGCCTATCCCGGCGATATCATCGGCATCCCCAACCATGGAACGCTGCGCGTCGGCGATACGCTGACCGAGGGCGAGACGCTGCGCTTCACTGGTTTGCCCAATTTCGCGCCGGAAATCCTGCGTCGCGTCAGGCTGGCCGATCCGACCAAGACCAAGCAGTTGCGCAACGCACTCAACGACATGGCCGAGGAGGGGATCATGCAAGTGTTTCACCCCGCCATCGGATCCCAATGGATCGTCGGCGTGGTTGGCCAGCTTCAGCTGGACGTCCTCATTTCGCGGCTGCAGGCGGAGTATAAGGTCGATGCCGGATTCGAGCCTTCGCCGTGGGATACCGCGCGCTGGATCACGGCCGACGATGACAAGGCGCTCGACGAATTCAAGGCGCTTCATCGCAACGCCATGGCTGAGGATCGCGACGGCGCGCCGGTGTTCATGGCCAAGGACGCGTGGGAGCTGAATTATGTCGAGGGCAAAAGCCCTGGCATCCGTTTTTCGGCTACCAAGGATCGACGCTGAATCGGGCTTCGCAAAGCCGCTTGGACGACGAAGGCAATCTTGCCTCACCCTCGCTCATTGGCTATCGCTCGCCTTATGCGGGTGTAGCTCAATGGCAGAGCAGAAGCTTCCCAAGCTTACGACGAGGGTTCGATTCCCTTCACCCGCTCCAGTCGCCCCTCCCAGAAGGTCCGAAAACGTCCCTTGAGTGACTGTTTTTCCAAGCCTTTCTGTGATATCGTCTTCCGACTGAGTGCGGCACTGTCCTACCACATCCTACGAAATTGAGGGTATATGTGGGGGTATGTCGCCGGTCGATGACGGAGCGATACCCTCATGGGACTCTCGGCGGTTGCCATCAAGGCGGCGAAGGGCCGCGACAAGCAATACAAGCTCGCTGATTCTGGCGGTCTCTATCTGCTCGTCCTGCCCTCCGGCCAGCGCTATTGGCGGATGAACTATCGGTATCTCGGAAAATACAAAACCATGGCGTTCGGGGTTTGGCCGGATGTCGATTTGGCCGGCGCTAGGTCGAAGCGTGATGAAGCCCGGCGGCTTCTGGCAAGCGGCCGTGATCCTGGCGAGCAAGCCAAACTGGACAGGTTTGCCGCAAGCGTGGCGGCAGCAAATACCTTCAAGGCGGTTGCGGAGGAATGGTACGTCAAGGCGCAGAAAGAAGGACTGGCACCGGCGACGCTCAACAAGATCCGCTGGCTGCTGGACTTTGCATACCCGTCATTGGGCAATCGCCCGATTGCCGAGATTCTCCCTCACGAACTGCTGACCGTGCTGCGCAAATTCGAAGCGAAGGGCAAGCACGAGTCCGCCAAGCGGCTGCGGAGCACCTGCGGGCAGGTCTTCCGCTATGCCATTGCTACCGCGCGCGCGAACCGCGATATTTCGGCTGACTTGCGGGGCGCACTCGCCTCCGTCAAAGTCACCCACCGCGCGGCGATCACGACACCAGCGGAAGTCGGCTCGCTGCTGCGCGTCATTGATGGCTATGAGGGTCATCCGATCACCTTGGCGGCACTCAGGCTGCTTCCGCACGTCTTCGTCCGTCCGGGTGAACTGCGCCATGCCGAATGGAGCGAATTTGATCTCGACAAAGCCGTTTGGACGATTCCGGCCCACAAAATGAAAATGCACCGGGAGCATCGCGTTCCGCTGACCCGGCAAGCCTTGGCGATCATATCCGGGATCGAGCACGATGCGGCGCTGAGCCCGCTCTTGTTTCCCTCATTGCGATCCGCCCGCCGGCCGATGTCTGAAAACACGATCAACGCTGCCCTGCGCCGTTTGGGTTATGCCCAGAACGAAATGACGGCACACGGCTTCCGAGCGATGGCGAGTACGTTGCTCAACGAGATGGGCAACTGGAATCCCGATGCCATCGAACGGCAATTGGCCCACGCAGATAACAACGCCGTCCGGCGTGCCTATTCTCGCGGGGAGTATTGGGCAGAACGTGTCGCCATGATGCAGGATTGGTCCGACTACCTTGATCAACTCCGTGCTGGCGCAGTGATCCTGCATCCCAAATTCGGTCAAGGTTCCGCCTGACTCCCATCTCCGCCGGAATCGGAAATTTCTATCGATAAATCACATGCTTATTTTGTCTCGCTTCTGCCGGTCCCAATTGCGGCTCCGTTGAAAATCTTTGGATTGCGCGATCAACAATAGCCGGAATCGGATTTACAAAAGAGCTATTATGTCCTTAATGGACCAACTTAACGCGGCGGGATTCGACCATGAAAACCATGTCGGCACGGGAGGCTAAGAACGCCTTCGGCCTGATGATCGATACGGCGAGGGCAGAGCCTGTGCTGATCGAAAAGCATGGACGAGGCGTTGTCATGGTGATTTCAGTAGAGGAATATGAACGGTTGTTCTTGCATAAAGAGGACAGCAAAAAGACAGTCGAGCCAGTCACGAACGTGAACGCGAGATGAGGTTCGAGACACTCGTTTTGCTAGAGGCGGGCATAGCGGGGCGACGCGAACCACGGTGTCCAACTACCCAACAACAGCGCGGATGGGGCTGAGTATGGATTTTCGGCGGGGGCGCCTCATCGATTTGATCAACTACGTCGAGGCCACTGAGCGCGACAAGTTGAAGACCGTTCTCGATGTGTCCCAACACAAGGGATTCATGTACGCCGAAGCTGATTTGGCAGGTCTGCCCGGTGTAATTCTTGATCGCAAACTTCCAGACGACGCGATCTGGCTGCAAGTCGATCGCCTTTCCAAGCGCCCACCGCCGCTTCCCGACGATGCCGAATTGCGGTGTTGGTTGCCTGTCCGAGACACCCCGGAAATGCCGCCAAAGCTGGCTTCGGAAGTGGCAGGACAAGTGCTTGCCGACGCCGAGCTGATCGAAACTGACCACGTCCCCCCATCGGTGCGGTTGGACGACTATCTCAACTTGGGACGGGTTCAAGCGACTTTCGCCGATTATATTGCTGGCCCATGGGGACAATGGTCGGCTGAGGAGCGTCCCCGTCGCCGAACGATTGCACTCTACAATGCACTATTCGCCCTCAGGCAAATGCTCGAAGGCGCTGCCGAAACGCCAATCGAGTTGGTGTGCGGCATCGGGTTTTCCACGATATTCCGTGCGAACCAGCGGATGCGCCATCCGCTGCTCACGGTGCAGATGGAAATTGCGCTGAATGACATATCGCATGCCATCGAATTGCGGCCAAGGATGGAAGCGCAACCCGCAATTGAAGCCGATGTTCTCGACAAGCTGGAGCTCGTTTCAGTCGATGAATGGCAGAACTTTGCAGACAAATACCTGAACACACTGGAGGATGAGCCGCTATCCCCATTCGCGCGGGAGAGTTTTGAGCCAGTGCTTCGGCGGGCAGTTGCGTTGCTCGATTCCGACGCCGGCTATGTGCCGGATCATCGTGCCGAATCCGATCGATCGATACCGGCGGTGGAAGCGACATTGCAAGTAAGCGACGTTTTCGCGTTCTTTCAGCGGGAACGGCGGGCGACCCAACTCATGGAAGACTTGCGGCGCTTCCGACAGGCCATTGAAGGCAGTGATGAGGATTTCGATTTCCCAGCGGCCGTGAGTGCAGTGGTGACCGATCCTGCGGACGGGCCGAGCGATGAAGAATATCCGTCGTTTCGAGGCGTTTCCACAATTCCTGGCGTCACGTCATCGGATGGATCGGGCGCGGACCTGTTCTTTCCCAAACCGTTCAATCGGGAACAGGTGGAAGTCGTCCAGCGACTTGCACTACGTCCGGGGGTCGTTGTGCAGGGGCCGCCGGGAACGGGTAAAACCCATACCATCGCAAACATTATCAGCCATTATCTCGCACTTGGGAAACGAGTTCTGGTTACATCCCAAAAGGCACCCGCGCTCAAAGTCCTACGTGACCAATTGCCTGCTGCCGTCCGTCCCCTTGCGGTCAGCCTCTTGGATAGTGATCGCGACGGACTGAAGCAATTTCAAGAGTCCGTCGATATCATTGCGGAACGCTTGCAACGGACTAAACGTCACGAACTTTCCCGCGAAATTACTGATCTCGACGTTCAGATCGACAACCTGCACCGGACGCTGGCTCGAATAGACAAGGAAGTAGACGAGATCGGACGATCCGCGACTGCTCCAGTCGATCTCGAAGACGAGAGAGTTGAGCCGCTAAAAGCCGCGCGCGAAATCGTAGCGGAACCTCATCGCTCGATCTGGCTGGGCGATGTCATCGACGTGACACCCAAATTCCGTCCGTCCTTTACGGACAGTGATATCGTTGCGCTACGCCAAGCGCGAAAAATGCTTGGTGGCGACCTCGCTTATCTCGGCATGGTCATCCCAAGGCCAGAAGACCTTCCAGACGACGACAGCATGGTCGCAACGCATCGTGACCTCTCGCGAGCAGAGGCATTACGCCGCCAAATCGCTGCGGGCGATCTCATTGAACTGGTCGATCGCGGGCGGGACACGATTGACCGTGTTACCCGCCTGCTCGCTGACCTCCGGGTCCTTCAAGACGATCGCGCCGCCATTGCCGAAGCCGGATTTGGGTGGACGGAAACCGCGATTGCGGTGGTCAGGAGACAATCCCACGACGAAGGCATTGACGCGCTGGAGGCGATGCAACCCGAAATTGATGCCTTGGCAAGCGAGGGTAGGCATTTCCTCTCGCGGCCTATCGACCTACCCGATGACGCCCTTAACGACACCAAACTGATCGAGGCTATCGACAGATGTGCTAAAGGCGAGCCAGCGGTTGGGATCGTCACTGGCTTGTTCGCTGGAGCCTTGAAATCCCGGCTGACGAGCATCAGGATTCTTGGTGAAAAGCCTCGCACCGAATCTGAATGGGCGGAGGTCAGGCGGTTTGTCGATGACCTGATGCGCGCGAAGCGTCTCAAGATTGGCTGGAATCACGCGGTTTCGCATACATGCCTTGATGTTGGTAGTGTGGATGGCCTCACGGTCGCTCGTGCGCTCAAATCCCAGCTCGATCACCTTGCGGCCGTTCGACAACTAATCGCGTCGGAAATGCGTATCAGCGGTATCGTAACCGCATTGTTGCCGCGGTGGCGGGTGCCAATCACGGGAAATCCTAGCGCGACATGTTCACTGATCGAGACGATCGAAGCCCATTTACTCCGACAACGCCTGGATAACGCTGAAACGAACCGTCGCACCATAACGGATAAGCTTCGGCACTGTGAGGGCGACATCAGCGCGCTTTACCGCACCTGCGTGAATGAGCACCTTGGCAATCTGGAGATTTCTGATGCGGCCTTCCGCGAGGAATGGTCCGCGCTGAGGCGAGCGCTGGATGCGCTTTGGGGCAAACAAACCGCGCTCAACACCGTCTCGACCGCGACAGATTTGATCGAAACGTCCGGCGCTCCCTTGTGGGCGGCTCGCTTGCGGAGCGAATCTGTCGATGGGCTGGAAGATACCTTGGCGCCTGGCGACTGGCATGAACGGTGGCGTTTGCGACGGATTACCACATGGCTGTCCAGGATCGATCGGCATGGGCGTCTGCGGGCCTTGGGGAACGAAAGGACCGAAAGCGAGAATAGCCTGAAGGCCGCCTATGAACGCTCGATAGAGTTGAGAACCTGGCTGGAACTTAGGACCAAGGCTACGGACAGTGTGCAATCCGCCTTAGCGGCTTATGCCGATGCGGTTCGTCGGATTGGTCGAGGAACGGGAAAACGAGCGGCCCGTTATCGCCGGGACGCGCGCGCCGCATCGGACCGGGCCAAGGGTGCGCTTCCTTGCTGGATCATGCCGCACTACCGCGTGTCGGAATCACTCCCAGCCGATTTGGGCCTTTTCGATCTGGTGATCGTGGACGAGGCGTCTCAATCGACAGTTGCGGCATTACCCGCGCTGCTGCGTGCAAAGCAGATTCTGATTGTTGGTGATGATCGACAGGTCAGCCCCGAACTCGTTGGGCGTGATCAGGCTCGTGCCGACGAACTGGCAAGACGGCACCTGTCCGAGCAGGTCGTAGACTATCGCTCTTCACTACGCGAAGAGCAGTCGCTTTACGACTTGGGGAAGGTAGTATTCGCAGGTGGTGCGATCATGCTAACCGAGCATTTCAGATGTGTCGCGCCCATAATAGAATTCTCGAAGGCGCAATTTTATAGCCACCGGCTATTGCCGTTGCGGTTGCCAACGGCATCGGAGCGGCTTGATCCGCCCCTTGTCGATATCCTCGTCGAGGATGGATACCGGAAAGGAAAAACAAACCCGCCAGAAGCAGACTGTATCGTCAGCGAAATACAAAAAATCACCGATGATCCTTCGATGATGAAGCGAACTATTGGCGTTACGACGCTACTCGGACAGGAACAGGCATCTCTCATCTACACCCGGATCGAGCAAGAGATCGGCACCGAATTGATGGAACGGCATCATATCCGTGTTGGTGATCCGACCGCCTTTCAGGGAGACGAGCGCGATATTATGTTTGTCTCGCTCGTGGCTGAAAGACAGGATTCACCTCTGTCGGGAACGGCCTATGAGCAACGGTTCAACGTCGCCACCTCTCGGGCAAGGGACCGGATGATCCTCGTGCGCTCTGTCGAACTCGAAGGGCTTCGGCAGAGTGACAAATTGCGTCGCGCACTGCTCGAGCATTTTCGCGTGCCGTTCGCGAGCGAAGGGCAGTCGGCAGTCAGTCGCCGGGAACGCTGCGAATCACCCTTTGAAACTGAGATGTTCGACATGCTCGCTGAGCGCGGTTTCCGCATCGATACCCAGGTGCCGGTTGGCAATTTCCGGATTGATCTCGTCGTCGAAGGCGAAAATGACCGCCGTCTCGCAATCGAATGTGACGGCGATCGCTATCATGGCCCTGATAAATGGTCGGAGGACATGGTTCGACAGCGAATTCTGGAGCGTGCAGGCTGGGAAATCTGGCGGTGCTTCGCTTCTCGCTTTGTCCGTGATCGTGATGGTGTGCTGAGCGAGCTTCTGGCGCTTCTCCGTCAGCGAGGGATTGAACCCGTTGGCGCTGGCGAAGGATGGATCAGCCGCCATACGGAACAGAGGCGTTGGCGGACGCCGCCGCCCGACGATGGAATCATCGTGCCCGATGCGGAAACGGAGGTTGAAGAAAATACTTGGAACGAATTAACTCCGTCCATCTCTGGCGGCACGGTCAAATCCGATGGCGAGAATTTGACATCCGAGTCTGACGTTTCTCGGGACAATTCGAGTAGCGATCTATTTGAGGAACCCACCGTTCCCTCTGCGGGAAGCGGTTCCCGCGTTTCGGAGGCTCAAGTGCAGATCGAAATAGTCGCGCTCATGGGCGATGGTCGGCCTTGGACAAATGCCCAACTCAAACATGCTTTGCTCGCCGTTCTCCCCTTGTCGCCGGCGGATCGCGCGCGCGCCAATTTTCGCCCGAATGAGGAAAAATGGGAAGAGCTTGTCAACAATGCTCTTTCGGCTTCTCGGAGTAACTCGCTTCACGCTAGGGGCGTCATCCGCAGCGCAGGGCGCGGCGTTCATATCCTCGTCAAAGCGGAAGATATTGACGGTGTTCAAGAGACAAAGCGAGAAAGTGCGGCACTTGCACTACCGCTTCAGATTGAAAATCTGGAAAGAGAAGCGATTCTCACCGTCAATGGATTTGATCATTCATCAGAAATTCGCCCATATACGATGGCAGATTTTTCCGTCATTGGCATCGAACCTGATCCTGCCATTCTCTATGATGCTCAATATACTGCCACGCTACGCCGTCTCGTTGCCCACGTAATTTCTGTCGAGGGGCCGATTTATGACGACTTACTTGCAGTAAGGATCGCGCGAGCGCACGGAAAGGACCGCACTGGGCGGATCATACACCAACTAACCATGGATGCTGTAGATCGACGGTTTCTACGGACTCAAGAGGACGACCGCGACCTATTTTGGCCCGAAGGCGCGCGAACGGACGTGGCCTTTCCATACCGTCCATCTGCTGATGGCGCGCGATCCCATGCCGATATCCCGCTCGCTGAGTTGGCAAGCATTGCATTGCCATTTGTCCACTCATCGCTTTCTGACGAGGAAATTATCCAAAAAATGGCCAATAACTTCGAACTGGAGCGAATTCGCCAAGCTACCCGCAGGCGCTTCGTTTCGGCCCTGGACATCGCAAAGCGTTCGATGACTGCATAGGAGGATGTCCGAGAGCCATGCTTAGTGACGTGGCTTCCTTTCCGCCCTTGGTTCGGCGGCTTTGCCCTTTTGCTCTTCTCCTGAGATGAGAGCAGCGCTCCGACCGTCCCGATTAGCAGCGCGAAGCATCCTTTCGCCTGCAAGCGACATGTCGAGCCCCATCGTGCGCGCCGCCATCCATTCGGGAACGTGCCAGCTCTCCGGCAGCGAACGGGCGATCATACCGGGCAGCGCCGCCCAGAGCAGGATTCCACCAGCGGCGCCGCCGGCCGCGCACCATAGTTGACGATACCATTGTCGATCAGCCGCCTGCCCCCGTTCGACGATCCCATCAATGCGGCCGATGGAGCGCGCGAGCACATCACGCGACTGGTTGAGCATCTGCCTGTCCTCGGCGCGCACGGTCTCGCTCGCCTTGACCAATTCCTCGGCCATCGCTGCAGGCGAGAGACGAACAGCCGGGCTGCGCTCGATCCGGTCCAAGCCATCCAGTGCCGCCTTCAGCGCCTTCGCCATTTCGCCAAGGGTGGTACTGTAATCCGGGATGCGCTCGCGTGCAGCGGTGAGCCCCTCCACGGCGCGGCGGGTGAGACTCACCTCGCCGCGCAGTTCTTCAAAGGCTTGGGCGGTGTCGTTTTCGACAGTGTCATGATCGGGAAGCTGTGTCATCCGGCGACCTTAAAGGCCAAGCCCTCGGCTACGCGAGATGCCGAGCCAGCTTTGGAGGTCATGGGACAATGACGCCCCAGCGGAGGGTTGGATTCCGAGGTCTCTGACCCGGTTTCGGAGCAGCGACTCGAGCTGGGGATCACGTTCGAGGCTCTTGGCCATGGCCGTCATGCCCTGTCGGACGCGCCAAGCGGCATCCCCCTCGCCCGCGCGGTCCAGCGCCTTGAACTGCCGCGCCTGCCGCTGCCATTCGGCAACGAATTTGTCCGCGCGCTGGGCATCGCTGATCCTGATATCCGTCTCCAGCGCCATGGCACGGATCGTCGCGGCAGTGCGCCCTTTCGCCGCCTCGTCCACCAATGCGGGGGTGTTGGTGAAAGCCTCTCGCAAATCGCGTGCCCCGTCCGGACGCGCTGCATCCAAAGCATGCGCAGCCTCCCGGAACGCCAAACGTTGATGCGGCAGTTCTTCCAAACCCTGGCCGCGCATCCGCCATATGTCGGCGGTGGCACGGGCATAAAGTTCGACCGCCTTGTCGAGCGGCGTAATTTGCGGCTCGGCCGCAAGGCCCGGCTTCAGGCGCAGGCCGGCGAACCGACTGCGCTCGGGCCGCGTTGGCGTCGTATCCGGTGCCATAGCCGGAGCAGCGATATAGTCCGACGCCATATCCTTGCCGCGCTCCCGGCTGAGCGCGCGGACGAGTCGGCTCTCATCAGCAAAATCATCACGGCCATAATGGAGGTCCACGCTGTCGCGGTGGCGCGAAAGTGCGACATAAGCGGCATGGCGATCGAGTCCCGGCGTCGCCAGCACATGGACCCGATCGACCGTCACGCCCTGCGCCTTGTGGATGGTGGCAGCATAGCCATGATCGATATGGGCATAATCCTTGATGTCGAAGGCAATCGACCGGCCATCGTCGAGCATTATCGCCATGCGCGACGCGGTGAGATTCTGGACCGTACCCAGCGAGCCGTTCTTCACGCCAAGGCTACGCTCGTTCTTGAGGAACATGATCCGGTCGCCGGACGCAAAGGTCCGGTTCCCGCGCTCGGCGCTGATGCTGATATCCTCACCCAGGGCACCTGCCTCCCGCAGCCGCGCGCGCGCCGCGAGATTGAGGTCGCGCACGGCGTCGTTGGTATGGGTCAGAATGATCCGGCTGGCGGCGGGCGCTGCCGTGCGATCCCGATCCCAGCGGTCAACCAGATCAGCGCGGGCCTGATCGCGGGTTTCAGCGGCGTGAACATGCCCGGCCTGTTCATAGGCGCGTACCGCCTCGCCGGTTCGACCGGTCGCGAGCTGCCGGGTGGCATCCCGCTGCCAGTCTTCCCGCTGGCGGCGAATGGCGGTGATCTCGACGCCACCATGCCGTTCGGCGATCGAGCGGAACGCTGCACCGGCTTCGATGGCCTGTAACTGCTCGGGATCGCCAACCAGCACGACCTTGGTACCACGCTTCTGCGCTTCGGCGATGACGCGCTCCATCTGGCGCGTGCCGATCATACCGGCCTCGTCGACCACGAGCACGTCCCTGCTGGTCAGGTGATCGCGATCCTGCGCCCACTGATGCTCGATACTGGCGATGGTCCGCGAGGCAATACCAGAGCCGCTTTCGAGATTTTCGGCCGCGATGCCCGACAGCGCGAGGCCATGCACGCGGTAGCCGGCCGCTTCCCATGCCTCACGCGCGACACCCAGCATCGCCGATTTGCCGGTGCCGGCATAGCCGATGACAACCCCCAGCCCCCGGTCACTCGTCACATGCGCCAGCGCCCCGCGCTGCTCGGGCGAAAGAGTCATGCCGCGCTCTGCGGCGCGGGCGAGCGCCGTTTCGCGATTTCGGTCGGCGACATTATGGTGGCCCCGCTCCGCCAGCGCCGTCGTCGCCCGTTCCAGCCGCTGCTCCGCCTCGATCATCGACCTCGATGTGAAACGCTGTTCGCCACGCCCATCCTTGCCCAATCCGACGAGCTCGGGCGCGGCCTTCACCGCCGCCATCACGCGATCGAACTGCTCCTTGCCGTCGCTGTGGCGGTGGACGAATACCGCTAGGTCGCGATTGGTGAAGGTCGCCTGTTGATGGGTGATCGCATCGAGCGCGATGGAGGGACGCGCCAGCAGCCTCTCGCCATTGGCGCGCGCAATGGTGTGGTGCTCGACAAGGCGCTCGCTCTCCAGCCCCTGCTCCGCCATCCGCGACGCCGCCGGCCCGATCTTGTGCTGGGGTTCAAGGTCGATGCCCTGCGCTTCAAAAGAGCGGTGATCGATCCGCGCATCGATATCCAGTTCGGCCAGGCGTTGATTGACATGGTCGGCCCACGCACCGCGCCAATGTTCGAGCAGATCGGTCCGGTTCCAGTCGCGCACCTTCGCGGCGAACCCGTCCTCACCGATCTCGCGCGTGGTCAGCATCACGTGGGCATGGGGCTTCGGTTCACCGTCCGCGCCGATATCCCAGTGCACATTGAGATCGGCGACCATGCCGCGATCAACGAACTCGCGCTGGACGAACTCGCGCGCCAGCCGGACGCCCTCGGTCTGGTCGAGTTCGCGCGGGATAGCGAACTCCACTTCGCGAGCAAGCTGGGCATCTTTCCGCACCTCGGCCGCTTCGACCGCATTCCAGAGCTTCTCGCGGACGTGCCACTCGTCGGGCGCACCGTCCGGCAGCATCACTTCGGAATGAACGACGCCCGCCTTGTTGGAGAAGTCGTGATCCCGATCGAGCCGCTGATCGTGCAGCCGTGAGGCGGAGCGATAGGCCACCGCCGCCAGCGCGCTCGATCCAGCGGCGCGGGAAATGATCTTGGCCGAGAAGTGATAAATCGCCATGACGGCGATCCATTTACACCTCAAGAGCCACGTCGGCACGACGTATAAGCGCGCCCTCGAAAGATTTCATCTATCTCGGGACCGCGTAATCCCAAGAGATTTCAGGGCATTGAGCCTGATCGATCCACCCGATAACTGATCCGCCGTCGATGCTCAATCGAGGGACGATGTGATGCGTAAACCCCGCGACTTTGATTCGGAAATGAAGGCGCTCAACGAGCGGGCGAAACTGCTGAAAGAACGCAAGCTGTGCCAGCTTGGCGAGTTGGTGATTGCGACGGGTGCGGATGTGCTCGCGATCGATGTGCTGGCCGGCGCGATGCTGGTGGCGGTCGGAACCAACGACGCTGCTACTACGGAGGGTTGGCGCCAGCGAGGCGCTGCCTTCTTTCAATCGGCAAGCCGGAGCGCCGCGCGCCGCAATCGCGGCGACGCGCGCAGCGCTCCGGCGGGCGACGACGGCGCGAAACCGGCTTCTGGCGGCGCGAGCGCGACGTGACACGCGGAGATGGCAGGTGAAGCGCCGCGAACGGACGCGACACCTCATCGAACTCGGCGGCCTGGTCGTCAAAGCCGGACTGGTCGAACTCACTGACGATGATCGCGCGGTAATATTAGGCTTACTGGTTGAAGCTGCGGCCAAGCTGCGCAGCGGAGATCGCACCCAGCATTTGACGCTGTGGCGGCGGCGTGGCCGGCGCGAGTTCGACGAAGCAATCTAGCCGAATATGCGCCGGCAATGACGACCCATGACGCGACATTCACAAGCATCAGCAGTTCTCGGAAGCGGGCGCTTGTTCATCCCAGTGCGACGCTTCGTTGTAGTTTGAAAGCTGCGCGGGCTGAGCCTGCCTGCTTCGGGCTGCTACTTTTTACGCGGACTGGGTAGAGCGAGTTGGCTTCCATCCGTCGCATCAAAGTTAGCGGCGAACGCCTTCTTCATCGCGTCTCGAATGTCGGGGTCTTTGATCTTTTCAATGTCGTTGATGGTTGTGATCGCACCTTTGACCCGCTTTAACCCAACCTCCAACCGTTTCTCATCAACGGCTAGCTCCTTCAACTCTGTTTCAGCTTCGACACGACGAAGTAGCGCCCTCCGCCCTTCCTTGAAGGGCAACGCGAGTGAGAACTTAAGCGCTTCATATGACTTCAGGCTTTTCGTCGCGACGGTAAGCCAAAACGATCCTGACGCAGCGGCGACGATATAGAGCCTCTCCTCCTCCGGTACGAACCGCTCTTCTATATCGACTTTTGGGTTCCGGATGATTTCCGACTTGAGCTCTCCGGATCGGCCACTCCGCACCATATAAGTGATCGCGTACGACTGCCTCAGCTGGTGAATGCGCGCCTCGACCAAGCCAGCGGAAACTGTTTCGTCGCCCCCGATTAGGCGGAGCCGTAAGGGCGGTATCTCACCCTCATTAAGCGTAGATACTAGATAAACTATCAGCTTGCCGCTCTGGTCGGTTTGGAATCTTACGTTAATTTGCTCGGCTAAACCGAGTTCAACGAAATCATCACTTGTGGCGCAGCTACGAATAGTGGCGCCCTTCATAATCTCGATGAAATCGGCAAACTCCAGCTCGGTCCGAGCATCGTCAGTGGGACTCCAGCCAATAAACGTCGTCACTCACGCCCCCTCGGAAACCAATGCTCAACGTTATCTCATAGGCATCGAAGGATGCTAGGCGCAAAAGAACATCGTCTCCAACGTCTCCTATCTGCGACTGTCTGACAAAAGCTGCCTGGCAGCTAGCCACCCCATCTAAGACGTAGTTACGGACTGACGCGCCGTACGACGGTTGCGCTTCCCCCTCAATCAACCGGATCATCGCAGCGTGTGTTCGAACGCCCATACAATCCAGTCAATCGTGCCGCGTCTGCCCGGTCTGTTTTCCGGCGAAAGCCAAGGCGCCAGCCGCCGATCACCTTCCCTCGCGCGCACTATCGCCCAGGCATCGCGCCACGGCAGCAATGCGCGTCGGATTCGGCCGGCCAAGATTGGCCCCTTCCGCATATGCCGACCGACAGCAAGCAGGGCGTCGGCCACACGAACTTGCACCTCTTCGACGCTGATTCCGCACCGCCAACCAATTTCCGCGTATGGCAAACTGTCGCGACTTGCGAGCAGGAATACCGTCCGCGTCAGCAGCGGAAGTGTTTCGAGCGCTTCGACGTATCGGCGCTGGTCCTCTTTCGTCAGCCTTGGCTTGTCGTCAGGCATTGCGCGCGTTCCACCCTCGTGGGCGGGGATGGCCGGTCACATGATGCACATGATCGAGCAACATGCGGGTGAGCATCTGAATTTGCTCGGGCGTGAAAGGCAGCTCTTCGGCCCGTTCGTGCGGTTGCGGGAAGCGCCAGTTGCCATAGGGCGAGAGAATCGCCGCGAGTAGGTCGAACTCGGCCAACTCAAACCCGAAGCCGCTTGCATTGGCGTAGGCGAGCGACCTCACGACATTGAGGCCGACATGGCGGGCGCACCATTGATCGGTAAAGCCGATATCGAGCAGATGGGAACTCAACCCCAATTGAAGGACAATGCCGATCTGATAGAGCCTGTCGTGCTGGTCCCGCACGATGCCCTGCTCTATCCCCAAAAAGAAGCTCTCGGCGTTGTGATAGCGGAAACGGCTGTCGCCGCGCCCGGCGCGAGTCCGCCTAAGCACGACAGGTTCGTCATGGTAAGGCAATGCCGCGATGGCTGCATCCCGAGGCGATGAGATAGCGACCGGCGCGACAGCGATTGCAGTCAGAAGGCTACGCCGCGAAGTTATCGGACCGTTCTTGCCCATATACACGCCCATTCCGCATTGGCCGCGAATCGCTGCATGGCCGCTAACAGGAACCGTCACCAATCGGTCGATTCAGAAGCGTAGAAACGACCTTGCGCCGATATACGACATCGTTTATCCAATAAACGATGTCGTATATTCAATAAACGGTGGCGTCAATGCTGATAGTATTGGAAATTGGTCCGCTGCCGGATACGCACGATCCGATGGGACGCCCGCCACTTGGAATGAAGCCGACGACGATCAGGCTGTCTGTCGAGACGATCCAACGGATTGAGGCTTTAGTGGGCAATCGGCGGCTGGCGGTATTCATTCGCGAGGCGATCGATAACGAACTTCAGCGCCGCGAGAATCCCGGCAAGTAGACAGATACGAACGGCGGTGCGCAGCCCGAGAGGCGCCACCACGCCAGACGGCGGAGCGCCAACCATGCCAATTTTGGACGCTGTGGAATTTCGTGACATGCATCTGGAATATTTCGGACAAACTGAGAATCAATCGGCAGTAATGATGTCCGAAGAAATTTATTTCGTGCGCTCAAATGCCCTCTGCTGCACCCTAATGGACTTCGGTGCACTCTACTGCACTATAAACGCCTATTCTCATTGCCTTGGCACTGTTTTAGCACTCTTGCGCTAACGAATCTGGCGTCTCAAATATATCGACGGGGAGCGATTGGAACTCACGCGATACAGGACAATGCCATGCCGACCGATACGCCCGACCGCATTCTTCGTCTCAACGCCGTGCTCGATCGCACCGGCCTCAGCCGCTCGACGCTCTACCGGAAAGTCCAGACCGGCACGTTCCCCAAGCAGGTGCGCATCGCCACGCGCTGCACCGGATGGCGAGAGTCTGCCATCAATGCGTGGATGCGAAACCCGATGTTCTTTCATGTTGACGGCTAGGCAGGGCGGTGGCACCCGGCATGCGTGCTTAAGGTGCCATTGTCCGCCATAATCCGAAGGCATCCGCTCCTATTGAGGGTATAAATGGGGGTACATCTCAACTCCCTAGAAGTTATATGTAGATAATTCAGTTCACTATGGCCGTGTTTCGATTCCCTTCACCGCTCCAGCCGCCCATCGCGTCAGGTCACGCATCCAGCCGAGGATCGATCAGGAATTTCTCGCCGGTCGACTTACGCTGCGCTGCTTCGATGATGTCTGTTTTCAACAGATCGCGCAGGCCGATGGTGCGCGTATAGTGGCTGGCGAAGGTGGTCTTCAGTTCTGCCAACACGCGCTGCCGCATGCGCTGCGCGGTTTCCTTGCCAAGCCGCTGCAATGCAGGCCATAGCAGCCAGCCGCCCATGCCCCAGGTAAAGCCGAATCCACGATCCAGAACGATGGGGCCGACGTCGAGCATGCCATAGACGTAAACCTGCTTGGGCACCGCCGAGCCGTAGCGGCTATATTCGGTTGTTTTGCGATCGATGGCGATTTCCATCGCGGTCAGGATCTGGCCTGCCAGCTTGCCGCCGCCGATCGCGTCGAAGCCAAGCGTTGCGCCGGTTTCGGCGATGGCGTCCACCAACCTTGCCTTGAAATCCGGAGCCGAGCTGTCGAGCACATGGGTGGCGCCGATGCCGCGCAGAAGCTCCGCCTGCTGCTCATTACGGACGATGTTCACGAGCGGGATCCCGTCCGCGCGGCAGATCTTCACCAGCATCTGGCCAAGATTGGAGGCAGCGGCGGTGTGAACCAGCGCAGAATAGCCTTCGTGCCGCATGGTTTCGACAAAGCCGAGCGCCGTCAGTGGGTTGACGAACATTGCCGCGCCCTCCGCCGCGCTCACGTCGTCGGGGAGGACGGTGCATTCATTGGCGGGCAGCTTTCGGTATTGCGTGTACATCCCGCCCGGGACGGCGGCGACCTTGCTGCCGATAAGATGCCGCGCTCCGTCACCGGCCGCGACGACGGTTCCGGCGCCTTCGTTGCCGACCGGCAAGGACAAGCCGAGCCGCTTGCTGACAATGCCCAGATGACGCTCGTGGACGGTGGCGGCCATCGCGGGCTGGTGGGCGGTTCCCTGAACGCGCAGCGTCGAAAGATCGGCTGGCCCGAACATCAAGCCGAGATCGGACGGATTCAGCGGCGCGGCCTCGATTTGCACGATCACCTCGCCAGCGTCCGGGGGACCTACCGTCATCTCGTCCAAGCTGAGCCGGAGCTCTCCGGCCGCGCTGATCGTCGAGCGAAACTCCAACCCTTTATACGTCGCGCCCATAAGCTCTCTCCGTGTGAAGGTTACAGTCTCAGCCCAAATCGCGGCCCCAGCCAGATCATCACCAGATAACATCCGATCGTCACCAGGCAGCCGACAATGAGCGACGCCCAGAACGAAATCCCGTGCCAGAGCATCGCCGGGATCGGCAGAAACATCGGCAATGACGGCAGTACATACCAGAAGGTTGCTTCGGCATGTACGGCCATGTTGGCCGCATCAGGCTTTTCCCGCCAGAGCCAGATCATGTCCAGCACCGAAATCAGGGGGAGCGAAGCGATCAGTGCTCACCCTGTGCGCGTCGCTCTTGGCCTTGTGAAGGCATGAACTGCAAGCGCAGGATCATGATGAGCGGTTGAACCTAAAAAAAAGGCGGCCCGGAGGCCGCCTTTGATTTTGCCGATGATTATTATTTTAGCGCTTGGAGAACTGGAAGCTGCGGCGTGCTTTCGCGCGGCCATATTTCTTGCGCTCGACCGCGCGGCTGTCGCGCGTCAGGAAGCCTGCACGCTTGACCGGCGTGCGAAGCGAGGGTTCGTAACGGGTCAGTGCCTGGGCGATGCCATGCTTGACGGCGCCCGCCTGACCGGAAAGACCGCCGCCCTGCACGCTGGCGACCACATCATATTGGCCTTCGCGAGCCGCGATGACGAACGGCTGGTTGATCACCAGACGCAGCGTGGCGCGCGCGAAATAGATTTCCTGATCGCGGCCGTTCACGGTGATCTTGCCGGTGCCCGGCTTCAGCCAGACGCGGGCGACCGCATCCTTGCGGCGTCCAGTGGCATAGGCGCGGCCCTGCTTGTCGAGCTGCTGCTCGCGCAGGGGAGCTTCGGGCTGAGCCGGCGCGGGAGTGAAGCCGGCTTCCGGCGCCACGACAGCGCCCTGGGCGATCTGCCCGAGATCGGACAGTGACTGACGGGTATCGGAATCAGACATCAGGCACCCACCTTATTCTTGCGGTTCAGCGCCGCTACATCGAGGAACTCAGGATTCTGGGCGGTATGCGGATGCTCGCCACCCTTGTAGATACGAAGCGACCGCATCTGCGCCCGGCCAAGCGGCCCGCGCGGGATCATGCGCTCGACCGCCTTTTCCAGGACGCGTTCAGGGAAGCGCCCTTCGAGCACCTTGTCGGCGCGCGCTTCCTTGATGCCGCCGGCATAGCCGGTGTGGCGATAATAGATCTTCTGGATCGCCTTCTTGCCGGTGAAGCGGACCTTCTCGGCATTGATGACGATGACGTTGTCCCCGCAATCGACATGCGGCGTATAGCTCGGCTTATGCTTGCCGCGCAGGATATTGGCGATGATCGTCGCGACGCGGCCGACAACCAGCCCGTCGGCATCGATCAAATGCCATTTCTTTTCCACGTCGGCCGGCTTGGCGGCCTTGGTGGTCTTGAGAAGCGCCTTCATGGAGCTCATGACCTCTTAAAGAATAAAGCGTGCGCTCCCTTCGGAGGCACGCGGACGCAGCGCTATTGCTCAACAAAGGTCAGAAAGTCAAGCTTCTGCGCGGTATTTAGAAGAGGTATTATATTACCACTGATGGGCGAAGTGACGGTTTGCCGCCGAACTCTGAGCTTCGAGCTAGAAGCCGTCGGGCATATCGATCGGCCCGACAAGCTCCCTGTAACGCGCCAGCGCATAACGATCCGTCATGCCCGCGATGAAATCGCCTATGTGGCGGGTTCGTGCGGGTTCGCCATTTGGCAACGCGCTGTGCCAATGCTCGGGCAGCAATGATGAATCCGCGAGATAGGCCGCCGCCAGCCCAGCCACGACCGCGCCGGCTTGTTCGGAAATGCCGCGCTGACGCGGATGGTGATAGAGCCGCTCATACATAAAGCGTTTCAATGCGCGCTCCTCAGCGGCCATCGCATCGGAGAAAGCGACCAGCGGCTGCCGCTGCCGGCGGACGTCGTCGATATTAGCCGGAGCGGCCTCTGCGATCCGTCGTCGCGATTCCGCAATGACGTCATTGACCATGCGCCCTATCTGTTCGCGGATGAGTTCGCCGATCAGCCGATCCCGCGCCACGGAAGGCCAGCGGCGGCCAACGGCCGCCCAACCTTCCGCGACCAGCGGAACCTCGGCGACCTCGCCAAGCTCCAGCAAACCAGCGCGAAGCCCATCGTCAATGTCGTGATTGTCATAGGCGATATCGTCGGAAACCGCCGCAACCTGCGCCTCGAGCGAAGGCCATGTATCCAGCGCCAGCGGAAACAGCGCATCGACTTCGGCCAGCGCCCAGCTTGGATTTTCCACCGGTCCATTATGCTTGGCCAAACCCTCGAGCGTTTCCCACGTCAGGTTGAGCCCGGTGAAAGCAGGGTAGGGCGTCTCGATCGTGACCAAAGTACGCAGCGTATGCGCGTTGTGATCGAATCCCCCGGCGCCAGCCATTGCTGCGTCGAGCGCATCTTCGCCGGCATGGCCGAAGGGAGGATGGCCGATATCGTGCGCGAGGCATAGAGCTTCGGTCAGGTCTTCGTTAAGTCCCAAGGCGCGCGCAATGGTGCGGCCAATCTGCGCGACTTCCAGACTGTGGGTGAGGCGCACCCGGAAATGATCGCCATCCGGCGCGACGAACACCTGGGTCTTGTGGCGCAGCCGGCGGAACGAAATCGAATGGATGATGCGATCGCGATCGCGCTGAAAATCGTCTCGCGGACCCCGCGTTTCATCACTGCGTCCGAGATAGAGCCGGCCTCGGCTTTTCGCGGGATCGGCAGCATAGGGAGGGTAAAATGTCATTGCGGCGCCATGGGCGCTGGGTGATTGAAAGTCGAGCAAGGCTTTACATCATGACGACGTGCCAACCATCTGACGTTATCGCTGGGTGATCGGCCCCAACTTCATTGCCCAATCGGCTGCACGCTCTGTCCCGGAGAGCTGGTGAAGGGCGAGGTGCCGAATCCGCTGCCGGCGGCTTTATTCACGAAGCTCTGCGCCTCCTCGTCGCTTTTGAACGGACCGATCAGGAGACGGTTGGTGTGGTTCAGCGGCGCGGTCCAGGGGGTCCGCTTGCCGAGCATGGCGGGATATTTGGCCTTGAGCCTTGCCCATTCTTTCCCGAGATCAGGCTTATAGGCTCCGGTCGCGACTTGAACCCAATAGCGTTGCGGCTCCTTCTTGGCAGCGGTGGCTTTCTTGGTCTCGTCCTTGGCCTTGAGGTCTTTCTTCCGTTTGTCCTTATCCTTATCCTTATCCTTATCCTTATCATTCTTGCTCTCGCGGGCCGTATCGACGTCTATTCGCTTCCCGTTACCCTTGCTTTTATCCTCGGCCTTGTCAGCAGCGACAGTCTTGCCCGACTTGGCTTTGCTCTCGCCCGTTTGCGCGCTTTGTTCTTCACGCGCTGCGATCGGCTTTTTCGTTTCCGGCGTTTTCGACGAAGCTGTCGTGGTTGGCACAGTTGGAGTCGCCCCCAGCCGCCAGTTTGCCAACCCCGGTTCACCCAATGCGGGGTTTTTCGGCGAAGCTGGTTGCGGAGACGCAGCCGGCTTGGCTGATGGCGGCCTGCTCGGTGCAACGAGTGCAAGCACGTCCGGTCGCGATGCCGTCAGAACGGCGTTTTCGCCGTCGTTGCTGACGATATTGGGCGACGCCGTCTCTAATTTTCCCTTAGACCTTTTCGCGGGTACGGGCCTCTGAACTCGATCTTCATCCGGTACGCCATCGCCCTCTTCGTCGCCGTTATCATTCCTTCGGCTCACGATTGTTGATTTCTGAACCGGCGGAAGCGGCGGCGGCGATCCGGCTGCGGTGGCAAGTTCGCTCTCGCTATACTGCCGCCCGTCCGCGGGAAATTGTCCGAGCAGGATCGCCGCGGCCTGCTGGCTCGCCCGAAGCTTCGGCAACCGGTCGAGAAACGGCTGGAGCGCAGCCGCCTGCTCGCGCGGCAGCATCGCATTGGCTGTCCTTTGCGCGCCGGCCAGGTCCCCGCCGAGTGCGAGTAGGAAGACCCGATCGCGCCACGCCGCCTTGTCCTGCCGCCGCAAGAGCTTATCGAGCGTCGCCATCGCGCCGGGTACGTCGCCATCGATCGCCTGCGTAACGGCGAGCCTGCGCGTCGTTTCGTCGCTGGGCTGGCTTGCAAGGGCAAGCTCGTAATCAGCCCGCGCGTGTTTGCTATCTCCGCGCAAGGCATAGGCCATGCCCCGGTCGGCCGCGATCTCCACGGCCGGCACGCCATATTGCACGGCTTCCTCGAAAAAGCGGAGCGCCGGCCGCGGCTGCATAAGCTGCACCATGGCCGATCCGAGCCCGGCCTTGATCCGGCCATTGTGCGGCTCGATCTCCTCCGCGCGCGCATAGAAGCTTACGGCAGCGTTGGCATCGCCGATGTCGAGCGAGGCCTTGCCAGCTCCCATGAGCGCATCGAGATCGCGCGGCTCATGCGCCAGCACGCGCAGGAAGCGCGCCAGGGCTTCGGCGGGATCATTGGCTGCGGCCGCCCGCTGCGCGAGCACCATGTCGTCCGTTTCGACGGTTTCCTGAGGCAGAAGCGGCTTCTGCGGGATGGCGGCGATTGTCGGAGCCGCAATCAATGCCGTGCCTGCTAGCGCGGCTGACGGAGCGCGAAACCTCCGAAGAATAGCGGTTAACCGGGGAAAATGGTTAGGCATGGCAGCTCGGATAAGCCGGAGTGGCGGCGTAGCTAAAGATATGCCTCTCTACCCAAGCAAACTTGCACTGCCATGAACCCGGAATCGCTTGATTGCTGATCAGGGATTATTCTGCCGATTCAGAAAACGCGGAATATCGAGCGGATCCCGCGAGGGCGCTTCATTTTCCTCTTCGACCTGCGCCTTGGAGGCGCCGCGGGCAAGGCTCGACATCCGCTCGAACAAGGTGCCGCCCTCATTTTTGGGCTTCGCGGAGCGGCTTGCAGGGGCCGGCTGCGATTCGCGTGAGCGCGACAGCCAGGAGCGTGTGCCTCCGCCATCAGACGGCGGAACCGGATTGGGCTCCGGCGGCGAGGTCAAGATTGCCTCATCGCCCAGGACAAGCTCGTCGGGAGCGGTTGCGGCGGGTGCGATCGGCTCCGGCTCGGGCTGGATCAGGCTCTCGTCGAGTTCAAAAGCATTGGCGGCATCGCTCGCCGCTGGCGCGACTTCGGGTGCTGCCTTCTCCTCCGTGATTTCCTGGGCAACCGGAACTTCGGGGGCAGGGGGGGCTGCGGCGGCCGATGGTACAGCGGCCGCTGCTTCGACTTTCGTGCGGCCGGGGAACGTGAAAAGCTTGGCTGGTTCAGCCATCTTTCCTGCCTCGGCCTCGATCCCGGTCGCGACGACCGAGACGCGGATCTTGCCGTCGAGCTCGTTATTGAATGCCGACCCCCAGATGATGTTTGCGTCGGGATCGACCAGTTCCTTGATGTGGTTGGCGGCCTCGTCGACTTCCATCAGGCGCATGTCGTCGCCGCCGGTAATCGAGATAATGACGCCCTTGGCCCCTTGCATCGAAACGCCGTCGAGGAGCGGGTTGGAGATTGCCTTCTCGGCAGCTTCGATGGCGCGGTTGTCGCCTTCGGCTTCGCCGGTGCCCATCATCGCCTTGCCCATTTCGCTCATCACCGAACGAACGTCTGCGAAGTCGAGATTGATGAGCCCGGGCATCACCATAAGATCCGTGATCCCGCGCACGCCCTGCTGGAGTACCTCGTCCGCCATCTTGAACGCTTCCTTGAAGGTCGTGTTCGGGTTGGCGATCAGAAACAGGTTTTGATTGGGAATGACGATCAGCGTGTCGACATGCTTCTGCAGCTCCTCGATGCCGGCATCGGCAGAACGCATGCGGCGGTTGCCTTCGAAGCTGAACGGCTTCGTCACCACACCCACCGTCAAAATGCCACGATCGCGCGCTGCCTTGGCGATGACCGGGGCCGCGCCTGTGCCGGTGCCGCCGCCCATGCCGGCTGCGATGAAGCACATATGCGCGCCTTCCAGCGCACGCTCGATCTGATCGAAGGTTTCCTCGGCTGCGGCGCGCCCGATTTCTGGACGCGAGCCCGCGCCCAGGCCCTGGGTGATCTTGAGGCCAAGCTGAATACGTCGATCGGCAGCGCTCGCGTTGAGCGCCTGCGCATCGGTGTTGGCGACGATGAATTCGACCCCCTGCACGTCGGAGGCGATCATGTTGGCGATCGCATTCCCTCCGGCACCGCCGACGCCGATGACGCTGATCCGTGGCTTCAACTCATCGACTTCAGGACGGATGAACTCAATCGTCATGAATACTCTCCCCAGTGGGTGCCCCGCGCCCGGCCTACCGGATATGGTATTCCAAGCATCACTCGCCCGAATCTTGCCTCAAGGGAATCACTGACGCACGCAAAAAGTTAACCGCGCCGTCATTTTCCTGGGGAAAATTCTGGTTAATGGGTTGTAGGGCGCTTTTCCTAGCAATAACAGCGATATTCGCGAGGGCATGGACGCGCGGGTCAAGCATCCGCTAAAGCGCCGCCTCGTCGCAAGATACTCCGGACCAAAGCATTTGACCTTCTACACACGCTTTACTGCCATCATCAACGACGCGCTCGATCAACTCGTCGCCAGCGGAGACCTGCCCGCCGGGCTTGCCCGTACTGCGATCACGGTTGAGCCTCCGCGCGATCCTGCGCATGGCGATCTCGCTACCAACGCCGCAATGGTGCTGGCGAAACCGGCCGGCTCCAATCCGCGGTTGTTGGCAGAGAAGCTCGCCGAGCGCCTCCGGACCTCAAACGAAATAGAAAAGGCGGAAGTTGCAGGCCCTGGCTTTATTAACCTTCTTTTGCCGAATTCCACCTGGACGGCGGAACTGAGCGATATCCGTTCGGCAGCCGAAGCTTATGGCCGTTCGAACATGGGGCAGGGGCAGCGCGTCAATGTCGAATATGTCTCGGCGAACCCCACGGGCCCCATGCACATGGGTCACTGCCGCGGCGCGGTGGTCGGGGACGCGCTCGCCCAGCTGCTGGAATATGCCGGCTATCGCGTGACGCGCGAATATTATGTCAACGATGCGGGCGCGCAGGTGCAAACACTCGGCCGCTCGGTCCATCTTCGCTATCGGCAAGCATTGGGCGAGCCGATCGAAATCCCAGAAGGCTATTATCCCGGCGAATATCTTATCCCGATCGGAAGTGCGCTCGCCGCTGAATTCGGCGATCGCTACGCAGCCGCACCCGAGGCACAATGGATCGATCTCTTTCGGGAGCGCGCGGTCGCAGCCATGATGGATATGATCCGGGCCGATTTAAGCCTGCTCGGAATTCGCCACGACGTTTTTTCATCGGAAGCGGCGGTGCAGCAGGCCGGACGCGTAGATGCCGCGCTTGATCGCCTCACGAAAGAGGGGCTGATCTATAGGGGTACGCTCGAGCCCCCAAAGGGCGAGCTTCCCGACGACTGGGAACCTACCGAGATGACGCTTTTCCGTGCAACCGACTTCGGCGACGACAGCGATCGGCCTGTTCGCAAGTCGGATGGCGGGCTCACCTATTTCGGAACCGATCTCGCCTATCACGCCCAAAAGGCTGAAAATGCTGATATGCTGATTGACATCTGGGGCGCGGATCACGCCGGCACGGTCAAGCGGATCAAGGCCGCCGTGACGGCTTTGACGCATGGCAAGGTGCCATTTGATATTAAGCTGGTTCAGATGGTCCGGCTGATGCGAAACGGCGAGCTTGTCCGAATGGGCAAGCGTCTCGGCAATTTCGTCACTCTTGCGGATGTCGTTGAGGAAGTTGGCAAGGATGTGGTGCGCTTCACCATGCTCACCCGTCGCTCCGACGCTCAGATGGATTTCGATTTCGCCAAGGTGGTGGAAGCGTCGAAGGACAACCCGGTCTTCTACGTTCAATATGCGCATGCCCGGATCCGCTCGCTCCAGCGCAGGGCGGTAGCGGAGGGACTTGAGGGCGACGCCGATCTCTCGCTGCTCGATGCGGACGAACTGGCGTTGGTAAAGCTCGCCGCGCAATTCCCGCGTGTGATCGAGCAGGCGGCGGCAACGCATGAGCCGCATCGGATCGCCTTCTACCTTTTCGATCTCGCCGCTGCTTTCCACGCGCTCTGGAATAGGGGCAATGATGATCCGGCGCGTCGCTTCCTGATTGTCGATCAGCCGGAAATCAGCCGGGCACGGCTTGCCTTGGCGGATGCGATCGGACAGGTTATCCGGAACGGCCTCGGCGTCATGGGCGTGACGGCGGCGGAGGAGATGCACTGATGTCCGATTTTCAACGGGGGGCTCTGGACGACGACGAGGAGCGCCTGCCCTGGCTCGAGCCCGTCGACGACTATGAAGACGAAGAGGGCATCTCGATCGCGCGCCTGATTGCCGCAGTGGTCGTGGGGCTCGTAGCGCTGGGACTGGTGATCGGTGGCATCTTCTGGTTACGCAACCGAGGCCAATCCGGCGACGGCACGCTCATTGCCGCGCCCGCCGGTCCGATCAAGGAAAAACCCCCGGAGGCCGGCGGCATGAATGTCGAAGGTGCGGGCGATGTCGCTTATGATGCCAGCGTCGGCAAGGATGTGAATTCCACCATCGATCTCACCGCACTTCCCGAAACCCCAGTGGCCGATAACAGCGGTATCCGGCCAGCGCCGCTGCCGCCGTCGACCTCTCCGCAAGCCATGACATCGCCGCCCGCGCCGAAGCCAGCGCCGGTTCCGGCTGCAAACCCAGCTCCCGCCGCACCAAAGAAGCAGGCTTCCGCCGTTTCGACCCCGCTTCCTGCCAAAGCGACACCAGAGAAGCCGGTTAAGGTGGCTGCGGCAAACCCGGCGCCTGCACCGAAGCCTTTGCTTCCGGCGCCCGCGGCATCCTCATCCGGCGGTGGTTCGATTCAGCTCGGGGCTTTTTCGAGCCAGGCGCTGGCGAACAAGGCTTGGTCTTCGTTGTCGGGACGCTTCGGGTTCCTCTCGGGAATGGATCATAGCGTGGCGAGCGCAACCGTCGGCGGCAAGACGCTATACCGCTTGCGCGCGAGCGCGGGCGGCCAGGCCTCTGCGACATGCGCCAAGCTGAAGGTCGCCGGCGAGGCCTGCTCGGTCGTCGATTGAACTGAGCGGCCGTGACGCCTCTCTTCCTTGGGCTGGCGGGTACTGCCTTGTCGGATGAGGAGCGTGCGCTCTTCCGCGATGTTGAGCCGGCCGGCTATATATTGTTCAAGCGCAATATCGTCGATCGGCCCCAGCTTCGTGCACTGACGGAGGAGCTGCGTTCCCTCGCCGGGCGCGCCGAACTGCCGATCCTGATCGATCAGGAAGGTGGTCGGGTCGCGCGCATGCAACCACCGGAATGGCCGGCCTTTCCTGCGGCCGCCCGCTTCGATGCCGCCTATGAAGTCGCCCCGATCAGCGGGATCGAAGCCGTCCGGGCCAATGCCCGCGCGCTGGGGCTGATGCTCGCTGATGTCGGCATCACCGTGGATTGCTTGCCGCTGCTGGATGTTCGCCAGCCGGGCGCAAGCAACATCATCGGCGATCGCGCACTGGGCGCGGAGCCGTTGCGGGTGGCGGCGATGGGCCGCGCAACCATCGAGGGATTACGCGACGCAGGCATCGTCGGCGTCGTCAAACATATGCCCGGCCATGGCCGCGCCCTGGTCGACAGCCATCTCGATTTGCCGGTCGTGGATGCAAACCTGGAGGAGCTGGAGATGGATCTAGCACCCTTCAAGGCGCTTAAATGGTCGCCGATGGCGATGACCGCCCATGTCGTCTACACCGCCTGGGATCGTACCAATTGCGCCACCCTTTCGGAGAAGATCATTTCCGAAGTGATCCGGAACGGCATCGGGTTCGATGGTTTGCTGATGTCGGATGATCTCGGCATGCATGCGTTGAAGGGTGACTTCGGCGCCCGCGCGAGCGGCGCTTTGAAGGCGGGTTGCGATATCGCATTGCATTGTTCCGGCGACTTTGCGGAAATGAAAGCCTGCGCCGCCGCCGTCACCGAAATAAGCGCGCAATCGCGGGCGCGGCTGGATCGGGCGATGGCAACAATCGCTGAGCGCAAGAAATTGCCGCCACTAGACCAGCTTATCGCCAAGCGCGATGCGCTCTTCGTGGCCGCCCGAGTTTAATAGCAGGGCAACCTGGGTCGAGCGTCTCGTCAGGGCCGATGCAGCAGGGGCAGGATGCTGCCATAGTCATCGGTCCACGGCTTGAACCCAGGTTTCGGCTGCAGCGCTGTCCATTCGAGCGTTGGGTCATAGCTCGTCAGTTGTTTGAGTCGCGTCGGTGACTTGGCAAAGGCCACCCAGATCGAATGGCTGACGCGATAGTCTTGGGCGTCGCGCGGTGCCGGGTCATAGTTGCGGAGGGCTGCGCTCCAGCCGCCATCGGTCGCTGCTGCCGCCAGCACCGGCCTCAAGTCTACATAGCGATTGGAGATGTGGAACAGCAGCAAACCCTGTGCGGAGAGTACCCGACCATAGTTGGCGATCGCCTCGCGCGTCAGCAGATGCATCGGGATCGAATCGGAAGAAAAGGCGTCGATCACGAGCAGATCGCGCGAAGCAGTCGGTTCATGGGCGAGCGTGAGCCGGGCGTCTCCAATCGCGATGTCGGCATGCGGCAGGCAACGCGAGAGGAATGTGAATTTTTTGGAATTGCGCGCGATGCCAACGATAGCCGGATCGATTTCATAGAAGCGCCAATCCTGATCAGGCTTGGCATAACAGGCAAGCGTACCAGCTCCAAGACCGACCGCGCCGATGCGCGCGCCGGGGCCGAACAGGATCGGCGCTGCCTGCATTGCAATGCCAACGCCCGATTTAGGCGCATAATAGCTGGTAGGGTAGGTCTCCAACCCTTTGGCAAGCAATTGAAACCCGTGGGTCGTGGAGCCGTGCATCAGCATCCGTGCGTTGCCGCTATTGCTGACTGTGTAGATGCCGAAATAGCTGCGCGTGCGCGTGTCACCCGTCATCGACATTGCGATGTTGGCCCAGCCGCCGAGGCCGAGTAGGAGCAGCGCGATCAGCGCAGCGAACAAAATGCGATGGGCCAGCGCCGCGCGCGCAAGCAGTGCGAGAACGACCAGGACTGCCGCTTTCAGCGCAAGCGACGGTGTGAAAAACAGCATGCCACCCGCGAAGCAGGAGAGCAGGATGCCGCCCGCTGTGATCCAGCGCCTTTGACGAGCTGTCAGCCGCTTGGCATCAGCGCGCATCGGCATCAGCAGGGCTGCGGCGACCACCAGGATCGGGAACTCATAGAGCGAATCGAACAGCGCAGGCGCGATCAATCCGCAGAAAAGGCCGCCAGCCACGCCGCCCGCTGACATGCAAAGGTAGAAGTCCGTCAGATGGGCGGGATCGGGTCGCGACCGGTAAAGCCGGTGATGCAGCGCGATCGACGTTCCGAACAGCAGCAGGAGATCGGCCGCGATGGAGGGCACCATGCTGAAATATTGCCCACTGCCCCCCATCGCGCCCGCCACGATCAGAATGAGCGGCAGTCCCCAGCTTACCGCGCGCGCGAACCGGTCGCGGCTGGAAAATGCGATCGAGAAGCTGAGCAGGTAAAGTCCCAGCGGGATCACCCAGATCAGCGGCATCGCGATGATGTCAGTGGTGAGGTGCGTCGTGACCGCGAGGATCATCCCGGAGGGGACTGCCGCCAGTGCGATCCACAGCAAACGCTGCGACAAGGTCGGTGGCGCGCCGGCGTTACCGGATGCTCTTCCTGAGACGGACGAGCTTTCGAAGCTTTTGCTCGTCGAAAATTCGGTCGGCAGCGGCTGAGCTTGGGTAAGGGCAAATCCGCATGCCGCGACCATCGCGATCAGCAGCACATAGCCGATCGACCACGCCGTGCTTTGCCAGGCCAGCGGCAGAAGCGGTTCGACCAGCAGGGGATAGGTGATCAGGCCGCCGAAGCTGCCGAGGTTGGACGCGATATAGAGAGCGTACGGATTGCGATCGCCGAACTGAGTTGCGGCCCAGCGCTGTAGCAGCGGAGCCTGCGCCGAGACGGCGAAAAAGAGCGGACCGATTGACGATAGCAGCAGCCATGGTACCCAGATCAGCGGCGATGCATCCGCCGGGAGGCTGAAGCCGCGGAGCCCCAGCGGCAGCCATAGCACGGCGAGCAGCAGGACTATGACGTGGACAAGCGCCTGCCGCCGAAGTGCGAGCCGCGCGAGCACATGCGCATAGCTATAGCCGGCCAGCAGCAGCGCCTGATAAACCAGCATCGCGCTATTCCAGACTGCCGGCGTACCGCCCAGGCGCGGCAACGCCATACGAGCGACCATTGGCTGCATCAGGAACAAGAGGAACGACCCCGCGAAGATCGTCGCGACGAACAGCGGCCGCGTCTCTGCGCGCCGCTGGGGCAATACGAATGCTGCCGTGGCCATGGCGCAGCCGTAGCGGATCACGGCTTTAAAGAAGGTTAACCGTTGGTAACGGCCCAGCTGCATTGCATGGCAGGGAAAAAGGATGGACGCAGCAGGTTCGCAAACTTTCCTCGCAGCGGTTGATGTGCCACAGTCAACCCATGACGGGGCACGGACATTCTCCAGCTTTGCATCGACCGCGTAATCCTATGCGAGCGCTATGACTGTGGATATCGCGGTGATTCCCTTCGAGGAGGATATTCCTGCCCACAATCCCGAGACGCTGACGCTGACGCTCGATGGATGGGAGGGGCCGCTCGATCTTCTGCTGATGCTCGCGCGCAGCCAGAAGGTCGATCTGCGCGAAATCTCGATATTGGCGCTCGTCGAGCAATATCTCGCTTTCATCGAGGACGCCAAGGCGCTGCGCTTGGAGATCGCCGCCGATTATCTCGTGATGGCGGCGTGGCTGACCTATTTGAAGTCCTGCCTCCTGTTGCCGCGCGAGGCGCAGCCCGATCCCGATCCGGAGGAACTGGCGCTGCGGCTCCAGCTTCGCCTGCAACGGCTCGATGCGATGCGGGAGGCGGGCGCGCGGCTGATGGCCCGGGATCGCACGGGTCGCGACGTGTTTCTGCGCGGTGCGCCGGAAGGGCTGCGGCTCGTCCGCAAAGCGGCCTGGCAAGACGATCTCTATGATCTGATCGCTGCCTATGGGGCGGTGCAGGCGCGCGCGAAGCCGGTGATCCACATGATCCAGCGGCGGCCGGTTCTCACATTGGAACATGCGCTGGAGCGTATCGAGAGAATGCTCGGCCTCAGCCTGGATTGGTTCGAGCTGCAGGATTTCCTGCCGCAATCGCCGGATCCGGCTTATCGACGCTCGGCTTTGGCATCGAGCTTCGTCGCCTCGCTGGAACTGGCCAGGCTGGGCAAGGCGGAACTCGATCAGGACGAGATTTTCGGCCCCTTGATGGTTAGGGCTGCGCGATCATGACCGAAGCGACCGATGATCTTGCCCGTGCAGTCGAAGCTGCGCTTTTCGCGGCGGATGATTCCTTATCGCCAGCAGAGCTGGCGACGATTTTAGGAAGCGACGCCGATCTGAAAGCCGTGCTCGAACGCGTCGCCGCCGATTATGCCGGTCGGGGCGTAAACTTGGTCGAGCGAGGCGGGCGCTGGCACTTTCAGACCGCCGCTGATCTCGCCCACATTCTTCGCCGCACGCGTGAGGAGCCGCGCAAGCTCAGCCGCGCCGCAATCGAGACGATGGCCATTATCGCCTATCATGAACCCGTCAGCCGTGCGGAGATCGAGGCGATCCGGGGTGTTCAAATTTCGAAGGGTACGCTTGATGTTTTGATGGAGGCCGGATGGGTCCGCCCGGCGGGGCGACGCGAAGCACCCGGTCGCCCGCTCACTTTCGCTACAACCAAGGGGTTCCTCGATCATTTTGGCCTACAAAGCCGTCGTGATCTTCCGGGCATCGACGATCTGCGCGCCGCGGGTCTGCTGGATCCAGTGGACGTCGCACTCGAGCAAATGGACGTCGAGGTGGAAACTGCGGAGCCGGACGCCTAGATAGGGCAAGATCGAGGAGATTCGAAATGGGTACTTTTGGCCCGCTGCATTGGATCGTTGTAGGAATTGTCGTTTTGCTATTGTTCGGCAAAGGTCGCTTTTCCGATATGATGGGTGACGTCGCGAAGGGCATCAAAAGCTTTAAGAAGGGGATGGCTGAAGAGGATACTCCCACCGCCGCACCACAGCCTATGCCGCGCCTGCAGAATCAGCCGAGCATTGAGCCCAACAAGGACCCGCATCTCCAGCCGATGCAGGATGATCGGCCGCATAGCTGACAGCAGATTCGCTGAGCAATGCTGGATATTGCGCCCTCCGAGCTGCTGCTCGTCGCGCTGGTCGCGCTGGTCGTGATCGGCCCCAAGGATCTGCCGCGCGTGATGCGGACGGTGGGTCACTGGGTCGGCCGCGCGCGCGGGGTGGCGCGGCATTTCCGTGCCGGCTTCGATGAAATGGTGCGCCAGTCGGAGCTTGAGGAGATGGAGCGCAAATGGGCTTCGGAGAACGCGCGGATCATGGCCGAGCATCCGCCTGAGGTCGAGATTTCGGCGACAGCGGTTACGCCGGGGACGGTCGCCAACCCTGAGGCGAAGCTGCCGCCGCCTCCATGATCAACGATATCGACGAATCCCGCGCGCCGTTGCTCGATCATCTGCTGGAGCTGCGGCGCAGGCTCTTATGGTCGATCGCTGCGCTGGCGGTCGCCTTCGGCATCTGTCTTTATTTTGCGCGACCAATCTTCGCGTTCCTTGTCCAGCCGCTGGTCAGGGCGGGGCAGGGCAAGATCATCTACACCCAGATTTTCGAAGCGTTCTTCGTCGAGATTAAGGTTGCCTTTTTCGCTGCCGTCATGCTGGCGTTTCCCGTGATAGCGAACCAGCTCTGGCAGTTCGTGGCGCCGGGACTTTATCGGAGCGAAAAGCAGGCCTTGCTTCCGTTCCTGTGGGCGACGCCCATCTTGTTTCTCTCAGGCGCAGCCCTGGCTTATTATGTGGCGATCCCCGTCGCCTTGCATTTTCTGCTCGGTTTTCAGGGAAATTTGGGCGGGATCCAGCAGGAGGCGCTTCCTGCGGTTGGCAATTATCTCAGCTTCGTAATGCAATTTCTGTTCGGCTTTGGACTGGCGTTTCTTTTGCCGGTCCTGCTGATGCTGCTGGAGCGCGCCGGTATCATATCTCGCAAGCAGCTTATTGCCGGGCGACGGTATGCCATCGTGGGCGCCTTTGCAGTGGCTGCCGTGCTCACTCCGCCCGATATAGGATCGCAGCTGCTGCTCGCGATCCCGCTGATGATACTTTATGAACTGGCCATCATCGGAATTTGGTTCACAGAACGCCGACGCAAGGTCGACGATGTGAGGGCGCTGCCCTGAGGCAGCGCCCGGTAGGTTATTTCGACTCTTGCGCTGTGTTGGAGATCGCCTTCCCGGCGGAGGACATATCCTTGCCAGCGCCCTCCACCGTGTTGCACGCCGCCGCAAAAAGGCCGGTGGAAACCATGGCGAGGGTAAGAATCTTGCGGATCATATCGTTTGTTCCCTTTTCTGTCGCCCGTTGGGACGCGGCTGAACAATGCAGTTAGTTCCACAATGTTCCGCATATTGTGTTGCGGAGAGTTGAAGCCCCAAAATGTTGAGGGCCCGGCCAGTCGCTCTGGGGGGAGAGCGTCTGGCCGGGCCCATGATTGGATAGCGAGAGCGGGGGGGCAAGAAGATCACTATCCAGCCGTAAGAACGTCCGCCGCTCGAATGGGTTCCCGGGCCCCAAATTTTTTTTGAGATTTTTTTGGTGCCGGTTTCACGCCGCGAGAATGGCAATTTCGATCGAGTAGCGGCCATCTTCGACATCATGTTTGAGAGGTGCGCGCAGTTGGCGAGCCAATCCGCCTGCGACCCGCTCGAACCGCTCGAACAGGTCTCCCGTCGAACATTCGGACGAAGTCAGACTCGACGAGGAAATCGAGAGCAATGCCCGATCGGCACGATCGGGGATGGAAGACACATTGATCACGATATTGCTGTCGCGGCCGCACAGCATGATCAGTTCGACGATCTCGGTGATCAGAAACGCGATCGGAACGGCGGTATCCTGGCTCGCCGAGACCGAGATAATGGACAGAGTGATGTTGATGCGCGCGGCCTCTGCGGTGGCGGAGGCCCGGAGATTGGACGCGATCTCGCCGATCAGCGCCCGAAGCGAGATGCCCTGATGCTCCTCGAGTTCAGCATAATGGTTGCGGTGAACCACCGCCAATGCGTCCACGCGCCGTTGGATAGAAGCATAGGCTTCCAGCACCGGGCCACTGGTCGCCCCCCGCGAGTGCAGATTGATGAGGCTGGAGACGACCTGGAGGTTGTTCTTCACGCGATGATGCACTTCGCGGGTCAACCGCTTCTGATTGGCGAGACCTTCGGCAAGTTCCTGCTCATGCGCCCTGATCGCCTGCGTGGCTTTCTCGAACGACTCTCCGAGATCGCGGAGCTCTCGCGCCGGGGTCTTAAGATGCGGCAAGACGAGCGGCCCTTCGCCCCGGCTAAAACCGGTAATCGCGCGCTGCATTTGCCCAAGCGGGCGCAGCAGCAGCCGATCGAGCACGATCCAGCCAATCACGCCTCCGGCAGCCCACATCAGGATCGGCAGGAGAATCAGCAGAATGTCGGCAGTGCTGAGTGGGGCGGCCGGCAAACGCATGTCGAGGCCCAGCTGGCCGCCGGCCACCGGCACGGTAACCCCCACGATCTGATAGAGCGGATTATTGGAGCTCTCATTTTGAATAGGGATGCTCTGGCTGCCCTGACGCAAGATCGCCCCCGGCTTCGTGTCGGGAGTGGACGGCAAAAGCCTGGCGAACGAAGTCGCCGGAAATTCCGCCACCCCGAACAAAGTGCTGTTGGCTATGCCGACGGTGGTGACGAGAAGACGGTGGGGTGCCGTAAGCCGCACCTCATAGCCGATGTCGGTGGAAGGCAGATAAGCCGCCACGCTCACATAGCGAGATGTCTTGCAGACGAGGCGCCCGCGGCTGTCGAAGATCGCAACGCCCGTGACCGCCGGAAAGCGGGCGGCCGCCGCATCAAGCCGTGAATTGCATTGTTGCCGATCGATCGGATGGTCCCGCGCGCCGACGGCGACATCGCTCACCACTTGACGCAACGCCACAGTGGCCGGGCCGATCGTTTCCAGGATCGAGGCAGCCGCTGCCGTAGCCGCGGCACGCGCTTCGGCTTCGTGGCGCAGCCGGTTGGCATGCGCTGATTCCCGTGACGCGAAAACTGCGATCAGCCCCAGCGGCAACAAAGCCAGGCTGAGGATCAGCAGCATCTTGAGCCCGGTCGAAAGCTTGGAGTAGAAGCTCGGCTCCGGCCGTGGCTCCGACGCTGTCACCGGCAAAGATGGTTGCGATTCACCTTCCGCCATGGACTCGCCTTTCAGGCGAGTTTGCCAAGGATGTCCAGAAATTCGTCCGGAACCTTCTCGTCGACGGTCTGCTGATAAATTGACCGCAGCGACTCGCCGACATGGCTCTGCTGAACGCTAGCACGCGGTTTTTTGATAGCTGGCGTAGAACGCTTAGGTCCATCCTTGGCGACGCTTCGCTTTTCAGTCTTATTATCAATCGCAGCCAAGACGCCCGTCCCCTCGTCTACGGTAACGTGCTCCGGTTCAAGCGGTCTGCGGCACCGCTTGGTCGGTTTGGCCCTGCGCGACCCGAACGGATCGCTTCGCCCACGTTACGACGCGCATAAATTGCCTATGCGCGAAGTGAAACAAAAATCTCGATCGTTGGTTCCCCTCTTTACGCATGCGGCCATCGCATGCACTTTGGCGGGAAGAGAGCGGAGAACCAGTGGCGGGGGCAAGCAATCCTAAGTCCTGCAAGCACGCTTTCATGCCCTTGAGGAGATAGAACGCATTATGTCGCTTGGTCAGGAACTCGCGCCTCATCTTCCTTTCCTGAGGCGTTATGCCCGCGCGCTCACGGGTACGCAGGCACATGGGGACGCCTATGTGCGTGCCGCCCTGGAAGCGATCGTCGCCGCGCCGGAAGATTTTCCGCGCGATGTGGACGCGCGCCTTGGTCTTTACCGTACCTTTCAGCGGATTTGGCTTTCGACCAATTCCGATGACAGGGAAGAGACCTCGGACAATCTCGAAAGCAGCGAGTCGATTGCTCAGGCGCGGCTTGCGCGGATCACGCCGCTCTCGCGTCAGGCTTTGCTGCTGACCGCGATGGAAGGCTTCACGCCCGAGGATACGGGTTACCTTATCGACTCCTCTCCGGAAGAGGTCGATCGCTTGGTCAGCGACGCGCTGGCCGAGATCGAGCGACAGACGCGCGCGCGCGTGCTGATTATCGAAGACGAGCCCATCATTGCGATGGATCTGGAAACCATCGTTCGTGATCTCGGCCATGACGTCACCGCCGTCGCCGTGACGCGCGACGAAGCTGTTGCCGAAGCGTTGGCGCAGCGCCCTGGGCTCGTGCTCGCTGACATTCAGCTGGCGGACGACAGCTCCGGCATCGATGCCGTAAAAGAAATCCTCGCGGAGTTCAGCGTGCCCGTTATCTTCATCACGGCGTTTCCGGAGCGCCTGTTGACCGGCGAACGGCCGGAGCCGACGTTCCTGATCACCAAACCGTTCCAGCGGTCGACGGTGAAAGCCGCCATTTCCCAAGCGCTGTTTTTCGACATGGCTACGGTACCTGCCTGACCTCGCTCCAAGGAACTCCCTACGCCGCTTAGCGTTGCTAATGGAGAGGCGGCGTAAGGGAAATTCAGGAAGTGGCGGAGCCGAAACAACATATTTCAACGGAAAGAGCGCGTTCAGCTTCGTCCGAGCATGTAGTTCGCTACGTTCTGGGCGCGTCGTTCCTACTTGCAATTATCGCTATGGTCATAATCTTACTGGTGTGGTGATATATCCATGGCGGTGCAGGTTTGGCGGCTGAGACGGCACGGCGGCGGCAAGCAATTTTAAGATGCCGATAACGGGATATTTTTGATGAGCAACCGCGCTGCGGATGTCGATCGCGTAGTTGAGGAACATCGGCCGCTTTCTGACAGTGCCTTCAAGGAAGAGCTGTCCCGGGTAATTCCGCATCTGCGCGCCTTCGGGCGATCGCTGTCTGGCAATCGCGATCTGGCAGATGACCTCGTACAGGAAACATTGCTGAAGGCATGGGCAGCGCGTAGCCGGTTTCAGGCGGGCACTAATATGCGCGCATGGACGTTCATCATCCTGCGCAATCTGTTCCTATCCCAAATGCGGCGCGCGCGGTTCAAGGGCGAGTGGGACGATCTCGCAGCAAGCCGCGTGCTCGCCGCACCGGCTGGACAGGAACATCATGTCGAATTGGGCGACCTTCAGCGTGCTCTTCTGCATTTGCCGCAGCCGCAACGCGAAGCGCTTATCCTGGTAGGCGCCGGCGGCTTTGCCTATGAGGAAGCAGCTGAAATTTGCGGTTGCGCGGTAGGAACCATCAAGAGCCGTGTGGCCAGAGGCCGGGTTGCGCTCGAAGCTTTGCTAAGCGAAGGGAAGCTGCCCTCCCGACGAAATCAGCCGCCAGACGGCGGCAACGAGTCCGCTTTGCAAAACATCCTTAGCGATGTGGACAATCTCGTTCGCGACAACTGAACTCAGCGCAGCTTGTGAAGCAAGGCAGCCATATCGTCAGGCAACAGCTGCCGTTCGGGAGTGAAAGCCGCGCGCAGCGCATCGGCAACGCCCTGATGAACCAAAGGTGGCACAACCAGCGTGCCTTCGCTTCTCTTCTTCAGACGCTGTCTGTTATCGACCACTTCCATCTCCGCTCAACGTTCAACGCCCGAGCCGGTTTCATCTCTTTCGGCAACGTGACCCTTGGGCTAGCAAGAGGGCGTGTCTGCAGCCAATTCGACAGCCCTATCGAACGCGCTCGATCGCATCGAGCACCATTCTCCGTTCCTGAAATCCTTGGCGGCTCGATATCCCGATATCGTGGACGAAATCGCCAATGGCCAGCTCAAGGCACTGGTCGGCAGCATTATAGCGACAAGACCATGCGTGGCGGAAATTGGCTCCTCACTTCGCAGGTCGCGTCAACGCGTCGCATTTGCAGTTGCGCTCGCTGACCTCGCGGGGCTGGCAGGCTTCGAGCAAATCGTGTCCCTGCTTTCGGGCTTCGCCGACTATGCCTTGGATCAGGCGATCGCAGCGGCAATGGCCGAAATCTTTCCCGGCGCTGAAAACAAGGGTTTTGCAGCGCTGGCGCTTGGCAAGCACGGCAGCAGAGAGCTGAACTATTCGTCCGACATCGATCCCATTCTCTTGTTCGATCCGCGCAGCTTTCCTGCCCACCCGCGGCTCGAACCGGTGGAAGCGGCGGCGCGGGTGGCACGACGAGTGGTCCAGCTCTTGGAGCTGCGTGATGCGGACGGTTATGTTTTCCGCGTGGATCTACGGTTGCGCCCGTCGCCCGAGGCCACTCCGCCAGCGCTGCCGATAGAAGCCGCGATCAGCTATTATGAAACGAGCGCGCTCCCGTGGGAGCGGGCGGCATTTATCCGTGCCCGCGCTTGTGCGGGTGACATATCGCTTGGCGAAAGCTTCCTTGCTGCGATCCGTCCTTTCATCTGGCGGCGGGCGCTCGATTACGGAACGATCCAGGAAATTCTTTCGATCTCGCGGCGCATTCGGGATCATCATGCTCAGGGCCAGCAATTCGGCGCGGGCTATGATCTGAAGCGCGGGCGCGGCGGCATCCGCGAGGTTGAGTTCTTTGCCCAAATCCACCAGCTGATCCATGGCGGCCGCGAACCGGAGCTGCGAAAACCCGCTACGTTGGATGCGCTGGAAGCGCTTGCGCAGAACGGCAAAATTTCGGGGGGCGATGCAAGCGAGCTTGCGGCGGCTTACCGGCTCTACCGCACAGTCGAGCACCGCCTGCAGATGGTCGGCGATCAGCAGACGCATAGCCTGCCACGTGATTGGGAAGCGCTGGATAATGTTGCCAGGCTGCATGGTTTGCAGGAGGGCAGGGCATTACTTGACCTGTTACGACCGCATGTCGAGCGTGTCGGTCAATGTTATGACTCTCTTGCCGGTCAAGTGGGGGAGCGCGCGCCATTCGATCCCGAGGCGCTGTCGGCCATGCTTGTCGGGGCCGGCTTCTCCGATCCTGCCGCAACGATCCGTCGCATCTCCGCCTGGCGAGAGGGGAAGGCGCGGAGCCTGCGATCGTCGCCGGCACGCGAGGCGATGGAAGCCATGCTGCCCTTGCTGATCCGGGCATTTGGAGAAGCCCAGAATCCCGACATGGCACTGGCGCGATTCGACGATCTCGTCACGCAGCTTCCAAGCGCGATCAATCTGTTCCGGCTGATCGAGGCGCGGCCGGCGCTGGGCCGGATGCTCGCTGATATATTGAACCATGCACCGGCGCTGGCATCGGCACTCGCGCGCCGGGCGGAGCTGCTTGATGGATTGCTTGACGCGACCGCGCTCGAGCCAGCACCGTCGGTCGCCGAGCTCCGGATTTTATTGGGCGCAACCGAGCCGGACGACGATTATCAGATGCTGCTGGAGCGAGTGCGGCAACGGGTGGGCGAACGCCGTTTTGCCCTGGGCGTCCAGATTATCGAGGGCTCGTCCGACCCAATCGATGTAGCCGAAGGCTATGCGCGCGTTGCCGAAGCAGCGGTCCAGGTCCTGTCTCAGGCGACGATCGAGCAGTTTGAGGCAGGCAATGGGAAAGTGCCCGGTGGCGAGCTTCTCATCCTGGCGCTTGGCCGGCTCGGCGGACATGCGCTGACCCATGCGTCCGATCTGGACCTGATCTATCTCTTCACGGGCGATTTCCGCACCGAATCCGATGGTGCGCGGCCGACCGGAGCGACGGCCTATTTCAATCGGCTGGCACCAAGAATAACAGCGGCGCTCAGCGTGCCGACACCTTCCGGGCCGCTCTATGAGGTCGATACGCGGTTGCGGCCATCAGGCAATAAGGGGCCGCTCGCTGTCTCGCTGGAGAGCTTCGCCCAGTATCAACGCCGGGAGGCCTGGACTTGGGAGCACATGGCTTTGTTGCGCGCGCGCGCGATCTTCGGCTCGGCGCGGTCGCGCGCTCAACTCGAGACGATCATAGCTGACATTCTCTCCAAACCGCGAGATCGCGCCCGGATCATCGCGGATGCCGTGAAGATGCGTGCGGATATTGCGAGGCACAAGCCGCCGGCGAGCGCGTTCGATGTAAAACTGGTTGATGGCGGGCTGGTCGATTGCGAGTTCACCATCCATGTGCTTCAGCTACTCCACCATGTCGGCATAGACACCCGACTGGGAAATGCAGCGACGGCTTTGGCTGAAGCTGGCTTGTTGAATCTCGACATCGTCAAGGCGCACGCATTTCTGGCCAGGCTGCTCGTAACGCAACGACTGGTGTCGCCCGAATCCACTGAACCGCCGGACGCAAGCAAGGCGATCGTGGCACGCGCTTGCGGTAGCGCCGACTGGACGGCATTGGTACGGCAATTGGACATGGCGCGTGAAGTCGTTCGTTCAGAATGGCAAAGAGTGACGCAAAGCGGCTGAGAAACAGGGAGAATAGAATGTTGAATGAAGGCGATCCCGCACCTAATCCTACGGTCGAGACTCCAGATGGCAAGAGCGTGAAGCTGCTCGAACAAGCAAAAGCGCCGCTCGTCGTCTATTTCTATCCGAAGGACGACACCTCGGGATGCACCAAGGAAGCGCAGGATTTTACCGCGCTGGCGGATCGTTTCGCCAAGGCGGGTGTGCCAGTGATCGGCATTTCCAAGGACCCGCCTAAGAAGCATCGCGCCTTCACGGAAAAATATGGTCTGAAAGTGGATCTGCTCTCGGATAGCGACGGCAGCGCGTGCGAGGCTTTCGGGACGTGGATCGAAAAATCCATGTACGGGCGCAAATATATGGGCATCGATCGGGCGACCTTCCTGATCGGCCGCGATGGCCGCATCGCCAGAATCTGGCGGAAGGTGAAGGTTCCCGGGCATGCCGAGGAAGTCCTTGCAGCCGCTACCGCGCGGGCGTGACTGATATTGCTGCAGCGTGCCGGCAGATACTTCTGACGCCGGCACCGCGCCGAAAGATCATGTTGGCGCGCCATGTGGCCCGCCAATGGCGGCAAGGCCTGCTCGATACACGGTTCGAGGTCACAATGCCCGACGCGCCGGCGCGGCCGGCGGAGCCGGTGCTTCTGCCGGCGAACCGCATGCCCAAGCGCGGGCGGGCCGGCTCGCAACGTGCTCGGATCGCGATGCTGCACGCTCTTGCGCATATCGAATATGGCGCCATCGACCTGGCCTTCGACATGGTCGGGCGCTTCGGCAGACAGATGCCCGCTGCTTTTATCGACGATTGGGTGAAAGTCGGCGCCGATGAAGCGCTCCACTTTGCATTGCTCATGCGGCGGCTGGAGGCGCTCGGCTCATGCTATGGGGCGCTACCGGCCCATGAAGGCTTATGGGAGGCCGCGCAAGCGACCTCCCATGACGTACTAGCGCGGCTTGCAATCGTGCCGATGATCCTTGAAGCGCGTGGGCTGGATGTCACGCCCGCCACGATCGTCCGCTTCGAAACGGCTGGGGATCTGCCATCCGCGAAGATCCTTCGTCGGATCTATCGCGATGAAATCAACCATGTCGCAACAGGCGTCCGATGGTTTGGTTTGATGTGCGCAGAGCGACGATTCGATCCTGCCCCCCAATGGCATTCATTGATCGAACGTCATTTCAAAGGCGCGTTGAAACCGCCGTTCAACGACTCAGCCCGCAATGCAGCCGGTCTAACGACAGATTTTTACAATCCTATTGCTGCAGCCGGATGAGTTTTACAAAACCATCCCGTCGCGGGGGTTGGGCAGTTTTCCGGGGCGACATTTAACAACATGCTCGGGGCCATAAGGTTCCTGAAGCTTTGCGCGTCGGGACAGTCATGCCGTTGAAAATCAAGAATGCCGCCCTCAAATCGCTTTCACTGGTTTCATTAACCCTATTTCTATCGGCCAATGCCTGGGCTTTCCAAAATGATGCGCCCAGCATGGATAGCATCGACGGCGCACAGCAGCTTACCGCGAAGCCGATGTCGGCCAGCATCGAAATGCCCAAGCCCGCTGCTGTCGGAGACCAGAAGTTCCGTGCGTTGTTCGCCAGCTGGAAACGGCTCGACCAGATCGGGCAGGGCGTAATTTCGATACCGTCGGCGCGGCCGGTGACGGCGTTCACCTATACCAGCGGCTTCGGCGTGCGTTCGGATCCGTTCCGCCATAGCGCGGCCATGCATGCCGGCATCGATCTCGCAGGTCCGCTCGGCACCCCGATTTATGCCACCGCCGATGGCATCGTTTCCTATGCGAGCTGGATGCACGGCTATGGCAATCTGATCGAGATCGAGCACGGCAAGGCGATCGAAACCCGCTACGGCCATCTTTCGAAAATCCTGGTCTCGCCGAATATGCGGGTGAAGCGCGGCCAGCTTATCGGCCTGATGGGGTCCACCGGCCGTTCGACCGGCAGCCATCTTCATTATGAAGTGCGGCTGGATGGCCGCGCGGTCAATCCCGTGCCTTATCTCCAGACGAGCGACTATCTGCTTGCTATGCAGAAGCGGACGAGCGGCGATCAGGTCGCTTTGGGCGGCCCTGACGACTAGGAGCTACAAAGGTTGCAGCGAGGGTGCCTGCACCCTATTTGAACGGAATGAACAGCAGCCCGATTGATCTTTCTTCCGCTGCGGCCAAGCGCGTGGCTGCGATCGCCGATCGTCAAGGCAAGCCTGCGATTCTTCGTCTTTCTGTCGATGGTGGCGGCTGTGCCGGCTTCCAATATGTCTTCGGTCTTGCCGATGAAGTGACCGGCGAAGATATCTCGGCGAGCCGTGATGGTGTTACTTTGGTAGTGGATCCGATCAGCCTTGATCTGGTGCGGGGCGCTACCGTGGATTTCGTCGAATCGTTGGGCGGCGCAGCGTTCCGGGTTACCAATCCCAATGCCGCGTCCGGATGTGGATGTGGTTCCAGCTTCTCCGTCTGACGCCCATTTTCGGTGAAGATCGCAACTTTCAACGTCAACGGCATCAAGGCCCGCCTGCCGCGTCTGCTCGAATGGCTTGAAGAGGCGCAGCCGGACGTGGTCTGTCTTCAGGAGCTGAAATGTTCCGATGACAGCTTCCCCGAAGCCGATCTGAAAAGCGCGGGCTATGGCGCGGTGTGGCATGGGCAAAAGGGCTTCAACGGGGTCGCTATCCTGGCGCGCCAGGCCGATCCGATCGAGCGTCAGCGCGGGCTGCCCGGAGACGTCGATGACAGTCACAGCCGCTATCTGGAGGCTGAAATCAACGGTGTGATCGTGGCTTCGATCTACCTCCCCAACGGCAATCCGCAGCCCGGCCCTAAATTCGATTACAAGCTGGCTTGGATGGAACGGCTGATTGGCAGGGCCGCGGCGCTGAGGGAATGTGAAGCTCCGGTGGTGCTGGCGGGAGATTACAACGTCATTCCAACCGACCTGCATGACGACGTGTTTTCGCCGACGGCCATGGCCAGCGATGCGCTCTCGCAGCCAGAAAGCCGGGCCGCGTTTCGCCGCCTGCTATATATGGGCTGGACCGATGCAATCCGCGCGCGCCAGCCGGAAGGGGCCGCCTATACATTCTGGGATTATCAAGCCGGCGCGTGGCAACGCGACGCGGGTTTTCGCATCGATCACCTGCTCTTGTCCCCGGCTGCGGCCGATCGACTCGCAGATGCCGGCATAGAGCGGCATGTCCGCGGCCGTGAAAAGGCGAGCGATCATGTTCCGGTCTGGATCAGGCTCAACGCCTAAAACAGCTTGAGCTGCGCCCCTTCCGGCGCGCGGAAAAGATCGGTGCTCAGCACGATCCTCTCCTGGTTGAGTCCAGATCGCCGGCAGGCCGCGTTGAAGCGCTGACGCAGAAGATCCGCCCAAGGACCGCTGCCGCGCATTCGCGTGAAGAAGTTGGGATCATTCTCTCGGCCCTCGCGGATCGACTTGATGATATTCATCACCTTTCCGGCGCGGTCGGGATGATGCACCTCGAGCCATGCCTTGAAGAGCGGCGCCACCTCAAAGGGAAGGCGCACCGGCAGGAAGAAAGCGGCCCTTGCTCCCGCGGCTGCAACTGTTTCTACAATGTGCTCGATCTCATGATCAGTGATCGCGGGGATCACGGGTGCAAGCGAGGCACAGACTGGAACGCCGGCCTTCGCTAGCGCTTCGATAGCGGCAACCCGTTTGGCTGGGGCTGACGCGCGCGGCTCAAGCTTTCTTGCGGTCCTTGGATCCAGCGAAGTCACCGACAAGGCCACCATGACAAGCCCATCCGCCGCCATATCCGCGAGCAGATCGAGATCCCGCGTCACGCGAGCGGATTTGGTGGTGATCGTTACCGGGTGGCGGGTTTCGCGAAGCACCTCCAGGCACTGTCGCGTGATCCGCCATTCCCTCTCGATCGGCTGATAAGGATCGGTGTTGGTCCCCATCGCGATTGGGGAGGGGACATAGCCGGGCTTCGCTAGCTCCGCCCTCAGCAATTCAGGCGCTGCGGGCTTTGCGAAAAGCTTCGTCTCGAAATCGATGCCGGGCGAGAGATCATGATAGGCATGCGTCGGCCGGGCAAAGCAATAGATGCAGCCATGTTCACAGCCGCGATAGGCATTGATCGAACGATCGAAGGCGATGTCGGGCGAGTTGTTCTGGGTGATGATCGTGCGCGGGCGCTCGACGGTTACGGTCGTGCGAACCGGCGGCAGCTCCCCGTCCACATCCTCCCGCGCATCCCGCCAGTCGCCATCTTCCTCGCGTGACGCCAGATTGAAGCGGGCGGGCTGGTCATTGCGCGTCGCACCGCGCGAAGGTGGAGCCGTTTGCATGCCAACGATTTAATCGAATCATGAGAACAAAGAAAGAACATTTCAATCACACGGGATTCTTGTCATTCCCGTAATGATGCCAGAGGAAGATCGCTGCGGCGCCGCGATGCGGTCGCCAGTCTTCGGCCAGCGCGCGCGTCAGCTTCTCGTTCGGACGCTCCGCGAGTCCCTTGAGGCGACCCAATGCCACCTGAACGGCAAGATCGCCGGCGGGCCATATGTCCGGCCGTCCTTCAGCGAACAGCAGATAGATCTCCGCCGACCAGCGGCCGATTCCTTTGACTTGGGTCAGTGCGATGATCGCCTCTTCATCGTCCCGCGGAAGCGCATTCAGATCAAGCCGGCCTGACGAAACCTCTTCCGCGAGGCTGCGCGCGTAGCTGGCTTTCTGTCGCGAAAGTCCTGCTGCGCGCAAGCTCTCGTCGGGTGCATTGAGCAACGCATCCGGCGCGATATCCTTGCCGACGGCAGCTTCGAGCTTGCGCCAAATCGAAGCCGCTGCCGCCACGCTCACCTGCTGGCCGACAATGGTCCGCAACAGCGTTTCATAGCCCGGCTCTCTGATGCGCGGCTCCGGATAGCCGATGCGCGTGAGGCTCGCGGCTATGGCTGGCTCTGTTGCAGCGAGAGCATCCAGTGCGGCTAGCAATTGATCCTTGGTCAGTCCCAATTCGCCCTCGTTGATCATCAGCGTTGCAAGCTACCGGCAACCTGTGCATAGCGCGGGCCGTAAGGGAAGCGGAGAAGATAGTGGCCAAGGTCAACGTGATTACGCGTGAAGGCGAACAAATTGTTCTCGAGGGCGAGGAAGGGCTGTCCGTGATGGAAATCATCAGGGACGGCGGCATCGATGAACTGTTAGCGCTGTGTGGCGGATGCTGCTCCTGTGCCACCTGCCACGTCCATGTTGATCCGGCATTCCTCGACAAGATTCCGGCCATGAGCGATGACGAAAATGATCTGCTCGACAGTTCGGATCATCGCAATGGCCAATCGCGCCTGTCCTGCCAGATTCCGTTTACGGCACAACTGGATGGATTGACCGTAACGATCGCACCCGAGGACTGATCAGCGGCTAGTTTCGCATTTTGAGAACCGCCGTCGGCGCATCCTGTTTTATCTTGCCGACCGACCACACCATTATCTTATTCGATCCTTCTGAACGAGCGCCGGCTTCCTGATTCTGCGCGATGATCTCGGCATCAGTCACCAGCGTGAAGCTCCCTTCGGCGCGATCGCTCGGATCGTTCATCATCGGGAGCGACGGCGCAGTCGCGCTCTGACCCGCCGAGCGGCCAAAGGCCGGCGCGCGCATCCGCACGGTGCCATCCTTTCGCACCTCAACGGCGATGAACGGCAGCATCGCCTCGGCATCACTGTTGAACGGGAAGATGAAATTCGTGGTCAGAATGCCTTCTATGGCATAATCCACGTCGAAGATTCCGTTTCCGCGATAACTTACCGATCGGTAGCCTCGTTCCCTTGACAACGCGGTTGCAACTGCGCGGTTCTTCTCCTCCCCTTCCTTCAGCTTCGCTGCCTTGTCCAGCGCCTTGCTCTCCGCATCGGCGGCGTTATCCGGGGATGCCATTGCGTCAGGCATCGTATCTGCGGCACCCGCGGCGGGCTCGCTGGCGATAAGCTCGCCTTTATAGGTGAAAGCGAACGTCCGATCGCCGTGTATGGTCAGGCTTGACGAGAATTTGCCGGGAACGAGCAGGCAGCCCGCCAGCAGCAGTGGCAGCAACAGGGCTGATCCGATTCTGGTCCATAACCGCATCAGCTTTCCTCAGCCGAACGGGTCGCGGCGGCATAGAGCGCAATAGCGGCGGCATTGGAAATGTTGAGGCTTTCGACCCGATGGCTGATCGGCAGCTTGGCCAAATCATCGCAGTGCGCCTCCGTATTCGGACGCATGCCTTCGCCTTCCGAGCCAAGCACCAGTGCCACCCGTGCCTTGCCCATCGCTTGCGTCAATGTTTGGTTCGCATGACCGCTCAGGCCTATCCTCCAAAAGCCCGCCTCGGCGATCTCGTCGAGCGCCCGTGCCAGATTGACGACACGAACCCATGGCACCAATTCCAGCGCGCCCGATGCGGCACGCGCGAGCGCTCCGGATTCCGGAGGCGAATGGCGGTCTTGCGTGACCAGCCCCAACGCGTCGAACGCTGCAGCGGAGCGGAGCACCGCGCCGACATTATGGGGATCGGTGACCTGATCGAGAATGACGAGCGGTCGCTGGTTCCGTGCGCCGGCCTCCAGCAGATCGCCCAGCCACATGTCCGGCAGCGGATCGACCTCGGCGACGATCCCCTGATGCGGTGCATCGTGCGGGACCATCCGGGCAAGATCGCTCGCCTCGGCATAGGTTACCGGCAAGACCGGCGGCAGATCGAGCGCCATCAAGGCATCGCGGGTGCCCCAGATACGCCGTACATTTCGTTCTGGATTGGCCAGCGCCGCCAGAACGGCGTGGCGCCCCCAGAAACGCATTCGATTGGCCGGCCCAGCCGACGGTTTGAAGCCCCTCCGCATCGCTACGATTTTCCACGCGCAGCTTCGCGACGCAAGCATGTTGCGCAATCGCGGCGACACAATGCGCATGGCGTTGACAGGCTCGCCCCGGTTCGCCATGGAGCGCGCCTCGCCTTCTGGACAGGTGGCCGAGTGGTTAAAGGCAGCAGACTGTAAATCTGCCCGCGTGAGCGTACGCTGGTTCGAATCCAGCCCTGTCCACCAACTTACGCGCCTGAAGGAGCAAGGCGCCTATCAGCGGCCCGGCGGCCAGAGTGGGACATCGTCACGTCGCTCGCTATCCTGCGTTCATAGCGCCTTAGGAGCCGGCCCGAACTGTACCAAATGGCGCAGCTGACGGCTGCACCGACAATACCATCGAGCGCGTAATGCCAGCCGAGATGGATCGAGCCGACGAAGATGATCAGGGCGAACAGCAACATGATCCAGCCGAGCAGTCGATTGACGCCGAAACCTGCACAAGCCATCAATGCGGACATCGCGTTATGCATTGATGGCATCGCCGAGATGCCGCCCACGGCGAGCAGCGCGTCGGATTTGATCCCGTTCAGCAGATAGCTTTGTGCCTGAAGTGCATATAGGCCTTCCCCATGCCTTGCTCGCGCAAGCAGATCGTCTGCAGCGAGCTTTGCCTTGAGCGGCGCAAACACGTCTGGTCCCCCGTGGAAGTCGGCCAGATATACCGGACCAGCGGCGGGAAAGAGATATGCCAGCGTCGTACCTGAGATGATCCAGGCGGCAACGAAGCTCAGCATGAAACGGCACCGATGGGCTGGATCGCCGGAACAGTAGGAGCATATGAGCATGCTGCTCGCCATCAAACCTACCCAGTCGGTGTAGAATTTATCCAGCCAATAGGTCGCTTCGGGCGGCAGTATCCCATGTGTAAGCTGCCATGCATGATGGCCGAAAAGCATGATATGCTCGGCATTCATGATGATCGGGCCAGCCCAGAAGCCGGACTGGGGGATCACCGTCTGTTTGAACAGGCAGTAGGCGGGCATCAAGAGGATGAAGATTAGGGGTGGGGCGATCGCGACGATCTGCGTCGATGGCCTCCGGGCATAGTCAAGGCATTCGGCGATATACTGGCTTAATGGGAGCCGAGCCGGGTTAAATGATTGTTTTACGAGCGCATAGATTGCCATCGCGGTGCCCAGCAAGAGCCACTGGATAGTGATATTATGCGCGTAAAAATTTGCAATTCTCAGAAAGTATTTCAGTCTATCGGCAGACCAGATCGTTATTAACAAGCAATAAATGATCGTAACGATCAGAGGAGATAGAAGAAATGCAAGTCGGGAGGGTTCACGTACCATGATTTGCCGATACGTAGTTTTCCTTAGAAAATGGTTACGTAATAATAGATGTAAGTGCTGATTTGATGTAGGTTAATATTGAGAAAAAATGTCAGATTGTATAAATCCGACATTAAACGCCAAGCGACGAGTACATAACAAAAGCGAGGATTAACGACATGAGAGCCAAGCCCACAAATGCTCGTGCCGAAGGTGCCTCGGTTTTTGGTAACATGGTCGATCCCCTATAGGTGATGCCTTTGTGGCTGAAGATCTGATGCGGGCAGGTGCATCAGCGAACATTGTCGCGTGCAACGGTTGCATGAGGGTGAGCGTCGCGAAGCTTGCTGGTCGGCCTGCCGACGCCGCCGTCAGGTTAAGCGACCAGCCGATGTTTGAGCGTGATCTCCGCGTTGAGCAGCCTGGATACGGGGCAGTTGGCTTTGGCATCGAGCGCGATTTCGCTGAAACGGGCTTCGTCAATGCCGGGTACGGTCGCGGTAAGATCCAGATCGGAGCGGGTAATGACAAAACCGCCATCCCTCTGCTCAAGGGTGATCGATGCCCTTGTTTCAAGCGTGCCGCCGCTGAAACCGGCACGGGCGAGGCCGAAGCTCAATGCCATCGTGAAGCAACCCGCATGCGCTGCAGCGATCAGTTCCTCGGGATTGGTGCCCTTCTCCTCGCCGAAACGCGTGCCGAAACCATAGAAAACATTGTCGAGCACGCCTGATTGGGTCGAGACATGGCCTACGCCTTCCTTGCCGAGGCCCTCATATCGGGCGGATGCGGTCCGGACAGTCATGGATATCTCCTTCCGTTGCCGTGCAGGCAGACCCGCCAGACATGCCTTCCGCGCAATCGGAAGGCAGGACGATTGATGGCTCATATTGATCGCCCCGCCGAACCCCTGATAGGCAATTGCGGCAGAAGGTTGCTAGGATCGCTTGGATGACATTGCATGAGAAGCTCACAATGGTGCGGTCGGCGCTCTATCTGCCCGCGTCGAACGCGCGCGCAGTCACGAAGGCTCAAAATCTCGATTGCGATCTTGCGATCCTCGACCTCGAAGATGCGGTCCGAGATGAGGACAAGGCATCTGCCCGTGACGCCGCGATCGCGGCGTTAGTCGAATCCTGGAAGACGGAGCTGGTCGCGGTGCGAATAAACGGCGTAGGAACGCCTCACCATGAGGCCGATATTGACGCTCTCTGCCCGGCCGCGCCGGCTCTGGTCGTCTTGCCTAAGGTTGAGGAGCCCGCCCAGGCCGAACATGTCGCAAGCGCAGTGGGTGCGCCTTTGCTGGCGATGATCGAAACCCCGAAGGGCGTCTATGCCGCACCTCAGATTGCGGCAGCAAAGGGCGTTGTCGGCATCATCATGGGAAACAACGATCTGGCAGCGGCGCTCCGCTTGCCGCCGGATGCCGGCCGCGCCGGGCTCAGCTTTTGTTTGCAGGCGGTCGTCCTCGCCGTGCGGGCGGCGGGAAAGGTCATATTCGATGGCGTGTACAATCGACTGGACGATCAGCAGGGTTTCGAGGCTGAGTGCCGCGAGGGGATGGCGCTTGGCTTCGATGGCAAAACGTTGATCCATCCAAGCCAGATCGGACCATGCAACCAACTGTTCTGCCCCAGCGAAGCTGAAATCGAGGATGCCATCGCGCTGATCGAAGCGGCTTCCGGCGGGGCAGAGCGTTTCCGTGGACGCATGGTTGAAGCGATGCACGTCACAACGGCGCGGCGCCTTCTTGCGCGCGCCCGCCGGTGAAGCATTTTCTCAGCT
>Ga0207671_10000357_pt1 | contig 65092 bp, 55 predicted proteins | sample KBSC24metaG_FD_184352 | JGI IMG/M metagenome (GOLD analysis project Ga0207671, IMG submission 184352) | Corn rhizosphere microbial communities from Kellogg Biological Station, Michigan, USA - KBS C2-4 metaG (SPAdes) (version 2) | ecosystem: Host-associated > Plants > Roots > Rhizosphere > Soil... | reverse complement strand
TCGCGGTGGCGCCTTGCTGAGTTGGGAGACGGCCATTATCCCCTGCCCGCGCGGGGCATTCCAAGCCGCGGATTCAGTGCGCCGACGTATCGACCCGGCGAAAAGTCAGGTTGATGCGCGGCGTATCGATGCCGCGCATGCGCGGCAGGTCGTGCCGGTACAGCTGCTGGGTGGCGCCAGCCATGCGCAACAGGCTGCCGTGCGGCAACACCAGCTCGACGGTGTCGCCGGGCTGCGCCGGTTCGCCGCGCGCGCGGCGGCGACGGAAGCGGAAACGCCGCTCGGCGCCCAGGCTCAGCGAGGCGATCACCGGCTGTGTCCCCAGTTCGGGCTCGTCGTCGCTGTGCCAGCCCATCGAGTCGCGGCCGTCGCGATACAGGTTCGCCAGCAGGCTGTTGAAGTGCGTGCCGCAATCCTGCTCGACGCGCTCGCGCACGGCGGCCAGCGCGGATGGCCATGGCCGGGGCTCGAAGCGGCTGCGCGAATAGGTGTAGGCGGCGCCGGGATCGCCGATCCAGCAGCTCAATCGCGGCGAATCGAGCTCGCGGCCGAACAGGCGGATGCGATGGGTTTCCCAGGCGATCGCCTGACGCAGTTCGGCGAACAACGCGTCCGCCTCGGCCGTGTCCAGCCACTGCGGCCACAGCGCCACGTCCGCATCGGGAAGTCGGAAGTCATGCCGGCTGTTCATCGCCCGAACCGGCCATGCGAACCATGCAGCATCCGGAGCGAGGCGCGCAGCAACGTCCGTGGGTCGGGATTCATCCCGACTTTCCGGACGTGTCGGGCTGAAGCCCGACCTACGGCCCGACCTGAGGCCCGACCTGCGGCGAGCGGGAAATGGAGTCCCCCGGCAAGTTCAGATGGTGTAACCATCGCCGTGCGCCGGCAAGCCGATGTGTTCCAGCAACTGGGTGGCCAACTGCTCGGCGAGCTGCTCGGCGCGCAGGCCGGAGGTCCGCAGGTGCACCTCGGGCGCCTCGGGGGCTTCGTACGGCGCGTCGATGCCGGTGAAGTTGCGGATCTCGCCAGCGCGTGCCTTGCGGTACAGGCCCTTGGGATCGCGCTGTTCGCACTCGGCCAGCGGCGTGTCCACGAACACCTCGACGAACTCTCCTTCGTCGAACAGCTCGCGCACCGAACGTCGCTCGCTGCGGTAGGGCGAGATCGCGCTGACCATCACGATCAGGCCCGCGTCCACCATCAGGTGCGCCACCTCGCCGATGCGGCGGATGTTCTCCACGCGGTCCTCGGGGGTGAAACCGAGGTCCTTGTTGATGCCGTGGCGCACGTTGTCGCCGTCCAGCAGGTAGGTGTGGTGGCCCAGCGCATGCAGGCGCTTCTCCACCAGGTTCGCGATGGTGGACTTGCCGGCGCCGGACAAGCCGGTGAACCACAGGCACAGCGGACGCTGGCCCATGCCGGCGCCACGCACCGTCTTGTCCACGTCCACATGCTGCCAATGCACGTTGGCCGAACGCGTCAGCGCGAAGTCGATCATGCCGCAGGCCACGGTGGCGTTGCTCTGGCGGTCGATCAGGATGAAGCCGCCGAGGGTGCGGTTGACGGCGTAGGGCTCGAACGCGATGTCCTCGTCCAGGCCCACCGTGCAATAGCCGACCTCGTTGAGCGAGAGGTGGCGGGCGGCCAGCTTGGCCTGGGTGTTGACGTCCACCTTGTGCTTGATCGCCATCACCCGCGCGTTGACCGTGCGCGTGCCAATCTTCAACCAGTAGGTGCGGTTGGGCAGCAGCGCGTTGTCGCCCAGCCATACGATGTGACAGGCGAACTGGTCGGCCACCGGCGCGGGGCGCAACGCGTCGGCGATCACGTCGCCACGGCTGGCGTCCAGCTCACGGTCCAGGCACAGCGTCACCGCCTGGCCTTCGCCGGCGCTGTCGAGGTCGCCGTCGGCGGTGACGATGCGTTCGATGCGAGCACGCGTCACGCCGGGCTGCACCACCACCTCGTCGCCCTTCGTCACACGGCCGCCGCAAATCGTGCCGGCGTAGCCGCGGAAGCCCTGGTCGGGCCGGTTCACCCATTGCACCGGCATGCGGAAATCCGCCGCCCGCGCGGGCGTGGCGTCGGCCGCTTCCAGCAGATCGAGCAGGGTCGGGCCCGAGTACCACGGCATCCGCGTGGAACGCGTGCCCACGTTGTCGCCACCCGGCGCGATCACCGGCAGGCAGTCGACCCGGGCGATGCCCAGCGTCTGCGCCAGCGCGCGGTAGGCCTCGCTGATCTCGCGATAGACGGCCTCGTCGCAGCCGACCAGGTCCATCTTGTTCACCGCCAGCACCACCTGGCGAATGCCGAGCAGGCTGCATATGTACGTGTGCCGGCGGGTCTGCGGCAGCAGACCCTTGCGCGCGTCCACCAGCACCACGGCCAGCTCGGCGTTCGAGGCGCCAGTGGCCATGTTGCGGGTGTACTGCTCGTGGCCGGGGCAATCGGCCACGATGAAGCTGCGCCGCGCGGTGTGGAAATAGCGGTAGGCCACGTCGATGGTGATGCCCTGCTCGCGCTCGGCATCGAGGCCGTCGGTAAGCAGGGCGAAATCCAGCGCGTCGCCCGCGTCGGCGTCGGCGTGCAGCTTGCGGCTGTCGCGCGCCAGCGCGGCGAGCTGGTCGTCCGGCAGCATGCCGGCGTCGTACAGCAGGCGGCCGAGCAGGGTGCTCTTGCCGTCGTCCACGCTGCCGCAGGTGATGAAGCGCAGCAGGCCCTGGCCGGTGCTGTTGGCGTTGACGGCACCCATCAGAAATAACCCTCCTGCTTCTTGCGCTCCATCGAGGCCGTGGGATCGTGATCGATCACCCGCCCCTGCCGCTCGGAACTCCTGGAATCGGCCATCTCCTGGATGATCTCGTCCAGCGTGGCGGCGCCGGACTCCACCGCGCCGGTGAGCGGGTAGCAGCCCAGGGTGCGGAAACGCACCGTGCGCGTCTCGATCTTTTCGCCTTCGCGCAGGATGAAGCGCTCGTCGTCCACCATGATCAGCGCACCGTCGCGCGCCACCACCGGGCGCGGCTTGGCGAAATACAGCGGCACCACCGGGATGGCCTCGCGGCGGATGTACTGCCACACGTCCATCTCGGTCCAGTTGGAGATGGGAAACACACGCACGCTCTCGCCCTGGCGGATCTGGGTGTTGTACGTGTGCCAGAACTCCGGGCGCTGGTGCTTGGGGTCCCAGCGGTGCTGCGCGTTGCGGAACGAGAACACGCGCTCCTTGGCGCGCGACTTCTCCTCGTCGCGGCGGGCGCCGCCGATCGCCGCGTCGAACTTGTACTGGTCCAGCGCCTGCTTCAGCGCCTGGGTCTTCATCACGTCGGTGTGCACGGTGGCGCCGTGGACGAGCGGCGAGATGCCCTGGCGCACGCCGTCCTGGTTGATGTGCACCAGCACCTCGACGTCGCCCTGCGCCGCCACCTGGTCGCGGAACGCGATCATCTCGCGGAACTTCCAGGTGGTGTCCACGTGCAGCAACGGCAGCGGCGGCTTCGCCGGGTAGAACGCCTTGCGCAACAGGTGCAGCAGCACCGAGGAATCCTTGCCGATGGAATACAGCATCACCGGCTTGCGGAAACTGGCCGCGACCTCGCGGAAGATGTGGATGCTCTCGGCCTCGAGCTCGTCGAGGTGGTCGGTGCGGGGGGCGAGGCGTGCGTTCATGGACTGCCGGTTTCAGTAGCGAGGTACGGCCCGCTGCAGGCCGAGCCGAACGGGCATGCTACGCGAGCGCCGCCGATTGCCCAAACAACCAGGCCGATGGGAAAGCGCACGGGATGGCATATGGTGCCAAAGCGCATCCTGTGCGCGAATGCTTTTGCTCCGATTGACATCAAAGCATTCGCGCACAGGGTGCGCTCCTACAAAACGCGGACTCGAGTGTCAAACGATCGCGGGATAAACCGGATCGGCGTCCAACGTGGCCGCGCACACCGCCGCCAGTTCCAGCAGGCGCAGATCCGAGCCGCGCCCGCCCACCAGTTGCAGCCCCACCGGCAAGCCGTTCGACAGCGTGCCCATCGGGATGCTCACCGCGGGGCATCCGGCAAGGCTGGCGAAACTGGTGAGGTCGGCGTGGTTGTCCGGCTCCGCGCCGCCCAGCGGGAAGGCGCCACAAGGCGTGGTGGGCAGCACCAGCACGTCGATCTGCGCGAACAGCCGGCGCATCTTCAGCGTGGCCGCGTCCAGCACGCGGTCGGCTTTCGCGTAGTCCGCCGCGCTCTTGTGCGCGGCGTAGCCGAGCATCTCGCGGAAGCGCGGCGAGACCGGGTGCGCGGCGTCCGCCAGACCCTCGGCGTAGGTGCCCAGCATCTCCGCCTCCATCAGCAGCAGGCCGGCGCGGCGGGTGCGCGCGAAATCCCAGTCGGCGAAGTCCACCGTGCGGCGCTCGCCCAGCGCGTGGGCGAGCTTCGCCACGGACGATTCGAACACCGCCGCCACCTCGGCCTGCACGCCCACCGCGGCCAGATCCGGCAACAAGCCGGTGCGCAGCTTGCCCGGTTCCCAGTCCGGCAGCGCCAGCGCCACGCGGCGGCGGCGCGAGCGCGCATCATCGGCGTCGTAGCCGGCCAGCACCTGCAGCAGCACGGTGAGATCGGCCGCGCTGCGCGCGATCAGGCCCACCGCGTCCAGCCGCCGCGCCGCCGGCACCAGGCCGCGGGCGGAAATCTCGCCGTGGGTGGGCTTGAGCGCGTACACGCCGCAGTAGCTGGCGGGAATGCGGATCGAGCCCAGGCTGTCCGAACCCACCGCCGCCGCGGCCAGGCCCGCGGCCACCGCGGCCGCCGCGCCGCCGGAAGAGCCGCCCGCGCTCCAGCCGTGCTTCCACGGGTTGTGGGTGGGACCGAAATGCGGATTCTCGGTGGCCGCACCCAGCGCGCCTTCGTCCATGTTGGTCTTGCCCACCAGCACCGCGCCCGAGGCGCGCAGCCGCGCCACCACGTGCGCGTCGTCCGTCGCCGGCTGGTCGCGCCCGGGCAGACCGGCGCGGGTGGGCCAGCCGGCGATGTCGAGGTTGTCCTTGATCGCCACTGGGATACCGTCGAGTCGTCCGATCACGCCGTCGCGGCGGCGATGCTCGGCGGTGCGCGCCTGCTCCTGCAGCAGACCGGGGCTCAGGCCCACGTAGGCGTTCAGCTGCGGATTGATGCGCTCGATCGCCTCCTGGGTCGCCTCGGCCAGCGCCTGCGGGTTGGTGCGCCCGGTAGCCAGCCAGTGCAGCAGTTGGCACACGGTGGCGCGGCGCAGGTCCAGGTCGGTGATCGGCGGCAGCGAACTCATCGGCATTCCTTGAGGCGAGTTGCTCCGATTATCGCCGCGCTCGATGAAGCGAATGCAAGCGGTGGCGCCGCAGAAAACTTCGTACAGACAGCCGAGGCCTCGCTTCCGCGCTCCCCCGATAACGTGCCCCATCTACCCCAACGATGCTTGATGAAACTTATTGAAGGCTTATAATCGAGCCATGAACCGCATCGAATGGACGCCCAAGGCTGCCAGGCAATTGCGCAAACTTCCGCAACCTGCGCAGGTGGACATTCGCGACGCCGTGCAGGCGAAACTGCCGCAGTTTCCCCTCTGCACGGGCGTCAAGGCGCTGGTGAACCACCCATGCGGCTATCGGCTGCGTGTGGGCAACTATCGGGTGCTTTTCGACTTCGCAGGCTCGATCAAGCTGGTGCGCATCGAGGAGGTAGGCAAACGTGACGAACGCACTTACTGACATCCAGACCATCAAGGGCCCCGACGGCACCCCCGCGTATGTCGTGGTGCCCTACGCCGAGTTCATGCAGCGCTTCGCCGGCGCCGACGGTCTGATCCCCCACGAGGTGGTGAGCGCCACGGTGGACGGCGCCAGTCCGATGAAGGCATGGCGCGAACATCTGCGCCTGACCCAGGCCGAAGTGGCTGCGCGCATGGGCATCTCGCAGGCGGCCTATGCGCAGACGGAAGCCGCCAAACACCCACGCAAGACCACGCTGGCCCGCGTGGCGGCCGCCTTGCATATCGCGTCGGAGCAACTGGACTTCTGACCGGCGTCGCGCAGCGCGCGTTGCCGCGCCACGCGCCATTTCGGACAATGGCGGACCTGACCCATACCGTGACGCACGCTCAAGCCGTGCAGCCAATACCCCGGGGAATGCGATGAGCGAACGCGAAACCATGGAATACGACGTCGTCGTGGTCGGCGCGGGTCCGGCCGGGCTGTCGTTCGCGATCCGGCTGAAGCAGCTCCAGCCCGACACCACGGTGTGCGTGATCGAGAAGGCCTCGACCATCGGCGCGCAAATCCTATCCGGCGCGGTGATCGAGCCCGGCCCGCTGGACGCCCTGCTGCCCGGCTGGCGCGACGCCCCGCCGCCGATCTGCGTGCCGGCCGGTGAGGACGAGTTCTGGCTGCTCACGAAGACCGGTGGCCGCAAGCTGCCGGTGCCGCCGGGCATGCACAACCACGGCAACTTCATCGTCTCGCTGGGCGCCATGTGCGCGTGGCTGGCGCCGCAGGCCGAAGCGCTGGGCGTGGACGTGTTCCCCGGCTTCGCCGCCGCCGATGTCGTCTACAACGAGGACGGCTCGGTCGCCGGCGTGCGCATCGGCGACATGGGCGTGGCGAAGGACGGTTCGCACAAGGCGGGCTACACCCAGGGCATCGACATCAAGGCCAAGGTCACCGTGCTCGCCGAAGGCGCGCGCGGCAGCCTCACCAAGCAGCTCATCAAGCGTTTCAAGCTGGACGCGGACAGCGACCCGCAGGGCTACTCGATCGGCATCAAGGAACTCTGGCAGGTGCCCGCCGGCCGCGCCGTACCCGGCAAGATCGTGCACAGCTTCGGCTGGCCCGCCGACAGCCACACCTACGGCGGCGGCTTCCTGTATCACCTGGACCAGGACCGCATCGCGCTGGGCTACGTCAGCGGCCTCGACTACAGCGATCCGAACTACCAGCCGTGGGAAGCCTTCCAGCAGTGGAAGAACCACCCGCACGTGAAGCCGCTGCTGGAAGGCGGCAGCATCCTCTCCGCCGGCGCACGCGCCATCGTCACCGGCGGCTGGCAGTCGCTGCCGAAGTGCGAGATGCCCGGCGCGCTGCTGATCGGCGACACCGCCGGCCTGCTCAACGTGCCCAAGATCAAGGGTACCCACCAGGCGATCCGCAGCGGCATGCTCGCCGCCGAACACCTCGCCGCCAGTGGGCTCAAGGCCGAAGGCTTCGACGCGAAGCTGCGCAGCTCGGAGGCGATGGCCGAGCTGAAGAAGGTGCGCAACATCAAGCCCGCCTTCAAGAAGGGCCTGTGGTTCGGCATGTTGAATGCCGCCTGGGAAACGATCACCGGCGGCCGCTCGCCGTGGACGCTGAAGAACAAGCCCGACTGGTCCAGCCTGCACAAGCTCGGCCAGCAGGAAGAACCGAAGCGCGAGTACGTGCAGCGCGAACTGCCGCCGCGCGACCGCCTCGCCGGCGTCTACTTCGCCGCCACCGAGCACGACGAGGACCAGCCCATCCACCTGCACGTGGCCGACACCGACATCTGCGCCACCCGTTGCGTGGAGGAGTACGACAACCCCTGCGCCCGCTTCTGCCCGGCGAATGTCTACGAGATGGTGGCCGACGAAAGCGCCCCGCACGGCAAGCGCCTGCAGATCAACTCCGCCAACTGCGTGCACTGCAAGACCTGCGACATCAAGGACCCGTACGAGATCATCACCTGGGTGACGCCGGAGGGTGGTTCGGGGCCGAATTACCAGAATCTGTGAGCCGGAAGATCGACCGCACGACCCACGGCACCCGATGACGCACTACCCGATTTTCAACAAGGATGCAGTCCTGACCAGCACGATCTCGTGGCGACTCAAGCGGCTGCGCTACCTGCTTCAGCGCGTCCGCGGCAGCATGGCGCAGCGTGGTCTGCACGGCACCGTGGCGCGCATCACGCAGGAATTCCGCCGTCATCCGACGCAGGATGCGACGTGGCAGCTCGAAGCGCTGGACACGCCGTTCGCGCCGTTCGCCCTGCCCTGCAGCGAGATGCCACGCGTCTCGGTGATCGTGCCGATTCACGGCAAGCTGCCCTACACCCTCGCCTGCCTGCGCTCGATTGCGCGCCACGGCGCTGCTGCACCGTTCGAGGTGATCGTGGTGGACGATGCCTCGCCTGACGATAGCGCGGCGACGCTGACGCGCATCGACGGCCTGCGGCTGCTGCGCAACGAGCGCAACCTCGGCTTCATCGGCAGTTGCAATGCCGGCGCGGCAGCCGCGCGCGGCGGATACCTGCTGTTTCTCAACAATGACACCCAGGTCATGCCCGGCTGGCTGGACCGCCTGCTCGACTGCTTCGCCGAAGAGCCGGACTGCGGCATTGCCGGCAGCCGGCTGGCCTATCCCGATGGCCGTCTGCAGGAAGCCGGCGGCATCGTCTACGCCGACGGCAGCGCGTGGAACTACGGCCGTTTCGAGCAACGTGACGATCCGCGCTTCCTGTACCGCCGCGACGCCGACTACGTTTCCGGCGCGGCCCTGCTGATCGATGCGACGCTGTTCCGCAACATCGGTGGCTTCGACCCACGCTACGCACCGGCCTACTGCGAGGACATGGACCTCGCCTTCGCGGTACGCGCTGCGGGCCGTCGTGTGGTCTACCAGCCGGAAAGCCTGGTGGTGCATTGCGAAGGCATCAGCTCGGGGCTCGATCCCTTCGTGGGGGTCAAGCAATACCAGATCGCCAACCGCGCCACTTTCGTCGACAAGTGGCAATCCATTTTGCAGCATCAACCGGCGCCGCGCACGCCCGTGGAAACGGCGTTGCACCACGCCGGCCGACGCCGCATCCTGATCATGGATGCACTGACCCCGGATGCTGCGCGCGACTCCGGCTCGCTGCGCCTCATCAACATCATGCGGCTGCTGCGCGAACTGGGCTGGCGGGTCAGCTTCATGGCGGACAACCGCAATGCCTCGCACGAGGAGGTCCTGCATCTGGGCCGCGTGGGCGTGCACGTGCTGTGCAAGCCGTGGTCGCCCACGCTCGCCACCTGGCTGCGCCGCGAGGGCGCCACGCTGGACGCCGTGATGCTGTGCCGGCATTACGTCGCTGCTCCGAACCTCGATCTCGTGCGTCGATTGGCACCGCGCGCCACAGTGCTGTTCGACACCGTGGACCTGCATTTCCTGCGCGAACGGCGCGCGGCCGGCCACACCAGCAACGTGATACTGGCCCGCCAAGCCGAGACCTCGCGCCAGCGCGAGCTGGCGCTGATCCGCGCCTGCGATGCCAGCCTCGTGGTCAGCCCGGTCGAACTCGACATGCTGCGCGCGGAAATGCCGGAGGCGCGCGTGGAGCTGCTCTCCAATGTGCACGCGGTCCATGGCCGCAAGGCCGGCTTTGCCGGTCGCAGCGGACTGGTGTTCGTGGGCGGCTTCGGCCATCCGCCGAATGAAGACGCGGTGCGCTGGTTGACCGGCGAGATCTACCCACGCGTCCGTGCAGCGCGACCCGACATCGCGCTGCATCTGGTCGGCGACATTCCCGAAACCGCGCGTCAGCAGTTCGCCGGGGCTGGCGTGCAGATCCATGGCCGCGTCGCCGACCTCGATCCCTGGATGGCCGGTTGCCGCATCGCGCTGGCGCCGCTGCGCTACGGTGCCGGCGTGAAGGGCAAGGTGAACATGGCGATGAGCCACGGCCTGCCGGTGGTAGCCACTCCCATGGCCGCCGAAGGCATGCGGTTAGTCGATGGCTGCGATGTGCTGCTGGCCGACGACGACGCTACCTTCGCCGCCGCCGTGCTGCACCTGTACGAGGACGAGGCGCTGTGGCTCAAGCTGTCGGACGGCGGCTTGGCCAACGTGCGCGAACACTTTTCCTTTGACGCCGCCCGCGAGACGCTGCGTCGCGTGCTGCCTGCCGATACAACGCGCATGCCGGATCGCTAAGCGGCGGCGCCATCCATTCATATCCGCATGGCCTGGCGGACAGGATAGAATGCCCAATTGCGTTGCTTTCCCCGCGCCCGTCGGGCGCCCGTTGAGGAACCCCCATGAAGATTCTGGTCGGCTACAAGCGCGTCGTGGACTACAACGTGCGCATCCAGGTGAAGCCCGACGGCAGCGGCGTGGTCACCGATGGCGTGAAGCTGTCCGCCAATCCGTTCGACGACATCGCACTGGAAGAGGCACTGCGCCTGCGCGAGAAGGGCGTCGCCACGGAGGTGATCGTGGTCGGCATCGGTCCGTCCGACCTCACCGCGCATCTGCGCAATGGTCTGGCGATGGGTGCAAACCGCGCCATACACGTGACCACTAGCGACGCCGTGCAGCCGCTCACTGCAGCCCGCACGTTCCTGAAGCTGGTGGAGAAAGAACAGCCCGGCTTGGTGATCCTGGGCAAGCAGGCCATCGACGACGACGCCAACCAGACCGGCCAGATGCTCGCCGCGCTGTGGGACCGCCCGCAGGCCACCTTCGCCAGCAAGGTCGAGGTCGCCAATGGCAAGGCCACCGTGACGCGCGAAGTGGATGCCGGCCTCGAAACCATCGAGGTGGAACTGCCTGCAGTGGTCACCAGCGACTTGCGCCTCAACGAACCGCGCTTCATCAAGCTGCCGGACATCATGAAGGCCAAGAGCAAGCCCATCGACGTGGTCGAGCTGACCTCGCTGGGCGTCGACAACGGCGACGACCTGAAGACCACCCACTACGCCGCGCCGGCCAAGCGCAGCAAGGGCGTGATGGTGAAGGACGCGGCCGAACTGGTCGCGGCGCTGAAGCAGAAGGGTTTGCTGTAATCCGCTTTATTCACTCCCTCTCCAACCGGGGAAGGGTGGCCGAAGGCCGGGAGAGGGTACGGGCGCAGTGCGACATTTCGCACCACCGAACCCTCACCCCAACCCCTCTCCCGACGGGAGAGGGGCAAACGAGAGAGACATCGCCATGAGCAAGATCCTTGTCATCGCCGAACATCTGGACGGCAAGCTGAACTCCTCCACCGCCCGCGCAGTGAGCGCCGCTGCCGCGGTGAAGCCCGCAGCCATCGACGTGCTGGTGCTGGCCGACAATGTCGCCACGCTCGCCGCCGAGGCCGCGAAGATCGACGGCGTGAACCGCGTGCTCACCGTCGAGCGCGCCGAGAACGCCCACCCGCTGGCCGCCGTGCTGGCGCCGCAGGTCGCCAAGGCCGCCGCTGGCTACAGCCACGTGTTCGCACCATCCACCACCTTCGGCAAGGACGTGACGCCGCGTGTCGCCGCCCTGCTCGGCGTGGCCCAGGTCAGCGACGTGATGAGCGTGGAAGGTTCGCACACGTTCAAGCGACCGATTTACGCCGGCAACGCCATCGTCACCGTCGAGGCCGATCCGTCGCACACCGTGATCGCTACTATCCGCACCGCTTCATGGCCGGCCGCCCTCAGCGGCGCCAACAGTGCGCCGGTCGAGGCGTTGACGCTTGATGTGGCACTACCTTCGCACACCCGCTTCGTGGGCCTGCAATCGGGCAAGAGCGACCGCCCTGACCTGCAGAGCGCGAACAAGGTGGTCTCCGGTGGCCGCGGCGTGGGCTCCAAGGAAAACTTCGACATCATCTTCAAATTTGCGGACAAGCTCGGCGCCGCCGTGGGCGCTTCGCGTGCAGCGGTCGACGCCGGTTACGTGCCAAGCGACCTGCAGGTGGGCCAGACCGGCAAGATCATCGCACCCGAGCTGTACATGGCGATTGGAATCTCCGGCGCGATCCAGCACCTCACCGGCATCAAGGACGCCGGCACCATCGTCGCCATCAACAAAGATGGCGAAGCGCCGATCTTCGAGGTGGCCGACTTTGGCCTGGTGGGAGACCTGTTCAAGCTGATCCCGGAGCTGGAACAAGCGCTCGGCTAGACATTCTCGGTGCCGAACAGAACAGACGCACCACCTCACCGATGCAGGACAGTGTCTCTTTTGGCGCACTCGTGTTCAGAACAAGCTGATCGGCCGCCGACCGATCCCGAGCACCATCCGCGAAAGGCACATTGATGAGGCGATGCCTGCACTGCCAGCACACATTCAGCGCGCCGCGGCACGACATGCCCTGCCCCTCGTGCGGTGCGGTGGTGGCCGTCATGGACAACAGGCCGTGCTTTGCACCGGACCTCGCCCGTGAATCGCCAGGCTTCAAGGCCGAGCATTTCGCTGAACTGGCGGCGCTGGAGGATGGCCATTTCTGGTTCCGCGCCAGAAACGAGCTGATTATCCATGCCCTGAGCACGTATTTCCCGCAGGCACGCAACATGCTGGAGATCGGTTGCGGCACCGGTTATGTGCTTCGCGGCATTTCTCAGCATTTTCCCCAGCTGCACATGAGCGGCAGCGAGATCTTCCTGGAGGGGTTGTCGTTTGCCGCTCGCCGCGCGCCCGCGGCGGACCTGTTCCAAATGGATGCACAGCACATTCCGTTCATCAATGAGTTCGACGTGATCGGAGCATTTGATGTCCTCGAACACATCACCGATGACGAACGCGTCCTGCGCGAGATCCACCACACCTTGAAGCCTCGTGGCGGGGCGCTATTCACCGTGCCGCAGCATCCCAGCCTGTGGAGCGCCCAGGACGATCATGCCTGCCACGTGCGTCGCTACCGTCGACACGAGTTGGCCGACAAGCTGCATGCCGCCGGCTTTCGCATCGTGTTCTCGACTTCCTTCGTCAGCTTGCTGCTGCCCTTGCTCGCTGCTTCCCGCTGGCGTAAGCAGCGGGCAGGACAGAACCGAGAGATGACCGGCGAATTCAGGTTGCCGGCGCCACTCAACGTCATGCTGTATGGGGCGCTGCGGCTGGAGCACCGTCTGATCCAGAGTGGCCTGCGCTTCCCGATCGGTGGCACGCGACTGGTCGCGGCGGTCAAGCTCGACCGCTGACATACCCCCTCAGACCACGGTGTACGCGAGGGCGTTGGACGGGCTGATACAATGCACGGCGCTTGCGAGGTCCACCCATCCTGATCGACACGCCGGTGCACACATCACCCAGACCTGTGGCGAAGCAACCCATGCATCCGGAACCCCTGGACGTCTCTCCGCACCTGTCTGTCGTCGTTCCCGTCTACCGAGCCCAAGGTTCCTTAGCTGAGCTGTGCCGCCGCCTGACCGATACCTGCAGGGCGCATACCCCGTCGTTCGAGATCCTGCTGGTGGAGGATTGCGGTGGTGACGGCTCTTGGCCACTGATCCAGCAACTTGCGCAAACCTACCCCGAATTGCGCGGCATCCAGCTGAGTCGCAATTTCGGTCAGCATGCCGCCACGCTCTGCGGCATCTCGCAGGCGCGCGGAACATGGATTGCCACCATCGACGACGATCTGGAGCACCCCCCCGAGTCGCTGCCACGGCTGCTGGACAAGGCTGGCGAGGGATTCGACCTCGTCTACGGCGTTTTCCCGCAACGCAGCCATCATTGGTGGCGCAATCTCACCTCGAGCCTCGGACGACGTCTGTTCCGCGCCGCCATTCCCTCGCTCAACTACGACTACACCAGCTATCGCTTGATCCGCGGCTCGATCGCACGCGCCTTGTCCACGTTCGACTCCCCGTTCCCCTTCGTCGACGGCTACTTGTCCTGGCTGACCGGCCGCTATGCCACCATCGACGTGCCCCACTTGGACCGCGTCCACGGCAGCAGCAACTACACGTTGCGCAAGCTGCTGCTGCACATGCTCAACATCTTGGTCACCTTTTCGGACATGCCGCTGCGCGTGGCATCCTGGCTCGGCATCCTGAGTTCTCTGGCTGGCTTTGTCTGGCTGATTGCCATCGTGGTGGGGCGTGTCATTGGCAACATCACCATCTCCGGCTACGCCTCGCTGATGGCCGGTATCGTGTTCTTCGGCGGCCTGCAATTGCTGGTGCTGGGCGTGATGGGTCAGTACATCGGGCGAATCAACTTCAAGTCCTCGCGCAAACCGCTGTTCCTGATCGCACACGACACTGCTGCGCCATGAAGCTGCTGATCATCGGCTCGCGGGACTTTGCCCAGACGGTGGCCACATTGGCGCGAGACTGCGGCCACGAGCCCAGCGGCTTTGTCGACGACTTCAATACCGGCGGCGTCATCATCGGCACGTCCGACAGCATTCCCCGCAGCCATCCACCGGATCAGTACGGCATTGCGATTGCCATCGGTTACAAGCATCTGCCGGCGCGCTGGCGGGCGTGGCAGCAACTGCAGCAGGCGGGCTATGCCGCACCGCCCCTGATCCACCCGCGTGCCTATGTCGCGGCCGATGCCCGGATCGGCGCCGGCAGCATGGTGATGGCCGGCGCCCTGATCGACATGCGCGTGCAACTCGGCGAGATCGTGGTGGCGTGGCCGGGCGCGTGCATCAACCACGACGCGGTCATCGGCGACAACACCTTCCTGTCACCCAACGCCACCGTGTGCGGCCACGCGCGTATCGGTGCCGCCTGCTTCATCGGCGCCGCCGCTGCGATCGTGGATCATGCCGTCGTGCCGGCTGACACGTTCTTGCCCATGAGTGGTCGCTGGACCACCCGCGCCGACGAGGTCGAATCGTGAGTGGCAAGCCGCATCGGGTGGCGGTGATCCAGTCGAACTATCTGCCCTGGAAAGGCTATTTCGACATCATCCACGACGTGGACGAGTTCATCTTCTACGACGACGTGCAGTTCACCGCGAGCGACTGGCGCACGCGCAACCGCATCAAGACGCCGCAGGGCGTGCAATGGCTGAGCGTGCCCGCGGGACCGAGCCCCAACCGGCTCATCTGCGAGGTGATGCTGCCGGATCCTCGCTGGCAGAAGAAGCACTGGCAGAGCCTGCGTCAGAATTATTCCAAGGCGCCCCATTTCGACAGCTGCCGCGAGTTCCTTGAACACAGCTATCTCGGCATGACATGGACCTCACTGTCCGACTTGAACCAGTACCTGATCCGACATATCGCAACGGATCTGCTCGGCATTGGCACGGTGTTCAGTGACTCACGCCGGCATGCACCGCAGGGGCAGAAGCTCGACCGCCTGCTCGACCTCCTGATCAAAGCCGGTGCCACCAGCTATGTCTCCGGCCCGAACGCACGGGACTACATCGAACCAGCCCGTTTCGCGGCGATGGGCATCGAACTGCGATACAAGGATTATTCCGACTATCCGACCTATCCGCAGCTGTACCCGCCATTCGAACACGCGGTCAGCATCATCGATCTGCTCTGCAACACAGGTTCCCGAGCACCCGAATATATCTGGGGCCATCGCGAGACAGCGTGCTGACCGCAACCGTCCACAACCATCATTTCTCGGTACAAGGCCCGCATGACCCTGCCGTTCAACCGCCCCTATCTCGTCGGCCACGAGCTGCGCAACATCGCCGAAGCCCATGCGAACGGGCAGCTTTCCGGCGATGGCGCCTTCACCCGACACTGCCATGCCTGGCTGGAGCAGCGCATCGGCACGCGTAAGGCCTTGCTGACGCATTCGTGCACCGCGGCGCTGGAGATGGCGGCGATCCTGCTGGATCTGCGGCCGGGCGATGAGGTGATCATGCCCTCATTCACCTTCGTCTCGACAGCTAACGCGTTCGTGCTGCGCGGCGCCGTGCCGGTCTTCGTGGACATCCGTCCTGACACCCAGAATATCGACGAGACACTGATCGAGCAGGCCATTACGCCGCGCACTCGCGCAATCTGTGTCGTGCATTACGCCGGCGTCGCATGCGAGATGGATACGATCATGGCGATCGCCACCCGGCACCGGCTCACGGTGGTCGAGGATGCGGCGCAGGCGATCTTCTCCACCTACAAGGGACGGCCGTTGGGCAGCATCGGCGATCTGGCCGCGCTCAGCTTCCATGAAACCAAGAACGTGATCTCGGGCGAGGGCGGCGCGTTGCTGATCAACGACCTGGCCTTGGTCGAGCGCGCCGAGATCATTCGCGAGAAAGGCACCAACCGCAGCAAGTTCTTCCGCGGCCAAGTGGACAAGTACACCTGGGTCGACATCGGCTCCTCCTATCTGCCGAGCGAACTGATCGCGGCATTCCTCACGGCCCAGTTGGAGGAGGCGGACACCATCACCGCACGGCGCCTCGCCATCTGGCAGCGCTATCACGACTGGGCCGCGCCACTGGAAGCGCGCGGACTGCTGCGCCGCCCCACCCTTCCCGCCGGGTGCAACCACAACGCGCACATGTATTACCTGCTGCTGGGCGACCTGGCCGCGCGCACGCACTTCATCGCGGCAATGAAGGCTGCCGGCATCGGCACGGTGTTCCATTACATTCCGTTGCACAGCTCGCCAGCCGGCCGCCGATACGCACGCACGCATGGCACGCTCTGGCACACGGATGCGACCAGCGACTGCCTTGTTCGCCTGCCGCTGTGGATCGGGGTGGAAGATCACTTGGACCGCATCATGCGGGTGGCCGATGGCATCCTCAACCCGTCGAAGGGATCTTGATGCATCCCTCCGGGCCATGCCAGACCCCAAGGCGAAGCATGCTTCCTGCCGGATCCGACCGTCCGACCGGCATATGTCACCGCTTCACATGCCCAAGCCCTTGAACATGCGCCAGCTGCGCCACCTGCTGGTCCTGCTGATCCTGATCTTTTGCGTGGTCGTCACGATCAGGTTGTTCGACTGGCACCTTGTTGCACTCGCCCTCGGTCACATGGATGCGGGCTTGCTGCTCGGCGGTGGCATTCCCCTGCTGTTGGCGATCTTCGCGTTGCGTGGCTGGCGCTGGCTGATCGTGCTGGGCATCCCGTCGACCCGGAAACGGTTCTGGCAGTCGTTCTGTGCCAATGGCGCGGCCGCGGGACTCGCCTCACTGACCCCCTTTCAACTGGGCGAGATCGTCAAGATCCGGCTGATCCCCGATCACCACGGCAGCGCCTGGCGGCTGGGTGTTTCCGCCTTCTTGGCCGAGCGCCTGCTGGATCTCGGCGGCATGCTCGGCCTCGGCCTGTGTGGCCTGCTGATGCACTACGGCTGGCGTTGGCCTGGTCTGCTCGCGTTGCTGCTCCCACTGCTGGGCGGTCTGTTCCTCAGCCTGTTCTCTTCGCACATCGCTCGCCTGCCGGAACGCATGCAGCCCTATGCGGAGACCTTGCGCCATGCGCGCCGCGTGGTGTTCGCCAGCCTGCTAACCATGCTCATCTGGTTGCTGTATGCCGGCTTGTGGTGGACCGCTGCCCGGTCCATGCATGTCCACCTGGGTTTTGGCCAGGTGGCGCTGCTGCTGGGCAGCGTCATGCTGGCGGTGGTCGTCACCATGACGCCTGGCGGCCTGGGTATATCCGAACTTGGCAGTCGCGGCATAATGCTCTGGCTGGGCGCTTCCGTGGCCGATGCGGAAACGACGGCGATCGCGATACGCCTGCTCACGCCGCTGATCGTGCTGGCCGGACTCGCCTGCCTCACCTGCCTGCTGCCGCTGCTGCGATATCGACACAGGCACGTGGCCACCACGGATCATCCACCCGTATCGGGCACGTAGACCTTCAGCTGCGGCTCCCGTGCCTGCGAGCCGATCTGACGATAATGCGTCTGGATGTACTGCCAGATGCGCGGATGCGTATACGCATAGCGCAATCGTTCATCGCCATCCACGCCGATGTCGTTGACGAGAACCAGCGCGGGATCGGCCTGCCGCAGACGCGCGATTTCCTGCTCCTGGAACTCGTCGTTGCGCGGCAGCAGCGGGTAGATCTCGTAGACCGGCGACTTGACGCCGAGCAAGGCATAGGCGCCCGGCCATACCGGCACCGCCAGGATGGTTCTTCCAGCCGGTATCTGGCGGCGCGCCAGCTCGTTGATATCCGCCACCGAGGTCGCCGCCGAAGGACTCATCCAGAGACGGTCGCCACGCACATCGATGGCTTGCCAACCCATTTCGGTCCGCATCGCGTAGGCCGGATGCAGCGGCAGCATCACCCATAGTGAGCTGACTGCCAGCAGCGGCAGCACCAGCCACGACATGATCGTGCGGACACGACCGCGCCACGGCCAGACCAGTACCCCGAGCAACGCAGGCAGGATCGCCTGCGCCAGATGCGAGACATCGGCACGCGCGAACGCCACGTTGAGGTAGGGAATGGCCGTGATCACGCACGCGGTGAATCCCGGATACGCAAGAGCACGTTCCCTGCACGCCCGGCGCGACACCTGCACGGCGCCACCCACGCAGAACAACGGCAACGCCACGAAACAGCCACCGATCAGCCACGGCCGGGTCAGCGCTGACAACGGCTGGTGTGCCACGGCAACCGTCCACGGCCATGGCACCGGCAGCGGCAAGTCGGTGCCTTTGTACTCAAACAACAAGAAGCGGATGCTCTCCCAGAACATCACGGCAAAGCGCTGATCCCCCGCCGCCATCAGCAAGATCGGAGAAAAGCCCAGTACGACGCCCGCGACCCACGCCGGAATGCAGCGGCGCCATGCCGGCTTCGCCGTCAGTGCCAGCAGCGGAGCCGCCAGCAGGCAGGCCACCACGCCGTACATGCCGTGGTTGCGCCCGAACACCGCTACCAGCCCGATCACGATGCCGTGCAGCAGGAAGCGGCGCGCGGATGGCAGCACCAACACTCGGGCCAGACTGGCCGTCAGGATGACTGAGATCGCCGCATCGTAATTCTTCCACCACGGCGCCATCCACAGCAGGCACAGCAGCATGGCGAACGCGCACAGACCAAACCGCACAAGCGCATGGCCAGTGGAGCTGCGCCATACGAGAATGCCCGCCGCCACGACGCCCAACGCGGAAAATGCCGTCGTAGCGGCGCGCACAGCCACGATGCCGTGCACATGGAAGAGCCCCAACCAGCCCGCCGCCCAGTAATAGCGCCCGGGGTCGTAGGACATGAAATCCCGCACCGGCACCTCGCCGTGCAGCACGCGCTGCACGCCGTACCACAGGTAGCCCTCGTCCCACAGATTGAAGCCGACGTGCGCCTCCGCAAGAAACCCCAGCAGGCAGGCAACCACGCCGAGCAGTGCGACGACGGCAAGAGCAAATCGTTCCCGCCGCCGCGCCCGAATTGCCGTCACGGCACCATCTCCGAAACGGCAGCGGATGCGGGCGACCGCAGTGGGGCACTGACGCGCGGCAGGAAAGCATGCCGCGCCTGCACCTGCGGCGAAAGCACGTTGAGGCGGTGCTGGCTCAACAGCAGCAGGACCGCGCGACGACGCGCCAAGGGCCAGTGGCACACCACCAGTTCGGGCAGACAATCCTTCGTCTGCGTCGCATCCCCTGCAAGTTGGGTCACCTGCGTGGCCATATGGGCATAGTAGGGAAGGACGTAGCGCCGCCGCTGCCAAGCGGCTTGCGACAGCGGAATCTGCAACAGCAGCAACAGCACACAGGCTGTTGCGGGGACATGTCCCGTGAGCCAGCGCCGCCATGTTGCGCCGGGACGGGTGGGCGGCGATGCCCCCGCCCACATCAACAACAGTGCCATCAGGTTGAACTGGTAGAACTCGACATAGCGATCCTGGGCAAGGTAGCTGCCGCCGAAATACGACACACGCATGACGATGACGCCCGCCAGCCAGCCATACGAAAGCAGCATCAGGCATACGGCGACAAACATCGACTTGTTGTATCCACCACGCAGGGCGCGCCACCAGAACATCGCATGCGCGGCAAGCAGGCCCACGACTACGATCGTCTGCAGCATGCCCCATGTCGTCGCCGACAAGCCATGGAAGGGGTTCTCATGCGCCACCGACGATGCCAGTGGAATGGTGAGCCATTGCCACGCCCCGCCGGCTTGCAGTCGTCCGTACAGCATGGCCAGATGGGTGGACAGCGACGGACTGGGCGTGCTGTCCAGCACGGGAACGAGGGCATAGCCGATCCGCACCAGCACCGTGCAGGCGAGGATCACCAGCACCGTCTTCCACAGGACGGCGCGCGACTGCGACGGATCGCGGAACGCAAACAGCAACAGGGCCGTCAGCGTGGCGACCACAGTGACCATGGCGCTGTCGTCCGCCATCACGCCGAGCAGCAGGCTCGCCAGCGCCAGAAGCAGATAACGCTGGTGCTGCCACGCCTGCCACGTCGCCAGCAGGAACAACAGGATCGGCACGACGGCAAGGTAGCCGAGCGCCACCAGCGGCCATGTCCAGATGCCGCTGGCATTGAGCGAGAACAGCAACGCGCAGATGACGACCCAGGCGAGATAACGACGCGCATCACCCCGCGGGTCGCGCTGCGACGGCAGCAAGACCCGGTGCAGGATCACCGCGCACGCCGCAGCAGCCATCACGCCGATCACCGCACCCACGGAAAAATCGAGATCAAACCAGCGCCACTCCAACTGCATCACCAGCTTGTTCAACGGCTGCGCATGATCGAGGTCGTAGCGTCTGGCGAAGAAGTCGATGAAACCGAGCTGGCCTGCCACGGCCTTGCGCACGAAGACATCGAGGGAATACCAGTCGTCCGATCGGATGACCGGGTTCGCGCTGCGCAAGACGAAATACAGGGCATCAATCCATGCAGCCAACGCCACCGTCCATGCCAGTGTGCGCACCCAGACCACTCGGTGCGAAATGCTGCTCGTGTGCCCTGTACGAGCGTGCCATCTTTTCCACATCCCGACAGTTCCCCGCTGGTCGATCCACGTTGACCCGCAATTCTCGCGAAGCGGGGTTCACTTGTCAGGCGAGAGCCAATCCGCCCATGTCGGCCCATTTGCTGCGATAGACCGCATGCAACTCGGTACCGCGACCGCCGCATGCCCAATGCATGGCTTCTTCCACCGTGGCGTCCATCAGCAATTCCCGATCGGCGGCCGCAGCCAGATCGAAGTTGGCGGCGTAGGCTACATCCACCAATCGCCACAGGAAAGCGTTGCGCAAATAGCGCGCCACGGGCAGAAAGTGACGATCGAGCTGGCCGAGAATGTCCTGGCTGCGAATACCCTCGAAGCTGGAGGCCGAACAATCGACATCCGGCAGCAGCTTGTCCACCATCGCGGTGTTGTGATTCAGCCGTTTGGCCTCGGGCCAGGCTGCAAAGACCCGATTCGCCATGTCGGAAGCCTCGGGCCATAGCCGGTTGCCATTGCGACCAACCTGCTCGCCGATCAACCAGAACTCGCCCCCCGGCCGCAGCATCTTCGCGATCGCGCCAAGCACCCGTTCCAATTCGAACAGATGGTGCAAGCCGGAGGTGATGCAGATGACATCGAACCGACCGAGCTGCGGGCCGATGTCGTTGGCGTCACCCAGCACGCGATCCACCGTGACACTCGGCGGCATGCGCAAAGTCGCCTGCTCCAGCAAACCGGCATTGACATCGACGATGCACAACTCGACCGGTACGTCGGCTTGCGCCAGCACTTGCCCTTCGACGGCAGCTTCGCCCGCGCACAAGGCCAGCATGTGCAGCGGTTGGCCGTCCCGGCTCGTGGACATCTGCCGCAAGCGTCCGACGAAATCCGGCGCCCGCTCCGGGATCAGCTTGCCGAGCATGCGTGTGGCATAGCCATACGCATGCTCACCGGCTCGCGGCGGGACATCTTGCAGGCGGGCCAGCAACGCTGCACGCAGCCGCTCCCGTGCATCGCCGAGCGACGCACTGACAGGGAGGGGGCGCACCGGACCCACGGCCGCACCGCCTTCGCCGCGACGATCCACGTGACGGTCGCGGTAGAACGCATTCGAGTAGACGCGACTGAAATGCTCGATTTCATTTGCAAGCCTCCAAGCATGATGCGAGCGTGCGCGCAGCAAGGGCAATTCCTCCCCCGCACAGACCACCAGCCCGATCAGGGCCAGCCAATCCGCGTCGCTCTGGCCCTGCGGTCCAGGCTCGCAGCGCAGCTCCAGCTTCCAGACCTCGTCGACCGCCAGAGGCAGGTCCAGCAACACTTCGCGCATGCCGGCTTGCGGCTGCGCATTCTCCAGACGCAGCGACAACAGCAGCCGTGCCGGCATGTCGCCCGGAGGACTCCCCCAGACTTCCACATCCAACCCGTCGTCGCTGATCCGTGGCAGCCCCCGCATGCAACGCAACCACAATACGGGCTCAGGCGGACAGCGCAGCGCCGGCAGTTCCAGCTGCTCGCCGGCCAGCAGCACCAGGCCCCGCTCGCGCTGCGGCGCATGGGAGAACTCAGTCCAGCGCACCTCCAGCGTGGTTCGCTCCACCAGCTGCGCCGCGCATCCTTCGTCCAGCACGAATGAGGTAACGCCCACCTGCCCTGGCGGTGAATCGCACGCACCGCTGCTTGCCTCGGACTCTTGTTGCTGAAATGACTCGATCAAGCACCCTCCTCGTCGCAGCGGCCCAGATCATCTCGATCTCGGCAGCATAGCCTCAACCGCCTGGCGGTGCCGCCAGGGTACGCGAGGGCCGCAAGGCAGCGGCTGGCGGCACGGTCGGGCCGGGCGTGGTGCAAGTCGCCGCGTAGCAGAGCAATTGCGCGATTCGCACGTGCACGCCATCGCAACCAGGACCATCCGCGCCTTCGACACGAAGCGTGAGTCGACGCGTGCCGCGCAGATCCAGTGTCGCCAGTCGCAGTGCCGCCGCCGGCAGCGTTGTCCGGTAAAGCACCCGGCCATCGCCGGTCACCGTGAAGTGCGGTGGATCGTCGACCACAGGCCGGCACTGCGGAGCGAGGTACGGGCGCAGGCTGATGGAAGCCACGCCGTCATTGACGTCGAAATCGAGCTGTGTCTGACCGCCGGGCACGAGTTGCATGCGCAGGTCCTCGCCATCCTCCACATCCACCGCCTTGCGGTCGACCGGCGCGGCGAGCCGGTGCACGACGCTGGCCAGATGGTCATGGCCGATGAAGATCGTGCCCGCATTGACTCCGCGTGGACGCACCGGCGTCGCCACGTTGGCGGCGGCGATGTTCGCGTACTCGTCCAGTATGCGCTGCTGATCGGCAGCCGGCACGGAGGCGTCAGCCGCGATCATTCCGGCGAGATAGTTGGCCAATGCGTGCCCATCCAGCGGCAGGCCCGCCGCATGCAGCAGCCAACCCTGCAGCAGATACGCCGATGCAACGGGCGGCGGTTCGGGAATCGGAAAGTTCGCCCATATCCGGTACGGCGGGTCGTGCTCATCGGCCGGCCGGCCGTCCTTGAAGCCCAGCTGCCGGTAGGCACCCGCCAACGCAGGCAGATGGTCGCCGTAGATCAGCACGATGGTGGGGCGGCCACGTCGCTGCAGCTCGTCGAGCAGATAGCCGTAGGCACGATCTGCCGCAATCGCATGCTCCACGTACTCCGCCAGCTCCTCTCGCGCCTCACCATGCAGACCGGGCGGCAAACCCAAGTCGCTGTCGTCCTTCGGAGGATACTGTCCCCACGGCCCGTGGTTCTCGATGCTGATCGCGGTGACGAAGGTGGGGCGGTTCGACGCATCAAGCTCTGACAGCACCGCACGCGTCATCGCCATGTCGCTGACATAGCTGCGATCCGAGTAGTCGCGGGGATAGAGGAAGCTGCCAGTGTCCTGGAACGTGGCGAAACCCATCTCGGGCATCACCGTGCCCCGGTTCCAGAAACCGCGATCATTCGGATGCACCAGCACCGTGGCGTAGCCCTGATCCGCCAGCACACGCGGCAGGGCATCGATCGAGCGCCTACCCATCAACTCGAAATAGACGAACATCGAACCCGGGTAAAACGCGATCGGTGTGCCGGTCAGCACCTCGAACTCGGTCTGCAAGGTACGGCCGCCGAATACCGGCACGCGCAGATTGCCGGGCATACCCGGTTTCTCTCCGTCGATCCGGCTCAATACCGGCGTATCGGCGAAACCGTGCAACATGGATGGTTCGAACAGCGACTCGCTCTGCACGATCACGATGTCGGGTTGCCGGCCATTGCCGCCGACAGCCGTCTTTTGCAGCGCCTGGCGCACCAACGGCTCGCTCCAGAATGCGCGCTCGGCCGCTGGATCGGCGGCACGCACGGCATTGTGCGAGGCCATCCGGCCCAGCACGATGTTGCCGGCCACGCCGACGCTTTTTGCTCCGATCCGCTGGGTCCAGACGCTCCAGCCCAGGTTCGGAACGCTGTCCGGAATGCGCACGCAGGCCATGGCCGCCAGCAGCGCGGCAGCCAGCACGAGACAACCGCCACGAAGCCAGGGACTGGCAGAACCTCGCCGCCGGAACCACCACGCGGCCATGCTCGCCAGCAGCAGCACAATGCCGATGGCGACCATTTGCTTGGCGGTCGGCCGGATAAACCCGAGAATCAGGCGAGGTTCGCGTAACAGGCCCGGCACGGCGGCGAAATCCGCATAGACCAGCCCGGTATTGAGGTAGGTCAGTTTTACCTGGTCCGCATAGCGCAGCGCCCCCAGCAACGCCACCTCGCAACCCAGCGCCACCCATGCCCTGCCACTGAGCCCCCATGCCAGCAACATCACGGCGAAGGGCAAGGATGCATTCACCGCCTGCGCGACCAGCGGGCTGCGAAAGCCGAGGTCGGGATCCAGCAGCGTGGGAAGCAGTATGGCCGCCAGCACCGTCCAGGCCAGGCCCGATTTCAACAAACCGGCACGCAATTTCTTGAGACGCAATTTATTGACGCAAAATTGCAACAGTTCCGTCATGTATCATCCGTGGTTGGTTTGACGGGCCCCGGCCCGGGTCGGTTGTGACTGCAGGGAGCGAGGCTACCCATCATGGTGAACAAGTGAGCTCCGGCGCCTCGGATTCTCCGAACGCGCTGAGACTGAAATGGTTGACCTTTTTCGGCCAATGGTTGCGCAACCCGCGCAGCATGGCCTCGGTTACCCCCTCAGGACGCCAATTGGCACGTCTAATGGCAACTGCGATGCCGCCTGGCTCGCAACGTGTGGTGGAACTGGGGGCGGGCACCGGTGCGATCACGGGTGCCCTGCTGCGCCATGGCATCCAACCGCAGGCTTTGCTGGCCGTCGAGATGAACCCCGTGCTGCATCGCCTGCTGCAGCAGCGCTTCCCCGACACCCACGTGGCCTGCGGCGACGCCCGTCACCTCCACACGCTGGTGCACGCTACCCGTACTTTCGCCCCCGGTCAGATTGATGTGGTTTGCAGCAGCCTGGGGCTGCTGACCATGCCGCACGACCTGCAGCGCGACATCCTGACAGCGGCTTTCCAGGTGCTGCACCCGCAAGGCGTCTTCATCCAATACACCTATGGCCCCAACCATCCGCTGGACGACGGGGTGCGTCAGCAACTGGGCCTGGAGTGCCGTCGTGTTGGTCTGGCTTGGCGCAACCTGCCGCCGGCCCGGGTGTACGTGTACTCCCGGGTTGCCTGAACCCGTCACCCGCTCCGCTTGAGGGACCAACGAGTGAAAAAAAGTGCGTACCGCCGCTTGCTGCAAGCGCTGATCCTGTTGCTTGCCATCGGCTACTTCTTCTTCTGCGTCTGGAACAGCGCGTGGCTCGAACCGCAGACGGTCGAGCAGAACTACATACTGACGTTGACCGTGTGCGTACTGGGTGTGATTGCCTTCGCTTGCGGGCGCCTCTCGTTCGCGCTGGTGCTTGGCGGAACCCTGTTCTTCGGGCTCAAGTTCATCTCGGTGATGAAGTTGCGGTACCTGGAATCGCCGCTGATACCCGCCGATTTCATCTACTTTGTCAGCGACAGCCTGCTCGAAACACTGAAGCAGTATCCGCATCTGCTTGGCCTGTTGGTTGCAGTCTGCCTTGTCGTGCCGCTGCTGCTGTGGCTGATCTGGCGCTTCGATATCCGCTTCCTGTCCCGCATACGCCATGGCTGGCTACACGCCGGGCTGCGCCTTGCCGGCACCGTGGCATGCGCGCTTGCCATGTGGTGGTGCCTGCAGCCGACTGGTCCGTTCGCGCCGGTCTATGACGCCGGACTGTGGAACAAGCTCTCCGACAACGCGCACCTCACCAACTTCTTCGTCAGCATCCACGACATGAGCCCCGAGCTGCCTGCCATGGGCAGCGAAGCGGCAGCGAAACAGGACTGGGCAGCCACCGCCAAGGAAGTGCCGGCATCGCCCACGGCATCAGGTGAACCTCCGGACATCATCCAGGTACTGGAGGAGAGCACGTTCGATCCCTCCAACTTCACCGGCTGCACCATCCCGCAGTGCCACGTGAAGATGTTCCAACCGGACCAGTACACCCGCGCCCACGGTCCGCTGCGTACGCACACGTTCGGCGGCGGCACTTGGGTCAGCGAATTCTCCGTGCTCAGCGGCATGCCACAGGACATCTTCGGCCCGGCCGGCATGTACGCGCCATTCGTGCTGGCGCCGCGCCTGCGCGACAGCCTTCCGCTGCTGCTGAAGCGGCTGGGTTACCGGACGATCGCCGTCTACCCTGTCGACGGAAACTTCCTCAATGCGCGCAATGCCTACAAGGCCTACGGCTTCGACAAGTTCTATGACGCCCGCGATCTCGGCCTGAAGGTCTGGCACACCAGTGACGCGCAGATGTTCGCTGCAGCAAAAAAGGTCTACGACGAGAACAAGAAGCCCGGCCAACCGGTCTTCATGATGATCCTGACGCTGGAGCAGCACGGCCCGCACGACACCAAGCCGCTGAAGGAGCTGCCCGCGCCGTTCAACCAGGGTTTGTTGCCGAACCTGTCCGCCGACCAAGAACTGAACCTGAGCGCCTACCTGGCGCGACTGCAGGATTCGGACAGGGGCATGGATCAACTCGAACAGGACTTCCTGCATCGCCCGCAGCCGACCGTGCTCATGCATTTCGGCGACCACCAGCCCTCCTTCAGCGGCTTGATCCGCGACATGCCGCGCACGTTGCCGCCGGCGCTCGAGCCGTACAAGGACAACCTCACCTACTTCATGCTCAAGAGCAACTTCGACGGCCCCGCGCTGCCCGACTATCCGATGCTCGACATCGCCTACCTGCCAGCCATGGTGCTGCAGGCCGCCGGCCTGCCCGAGGATCCCTATTTCTCGGCGCTGAGCAGCATGGAAACGCGCTGCAAGGGACTGTACGAGGACTGCCCGGACAAGCCCCTGCTCAAGTCCTACTACGCATGGACCTTCGAGCAGTTGCACGTCTTCCAGTAACGACCATCAGACAGGGGGTCATCATGCGCCAACTCGTTCTCGCCGCATTCTGCGTCGCTGCGCTGGCCGGCTGCCATCACCGCAGCGCCAGCGTCACCTTCACCCCCGCCGCACTCAAGGACTGCGGCAGCAAAAACGCGCCCAGCGTCGTCGAGGTGCACTGGGACGCGACCCAGGCCGCCCCGAAGGACGGCGTGAAGCTGTGGATCAACAACGACCCGATCCCGAAGCGCACCGGCGTTTTCGGCGGCGCCCCGGGCACCTTGTGGACGCACGGCGGCGAAACGGGCTCGGCCACCACCGGCGCCTGGATGTATCCCGGCACGACGATCATCGTTACCGATGCGAAGAACGACGATGTCCTGGCCACGGTGCAGGTACCCAAAGCGCCCTGCAACTAGATCCGCCGAAAACGACGCACATGGCGACGCGGCCACCACCATCAATGCCCGGCACTGGTGGTGGTGCCCATCGTCATGAGGCGCTCGCAACGCTCGAACAATTCGCCTCCCAGCCGCGACCAGCCATGGCGTGCAATGGCCTCGGCATTGCCCGCCGCTGCATCAACCATTTGCATTGGCGATGCCAGCAGACCGGCGAGCAGAGCCTGCAGGCTGGCGTGCTCGTTGCGGCAGACCCAGCCGCAACCCCATTGCGCCAGCAACATCACCGCTGGGTCCTCGTCCGCGGACTGGCAGTGCAGGACCGGCTTGCCGCTGCCCAGGTATTCGAACAATTTGCCCGGCACCTGCGCCTGCAGCGCGTTGCCGATGTTCACCAGTACATCGCATTCGCGCTGCCATGCCAGAACGCGCTCATGCGGCTGCTCGCCCGCAAACACGATACGTCCTCCACTGCGCTCGGCATAGGTCAGCAATTCCGGCTTCACCTCGGGCGCGATCACGGTCAGGCGAACGCGATCCAGTGCGACGACCGCCTCCAGCAACGGTACCGGGTCCCGAAACGGATAGAAGCGTCCGCTGTAGAGGAGATGGAGGAATTGCCCCTGCGCCAACGCCTCCGTGGACGGCATGCGCGGCACGCTGTCGTCGAAACCCTGGCTGAGCACGAAGATCTTCGCCGCGTCCACTCCGTGACGTGACCGCAGAAGCTCGCGTGTGTCGTCCGTGGTTACGCCAAGCGCACTGGCCGCACGACACACCGCCTCCTCCAGCCGCCAGGCACGCCGATGCCAATGTGGCGGCGTGTACGGCGCCAACACGGGATCACCCAGGTCGGCCAACCATGCCGGGACCCGCGCAGCCACACTCAGCCCCAGTTCCAGGGGCACCGCCGGCTCGTGCGAACTGATCAGGATGTCCGGTCGCAAGGTTTCGATCAGGCGATCGAGTGCCGCGCGCGCCGGCCGCCGCCACTGCCCGCGGCTGTCGGGGAAACAGACCAGGCCGACCCATCGCTGCAGCCGCTGCAGCCAACGGCCCTTCCAGTTCAACGTGACCGCTCCACTCTTTTGCTTCGTTTCGGCATCGACGAATGATCCAGCCACGTCGTTCCGATGGCGGCCACGTTGCGCACGCGCCAACCACCCAGCCAACCCGCCCGCGTCACACCGATGCACTGTCACGCCGACGGGTACGTCCAGCGCCGCATCCGCCAGCGCCGGGATGTCCGGCGCCAGGACATGGACTTCCGCGCCGCGCCGCGCCAGTTCACGACTCAGGTAATACCAGCGTATCGCCTGCGGCGAGGCCTGTGGCGGGTAGTTGTAGGCGATCAGCAAGATGCGCATCGGTGTCCATGGTATCCGGCGCAACCTTCACGTGCCCGGAAAGCCCATGCTTGACCAGGCTCAACGGCCAGCCGCCGCCTCGGTGCTCCCGACCAGCGCATCACGCAGCACCGCGACAATACGCTGCGCAGCCTTGCCATCGCCGTAGGGCGACACGCCACGCGCCATCTCGCGATAGGCCTGCGGATCATCCAGCAGGCGCGAGGCCTCGTGCACGATGCGCGCCTCGTCGGTACCCACCAGCCGCACCACGCCCTCGTCCACGGCCTCGGGACGCTCGGTCTCGATGCGCATCACCAGCACCGGCTTGCCCAGTGCAGGCGCCTCCTCCTGCACGCCACCGGAGTCGGTGAGGATCAGGTGTGCGCGCTTCTGTGCCTCGACGAACGGCGCGTAGTCAAGCGGAGCACACAACCGGATGCGCGGATGATCGCCCAGCAGCTCGTGCGCCACCGCCTGCACGTTGGGATTCGGATGCACGGGATACAGGACTTCGATATCGACATGGCGCTCGACCAGGGTGCGGATGGCCCGGCACACCGCCCGGAACGGCTCGCCGAAGTTTTCGCGCCGGTGCGCGGTCACCAGTACCAGGCGCTTCGAGGCATCGAGCGGGACATCCAGCGGCCAATCGGTGGCCGCCACTTCCAGCAGGGCGTCGATCACCGTATTGCCGGTCACGTGGATCGCGGCATCATCTATGCCTTCGCGCAGCAGATTCTGTCGCGAACGCCCGGTCGGCACGAAATGCCAACGCGCCAGATGCCCGGCCACCAACCTGTTCATTTCCTCCGGGAACGGATTGTCCAGATCGTGCGTGCGCAAGCCTGCCTCGACATGGCCAAACGGAATACGCCGGTAGAACGCCACCAGCGCTGCCGTCATGACGGTGGTGGTATCGCCCTGCGCCAGCACCACGTCCGGCGCCAGCTCGGTGAACTTCCCGTCCAGCGCCGTGATCAATCGCGCGGTCAATTCCGGCAACTGCTGGTTCGCGCGCATGATGTCCAGATCCACGTCCGGCCGGATGTCGAACAGGGCCAGTACCTGATCCAGAAGATCGCGATGCTGCGCCGTGGCCAGCACCGTCACCTTCGCCCACGGCTCGCGCTTCAGCGCCTTGATCAGCGGCGCCATCTTGATGCCTTCGGGGCGCGTACCAACGATGCAGAGGATGTGTTTCATATGCACAATTGTACCCATTCGACCAACCGGATAACCAGCAGCCGCCCATCAAGGATCATGACTCGCGCGACTGGTCAACAATCAATCCGGCACCCGAATCATAATTGTCCATAAACATCCGGAACCTTTCACCAAGAAGACCATAATCCATTGCGCATCGGCGCTCGTACAAAAGCGCACCCTGATGCGGCCTCTGCCGAACTCGACGCAAATCCGTGCACTGGATCGAATAGCCACGGCCAAAGAGCAACCTGCAAAAAACAAAAGGATAAAGACCCAACCATGTCTTCCACTGAGACGGATAGGAAAGACATAATTTCAAATACCTGAATCGGCGCGCGATCGAGAGCCGCTGAACGACGCAATCACCATTACCCGAAAGTGGCTTCATGACATGAAAGAGCGGACCCCGCAATCCAGCGCCATGATAAAGTGAGAACTGCCATACATTTTCAGACAAATTCAGCCTGTTGCACACGGCCAGTGCAATGACATGTGCAGAGTCGTGATCCTGATGCCCACCTTCCCACGCCGGGACATATAACCTCTCGATCATGCCCATTCGACGAATGGACGATGACAATTCATCAGCCACACGCTCCATGTTTTCGTGCAGCAGCCCATCCTTGACTTCGAGATCAATACCCAGGAAATGGATATCCCTGGAATTGACCCCAAGTAATGATAGAACCCGGATACTTTCCTCCTTGCGTCGCGCCACCGGCTGTCCTCCATACCCTCCGTCGGTCAAGTAGAAGCAGACAACACGCCGACCGCCTTCAATCTCGAGACGAATCGATTCAAAGCACCCGAATTCGTCATCCGGGTGCGCAAAAACGAACAGGCCATGGGCCTCGATCGGTGGTTCAATATGCATCGAAATCCATGAAATTGAAACTTACCGCTCGCGGGTCGATTCGATGATCCTCGCGGAGGGAGCGATAAATAAAATTCAGCGGTGACGGGCGCATCCAGCTTGGTATATCAATGCTTAGCCTTCGAGTGGCGGCCCCATGCGGATAAAGCCCAAGGAACAACCTCGGCGAGAATGCGCTTGGCCGAACCTCGGCAACTCCATCAAGCGCGAGCGGGGCCTCGCCCCAAACCATCACTCCGCGCTTGTCCGTCTTTGCGTAAAAAGCGGAGCTACCTTCATCAAGCCTCGAAAATCGGAGTGGATTGACTGGATTGCGCATCCGCCATTGCAGCTGCTCGGAGCTCCATCGTCTGCAAAACTCGGCCTCTCTCCCGACCCTGTCCCAGTCGATGCTTGCTGGGCGTCCCAGACCAATCCTGGCATCAAGACACGCGACATGTTGGAAACCAAGCTTGCGAAGAAACCCCGGGGTACTGTTTGCATTCGCCACACCGTAAACGGATGAAAACCCCATGCGGCGACCCAGGTCATAAGTCAGCTCGGCCAGCTTCGTGAACAAGCCTTTGCCTTGGTAGCTGGGATGAGTCGCTGTATTCAGAGATAGAAGCGCTCTTGCCTCAACACCTTGCAAATTGATGACCGCGGGAATACAGACGTAATGCGCGGCAAGCACCCCATCCACCAATGCATCCATACCCACAACGTGACCACAAGGGTTGTCATGATATAGCCATCGCAGATATGCAGGCGTCAGATGACTTGCGTTCGGGAAGCAAGTTCTGAAAAGCGTCGCATAACGCTGCAGCGCTCCGTCATCGCATTGTGATTCCTGAAAGTCAAACATGGACAAACCCCCATCACCGATATCACGCTACGATACTTTCACGCCCTACCAACTTGTCTCGATCCACCCATTCCGTCGAGATGGAGATGGATTACATATTTTGGCTCGGACGCGATATCGAAGTTCAGCCAGGACAACAGAAATTGTGTTCCAATGATAAGCGGCAACGCTGCCAGCATGACCGTTCCAGCGGTGGCTGGTACATGGCCGGCTACGGAAGCCCCCCAATGCCCGACACCGAACAGCAAGCCAAATATAAACATGGGAAATCCCAACGCCAATTCCAGCGATGCCGCCGAAAACCCCCTGAGGAAATAGCTGTACAGCAGTCTTCGACAAAAGTTCCTGATGTTGCCACGCATGAAAGGGCCGATCATGTGCATCGGCCGCAAACTTGATGACTCGTCGCCGTAGCTGGCTTGCATGGGCATATCCACCACCACGGCCCGCAACTGATTCAGGTTGTACAACATGTCTGATTCGAAGAAGTAACGCTTGGCGATGCGCTCCATGTCGAGCTCAGCCAGTACGCGCCGGTGGATTGCCGTAAAGCCATTGGTCGGATCGAAAAGCTGCCAATACCCCGAAGAAAGCTTGGTCAGGAACGAAAGCATGGCGTTGCCAAACAGGCGCACCGCCGGCATGCCGGTCACGTCAGCCACTCGGTGAAAGCGATTTCCCTTGACGTAGTCCGCTCGTCCTGCAAGCAATGGCGCCGCGAGTCTGGCAATCAACTCCGGAGCCATCTGACCATCGCCATCCAGCTTCACGACGGCGTCCGCCGGCAAATCGATTGCGGCTGCATAACCAGTCATGACAGCGCCACCGACGCCTTGATTCTCGGCATGCCGCAATACCTTTACGCGCGGATCGCGGCATTGCTGCTCAATCACATCGCCACTGTGCTCGGGGCAAGCATCGTCCACAGCGATGATCCAACCCACCTCAGGGCCAACTCTCTCGATCACGTGGAGCACATGTGCTGCCACGCGATAGCACGGGATCACCACGGCGATGCGTGGATTCGAAATAGTGACATCCGCGCTCATCGATACACCCAATGGCGTGAAATGAAGAAAGTCAACATAGCCAACATTCCTTCAACAATGGGCTTAGCCAACCATGCCATCTTCAGGCCAAGATAATCGGCCACGATGGTCACAAAATAAGTGCTCAGCAAAGTCACCACCAACCATGAAGCGGCGAACTTGGCGAAATGTCTGCGCCCAAGCCTGGAGGATCTGTCGGCTCCGAACGTTATTCTTCCATTTGCCCAAAACCCCAGTAAGGCGCCTGCGATGCGCCCCGCAACATTGGCTTCCGGTGGCGCAACGCCCAGCGCCGTCAACATCACGAACACTGCCCAGTCGGCAACGACCAGGCATGCGCCCACGAGCAGGAAGCTGACTCCCTGGCGCGCGATGCTCATCGTTCGACCCTCACCATCCCGGGCGCGGGCGTCAACCATTGAGCCAGCTTGATGCGTTTGCGATTGACGACGCCCCGGAGGCCCTTGTTGGTGACGTAGCTTGAATCGGCGGCCACCAGTCGCAGATCCATGTCCGCGCCTTGCGCGGGCACGGCGGTCGCCGTGAACGAAGTCAGGCGTCGCCCGACCTTGGTGTCGAAGGATGCGTGCGCCACGCCATTGCGGCCGCATTGCGCCCAGGCGTAGTGCATCTTTGGTGCCTCGCCTTGCTCGACGGTTTTCCAGCCCACCACGATCGGGGTAGGCGCATAACGGCAACCCAGTTCCAGCGTGGCCTGGACGAAACCGGCACGCAACGGCGCCTTTGCCGTGTCGAAGCTGATGGCCACGCCGTGCGCGGGCGAAGAAGGCAGTGGCGACCCGGCATGCTGAACCGATTTCGCAGTCCTCGGATCGACCCAGTGCGCCAAGGCGAACGTCAACTCTTGCCGCATCCGTCGCGCCAGATCGCGATGCGCCCCGAAGTCCCGACGCGCGTCCAGCTCGGCGGTAGTCAGGCTCAATTTCATGGGAGTCGACGTCGCCGAGCGGGCGGAGATCGCAAGGCCATCAATCGCTTGCGGAACGACGAAATCGGCGGTGGCCCGTGCGGTGCCATCGGGGAGGCAGTTTGCCCAGCGATAGTACGACCAGGGTTCGGCGTCCTGCCGCGTAATGGTCCACGACAAGGCCACCGGTGCAGCCTGCGGCTGGCAATCCAGCACCAAGCCGGCCTTCGCGAGCGACGGGCCATCAGGCAGCGTGGATACATCGAACTTCACATTCACCGTATCGGGCGGCCCGGACTCGGCAACGCCAGTGACGGCACGCCCGATCTCCCATAGTTGAAGATCCTGCTCCTGGAGCACCAGGCGACCATGGGCAGTTGCCAACGCCGAGGCAAGTGCGGTCGACACCTGCCCTGACTTCAGCACAAGGAGATTCACCCCGATCTCGTTCAGCAACCGCGTCCATGCACCCCCTGCAGCATCTTGGTTGGCTCGTGCCGCCTTGCCGGCCAACTCTTGGTCGTACCAGCCGACAACGTAGGCCCGTCCCGCGAAACCGGCCGCGAACGGCATGGTGTCAGAGGTGATCAACACCCGCGCCGTCGCCCCATAACGGTTGTCGACGACCTCGATCATGCGCTCGATGGGTGCATAGTGCTCCATGAATTCGCGCCTTGACTGCGTCAGGAACTGACCGAGTTCGCCATGCCTGAGCTGCCAATCCGCGGTCGACACGAAAACCAGGTTGGTCAGGACCAATGCACCAAGAACGCCTGCGACCCAGCGCCGTCGCTGCGTGTCTTGCACCAATACCGACAGGCCGCAAAGCATCGCGGGAATCACCAGCACCAGTGCCTGGTGCGCATAGCGCAGGTACTGGATCTGGGAGAGCGGCAACAGAAAGGACCCGAGCGCCACCAAGGCAAGCGGGCGCGAGCGCCGATGGAACAGCGCCACCAGCAGACTGCCGCCCAGCGCAATGAGCACGAACCCTGCCGTGCCGTCGCCACCCTCGATGTAACGTGAGGTGTGGAACACCAGATCCCACACGATGTTCCAGCGGAAGCCCGCATCCCAGTGGTCATCATGGAAATTGGTCGGCGTGTAATAAGGCGAGCGGAATATGGCATTGAATACCGGTAGCACCGGGTTGCCCGTCAGCAGCCAGCCGTAGGCGTAGCTCGAACCTGCGACCAGCAGCAACAACAGCAGCGCCACCGGCAATGCCGACCATGGCAGGCGCGCACGCCAGCGGCAAAGCAGCCACAGCCCCAACGGACCGGCGATCATCAGGTTGCTGACCTTCATGGCCAGCAGCAGGCCGAACAGCACGGCAAACACCAACAACTGGCGTCGATCAGGCTTCGACGAGCGCTGAATCAGCAGGGCGATGCCTGCCACCAATGCAGTGGTCGGCCCCTCGGTCTGCATTCCCGTCATGGCACCCGCTGTCAGTGGCAGGCTGGCATACAGCGCCACAGCCAGACAGCGCAACCACGGCGGCAAATCGAGCGCCTCACACAGGCGCCAAAGCAGTATCAAGCCAACCAACAGCCAGAACGCGTCCAGCATGCCGCGTGACTCGTGCCCCGCCACCAACCAAGTCACCCCTTGCAGCACATCAGCCGCCCAAGCAGTGACAGCCCACACTTGAGAGGCCGCGTCCATCTTGTAGTAGCCGAGCCTGACGAGTTGCGAAGGTAACGCCAGATGTCCCGCCAAGTCGTCGAAATGCACGGTGGGCATCCACGCGCAGGTCGTGGCGATGCCCGTGACCATCACCGCCAGCCACATGCCGACGGGAGCCGCAGCGACTGCCGCACTCCATGCCCGTGGCATCGGCCTCAATACCTCGCCGACTACACGCCAGCGCACAAGGACCATGATCAGCAGCACGACGAGGTATGCCAGGCGTCCATGCACCGGAAAAGGCAACAGCCAACCCACCACCCCGCTGAGCAGCGCCAGCCCCGCGAAGATCGACAGCGTGCCTCGTTCCGACCAGTCCGCCGGAATGAACAGGCTGCCCAGCGCCAGGCTCGCCACCGCGAGCAGAGCCACGGCAGCGAAGGAAGCAAACCCGGCGTAATAGACCAGCGCCAGCAGCCACACGAGTGCGGTCGACGTGGCCAACGCTGCACCCGTCAGGCGCTTCAAGGCCAAGGCTATCAAGGCGGCCGCCAAGCCCAGTCCGCCCAGCAAGGCGGCTTCGGCCCACGGCACGTCGTTCCACATGTCGTTGGCCACGAAGCCCACGGCCGCCAAAGCACAGCCAAGCCAGAGCAGGGACCACGACATCACGCGTAGGTGAGTTTCCTGCATCTTCGCAAAACCGATCATTCGGCTACCCCAAGCGTTTTGCCCGGCAGATCATGCCGGGCACCAGAATCCAACCATTGCCTTTCCAATCGGCCCGCGGAGCGTACCGGTCTACGACTGCCGGTACCTGTGCGGCTCCCACGTGCCCCACTTCGCCTCGTAGATCGCCTTGTTCTGCTCGAACATCGCCTGGCGCTTTTCCTGCTTGATCTTGTTGAACGAGGCGGACAGGTGGTGATGGATGAACACGTCGTCGGCGCAGGCAATGCTCCAGCCGGCCTGCTGCACGCGGCGGCAGTAGTCGTCGTCCTCGAACATGCCGATGCCGAAAGCCTCGTCCAGCTCACCCACCTTTTCGTAGACACCCCGCGGCATCGCCACGCAGAAGAACGCCGCCGTGTGCAGTGTCGTGAGTTGGCCCGCATGGCGCGCCGTGTAGTCGGCGGCGGCCTGCAGCATCTGCTCCATGTCGTTGTAGCGGATGTCGATGCGCGCCTCGTTGCCGATATTGTTGGTGACCGGACCGAGCATGCCCAGCGTCGGCGTGCGTTGCAGGTGGCCCACCAGGGTGGCCACCCAGCCGGGCGTGACGTGGGTATCGTTGTTGAGCATCACCAGGTACTCGCCCGTGGCAGCGGCCAGCCCCTGGTTGTTGGCGGCGGCAAAGCCGCGATTGTCCGGATTGAGGATGACATGCCGGTTACTGCCGGCCGCCTCCCAGGCACGCAGGTACGCGGGGGTCTCGTCTGCCGAGGCATTGTCGACCACGATCAACTCGAGGTTGGGGTAATCGCTGTAGCGGTCGAGACTGTCGAGGCAGACCTTGGTGAGGTCGAGATTGTTGTAGGTCACCACGACCACGCTGACCTTGGGCTGCGGCAGCGCATCGACGCCCTGCACCAAGCCGCGCACGCGGTGCGCCCAGGTCTGTTCGGCGGCGAACTCCCGCCTGCGTGCAACGAGCTGCGGGTCGGCAGGCGCGCGCAGCGTCGCATCCAGCGCTGAAAGGAAGCTGTCATGGTCGGCGCCGGTGCGTGCCAAGTCACCGAACTGCTTGATTTCAGGCAGCTCGATCGAGACCACGTCCTTGCCAGCGCTCAGGTATTCGTAGACCTTCACCGGGTTGGTGGCGAGAGTGAGCGGAATGATCTGGAACGGCAGCAGGCAGACGTCGAAACCGTAGAGGTAATACGGCAGCCTGGCGTAAGCCACCTCGCCGATGAACTCGACGTTGTCCAGATGCAGCAACCGCTGCTGCGCGCCGCACGTGTCGGCGCCCACCATGAGCACGAGGCAATCCCGATGGCTGCGTGCCACCTTCTCCAGCAGATCCAGGTCGAACCACTCGGCGATCGCGCCGTAGTAGCCGATCACCCGGCGGCCACGGGAATCGCGGAACACCTCCGCCGGTTGCCGGCAGAAGTGTTCGTATTGGCAGGCGTTGCGCACCATCAGGCTGTGGGGATTGTGGCGCTCCGCTTCGCGCTGCAACCAGTCGGAGGTCACCACCAGCAGATCGGCGACACGCATCAGCTCGTTCTCGCGCGCCAGCACGTCCTGCGTGTTGTCGGCGAAGCCGCCGTGATGATCCATGCAGTCGTAGACCAGGCGCTGGTTCGGCAGTACCCGGGCCGTTTCCAGCCAGTACGGATGCTGCACCAGTGAGGCGCAGCAGCGGCTGCGCGTCCAGGCCAGCAGCAGGCCGATGCCCGCACGCAGTTGCTCGCGTTGCGTTTCGTCCGGAGCCGCATGGTAGATGACCGGACTGCCAGCGAGGTGCATGTGCACCTGGAAGAGACGGCCATCGGTATCCAGGGCTTCGACACTGAAGCCAGGCTCGGCGCGATCGATGAAATTGTTCGAGACGTAGAACACCCGATGCCCGGCCGCGGCCAGTTCGCGCGCCAGGTGCTGCGGCCGCTGGAAGCGGAAATGCCAGTCGATGACCGCCCACAGGAAGAAATCACGCTGGTTCGGCACCTGCGATGCGAGCTGGATATCCGGCGAGGATACAGAGCCCGCCGCCACGCCCTTCGTCACCGGGTCGAGCTGCGACGATGGGATCTGCACCGCAGATGCCGAGCCGGTCGCGGGCATGCCGGCCGACACGATGCCATGAGCAGGCTGTCGCCAGCCGAACCGGCGCCGATCCTCCGGGCTGATGCCACGGTGGCGCAACGTGCGCAACACGAAGCGGAGCGGCCGCGTCCAGCGCCAGGAACGACTGGCCTTGACCTGTTCCAGCTCGGTCTTCACCTGCTCAAGTGCGGCAATCCGGGCGTTGCGCTTGACGATCTCACCCTGCGCCTCGACCTGCCGGATGCGGGCAATTTCCAGCGCATGCTCCGCCTCTTGCTGCTTGTGCTCCGCCTCTTGCTGCTTGTGCTCCGCCTCTTGCTGCTTGTGCTCCGCCTCCAGACGCCCGTGCTCCGCCTCCATTGTCTGCTGTTGCGCCTCGGCACTCGCGGCGAACAGGCGCGCGGCTTCCGCCTGATAGGCCGCCTTGGCACGATCCGTTTCTACAAGCCGCTCGCGCAGCCGCCCCCCAACGGAAGCCGGCTGCAGATCCGCGATGAGCGGCCGTGCAAACGCGAACTGATCCAATGCACCTTGCAGCGTCGCTGCAAAAACGCCCCAGTCCCCGCCATCCCGTGCCACGACCTGAGACTCAGCATGCACGTTCAGCAGCAACTCGCGCCATGCCGCAGGAAGCAGTTCCCGCGTCGACGCCGCTTCCTGGTGCCGCAGATCGGTTCGCAAATGCCCATCCACCGCAGCCGCACATTCGGACGACGACACCGGCCAGACAATCCCCAGGGTCGAAGCCAGGCGCGCCATGCAGCCACGCCAATCGTCCAGCAATTCGTGATAACCGATCGCACAATGCGGCAAATCGAGCGATGCCTGCACGGGTTCCGCCAGATGCCGCAGCCACAACAGCGCCCCCGTCGCCGCGGACAAGCCGTTGCGCTGCCTGAGTGAGCCGACCACCTCGCCGGGATCGCGCAGGCTGAAAATCAGTTTCGGTGCGATTTGCAGACGATCAAGAGCCATCCGCCACAGCGGCAACACACGACACAGGCGAGGGTCCTTGACTGCCCAGATGTCTGCGTCGCCAAACTCGCTGTCCAGCAACTCGACCAGTTCGTCGAGGTGGCCGGCGGATACCGCCACGTCAAGCCAATCGTGGCGCAGTTCGCGCGGATCGTCCCAGCTCGAGCCCAGCATGCCGAGCAGGCGTTCGTGGAAATCCACCACACGCCGATTTTCCCAGAACCCCGCCTGGTTGTCGGCGGCCGCCGCCAGGAGCTCCGAGCCGAGAGACACGCCGTGCAAATCGAGCACCCTGGTCAATGCGGATGTTCCACTGCGATGCATTCCTGCAACCAGCAGCGCCTGCCTGCCTTCACACCTTGCTTGCTTCATGCGCTCACCTTGCCAGCGTCCACCACGGCGATATCCGGACTGACACAGAAATCGACATAGCCCGTGGCCAGGCGCTCCGGCTGTGGCATGACACGAAACATCGCCGCATCGATCAGGCGATCGATGTAGGTCTCCTCTTCCGCGATCCGCGCCAACACTCCCGCATTGCAGAAATAGGTGCCTCCATCCAGAAGGCAGCGGAAGCGGAAGCGCGCCTCGACGGTGCGACCGGCCTCGACCAGTGCCAGGGAGTCCTGCGGCAGGCTGCTGGCCGCGCCACCCAGTTCGAGGCCGGTCAGTGTCTTGATCAGCATGCCGAAACGCACGCCACCGACGCTTTCCTGGAAATGCACCTGGAAGACATAAACGTACTCGTCACCCGCGTGCAGCACATTCACCTTGCGCCCGTCTGGTGTTTCGATGTGCGGTGCGGCGATCCGCGCGCCACGGGTGTCGTAGCGCACCGTACTCTTCGGCACCAGGCCATCGTCATACCAGCCGCGCGACGCTGATCCCGATGGCGCCGTCGAAGTCCGGCCAGCGTCAGCCACCAGCTCCGCATCTTCCCGGTCGGTTGCCGACAGCGTCGGCAAGGTCGCGGAAACGGGTCGATCCGGCCCCTCCTTCTCCGTGCGGATGGCTTCCCGGATCGCCTCGAGCCGATCCAGCGGCGCGTAAAGCATCTTGTGATAGCGGGACACCACGAACTTGGGTGACCCGTTCGACAGCAGCTCGCCACGCTCCAGCAGCACCGCGCGATCACACAGTTGCGTGACGATGCCGGCGGAATGCGAAACGAACAGCACCGTGGCGCCGTCGTCGCGGATGCGATTGATGCGCGCGAAGCATTTGCGCTGGAACGCCTCGTCCCCCACTGACAGTGCCTCGTCCACGACCAGGATGTCGGGGGTCACGTTGATGGCCACCGCGAACGCAAGTCGCACGTACATGCCGCTGGAGTAGTTCTTGACGGGCTGCTCGATGAATTCGCCGATATCCGCGAACGCGGCGATCTCGTCGAACCGCTCCTGCACCTGCTGCCGGGTCAACCCGAGCACGGTGCCGTACAGGAACACGTTCTCGCGACCCGTGAATTCGGGATTGAAGCCCGCCCCCAGTTCCAGCAAGGCGGCGATGCGCCCGTTGACCTGTACCTCGCCCGCGGAAGGCGTCAGGGTGCCGCAGATGACCTGCAGCAACGTGGATTTTCCCGAACCATTCCGTCCGACCACGCCCAGTGTTTCGCCCTTGCGCACGCTCAGGTCGATGCCGTTCAGCGCCTGGAATTGCCGATACCAGCGCTGCTTGTGCCTGCGCGGCGACAACATCTGGTAGAGCCGGTGCATCGGCTGGTCGTAGATGGGGAACGACTTGCTCAGCCCCTCGATGCGGATGGCCAACTCAGATGACATCGGCGAACCCCCGCCGGGTCAGGCGGAACACGCCGTACCCCAGATAAACCATCACGAGCGCACAGCCGGTATAAATGCCCAGCCCGACCCAATCGGGCAATTGCCCCCACAGCGCCACGGCACGCGCCTGGTCGATGATGAAGGTAAGCGGATTGGCGATCAGCAGCCAACGGTATTGCGGCGGCAGCGCATCGATCGGAAACATCGCCGTGGACAGGAACAGCATGGCGGTTGCCAGCACGCCGGTGATCTGGTTTACATCGCGCAGATAGACTCCGATGGCCGCGAGAAACCACGACACTCCCAGCGTCAGCAGCACCAGGGGCAGCAGTACCAGCGGCAGAAAGATCGTGGTCCACGCCAAGGCGTGGTCCAGCACCGCGTGCAGCAACAGGAACACCACGAAGTTCATCAACGTGTGGAACAACGCCGAAGCCACCATCGGCCAAGGCAGGATTTCCAGCGGAAAGATCACTCGCTTGACGAAATTCGCGTTACTGGTGATCAGGACTGGGGACCGGTTGAGGCACTCCGCGAAAAAGCCGTGCACGATGAGCCCGACGAACAGGATCACCGAATAGTGCGCATGCCCGTGCTCGCCTTGCGGCCAGCGCGACTTCATCACGAAGCCGAAAGCGAACGAATACACCATCAGCATCAGGAACGGGCTGATCAGCGACCACAACAGCCCGAAACTGGCGCCACGATATCGCCCCAGCACATCACGTTTGGCCAACTCGATCGTCAGCGACCGATACGCGCCAAGCGCACTGAATGGCCCCGACGTCGATGTCGACGCAGTAGTGGCAATGCGAGAATCCAAGTGACTGCCCCCGCCCCGACCTTAGCCCAATGCCCCGGCCAACTCGGCACGCAAGTCGGCGATGTCCTCCACGCCCACCGACAACCGCACCAACCCGTCGCTGATGCCCAGCCGCTTGCGGTTGGCTGGCGGCACAGAGGCATGGGTCATGATCGCCGGGTGCTCGATCAGGCTTTCCACGCCACCGAGCGACTCGGCCAGCGCGAACAGTTCGCAGCGCTCCAGCATGCGGCGCGCCTTCTTCAGGCCGCCCTTCACCTCGATGGTGACGATGCCGCCGAAGCCGTGCATCTGGCGTTTTGCCAGTGCGTGCTGCGGGTGGCTCTTCAGGCCCGGGTAGATCACCCGTTCCACGGCCGGGTGCTTCTGCAGCCACGCCGCCAGTTCCAGCGCGCTGGCGCAGTGTTGGCGCATGCGCAGGTGCAGGGTCTTCAGGCCGCGCATGGCGAGGAAGGCATCGAACGGGCCGGCCACCGCACCCACTGAGTTCTGCAGGAAGCCCATCTGCTCGGCCAGCTCCTTGCTGTTGGCGACGACGATGCCGCCCACCATGTCGGAGTGGCCGTTCAAGTACTTGGTGGCCGAGTGCAGCACGAGGTCCGCACCGAATTCCAGCGGCCGCTGCACCATCGGCGAGCAGAAGGTGTTATCCACCACCAGGATCAGGCCATGCTTCTTCGCGAACACGGCGACCTTGGCCAGGTCGACCAGCTTCAGCATCGGATTGGTGGGCGTCTCGGCCCAGATCATCCGCGTGTTGGGTTTCAAGGCGGCCTTCAGCGCCGCCATGTCGTTCAGGTCGATGAAGCTGAAATCCAGCCCCGCCGAGCGCCGGCGCACGCGCTCGAACAGGCGGTAGCTGCCGCCGTAGAGGTCGTCCATCGCGATCACGTGGCTGCCGGAATCCAGCAGATCCAGCGTGGTGGCCGCGGCCGCCAGGCCGGAGGCGAACGCGAAGCCGGCCACGCCGCCCTCAAGGTCCGCCACGCAACGCTCGTAGGCCATGCGCGTAGGATTCTGCGTGCGTGAGTATTCATAGCCCTTGTGCTTGCCCGGGCTTTCCTGCACGTAGGTGGAGGTGGCGTAGATCGGCGTCATGATCGCGCCGGTGGAGGGATCGGGGTGCTGGCCGGCATGGATCGCGCGGGTACCGAGTCCGTGGCTGGCGGCAGGCGTCTTCTTGGGCATGGACAAGCAACCGTGCTGGGCGACAGCTGCCGATGGCCAGCTGCCGCGTGAAAGGATCGTCCATTGTACCCGCGAGACCGGCATTTGCCTTAACCAAGCCCCGAGCGCCGCTTGCCGGCGTATTTGAGTCACGGGAAGAGCATGCAAAAATGGGACTTTGTCGCCACACGGATCGCGCGCCCATGCAAACCCTCCTCGTCACCGGCGGTGCCGGCTTCATCGGCGCGAATTTCGTGCTGCAGGCGGTGGCCGACGGCCTCACCGTGGTCAACCTCGACAAGCTCACCTACGCCGGCAACCTCGACACCCTGGCTACGCTGGACGGCAATCGCCGCCACATCTTCGTGCAGGGCGACATCGGCGACCGCGCCCTGCTGGCGAAGCTGCTGGCCGAGCACCGGCCCGTCGCCATCGTGAACTTCGCCGCCGAGTCGCACGTGGACCGCTCCATCGACGGCCCGGCGGAGTTCGTGCAGACCAACGTGGTCGGCACACTGGGACTGCTGGAATGCGCCCGCGACTACTGGCGCGGCCTGGAAGGCGCTGCGCGCGAGAACTTCCGCTTCCTGCATGTCTCCACCGACGAGGTCTACGGCTCGCTGGGCGAGACCGGCAGCTTCACCGAGACCACGCCGTACGCGCCGAACTCGCCCTACTCCGCGTCGAAGGCCGCCTCCGATCATCTGGTGCGCGCCTTCCATCACACCTACGGCCTGCCGGTGCTCACCACCAACTGCTCGAACAACTACGGGCCATTCCAGTTCCCCGAAAAGCTCATCCCGCTGGTCACCGCGAAGGCGCTGGCCGGCGAGCCGCTGCCGGTGTACGGCGACGGTCTGAACATCCGCGACTGGCTGTTCGTGGGCGACCACTGCAGCGCGATCCGCCGCGTACTGCAAGCCGGCCGCATTGGCGAAACCTACAACGTGGGCGGCAACGCCGAGCGCACCAACATCACCGTGGTGAAGACGATCTGCGCGCTGCTGGACGCGCGCCGCCCGCTGGCCGACGGCCGCGCCCGCGAGTCGCTGATCACCTATGTGAAGGATCGCCCCGGCCACGACCGCCGCTACGCGATCGACTCGTCCAAGCTGCAGCGCGAGCTGGGCTGGAAACCCTCGCAGACCTTCGAGAGCGGCATCGCCGCCACGGTGGACTGGTACCTCGCCAACCAGCCGTGGGTGCAGCGCGTGCTGGACGGCAGCTATCGCATGGAGAGGCTGGGCGCATGACGACCAAGGGCATCATTCTCGCCGGTGGCTCCGGCACCCGGCTGCACCCGATCACCCGCGCAGTGAGCAAGCAGCTGCTGCCGGTGTACGACAAGCCGATGATCTACTACCCGCTGGCCACGTTGATGCTGGCCGGCATCCGCGAGGTGCTGGTGATCAACACGCCGCACGAGCAGGCGATGTTCCAGCGCCTGCTGGGCGACGGCTCGCAGTGGGGTATCGAGATCCGCTACGCGATGCAACCTTCGCCGGACGGCCTGGCCCAGGCCTTCACCATCGGCCGCGACTTCATCGCCGGCCAACCGAGCTGCCTGGTGCTGGGCGACAACATCTTCTACGGCCACGGCTTCACCGAACGCCTGAAGCGCGCCGCCGCGCGCGAGCACGGCGCCACCGTGTTCGGCTACTGGGTGAAGGATCCGGAGCGCTATGGTGTGGCCGAGTTCGACGCGGCCGGCAAGGTGATCGGGCTGGAGGAAAAGCCCGCGCAGCCGAAGTCGCACTACGCCGTCACGGGCCTGTATTTCTACGACGCGCGCGTCTGCGACTACGCCGCCGCGCTCAAGCCTTCACCGCGCGGCGAGCTGGAGATCACCGACCTCAACCGCTGCTATCTCGACGACGGCTCGCTGCACCTTGAGCAGCTCGGCCGCGGCTTCGCTTGGCTGGACACCGGCACCCACGAGTCACTGATGGAGGCGGGCAACTACATCGAGACGATCGAGAACCGGCAAGGCCTCAAGGTCTGCTGCCCCGAGGAAATCGCCTACTTGAACGGCTGGATCAACGCCGAACAGCTGCTGGCGCTGGCCGCACCGCTGGCCAAGACCGGCTACGGCCAGTACCTGCAGCAGTTGACCAAGCAAGGCCACGTGCGATGAAAGTGATCCAGACCCGTCTGCCCGGCACGCTCGTGATCGAACCCCAGGTGTTCGGCGACGCCCGCGGTTTCTTCTACGAAAGCTACAACGAGGCGAAGTACCGCGAGGCCGGCATCGACCACACCTTCGTGCAGTCCAACGTGTCGCGCTCGGCGCGCGGCGTGCTGCGCGGCCTGCATTACCAGTGGCCGAATCCGCAGGGCAAGCTGGTCAGCGTGCTGGAGGGCGAGGTGTACGACGTGGCGGTGGATATCCGCCACGGCTCACCCACGTTCGGGCAATCGGTGGGCGTGATGCTCACCGCCGACAACCACCGCCACTTCTGGGTGCCGGAAGGCTTCGCGCACGGTTTCTGCGTGGTCTCCGAATTCGCCACCTTCAGCTACCAGTGCACCGCGTTGTACGACCCCAAGGCCGATGCCGGCATTCGCTGGAACGATGCGGCCCTGGGCATCGACTGGCCGATCAGCGAGCCGCTGCTGTCGGACAAGGATGGCAAGACGCCGCTGCTGGCCGATGTGCCTGCCGGGCGCTTGCCGGTGTACGCGGCTTAGGCTTTCTTGCCTGTCATCCCAGCGAAGGCTGGGGTCCAGTGGCTGCAATGCTTGGCCAAGCCAAGGTGCTGGATTCCTGTTTGCGCGGGGATGACGATGATGGTTTGAGGTGACCATGAAAATCCTGTTGCTCGGTGCCAATGGCCAGCTCGGTCGCAGCTTTGTCGAGGATGACGGATTGGCCACGCGCGGTGAACTGACCGCCACCAGCCGCGACGGCACCTATACGGGCAACCCCGGAAAACGAGCACGTCATTCCAGCGAAAGCTGGAATCCAGCGCCTCCGCATTCGAAGGGATTGAAGTCGCTGGATCCCGGCTTTCGCCGGGATGACGAGCCTGAAACCGCCCTCTCACAACTTCGCATCGTAGCTGCCGACCTCGCCACACCCGAGTCCTTGCCCGCCCTGCTCGACCGCCTGCGCCCTGACGTGATCGTCAACGCCGCCGCCTACACCGCGGTGGATCGCGCCGAACAGGATGAGGCGCTAGCTACCCGCGTCAACGGCGAGGCGGTGGGCGAGCTCGGTCGCTGGGCCGCCGCGCACGGCGCGCTGGTGATCCACTATTCCACCGACTACGTGTTCGACGGCGCGGCCGCCACACCTTACCCCGTCGACGCGCCCACCGCGCCGCTGGGCGCCTACGGGCGCAGCAAGCTCGCCGGCGAACAAGCGTTGCGCGGCAGCGGCGCCGCGCATTTCATCTTCCGTACCGCCTGGGTGTATGCGCCGCACGGCCAGAACTTCCTGCGCACCATGCTGCGCGTGGGCGCCGAGCGCGACGAGCTACGCGTGGTGGCCGACCAGGTCGGCGCACCTACCAGCACGGCGCTGATCGTGGCCGGCACGCTGGCTGCGCTGGATGCCTGGCAAGCCGCCGATGCCGCTCAGCGTCGCAGGCTGCAAGGCACCCATCACCTGGTCGCCAGCGGCCACACCAGTTGGCACGGCTTCGCCGAGGCGATCTTCGCCGGCGCGATGGAACGCGCGCTGATCGCGCGTACACCGCGAGTCACGGCCATCACCACCGCCGATTACCCCACGCCAGCCAAGCGCCCGGCCTGGTCGGTGCTGGACAACGCCGGCTTCCAGCAGTGCTTCGGCTATGCTTTGCCCGATTGGCAAAGCGGCTTGAACGACGTGCTGGATGCGCTCGTGCACCAACGCGCCTGACATCTCTGTAGGAGCGCACCCGGTGCGCGATGACGCTCTTCGCGAGTTCATTCGCGCACAGGGTGCGCTCCTACAGGCAAGCCGTGAACCGCAGGCATACAAAGGTCGATCCACCATGCTCATTCCCCTGATCCTCAGCGGCGGCAGCGGCACCCGGTTGTGGCCCGTCTCGCGCCGGAACCTGCCCAAGCAGTTCCTGTCGCTGGCCGGCCACGGCACGCTGTTCCAGCAGACCGTCGCGCGCACGCGCGCCCTGCCCGAGGTGACGGCGCCGATCGTGGTGGCCAGCGAGGATCACCGCTTTCTTGCCGCCGAGCAGTTGCTGGAAGCCGGCATCGAAGGCGGCACCGTGGTGCTGGAGCCGCTGGCGCGCAACACCGCGCCGGCGATCGCGCTGGGCGCACTGGAGGCGTTGAAGCGCGACCCCGAAGCCGTGTTGCTGGTGCTGCCCGCCGACCATTTGATCACTGATACCGCCGCCTTCGCCGCGGCCGTAACGCAAGCGCTGCCACTGGCGCGGCAGGGCTGGCTGGCCACCTTCGGCATCCGTCCGGACCGCGCCGAAACCGGCTTCGGCTACATCCGCCGTGGCGAGGCGCTGGGCGCAGGCGCGTTCCGCGTCGAGCGCTTCGTGGAGAAGCCCGACCTCGCCACCGCCGAGGGCTACCTCGCCGATGGCGGCTACGACTGGAACTCCGGCATGTTCCTGTTCCGCGCCGACCGCTATCTGGAAGAGCTGGCGGCGCACGCGCCAGCGATGCTGGCCGCCGTGCGTGCCGCGCATGCCGCCGCCCACGGCGACCTCGACTTCGTGCGCGTGGACAAGGACGCCTTCGCAAAGGTGCCGGAGGATTCCATCGACTACGCAGTGATGGAAAAGACCACGCGCGCCGCGGTGGTTCCGGTGAGCTGCGGCTGGAGCGACATCGGCTCCTGGTCGGCGCTGTGGCTGGCCGGCGAGCGCGATGCGGACGGCAATCTGCGCGAAGGCGACACGCTCGCGGTGAACACGAAGAACTCGCTGCTGCGCTCGCACGACCGCCACCTCGTTGCCACCGTGGGCGTGGAGAATCTCGTGGTGGTCACCACGCCCGACGCCACCCTCGTCGCGCACCGCGACGCCGCGCAGGACGTGAAGAAGATCGTCGACCAGCTCAAGGGCGCCGGCCGCAGCGAGCACTCCTTCCACCGCGTGGTGCATCGCCCCTGGGGCAGCTACGACTCGCTGGAGGCCGGCGAACGTTTCCAGGTGAAGCGCATCGTGGTGAAGCCCGGCGCCAGTCTCAGCCTGCAGAAGCACCACCACCGCGCCGAACACTGGATCGTGGTCTCCGGCACCGCCGAAGTCACCTGCGACGACAAGGTGTTCCTGCTCGGCGAGAACCAGAGCACCTACATCCCGCTGGGCAGCAAGCACCGCCTGCGCAATCCCGGCAAGGTGGCGCTGGAGCTGATCGAGGTGCAATCGGGCAGCTACCTCGGCGAAGACGATATCGTGCGTTTCGACGACGTGTACGGTCGCGCCTGAAGTGATCCCGCTCCTGGCCCGACCAAGTTCGGCCTTGGCAGCTCAGCATGCGGACTTTGCAAAAAGTAACGTCGTGGCGTGTGCAAGTGGGCGGTTGAACACATGAAAGGCAGCATCGATCGTACATCTGGTTTTGGCTCGCATACCGTTGAGTCAACGAAGCAATACAACACGAGCAAACGCTCCCTTCTTGCCAGGTTGCTCAACGAAAATGGCCAGTGGCAGTCCTGTTGGGTACGTGTGCAGTTCATGGTCGTTGACATGATCACAACCGCACAGCCAGAATCCCGAAGTACGGGCCATAAAACCATGCGACCATCATGGTTCAGCGCCATAGAGGGGAAGGGGTACATTGAACATGACAGCAGCGCATCACCGCCCTGACGAGCCATTCGTTTTCCATTGCAATATTTGCGACAAGCAGAACGAGGCAGCTTTAAGCGAACTAACTCGTGAAGCTTCGACGTGCGCCAAATGTGGCTCCACGGTCCGGATGCGCTCCATCATCCAGATTCTCACAACTGAATTGTTCGGGCGCAGCCTGAGCATCTCGCAAATCAATCCTCCACGCCCTGACATTGTCGGCATCGGCATGAGCTGCTGGGATGGCTACGCCATTCCGTTGGCCCATCGGCTAGCCTACAAAAACACTTATTACCACCAGGCGCCACATCTCGACATCACCAATATTGAACCCTCCATGGAAGGGACACTGGATTTCGTCGTTTCCACCGATGTATTCGAACATGTCGAGCCACCGGTTTCGCGTGCCTTCGAAAATGCAAAAAAACTGCTGAAGCCCGGCGGCGTCTTTGTTTTCTCCGTCCCGTTCAGCCACCCGGGTGAGGACGCGGTTCCAACAAAGGAACATTTCCCCGATCTGAACGACTATTCCATTACGAAAACGTCCACAGGCTATCAACTAAAGAACACAACGCGCGACGGGAATGTGCAGTATTTCGACGATCTTGTTTTCCATGGCGGCCCTGGAAGCACACTCGAAATGCGGGTTTTTTCTGAATCGTCTATGCTGGACGAACTGACAAAAGCCGGTTTCGACGACATCACCATCTATAGTGGATCCGATCTGCGCCATGGCATTTACTGGCCGCAAAAATGGTCAGTCCCCCTTTCCGCGCGAGTCAGTCGCAAGACCAAAAGCGGCTCCTAATCTCTCATCTTGCGCATTTTTACTCAAGAGACTGCGCACCGGCGACTCGGTCATTACATGTGCTCGACAGCAACGATGAAGTGCAACACTCGGGACGACCAAATCATGGAGAGGTTGCAATACTCCCTGAATCCACCTTTCGCCGCACGCAATTGCACGGTTGTCGTCGCAACAACTCGGTCTATGTCAGCTGAAGTTCGCAGCTGTGTGCGTGACTGAATGACGATCTGATCCAGAAGACCACGCCACTCCGTAGCAAGAGTTCCATGCGGGGCCCTCCCGTGATGGAGCTTGCGCCCGGCCGCCACCCTCCGTGTATCGGGAGACCCTACACCCCCGTCAGCCGGAGCTTTTAAGCCGTCGCAGATGTCGCAGCCGATATTCATCGCGCGCCACGTAGCCCGCCGCACCCAGCACCATCAGCGCCAGCACGTACCAGGTGATCAGGTAGTTGAGGTGGTGGTTGGGGAAGTGGATCACCGTCATGCCGCCACGCGGCCAGGTCGTGCCGCTGGATGCATCGGCATCCACGAAGTACGGCGCCACGTCCGCGAGTCCGTGCGCCTTCGCGATCGCCGCCACGTCGCGGGTGTACCAGGTGTCGGTGGTGGGATCGTTGTGACGGAACAGGCCGGAGGGTTCGCTGATCCGCAGCAAGCCGGTGACCGTGACCTCGCCCTCCGGCGGCGCCGGGCAATGGCCCTTGAGATCGCACCAGCCCGCCGGCGCAAAGCCGCGGTTGACCAGCACGATGCTGCCGTCGTCGCGGCGCAGCGGCGTGAGGATCCAGTAGCCGCTGCCGGCGTCGGTGGCCGTCCACACCCGCGTCTGACGATCGACTAGCCAGCTGCCGCTGAGCTGCACGTGGCGGTATTCGGCGTTCGCCACGGTGACGCCGGCCCAGTCCGCCGGACCCGGTGCGGGCACGGGCGACGCATGCACGCGTTCGTCGACGTGGGCGATCAACGCCGTCTTCCACGCCAGCCGGTGCACCTGCCAAGTGCCCAGCGCCACGAAGCTGGAGAACAGCACAAGGCCGAGCAGGGCCAGCAGGCCCAGCGCCAGCGGGCCGCGCACGTGGCGATCGTTGTCGTCGGAAGGGATTCGGGTGTCAGGCATGGCGCGGCATGATCGCACCATGCACGCCGCGCGTCACCGAAAGTTCTTCGCCAGCCATGCGATCAGCGACATCATGCCGCGGCGGGGCCGGAGCGGGCATCAGTCGTTGGGCAAGCCACCCGAGCGACGGCTGATCCACAAGGCGGCCAGCGTGCCGATCGCACCCGAGAGCAGGTACAGGCCCACGTAAGGGACGCCGGCATAGCGGGCGAGCGCCAACGCCACCAGCGGCGCGAAGCCCGCACCGATCAGCCAGCCCAGGTCCGAGGTGATCATGGCTCCGCAGAAGCGGAACTCCGGCCGGAAGTTCGAACTCACCGCACCGGCCGCCTGCGCATGGGTGAAGCCGAGCAAGGCATAGCCGAGGATGATGAACACATAGCTGTTCACGGTGCCGCCCGAAAGAAGCAGCGCGGTCCATCCGCTGTAGACCGCGATCAGCGCGCCGCCCACGGCCAGGGTGGTGCGCCGGCCGAACCGGTTCGCCACCACGCCGGACAGCAGCATGCAGGGCAAGGCCACGAAGGCGCCAACGATCTGCACCACGAGGAAGCTGACCACCGATTGCCGCGTGAACAGCAGCGCCCAGGACAGCGCGAAGATAGTCACCAGGTGGAACATCGCGTAGTTGGCCAGCGGCGCGAAGGCGCCCAGCGTGATGTTGTTGCCTTGCGAGCGGGCCAGCTCGCGCATCGACGACGGCTCGAGATCGCGCTCCTTGAGCTGCTCCGCATAGCGGGGCGCAACCACCATGCGCAAGCTGGCGAACAGGGCCACCACGTTGATCGCGAAGGCCGCGAAGAAGGGATAGCGCCAGCCCCAGTCGATGAACTCCTGGTGCGAGAGGCTCGCCCAGATGTAAGCGAACAGGGCCGCGGCAAGAATGAAGCCGATCGGATCGCTCAACTGGGGCAGCATGGCGTACCAGCCGCGCCGCTCCTTGGGCGCCTTGAGCGCCATCAATGAAGCCAGGCCGTTCCAGCTGCCGCCCAGTGCGAAACCCTGCCCGAAGCGCAGCACCGCCAACGCCAGGATGGCTGACCATCCCAGCGTCGCGTAGCCGGGCAGGAAGGCCGTGCCGGCCGTCGCCATGCCGAGCAGGAACAGCGCGATGGTCAGCTTGGTGGGCAGGCCGAGATGGCGCTGCAGTACCACGAAGAACATGGAGCCCAGCGGGCGTGCGATGAACGCCAGCGCGAAGATCGCGAAGGAGTAGAAGACGCCGTCGATCCGGCTGGCGAAGGGAAAGAACACCTCGGGAAACGCCAGCACGCAGCCGATGCCGAACACGAAGAAGTCGAAGGACTGGCAGGCGCGTCCCACCATCACGCCGACGGCAAGGTCCCCCGGCGTCATCTGCTCGGCGTGGGAACCATCGTCATGCGCATGCGCGACCAAACCGGGGACCGACTGGATGTTGCTGGTAGGCATGGCGATTCCATGGCAACGATCGTGCGACGTTTGCTGGACAAACCGGCGGCTGCATCGCGTAACGCGGCGACCGATTCCACATGGCCACCCGACACTCCCTTGCAACTCCAAAACCGGGCTTGAACAAGCCCATCCAGCCTGGCAACGCGATTTCCGAGGGGTAGTATAGACCTGCCCCGGAAGAGTAGTGTAAGCAGCTCCTCTGTTGCCCGATGCACACGTGCCCATGACAGTGAAACGTCTTCGCGGCTTGCTGCTGTCTCCCCTAGCGCTGCTTGGCGGTTGTCACTTGGTGTTGCTGGATCCTTCCGGCGACGTGGCGCGCCAGCAGAGCGACATCATGATCGTCACCACGATCATCATGGCGCTGATCATCGTGCCGGTGCTGATCGCGATCGGCGTCATCGCGTGGCGTTACCGGGCTTCCAACAAGCAAGCCCATTACGACGCCGAATGGGATCATTCGCCGCAGCTGGAACTGGTGGTGTGGGCCGCGCCGCTGCTGATCATCATCGCCGTCGGCGCGATCAGCTGGATCGGCACCCACCAGCTCGACCCCTATCGCCCGCTCGATCGCGTAGCGCCGGGCAAACCCGTGGCCGCAGACACCAAGCCGCTGGAAGTGGATGTCGTGTCGCTGCGCTGGAAATGGCTGTTCTTCTACCCGCAGTACGGCATCGCCACGGTGAACCAGCTGGCGGCGCCGGTGGACGTGCCGATCCGCTTCAAGATGACGTCGGACGCCATGATGGATGCGTTCTCCGTGCCGGCCCTGGCCGGCATGGTCTACACCATGCCCGGCATGCAGACGGTATTGCACGCCGTCATCAACAAGCCGGGCCAATACCGGGGTTTCTCGGCGAACTACAGCGGCGCGGGCTTCACCGACATGCGCTTCGACTTCGAGGGCATGAACACGCATGACTTCGACGCCTGGGTCGCGAAGGTCCGCGCCGCAGGCGGCGAACTCGACACCAAGGCATACGACCAGTTGCGCCAGCCCGAGCGCGATGCACCGGTGCACTACTACGCACGCTTCGAGCCCGACCTGTACACGCGCATCCTCGATCGCTGCATCGACCCCGGCGAGTTGTGCATGAGCCGGATGATGTCGACCGACGCCGGGCCACCCATGCAGGGCATGCACGAACCCCCTGTGCACGCCGGCGCCGCCTCGCTGGTGGATGCCGGGAAAACAGTCCCCGCCCAGGCTGCGGCGGCGCACTGACCTGCTTGCGGAGATTCAAGCCATGCCCGAAGCCATGCCCCATCGTGCGCCCGTGTGGGATTTCCTGTTCGGGCGACTGACGCTCGACTCGCTGCCGTTCCTGAAGCCCGACCTCGAAGGCCGCATCGTCCTCGTGACCTTGATCGTGGTGGTGCTCGGCGGCCTGGCCATCCTCGGCTTCATCACGAAGAAGCGTCTGTGGGGCTACCTGTGGCACGAGTGGTTCACCAGCGTGGACCACAAGAAGCTCGGCATCATGTACATGATCCTGGGCACGGTGATGCTGCTGCGCGGCTTCTCCGACGCGATCATGATGCGCGCACAGCAGGCCTATGCCTTCGGCCCGCAGATGGGTTACCTGCCACCGGAACACTACGACCAGATCTTCACGGCGCACGGCGCGATCATGATCTTCTTCGTGGCGATGGCCTACATCGTCGGGCTGATGAACTACGTGATGCCGCTGCAGATCGGTGCGCGCGACGTGGCGTTCCCGTTCCTCAACAACCTGAGCTTCTGGTTCACGTTCTGGGGCGCGATCCTGTTCATGGTGTCGCTGTTCGTCGGCGACTTCTCGACCGCCGGCTGGCTGGGCTACCCGCCCGTCTCGGAGCTGCAGCAGGGTCCCGGCGTCGACTACTACATCTGGGGTCTGCAGCTGTCCGGCGTAGGCACGTTGCTGACCGGCGTCAATTTCGTGACCACCATCCTGAAGATGCGCGCGCCCGGCATGACGATGATGAAGATGCCGGTATTCAGCTGGACCGCGCTGTGCACCAGCGGGCTGATCATCGCGACGTTCCCGGTGCTCACCGCCACGCTGCTGCTGCTCTCGCTGGACCGCTACCTCGGCACCCACTTCTTCACCACCGGCTTCGGCGGCAACGTGATGATGTACATCAACCTGATCTGGGTGTGGGGGCATCCGGAGGTGTACATCCTGATTCTGCCGATCTTCGGCGTGTATTCGGAGATCGTGCCCACGTTCTCGGGCAAGCCGCTGTTCGGCTACTCGTCGATGGTCTACGCCACCGTCGCGATCATGATCCTGTCCTACCTGGTCTGGCTGCACCACTTCTTCACGATGGGCTCGGGCGCCGACGTCAACTCGTTCTTCTCGCTGACCACCATGATGATTTCCATCCCCACCGGGGTGAAGATCTTCAACTGGCTGTTCACCATGTACCGCGGCCGCGTGCACTTCACCGTGCCGATGCTGTGGACGATGGGCTTCCTGTTCACCTTCACCATCGGCGGCATGACTGGCGTGATGCTGTCGGTGGCGCCGGCGGACTTCCTGCTGCACAACAGCCTGTTCCTGATCGCGCACTTCCACAACGTGATCATCGGCGGCGTGGTGTTCGGCGTGTTCGCCGCCATCAATTACTGGTTCCCCAAGGCGTTCGGCTTCAAGCTCGACGAGTTCTGGGGCAAGGCCAGCTTCTGGTTCTGGCTGGTCGGCTTCTGGGTGGCGTTCACGCCGCTGTACATCATGGGCTTCATGGGCGTGACCCGGCGCCTCAGCCACTTCGACAACCCGGCACTGCAGCCGTATTTCATCGTCGCCGCGTTCGGCGCGTTCCTGATCGCGCTCGGCATCCTGGCCTTCATCATCCAGATCTACGTCAGCATCGTGCGGCGCAAGGCGTATGCCGTGGGCGGCGACCCGTGGAACGGCCGCACGCTGGAGTGGTCCACCTCGTCGCCGCCGCCGGACTACAACTTCGCGTTCATCCCCAACATCCATGCGCGCGACGCCTGGACCGACATGAAGAAGCACGGCTACCGGCGCCCGCTGGAAGGCTTCCACCCGATCCACATGCCGAATAACACCGCAGCGGGCGCAGTCATCGGCGTGCTGTCCTTCCTCTGCTGCTTCGGCCTGGTCTGGTACATCTGGTGGCTGGCGGCGGCGTCCTTCGTGGGCATCATCGTCGCGACCATCGCCCACACCTTCAACTACCACCGCGACTTCCACATCCATGCGGAAGAGGTACGCGAGTTCGAACACACCGGCAACTGGCAAGCTGAAACCCAAGGGGCGCGCGCATGAACAGCACGGCTGTCGATACTGCCGGTAGCGCACCCTCGGCGTTCCTCTGCCACGAGGAACCGCCCGCTCACAACGGAACCCTGCTCGGGTTCTGGATCTACCTGATGAGCGACTGCTTCATCTTCGCCTCGCTGTTCGCCTGCTACGCCGTGCTGGGCACCAACGACGCCGGTGGACCGTCGGCCGCCCAGATACTCGACCTGCCCGGTCTGGCCGTGAACACCGCGCTGCTACTGCTGTCGTCGGTGACCTTCGGTTTCGCGATGCTGGAAATGGCGCGGCAGCACAAGCGCGCCATGCTGGCCTGGCTGGCCGTGGCCGGGCTGCTGGCCGTGGGCTTCGTGGGGCTGGAGCTGCACGAGTTCCACGACATGATCGCCGCCGGCGCCGGACCGGACCGCAGCGCCTTCCTGTCTTCGTTCTTCACCCTGGTCGGCACGCACGGCCTGCACGTCTCCGTCGGCATCCTGTGGCTGATCGTGCTGATGGTGCAGCTGGGCAAGTTCGGCCTCACCGAAGCGAACATCCGGCGCCTGCAGTGCCTGAGCATGTTCTGGCACTTCCTGGACTTGGTATGGGTCGGCGTCTTCAGCTTCGTCTATCTGGCAGGAGTGCTGCGATGAGCCATCCATCCTCTCCCGGCCACACTGACGACACCCTGCATGTGCACCAGGGCAGCCTGCGCGGCTACCTGACCGGCTTCGTGCTGGCGGCGATCCTCACCATCATCCCGTTCTGGCTGGTGATGGGGCACGTGTTCGACAACCGCTGGCTGACCATCACCCTCGTGCTGATCCTGGCCGTCGTGCAGATCTTCGTGCACATCGTCTACTTCCTGCACCTCGACACGCACTCGGAAGGCGGCTGGAACATGATGGCCTTCATCTTCACCATCGTGCTGGTGGTGATCGTGCTCGGCGCCTCCATCTGGGTCATGTACAACGAGAACGCGAACATGATGCCGATGTCGCCGCAGTATCAGCGCAGCGGGGAGTGACCTTTGCGATCATCCCTGATCGCGAAGATCAAATGGGCGGCCATCCATGGCCGCACTTCTCAAGGGGAAGCCCGCATTTGCCGGCTTTTTCGTTTCTTCCATTGTGCACAATGCGGGTCACCGCAGTATTGGCGGCCTACTCCACCGTCACCGACTTGGCGAGATTGCGCGGCTGGTCGACGTCGGTGCCGCGCAGCACGGCCACGTGGTAGGCGAGCAGCTGCAGCGGCACGGTGAATACCGCCGGGGCGATGAAGTCGCCGCCACCATCGATGCGCAGCAGGTGACCGCGCGCGGCGTTGCCGTCCATCGGCGCGGCGTGGTCGGCGAACACGATCAGCTCGCCGCCGCGGGCGCGTACTTCCTGCAGGTTGGATTTCAGCTTGTCCAGCAGCGGGCCGTTTGGCGCCACCGCCACCACCGGCATGTCCTCGTCCACCAGCGCCAGCGGGCCGTGCTTCAGTTCGCCCGCGGGATAGGCCTCGGCGTGGATGTAGGAGATTTCCTTGAGCTTGAGCGAACCTTCCAGCGCCACCGGAAACTGCGCGCCGCGACCGAGGAACAGCGCGTGGTGGCGCGGGATGAAATGCTCGGCCAGTTCGATGATCTGCGGCTCCAGCGCCAGCGCGCGCTCGATCGCCCGCGGCAGCGTCTGCAACTGTGCGCACAAGTCCGCGTAGCGCGCATCGTCCAGACCGCGTTGCCGCGCCAGCTGCAGGGACAGCAGCGCCAACGCGGCGAGCTGGGTGGTGAAGGCCTTGGTCGAGGCCACGCCGATCTCGGGGCCGGCGCGGGTCATCAGCTTGAGGTCGGCCTCGCGCACCACCGAGGATTCCGGCACGTTGCAGATCGCCAGCGTGCCAAGGTAGCCGCGGCGGCGCGACTCGCGCATCGCGGCCAGCGTGTCGGCGGTTTCGCCGGACTGCGAGATCGCCACGAACAGCGTGCCCTCCGGCACCACCGCCTCGCGGTAGCGGTACTCGCTGGCCACCTCCACGGCGACCGGCAGGCGCGCGTGTTCCTCGATCCAGTATTTCGCGACCATGCCGGCGTGGTAGCTGGTGCCGCAGGCGACGATGTGCACGCCGCGCACCTTCGCCAGCAGTTCGTCGCCGCCCACGCCGAAGATGTTCGGCAGCACGCCGTTCGCGCCCAAGCGCGATTCCAGCGTGTCGGCCACCGCGCGCGGCTGCTCGAAGATCTCCTTCTGCATGTAGTGGCGGTATTCGCCACGCTCCACCGCGTCGGCGGACAGCTCGCTCTCGTACACGCCGCGCTCGACCGGGCGACCGTCTAGGCCGAACACCTGCACGCGATCGCGGGTGATCTCGACGACATCGTCCTCGTCGAGATGGATCATCTTGTTGGTGACCTGGATCAGCGCCTGCGCGTCCGAGCCCAGGAAGTGTTCGCCGATGCCCACGCCCACCAGCAGCGGCGCGCCACGACGGGCACCGACCACGCGACCGGGCTCGTCGCGGCTGATCACGGCGATCGCGTAGGCACCTTCCAGGCCGCGTACCACGGCCAGCACCGCCTCGCGCAGGGCGAGGCCGCCGGCGATACGTTCCTCGACCAGCGCCGCGATCACCTCGGTGTCGGTCTCGGAGGTGAACACGTGGCCGCGCGCCTTCAGCTCCTCGCGCAGGCTGGCGTAGTTCTCGATGATGCCGTTGTGCACGATCGCCACGCGGCCGGCGACGTGCGGATGCGCGTTCGCCTCGTTCGGCACGCCGTGGGTGGCCCAGCGCGTGTGCGCGATGCCGGTGCCGCCGGGAAATGGATGAGCGAGATACTGTGCCTCCATCTCGCGTACCTTGCCCTTGGCGCGCACGCGGTGGATCTCGCCGCCTTCCAACACGGCCAGGCCGGCCGAATCGTAGCCTCGGTATTCCAGCGCCTTGAGACCGGCGATCAGCAGCGGGGCCACGTCACGCTGGGCGGCGGCGGCAACGATTCCACACATGACGGAAGCTCCTGGTTGGTTGGTGCAGGCCGGCCGGGCCGACGCAGGCGGCGACTGTGCCGCCGCCGCGTTTCAACCGGCTTTCGACACCGCGGCCGGGAGCCTGTCGGGCTTGAGTGGTCGAGGCGAAAATGCGGCTGCGTGAGGACAGCTTTTCGACGCTTCGCCGGCCCATAGTGGTTCTATGGGCCAAGAAGCGGCGGAAAGATGAACCACGCAGACGGATTTGCAGCCCGGCCGGCTCAAGTCCGGCAGGCTCCCAAGCTCAGTTCACCTTGCGGCGCAGCCAGTTCAGCAAGTCGATGCGGGTGATCAGGCCGAGGAACTGCTCCCCGTCCATCACGATCGCCACGTGGCCGCGCTCGAACACCGGCAGCAGCGATTCGATCGGCGAGCGCACGTCGAGCATCTGCAGGTCCGCGATCATCGCCACCGAGACCGGGTCGCGGAAGCGCGTCTCGTCGGCATGCACGTGCATCAGCACGTCGGATTCGTCGACGATGCCCACCAACCTGTTGCCGTCCATCACCGGCAGCTGCGAGACGTCGTACAGCTTCATGCGGGTGTAGGCGGTGATCAGCAGCTCGTGCGGGCCGATCACCACGGTGTCGCGCTTGGCGAACGGGCGCAGCAGCAGGTCGCGCAGGTCGCCGTGCTGCTCGCGTTCCAGGAAACCGTTGTCCAGCATCCAGTAGTCGTTGTAGAGCTTCGACAGGTACTTGTTGCCGGTGTCGCAGACCAGGGTCACGACGCGCTTCGGCGCGGTCTGCGCGCGGCAGTACTTCAGCGCCGCGGCGAGCAGGGTGCCGGTGGAGGAGCCGCCCAGCACGCCTTCCTTCGCCAGCAGTTCGCGCGCGGCGAGGAAGCTCTCCTTGTCGGAGATCGCGTAGGCCTTCTTCACCCGCGAGAAGTCGCTGATGGTTGGCAGGAAATCCTCGCCGATGCCTTCCACCAGCCAGCTGGCCGACTTGGTGGAGAGCGTGCCCTCGTTGATGTACTGGGCGAGGATGGAACCCACCGGGTCGGCCAGCACGATCTCGGTCTGCGGCGAGGTCTTGGCGAAATACTGCGACAGGCCGGTCATGGTGCCGGATGAGCCGCAGCCCACCACCACGGCGTCGACGCGGCCGTCCATCTGTTCGAGGATTTCCGGCCCGGTGCTCTCGATGTGCGCACGCGGGTTGTCCGGGTTGCCGAACTGGTTGATGAAATAGGCGCCGGGTGTTTCGCGGGCGATGCGCTCGGCCATGTCCTGGTAGTACTCGGGGTGGCCCTTGGCCACGTCCGAGCGGGTGAGCACCACCTCGGCGCCCATCGCCTTGAGGTTGAAGATCTTCTCGCGGCTCATCTTGTCCGGCACCACGAGGATCAGCCGGTAGCCCTTGGCCTGCGCCACCAGCGCGAGGCCGAGGCCGGTGTTGCCCGCGGTGCCCTCGACCAGGATCGCGCCGGGCTTGATCTTGCCGGCCTTTTCCGCGCCCTCGATCATCGACAGGCCGATGCGGTCCTTGATCGAACCGCCGGGGTTCGCGCTCTCCAGCTTCAGGAACAGCTCGCACGGCCCGGTGTCGAGGCGCTGCGCGCGCAGCATCGGGGTGTGGCCGATCAATTCGAGAACGCTTTGCTGCACCGTCATGGGGGCTCCGTCGCGTGGCAGTCCGGTGCGCACCAGCGCCACCGGGAAAGAAGCTCATGATAGCCGAGCGTCGTCGACGGGTCGGATGGAAACCGGGGATGGGAAGCGGGGATGGAAACGGGCCGGACAGAAACGTCGCGGCCCCGGCCATCTTCCTGGGCGGAAGCTGCCGGGGCCGTCGGGATCAGGGGTTGCGGGGATTCAGCTGGAAAGCTGGCGGCGGCCTTCCCACATGCGCTCCAGGCGCGTCTTGGCGTGCAGTTTTTCCTTCTTCATGCAGGCAAGGGTGATGTCGTCGAGCGGCAGTACGCCGATCTCGGCGTCGTGCACCTTGCTGTCGAGTTCCCGATGGTGCTGGTACAGGCGGCGGAATTCCGCATCCGCCTTCATCAATGCCTCGACGTCATCACGCTGCTGGTTTTCAAACATGATCCAACCTCCTCGTGAGTGAGCATGCGGGCGCACGGGCGCGCCCCTCCGCCGGATCGAATCGTGCGCGCACGCTCTCGCCCGCCCGCACCGGCTGACCGGTTGGCGGGCGGAACACTGGCGAGGGAATGGTGCATGGTTCGGACCGACGGGCATGGAGCGGAACGGCTCCATGGGGTTGACCCTACTCCGCACGGAAAAGTGCCGCAAGCCTTCGCGCCAACCACCGTGGCGAGTTGCCGCGGCGTTGTGAAATCCGCATAAAAAACTGTCGGAACAGCTTGTTACGCCCACCCGGAAAATACCTGGAGCGACGTGGCACCGCACCAGCGATGGCCCGGGAGGGGTACCAGGGATGGCTGCCACAAACAGCACCGCGCTGCCCTCGCGACGCGGTTCCTGAGGTGGTCCGATGCTTGAGCGGCTTTTGTTGAAGAGTGCAGCCACGGATGGCTGCCCGTTTGACTTTCGCAATCAGGGACGATTGCAAAAACCACCCCAATGGATGGCTGCCCGTTTGACTCTCGCGATCAAGGACGATCGCAAAAATCAAGGCTTGCCGCTGTCCTGCTGCTGCATCTGCGCACGCATCGCCTTGGCGGCCTTGGCGGCCAGTTCGGCCTCGTGCTTGGCGGCGCGGGCCACCCGGCTCTGCGCCTCGGCCAGCTTCTTGGCCTTGGCCGCCTCGGCCTGGGCCTGCTCGGCGGCCTGCGAATAGGCCTCGCCCTGCTCCTGCAGGCGCTGAGCCTCTTCCTGCGCCATCTGGTACTGCAGACGCTGGCGCTCCAGTTCGCGGCGTGCGGTCTCGGCTTCGCGCTGGCTGTTTTCCAGCTGGATCTGGTCGTGCTCGCGATCGAGCTGGGCGAGCTTCACCTGGGCGTCCTGCAACTGGGCGGAAGCCCGGGCCAGGTCCACCTGCCGCTCGGCGATGTACAGCGCGTGCGGCCGCTCCTTCGAATCGGCCTGCGCGAGCTGGCCGATCGCGTTGCGCGCCAGCGCCTGTTCGGCCTGGGCGTAGTTGCCCAGCACCGGGTCGCTGGCGAGCTGGTTGAGGTTGCCGGTCAGCCGGCTGACGTCGATGTCGTCGCGGCGCGCCTGGGCGGTGCCGATGACGCCCAGTGCCAGCGCGACGGTCGCGAATACAGTAGCGACGCGCTTCATGGCTGGCCTCCCGCGGGCTGGAAGCCCTGCGTTGCGTTCGAACCTTGGGCACCGGACGACGACGGCTGCGCGGGCATGGTCTGGAAGCCCTGCCCGGACGGCGGCGCCGACAAGACCGAGGCCGAGGGCGCCGGCATGTCCTCCAGCGGCGCGGCAGGCGGCAACGCCCCCGCGCCGGCCGGGGCGGGGGCCGAACCGGCGGTGGCCGGCATCGGCAACGGCTTGGCGAACTCCGCGGCGGCTGCGGCGGCGGCCTGCGCGCCCTGCTCGCGCAATTCGGCGTTCGCGTTCATCTTGGACTGGATCTTCGCCCGCGCCGCGCCAAGGTTGGCCTTGACCCGCGCCAGGTCGGCGTCGGCCCGCGATTCAGCCGCCAGATCGGCCGCCTGCGCGTACTTGCGGGCGGCCATCGCACCCTGCGCCTGCTGGAACTTGTCCTGGGCGAAGCCCAGGTCCACCGGGTCGTAGTCCGCCGCGCCGGCGTCACGCGCGGCTTGCAGCTGCGACTGCGCCAGGTTCATCGCCTCGTTCGGCGGAGGTACGCTGGCGCAGCCGGCCAGAACCACCAGTCCGGCCAAGGCCAGCCAGTGCGCGGGCTTCCGCGAGCGCATCGGACGTCCGGCCGACGAAGGGGAGATGTGCACCATCACGCATTCCTGATTAAGCTTCTACGCGTATTGTGGGCGTGCACAATCGCTCATTGCAACGAGCACTGATAGGGGATTCGGCGTGGATATCGGTTACTTCCTCAAGCTGATGGTCGACAAGGGCGCCTCGGACATGTTCCTGTCCACCGGCGCTCCGGTGAACATCAAGGTCGAGGGCAAGCTCTACCCGCTCGGCAATACCGGACTTCCGGGCGGCATGGTGAAGAAGATCGCCTACTCGCTGATGGACGAGGGCCAGGTGCCGCAGTTCGAGCGCGACCTCGAGCTCAACATGGCGCTGGCGGTGAAGGAAGCCGGGCGCTTCCGCATCAACGTGTTCAAGCAGCGCGGCGAAGTGGGCATGGTGATCCGCGCGATCAAGAGCGAGATCCCCAACGTCGAGCAGCTGCAGCTGCCGCCGATCTTCCGCGAGCTGATCATGGAGCCGCGCGGGCTGATCCTGGTGGTGGGCGCCACCGGCTCGGGCAAGTCGACCACGCTGGCCTCGATGATCGACCACCGCAACACCAACTCCGCGGGCCACATCCTCACCATCGAGGACCCGATCGAATACCTGCACCGGCACAAGCGCTCCATCGTCAACCAGCGCGAGGTGGGGCTGGACACGCACACCTACCACGAGGCGCTGAAGAACGCGATGCGCGAGGCGCCGGACGTGATCATGATCGGCGAGATCCGCGACACCGACACGATGGAGGCGGCGATCTCGTTCTCCGAGACCGGCCATCTGTGCCTGGCCACGCTGCACTCCAACAACGCCGACCAGACGCTGGAGCGCATCCTCAACTTCTTCCCCGAATCGGCGCACAAGAACGTGCTGATGAACCTCGCGCTCAACCTGCGCGCGGTGATCAGCCAGCGCCTGGTGGTGGGCAAGGACGCTCGTCGCCTGCCCGCGGTGGAAGTGCTGCTGAACACGCCGCTGATCCGCGACATGATCCGCCGCGGCCAGATCCACGAAGTGAAGGAGGCGATGGACCGCAGCCTGCAGGACGGCATGCAGACCTTCGACCAATCGCTGTACCGGCTCTACAAGGAAGGCCGCATCGAGCTGGAGGAGGCGCTCAACAAGGCCGACTCGCGCGACGGCCTGGCGCTGAAGATCCGCCTCGCCGAAGGCGGCGGCAACGGCTCGGACAGCAACGCGCTGATGGGCGGCAGCAACGATCCCTACGGCATGGGGTTCTAGCCCTCGTCGCCGGGCGCGGGCGGCGGCATTTGCTGGCCGTCCTCGACGCGGTCACGGTACAGCGCCGCGCGCACCAGCAGCATCAGGGTGATCGGCGTGGTCAGGGTGAGGAACACGCCGATCAGCAGCACCTGCAGCGCCGGGCGCCCCTGCGCCAGCGAGAACCCCGCCACGCAGGCCGCCACCATGAAGAACGTGCCCAGCGTGCTGCCCAGGGTGGGGGCATGCACGCGCTGGTAGAAATCGCGCAGTCGCAGCAGCCCCAGCGAGCCCACGCAGGCAAAGCCCGCGCCCAGCAGCACCAGCACCCCCACCAGCACGGCCGCCCACGGCGGCAGGACATCGACCAGGCTCATTCGATCACCTCGCCGCGCAGCAGGAACTTGGCGAACGCCAGGGTGCCGGCGAAACCCAGCAGCGCGATGATCATCGCCGACTCCACGTACAGCACGCTGTCGCTGCGCAGGCCCACCGCCAGCAGCAACAGCATCGCGTTGACGTAGAACGCATCCAGCGCCAGCACCCGGTCCTGCGCGCGCGGGCCGCGCAGCATGCGCAGCAGCGCGCAGGCCATGCCCAGCACCAGCAGCAGTTGCGCGATCACCAGCGCCGCGCCGAGAAACGCATGGCTCATTGGAAAACCTCCAGCAGCGGCCGCTCATAGCGGCGCTTGATGGTCTCGACCCAGCTGGCCTCGTCCACCAGGTCGAGCACGTGGATCAGCAGCACCCCGCGCGCCGGATCGTGGTCCACCCAGATCGTGCCCGGGGTGGAGGTGACGATGCAGGCCAGCAAGGCCAGCCCATACGGGTCGGCCAGTTCCAGCGGGATCGCCACGAAGCCGGCGCGCGCATGCCGGCGCGGGCCCAGCACCACCCTGGCCACCGCGAGATTGGAGCGCACGATGTCGTGCACCACCCGCAGCGCCAGCGGCAGCAGCAGCCAGGCCCGACGCAGGCGCGCGCGTGGCGGCTGCAGCTTGCCGAAGGCCCACGCCAGGCCCAGTGCCAGTGCGCCGCCCAGCAGCCAACTGCCCGGCGCCAGGCTGCGTTGCAGGAGCAGCCACACCAGCAGCAGGAAGCCGGCCATCAGCGGGTGCGGCAGCCAGCGCCTCACGGCAGCACCGCCCGGATGTAGGCGGCCGGCGCGTGCAACTGCGCCGCCGTAGCCTGCAGGTAACGCATCGGCGCATCGGCCAGCACGGTCAGCAGCAGGCACAGTCCCAGCAGGATCGCCACCGAGGTCACCGCACCGGTGCGGATCGGCGGAAACACCCATTCGCCCTCCCAGAAGATCTGGATGCCCACCCGGCACATCGCGATCACCGTGCCCAGCCCCGCTGCCACGATCAGCGCGAACAGCACCGTCGCCCCCGGCCCCGCGCCGGCCAGCGGCGCCAGCAGCGCGAACTTGGCCAGGAAGCCCGACAGCGGCGGCAAGCCCGCCAGCAGCAGCGCGGCGACGAGGAAGCCGCCCGCCAGCAGCCGCACCGGCGCCGGCAAGGTGGGCCGGCTCTCGTCCTCGTCGGCGTACAGCGCGAGGCCGCCCGGGTCGTAGGGTTCGAGCAGCGGCACCTCCTCGGCGTCCTCGCGCGGCGCGAGCAGGCCGGCCAGCAGGAAGAACGCCGCCACCGCCAGGGTGGAGACCACGAGGTAGGCCAGCGCGCCGGCGATCACCGCGGGCCGGCCCACGCCGATGGCGCCGAGCAGGCTGCCCGAGGACACCAGCACGTTGTAGCCGGCCAGCCGGCCCAGCTCGCGCGCGCCCAGCATGCCCACCACGCCCATCGCCACCGTGGCCGCGCCGCCCCACAGCAGCCAGTCGCCGCCGAACCCTGC